>CERG01050099.1_pt1 | contig 18009 bp, 16 predicted proteins | sample 530861 | NCBI WGS metagenome assembly CERG01 (sample SAMEA2621037, study PRJEB7988) | marine metagenome | biome: marine biome (ENVO:00000447); feature: deep chlorophyll maximum layer (ENVO:xxxxxxxx); material: "saline water (ENVO:00002010), including plankton (ENVO:xxxxxxxx)" | depth 50 m
GATGATCCCATTACAATAATATGATTATCACTGGCCTCGTCATTAATTATAGATGCTGTGTTCCCAGTGAGAAATTTATGATCATATGGTATATTAGATCGACGTAATAATTTTTTAAACCATGCTACAGCTTTATTGTCTTTTTCCTCAATGCTATCAGTTTCATTAATTGTTATTGCTTGAATGGGTACTTCAAAAGCCTGAGCAATTCTGACACCATATTTGATGGCTTTCTTTGTGTTTGGTGAATTATTTACTGCAATTAATATTTTATATTTTTTATTTAAATTAAAATTATTGACTACAAAAATTGAACTATCTATATACTGTATAAGGTCATGAGCCATATTCCTACGTTGACTCCCACCAATAATCGTAACATCATAAAAAAAATTTTCAACTTCATCTTTTAATTCATCTATAACATTTCCATTTCTAAGTATCAAATTAACATTATCGCTCACTGTTCCTTTTAAATACACTTCACAACGATTATTTCCGGTATCAACTAAAGTATTCTTAGGAAACCCAGCTTCAATTTCATTTTTTTCAATAAAGTTGTTTTCAGCAAGATATCCAAAAGCCCACTCCAAAACATCAATTCCAGGTCGATCTATATTCCAGTTTTCTATACGTTCTTGTGCCATCATTACGTCTTTCATACTGAAATCATTTATTTTTTTTCCAACATCAACTATTGTTGTTGATGCCTTGAAAGCCCGTGAAACATTCATGCCAACACGCAAAGTTGGCTTTGAATACTTCTTACTACTTACTGCAATTAATATTTTCATCCTAGCAATGGCCAATATAAATATGAAACTAATAATAGTAGTACAATTGATATAAAAAACAGTTTCCAACCAGCTTTAAAATAATCACTTGATTTGATAAGGCCTGTCGAATGAATAATCATACAAGTAGGAGATGCAACAATTGTTAAGTACGCAAAAGCTGATGCAATAGAGGTTGCGATACCTAGAATCATGGGGTTTCCACCCATATCTAAAACAATTGGCCCCAATACGGCCACAGTAGCAGCATTACTTAATAAATTCGTTAAAATTCCAGTAAGGAAAACAGCAACAAACCAACGAACAATACCCAGGTCCTGCATGACAAATTGTAGATTTATCAATGTTTTTTCTGCCACCCATAAAGCAGCTCCTGTTTCTTTCATTTGAATACCAAGAGATATGGCAGCTCCGAAAAGTAATATGACTCCCCAATTAGTATTATGACTAATCTCTTTCCAATCGATAAGTCCAAATACTAAATAAAAAAAGACACCTGATAAAGCAACAATACCAAGGCCAATTAATGGACTTAAAAATATCCAACCCAAAAAAACTACAATAAATAATAATATAGCCAATATCTGATTTCCATTCAGCTTACCAGACTTTGCAACATTTACTTTTAGTTTTCTAACAGCAGAATCCAAATTTTTTTGTTCAGGTTTAAAAGAAAACCATAAAACAACTGTAGCAAGAGGTATTTCTAATAATAATAATGGATAGGTATAAAGCATCCATTTAACATAAGAAATGTTTCCATATCCAAATTCAGATAAATAACCAATCATAATTACATTTCGTCCTCCACCGGATGGTGTTCCTATGGATCCCATGGCACATCCATAGGCAATTGAAAAAAGTAATAAACTTGACAAACGTGTTGATTTATCAAGTGGTAAGCCCGCATTTTTTATCAAAGAAAGTGCAACAGGCAACATCATAGCTGCAACTGTATGCTCCCCAATAAAAGAAGATAAAACTGCAGAAATTGAAATAAAACCAAAGACAATCCTCCATGTCTTATTTCCAGTAACATTTATTATCCCAAGGGCAAGACGTTTATCTAATCCTTGACTTACGATAGAAACAGCAAGCATTAATGAGCCCATTATAAAAAATACAGCATCACTCATAAAAGTCGAAGCCACTCCATCTGGTGTATCTACACCTAATATTACTTGCATAATTAAGATTAAGATTGCTACCGCCGGTAAAGGAATTGACTCAGAGATAATTAATATTAAAACAATTATTACAATAATTAGAGTACGGTGGCCCTCTGATGAAAGACCTTCAGGAGAGGGAAAATAGAATAATGAAATACTTAGGATAAATGATATAATTAACCATTTTTTACGAGTTATCCAGTATAAGACTTCAGATATTGCCTTATTTGATAAAATAGGCATTATATATCTAAGTGGAAAAGTTTCAAAAATTTAGTTGATTTATTAGCACACAATTTACTGATCTAGTTTATCAATTCTTCTTTGGTGCCTATCCCCTCCAAATGGTTCTTCTAACCAGATATTAATAATTTTGTAAATTTCCTCTTCAGACATAAATCGTGCTCCAAGAGAAAGTACATTTGCATTATTATGCTCTCTTGAAAGCTTTATGATTTCATCAGGTCCATTATAAAAGACTGCCGCTCGAACACCTTTTATTCTATTTGCAGCCATCGCCTCACCTTGTCCAGAACCTCCAAGTATTATACCTCTACTATTGGTATCTTTTGCAACTGCTTTTGCACAGGGAAAAATAAAATCTGGGTAATCATCTTGTGGATCATAATCATGCGCTCCATGATCAATAACCTCATAATTTTTTGAAATAAGATATGCCTTGATTGAATTTTTCAAATCAAGACCAGCATGGTCAGTAGCTAAATGGATAATCATAGTAAGTTATTCAAATGATCAATAATCCTTTTCTTTACTTTTTCAGGTGTAAAACCGAATTCCTTTGCTAAGTCTTTATATGGGGAAGATAATCCATAATGATTTATACCAATAGATAATCCATTTATACCTATATATCTTTCCCATCCATGCGTTATGCCAGCCTCAATAGAAATCTTCATACAACCCCGATCAGGTATTACACTTTTTTTATATTCTTCAGATTGTTTTTCAAATAACTCAAAACATGGCATACTTACTACACGGATGTATCGATCATTAATTAATTCTGCAACTTCAAGAGCCAAGCTCACTTCAGAACCAGTTGCAAGAATAACTAATTCTGGATTATTTTCAGGTTCTTTGACTATATAAGCACCTCTTTGTACGCCTTCGATTACTGAATTAATTTTTAATGAACTAACTGGAACTCCTTGCCTAGTTAATAATAATGCACTAGGTGTATTATTAAATTGCAATGCAATTTGGAAGCATACTGCAGTTTCTTTTGCATCAGCAGGCCGAAATACTTGAAAATTAGGGATAGCGCGAAGAGACATTGCATGCTCAATTGGTTGATGTGTAGGTCCGTCTTCACCAACATAAAATGAATCATGAGTAAATTCGTGGATCACATTAAGGCCTTGAATAGCAGCAAGTCTAAGCGCAGGTCGCTCATAGTCCGAAAAAACTAGAAAAGTTCCACCAAATGATTTTAAACCACCATGTAAATCAATTCCATTTAATATACCAGCCATAGGAAACTCTCTAACGCCAAACGCAAAATTTCTTCCACTCCTATTGTTTTTTTGGAAATCTTCATATTTAGAAGCAAAATTTCCTGTATAATTCGACGGTTCTAGATCTGCTGATCCCCCGACAAGATTTGGTATTTTTTCTGCAAAATAATCAAGTGTTTTACCAAAGGCCTTCCGTGTAGCTAGATTAATATCTTCCTCAAATTCTGGAAGATCAAGTTCTGGCATTTCTTTATCTATACAGATATTCCATAAAGATTCAATTTCCTTATTTTTCTTTAGTTGATGAACTTCACTTTTCCAATTTGATACATTATTTCTCAATGTTGAAAATCTAGATTGAAAATGACTTACAACCTCTGCTGGTAAATAAAATTCTTCATTTGGCAAACCTAGTTTTTCTTTTGATGCATTAATTTCATCTTGAGGTAAAGGAGCACCATGTGTTTCGTGATCTCCTTCCATTTCAACTGCACCATAAGCCATAATTGTTTTACCAATAATTATACTTGGTTTATTAACCACTTGCGCCTTCTCTATTGCAGAACAAATTTGTTTATGATCATGTCCATTAATTTCTTGAACATGCCATCCATATCCATCAAATATTGTCCCATAGTCTGATGAGTCTGATCTAGATACGTTACCTGATATTTGAGCATCATTAGAATCATAAAACATAATCACTTTAGATAAACCCCAATGACCAGCTAAGGCAGCAGCTCCAGTAGCTACTGGCTCCTGCATGTCTCCATCGCTTGCTAATATATAATTATAATGAGAAATTGGATCTGTCTTCGGATTTGCTTTTTGGGAAAAAATATTACGTAATTTTTCTTCGGCAACTGCCATTCCTATGCCCATTGCAACTCCTTGACCTAATGGGCCTGTGGTGGCTTCTACTCCTATAATTTGTACTTCAGGGTGCCCAGGAGTTTTACTATGTAATTGTCTAAATTGTTGTAAATCATCAATTTTTAACCATCCAATAAGAGTCAATAATGTGTAAAGCAATGCAGATTCATGTCCTGCTGATAATATAAAACGATCCCGATTGAACCACTCAGAATTATCAGGATCAAAGTTCATATATTTTGAAAATAGTAAATATGAAAAATCTGCAGAAGACATAGGACCACCAGTATGTCCAGAGTTTGCATTGCGAACTGTATCCATTATCAACCCCTTAATAACAGCAACAGTAAATAGATCTTTATCTTCTTCAGTCCAATTAGAAAATGTGCTTAAATCATTATTTGAGGGCATAAAAATCCTTAATTGTTTGGACAGGATCTTTTACTCCAAAAACTGCTGATCCAGCAACTAAAACATCTGCTCCTGCTTCAACTACTTCTTTCATATTATTCAATTTTACACCACCATCTACTTCAATAAGTACTCTATCAAGACACATTTCATTTAATCGTGATTTTAATTTTTTAATTCTATCTGATGAACCTGGTAGATAACCTTGACCTCCAAAACCAGGCTCTACAGTCATTATTAAAACTAAATCAACTTTATCAAGGAACGGCTCAATTGAAGAAAGAGGGGTTCCTGGCTTTAATGAAATTCCTACTTGTTTACCAGTAGATTTTATAAGATCAATTACTTCATTTGGATTTTCTGCAGCTTCAACATGAAATGTTATACCATCGGCTCCTGCTCTAGCAAAAGGCTCCACTAACTTTTCAGGTTCTACTACCATCATATGAACATCTAAAAATTTATCCGTGTATTTTCTTAAAGATTTTACGACAGGTGGGCCAATAGTAAGGTTTGGTACAAATTGATTATCCATAACATCAATATGAATCCAATGTGCTCCACCTTTTTGACATATATCCATCGCACCGCGCAAATCACCAAAATCTGCAGATAAGACTGATGGGGCTAACTTATAATTAAAGGGAGTCATTTAGACTTTAAGTTTAATATATGCTAGCAGCTTGTTCAACTCACAATACAATAAAATTTAAAAAAGTTATATAATTACGGGGTGCTTTGAATTAAAGGGATTGAGTTTTTCCACCATCAACTGGCAAACTAATTCCATTTATATACTCAGCTTGCTCAGAGGCTAGAAAAACGATTGCAGCTGCAGTCTCTCGAGGGTGTGCAAATCTTTTTGAAGGTATAGAACTTTCCATCTCTTTGGTAACCTCTTTAATTGAGCGATTATTCTTTTTTGCAATACTCTTGATTAAAGTTCTTAATCTAACCGTATCAGTTAAACCCGGTAAAATATTATTAACCGTTATACCAAAAGGCGCAACTTCATATGATAAAGTTTTTGCCCAGCTTGCAACTGCACCTCTAATTGTATTAGAAACCCCGAGATCAGGGATAGGCTGCTTAACAGATATAGATATAACATTTATAATTCTTCCATAAGAGCTGGATTTCATACCAGGGAATAAAAGCATTGAAAGATTTTGATTATTAATTAAGTGTCTATTAAAACCATCAATAAATTGTTTGGGGCTTGATTCAATTAATGATCCTGGGTCAGGTCCGCCAGAATTATTAACTAGTATATGAATAATATTTTTGTTGGATATGAATTCTTTAACCTGAGAAGATAAAAATTCATAATTATCAAAATCTGCGCAAATAAAATCATTTTTCTGTTGATTAATTACATCCAGTTCTTGCTTAACTGTCTGAAGTTTCTTTTCATTTCTAGCAGCAAGAATAACTCGTGTGCCACTTTTTGCTAATTGTATAGCAGATTCTTTACCAATACCTTGCGTGCTGCCACATACAAGAGCTGTTTTACCTGTTAGATCAATTTTCATACTTTTTTATTTTTTCTTTAATCCCATTCAAAACTATTAACTGTCATGCTTTTTACATTTATTTCTACAGAATTATAATCATCTAGAAATTCAACATAATAATATAATACTTTATATTTCTGATCATCTGATGTCCATACTGAATCTGGCAAACCTAATAAATCAAATACTTCTGACTCTTCAGGCTTTTGTTTTAGGAACTGCCAAACATCATACTGGTTTATAATTCCCTCTGAAAGCGGCGAAGACATATCCAAAGATGGATGAGAAATCTTTGTTGGCGTTTCAGGAACAGGCACAGGTGTAGTTGAACATGATAATGCAATCATAATTAAAATATAATAAATGCGCACTATTAAAGATACATTTTGCTTTTGGGTTAATCAACAATCGTAATTAAACCTAAGAACGTATTATTTTTTATCTGGAACTGGATCATAACCATACTCGCCCCAAGGGTGACATTTACTAATACGTTTTATACCAAACCAGAATCCGTATATGGGACCTAATTTTTTTATAGCTTCGATAAAATAGTTTGAGCATGTTGGAGTAAATCTACAAGATTGTGGAAATAATGGAGATAGTATTACTTGATAACATTTAATTGGCAAAATTAATAAAAATGTTATAATTATTTTAATTATCCGAATCATTATTGTGCTTTCACTTTAATACTATAAATGTAATTCTTTGAATACTTTAAGACATAATTAATTTTCTTGCGAAAATAATGAACATCTTTTAAAATAGACCGACCAGTCGGTTTATTTTATGAACACTATAAAACAAGATTTAAAGAAAAATCAAATTTTGGATGCTGCAATGAAAGTCATTACTCAAAATGGTTATGAGAATAGTCGCATGGATGATGTAGTAAAATCATCCAATATGAGTAAAGGCGCAATCTATTGGTATTATAATAGTAAAAAAGATCTCTATTTAGATCTTGTAAACTATTGGGTCCTGCGATACAGCGATATGGTTGCTAAAATAATGGAAAAAGATCAGAAAGCTTCCCTCCAGTTAAAAAGAATATTGAATTATTTTATTGATGAGTATGAAAAGGATCCTGAACCGTTTAAAGCCTTAACCGAATTTTGGTCTATGGCGCAGAAAGATGATGACTTTCATGATAAACTGCAAAAAGTATATGCTGCATTTTTAGATGTAATTGAATCAATTATTACTAATGGAAAGAGTTCAGGAGAATTTAAAAATGTTAATACAAGAATCGCCGCATTATCCATTATGATGAATATAGAAACGATTAACTGGTTCACGCTTTTTGATGGACATGGTGTCAGTGCTAGAGAATATTTTAATACTCTAGGAGATTTCATTCTTGCGGGTCTATTAAAGAAAAAATAATTATTAAAGGAGTTAAATAAATGAAACAAGATACTTTAAACAAAATTACTGGTGGCAGTTTTTTAACTACCCCTATTAACGAGTCAACAATTTTTTCACGCGAGGACTTTACCGATGAACACAAAGAAATTGAATCAATGGTTAAAGGTTTTTGTAAAGAAGCGGTTGCTCCAGTTAAAAATCAACTGGAAAAAAAGGATAAAGAACTCACATTCTCATTATTAAAAAAAGTAGGTGAGTTAGGCCTTATGGGTGTTGAAGTCCCTGAAGAATATGGCGGTATGGAATTAGATAAAATAACAGGAGCAATAGTTGCCGAATCCTCCTCTTATTCTGAATGCTCATCTTTTGTTGTTACCTGGTCCACAAATTTAGGTATCGGATCATTACCAATTGTATGGTTTGGCACTCCTGCGCAAAAAGAAAAATATTTACCAAGATTGATAGATGGTACATCTATTGGTGCCTACGGTTTAACTGAACCATCAGCAGGATCAGATGCTCTCTCCGCAAAAACGACTGCTGTACTTTCTGATGATGGAAAACACTATATATTAAATGGTGAAAAGGTATTTATTACCAATGGTGGATGGGCAGATGTATATACAGTATTTGCTAAAGTAGATGGAGAAAAGTTTACTGCTTTTATTGTGGAAAGAGATACTCCTGGTTTTACGCAAGGACCTGAATATGATAAAATGGGAATGAGAGGATCATCTACAACCCCTTTAATTTTTCAAGATGCTAAGGTTCCTGTTGAAAACCTCCTTTACGAAGTTGGCAAAGGTCACCACATCGCCTTTAATGTATTGAATATGGGCCGTTTTAAGATGGCTGCCTCATTGCTCGGCGGTTTAAAGTTAACTACAAACGCCTCTATTGAATATATTATGGAAAGACGTCAATTTGGTAAACCAATTGCACAATTTGATACTACTATGGGAAAAGTTGCCGATATGATCGTTGGGACATTTTCTGCTGATTGTATGACCTATAGAACAGTTGGCATGATCCAGGATGCAGTTGATGAACTTGATAAGACAGATCCCAACTATTATATCATGATGGGAAATGCAATGGAAAAATATGCTATTGAAACCTCCATGGCTAAGGTGTATTGTAGTGAACAGAATGGCAAGGTCATTGATAGCGGGTTACAAATGATGGGTGGCTATGGATTCATAGAAGAATACGACATGGCAAGGCTATATCGTGATTCCCGAATCGATCGCATCTGGGAAGGCACAAATGAAATAAATCGCCAGATTATCACTGGATATATCATGAAAAAATCTCTTATGGAAGAACTTCCAGTTCAACAAGCTATTCGTGATATTGATAAGTTTATGAGTAATGGTGAATTAAAAGACGATAACGGTACTCTATTATCAGAAAGTAATGTTGTTGAAACTGCAAAAAGACTGGCGCTATTCTTATTAGATGAAGGATTATGCAAATTTGGTCAGGACTTGAAACATCAACAACAAGTAGCAGATATCTTAGCTAATATTTTCATGGATATTTATGTAGCTGAGAGCACAATCCTGAGAGCAAAGAAAATGCTTACAAATCCCAATACGCATCATAGCGTTGAAGATATAGCAAAAATATTTGTTGCAGAAATGAGCCAAAGAATGATTCCGGATGCAGAAAAAGCACTAAAAGCAATTTATAACGGAAGCTTAGATCCTGTCAGTCTTGAAAAATTAAATTCATTTCGTAACAGGATGTATTTACAAACAAATACCATTGGTTTAAAAACTAAAGTTGCGGATTACGCATATACTAAAAATGGTTATTCTTACTAGGAGTTAATAATGAGTAAATCAGTTATAATCGATGCAGTACGATCACCAATTGGCTTAAAAAATGGCCCAATGATTGGTATTCGTCCTGATGATCTTGCAGGTCAAGTTGTAAAAGGATTATTAAATAGAAATGATTCTGTGGATTCTAAAATGGTAGAAGATGTAATTGTGGGATGCGCATACCCCGAGGGTCCTCAAGGACATATTATTGGCAAATCTGTTGGTGTTCTTGCTGGCCTTCCTATAGAATCAACTGGAAAAGTGGTAAATAGATTTTGTGGATCATCAATGGATGCTGCTCACCAAGTTAGTACTGCTATTGAAAGTGGAGATATAGATTTAGGAATTGCTGCTGGAGTTGAAGATATGTTTTCTGTGCCGATGGGAGGTTTTGCACCTGATTTTCATCCTGAACTGGCAGAACAGGAATTCTATATTGGAATGGGAGAAACGGCTGAAAACTTAGCAAATGATTTAAATATTTCCAGAGAAGAACAGGAAGAGTTTGCTATTAGCTCACACAAGAAAGCTTTAGGGGCAATAGAAGAAGGAAATTTTAAAAATGAAATAATTCCTATTGATAAGTACGGAGAATGCACAGTAGAAAAAGATGATGGACCAAGGGAACCAGATGTAGAAAAAATTAAAAGTTTAAACCCGGCATTTGTTGAAGGCGGAACCATCACCGCAGCTACAAGTAGCCCTATATCAGTCGGAGCATCTGCTGTACTAGTTGCAAGTGAAGATTTCGCATCTCAAAATGGTCTTAAAACTAGAGCAGAATTTGTTTCTCGAGCAGTTTCTGGTGTACATTGGGATCGTATGGGCATGGGCCCACTTCCTGCAGTAGAAAAAGCATTAAAAAAAGCAAACCTTACTATAGATGATGTTGAAACAATTGAATTAAATGAAGCATTTGCAGCCCAAGCCTTATATGTTATTCGCAAAGGTGGTTGGGATGAGAACAAAGTCAATTTAAACGGCGGCGCTATAGCTTTAGGGCATCCCTTAGGTTGCTCTGGAGCTCGAATCATTACAACACTTTTAAATGTAATGGAACAGCAAGATACTAATATTGGACTAGCAACCATGTGTATTGGAAGTGGACAAGGAATTGCAACTGTAATTAAGCGTTAATAATCTGAGGATAATATGAAAAATAAAATTGAAAAAGTTGCTGTATTGGGAGCAGGAACAATGGGAGCGCAGATTGCTGGTCACCTAGCAAATGCAGGCATACCATCTTGCTTGTTTGATATTTCACAAGAACTTGCGGAAAACGGAGTTGGAATGCTCACATCGCTAAAGCCTGCGCCACTTTATAAACCTAAAAATGCCTCATTAATAGAAGCATGTAATTATGATGACCATCTTGAAAAAATTAAGGATGTTGATTGGATTGTTGAAGCAGTTGCTGAAAATCTTGATATAAAACATAAAGTATACAAAAATATTGCACAATACATAAAAGGCTCTGCAATTATTAGTTCTAATACATCTGGAATACCGTTAGGAGATTTGACGCAAGTAATGTCTGATGATTTGAAAAGTAGATTTTTAATTACACACTTTTTTAACCCTCCAAGATATATGAGATTATTAGAGCTTGTAAAGGGACCTGACACTGCAGATGATATTTATAACGACATGTCAATATTTGGAGAAGATATTTTAGGAAAAGGAATTGTCCATGCAAAAGATACACCTAATTTTATTGGAAATCGTATAGGTGTACATGGTGGAAATAATGCTATACGTTTAGCAATTAAAATGGGATTAACCTGTGAAGAAGTAGATAAATTATCAGGAACTATTGTTGGTCGACCAAAAAGTGGCGTCTTTCGTACCACTGATATAGTAGGCTTAGATGTGCACGCTAATGTATCAGCAACAAGCTATAATAATTTACCCGATGATGAAGCTAGGGAAGTTTTAAAGGCACCTGAAATCCTTCAATTACTTATTGATTCGGGAAGATTAGGACAAAAAACTAAAGCTGGTTTCTATAAAAAAACAGATGACGGGATACTTTCAGTTGACCTTAAAACAGGTGAATATGGTCCTCAAAAACGAGTAAAGTTTGATGGCTTTCGCTTAGCAAAAGATCGCCAAAATGTTGGTGAAAGATTAAAAGCATTGGCAATGAGTGGCGATAAAGCTGGGAAGTATTTTTGGGAAGTAACCTCTGACTCGCTTATTTATGCTGCAAATCGTTTACCTGAGATCAGTGATGATATTGTTAATGTAGATAATGCAATGAAATGGGGCTATGGATGGGAACTAGGCCCCTTTGAAGCATGGGATGCCATAGGAGTAGAAAACTCAGTTGAACGCATGACATCAGAAGGTAAGGCTGTTCCGCAATGGGTATCTGATATGATAGAATCTGGACAAAAAACATTTCATGATTTTGATAGTGGGAAGAAAACATTTTTTGACTTCAATAGTAAATCAATGGAACCACAGGTATTAAAAAATAAATCACTAAATCTGATAACAGAAAAAGCTAAAGGAAATCTTGTCAAAAATGGATGGAGTGCTAGTTTAGTTGATATTGGTGATGGAGTTTTATGTTGCGAATTTCACTCAATATTACAATCAACTTTGAATCCAATTGATGGTTCTATGATTCAAACTCTAGTAGATGGATTGGATCTAGTCGAAGCAGGGAAATTTAAAGCAATGGTAGTTGGACACCAGGGGATCAACTTTTGCGCAGGGGCAAATCTAAATGGAATAATTCAATATTGTGAAAGCAATGATTATGAAACAATTGGGGCTAGAACAAAAATTCTTCAAGACGTAACACAAAGAATGCGCTTTTTTGAATCACCAATTGTCACAGCTCCTTTTCATCTTGCATTAGGCGGAGGATTTGAATTGGTTGCACCAGCTTCTCATAGAATTGCTCTTGGAGAGCTGTATATAGGAGCCGTTGAAGTTGGCGTTGGGCTTATACCAGGTGCAGGTGGAAACTTGCGTATATTATTAAATTTAATGGAAAACTCAAATAGTAGTGGCAGGATGAATGCATTTCAAGTTGTTCAAAAAGCATTTGAAACAGTTGGGTTTGCTAAGGTCGCGACAAGTGCTGAAGAAGCAAAACACCTAGGATATCTATTGAAATCAGATACAATAATATTAAATAATGATCATCGCATTTGGGCTGCAAAACAAAAAGCTCTTGAATTAATTGAAGGATATAAACCTCCCAAATATCGTGACGATTTAAAACTACCTGGCGCAGGTGGAAGAACAGCTATAGCCACAGTAGTAAAAGGACTAAAAGCACAAGGAAAGATCTCTGCACACGATGAAGTGATTGCAAATAAACTAGCTTATGTCTTAACTGGTGGTGAAAAAGCTGGTCTAACAAAATCTGTTGATGAGCAGTATTTGCTGGATATCGAACGTGAAGCATTTGTTTCACTTGCAGGCGAAAAGTTATCGCAAGATCGAATACGTTTTATGTTAAAAAAGGGCAAGCCACTACGTAATTAAAAAACATGGTTAATAGACGCCATTTTATAAAACAGTTCGGAGCTTTTTCAATTGCATTTTCAGGATTTGGGCGAGCATTAGCTAATACATCAACTATTAATCAATTAGTTGATCAAAATAATAATAAAGGATATGGACCATTAATAAAAGATCCGAATGGAATTTTGGATTTACCCAAAGGTTTTTCCTATACGATGTTCTCGCAATACAATGAAACAATGGATGATGGACTACTCGTTCCTGCTGCTCATGATGGCATGGCTGTATTTAGTGGGTCAAATGGAAACCTTATAATAATTCGTAATCATGAACTAAAAGGTGAATCTCATTTATTAGGTGGGCCATTTGGTGCTAATCTTGAGCTTATTAATAAAGTGGATAAAAAATTACTCTATGATAGTGGAAACAATGGAATTCCCGGGCAAGGAGGTACTACCACAATTGTATATGATCCTTTACAAAAAAAAGTTGTTAGACAATTTCTATCACTAGCAGGGACAACTATTAACTGTAGTGGTGGCCCTACCCCATGGAGAAGCTGGATAAGCTGTGAAGAGACTGAAATACAGGCTGGAGAAGATTGGAAAAAGGATCATGGCTATAATTTTGAAGTCCCAGTATCAGAAACACCTAAATTGACCAAACCTGTTCCACTAAGGAGCATGGGTCGTTTTTCTCACGAAGCGGTTGCGATAGATCCAGATACGGGTATTGCTTACCAAACGGAAGATGAAGGTAATGGGCTTATTTATCGTTTTATACCAAATGTGAAAGGCAAATTTCATAAGGGCGGAATTTTACAAGCACTTTGTTTTAAATCAGAACCTTCAATGGACACTCGAAATTGGAAAAAGAATAAAATTTTATTAAATGAGCTACATGATGTTGAATGGATCACCCTTGATGATGTTGAAAGTCCAGAAAATGACTTAAGATTTAGAGGCGCAAAAAATGGAGCCGCTATCTTTGCACGCGGAGAAGGAATGTGGTTTGATAAAGGGAAAGTTTATTTTACTTGTACAAATGGAGGTAAAAAGAAACTAGGTCAATTATTCATATACACACCTAGCCCAAGCGAAGGTAAAAACAATGAAAATAATAACCCTGGTAAACTAAAATTATTGGTAGAACCACAAGATAGTGAAATTATGGATATGTGTGACAATATAACCGTTGCGCCATGGGGAGATATGATTATTTGCGAAGATGGTAAAGGCACTGATTATTTACTTGGTATTCAGCCTGATGGCACTATTTATAAATTGGCTAAAAATGCTTTAAATAGTAAAGAATTTGCGGGAGGTGTTTTCTCGCCAGATGGATCAATACTATTTGTTAACATACAACTACCTGGATTTACTCTTGCAATTACTGGCCCTTGGCAAGGATAATAACTTTGTTTACAATTTATTAATTAACACTAAATAGTAATTCCATATAGTTTAGATATATGGAAAGATTAAAAACGTCTTGGTTGTTACTTTCATCATTTGGGATCATGTTTGCAATTCTATCCTGGTTGCAAGAATCACAATTTTTATCTAATGATTTAGGTTTTTATAAAGGTCTATTTGCATTAATATTAGGAATTATTCTATTTTTCTTGATACCTAACAGAATGAGTAAATAATGAAAGAACCATTAATAGTATACAATCATACGGAATACCAGAATATTCCATCCACTCTTTACAATAAAGAGAAATATAGACTGCAGGTAGAATTACTAAAAATGCAAGAGTGGATGATTAAAGAAAAAAAGAAAATTGCCATTGTACTGGAAGGTCGTGATGCTGCGGGCAAAGGATCAACTATTAAAAGATTTATCCAGCATATGATACCTAGAAATACTAGAGTTGTTGAATTAGGTGTACCAACAAAAAAAGAACATAGAAACTGGTTTCATACCTATAAAAAGCAACTCCCCAATGAAGGAGAAATAGTATTCTTTGATCGATCCTGGTATTCACGTGCTGTGATACAACCTACAATGGGCTACTGTTCAAAAAGCCAGTATTACTATTTTATAAAAAATGTCAATGCTTGGGAAAAACAATTAATTGATGAAGGATTGATTTTATTCAAATTTTATTTATCAGTTTCTCAAGAAACTCAAAAATATAGATTTTTTTTAAGGCAAAGCAGTGAATTAAAATATTGGAAAGTTACAAAAAATGATCTCAAAGCATTGGAACAATGGCACCTATACACTCGCTATAAAGAACAAATGTTCGAACAAACATCAACTAAACATGCACCGTGGATATTAATCAATAGTGATAACAAAATGATTGCCAGATTAAATACAATGCGTTATGTATTAAAAAGAGTTGATTATACAGATAAGAAAAAAGTGAAAGCTAAACGTTATTTTAAAGAACTCGAAGAATACAAAATCACAATTAAAGGTGTAAAGTTTGAAAATCTTACAAAAGAGCAATACGAGTTTCTTTTTAAAATAAAGGCACATGAATAGATTTTAGAAAATATAATCAAGTACTTGTTTACAATTTGTTTATTTACATTAAACAATCTCAAATGATAATGTCTAAAAATCATTTTTGACAAAAATTTGATAGAAAAAGAAAATAAAACCATTCTAAAGATAATAGGCGTTCTGTTCGCTTTATATTTCTTCCTAGTTGGTATCAATGGATTATCATTGGGAATAAAAAATCTTGGTGGGGAATTTGCTAAAACAGTAATTCATACTACTAGCAACCCTTTTGTAGCATTATTTATTGGAATACTTGCAACTGCGTTGTTTCAAAGTTCATCTACAACAACTTCACTTATTGTTGGAATGGTAAGTGGCGGAGGCCTTTCTTTATCTGGTGCAATTCCTATGATCATGGGAGCAAATATTGGAACTACAGTAACAAATACCATCGTTTCTTTAGGGCATGTGAATCGTGAAAATGAATTTCGACGTGCATTTGCAGCATCAACCATTCATGATTTTTTTAATGTACTTGCAGTCCTAATAATATTTCCAATTGAAGTAACATTTGGCATTTTGGAAAAGTCAGCAACAGGTCTAGGAAATTTACTTTTTGGAAAGATTAGTGCGGATGAAGTTTTTGATAGCCCTATTAAAACTGCAATTAAATGGGGAGCAAAACAAATAGAGTCTTTGAGTTTTGATAATACCAGTCTATTAATTCTATTTAGTATTATACTAACATTTAGTATGCTTGCACTAATAGTAAAACTACTTCGTAGCATGGTACTTAGTCGAGTAGAGCAGTTTTTTGACAAATATATTTTTACGACTACTATGAGAGCTATGGTGTTTGGTATTTTATTAACTATTTTTGTACAAAGTTCTTCGGTCTCCACTTCAACTATTGTGCCATTAGCTGGTGCAGGAGTATTAACATTAAGACAAATTTATCCATTTACTTTAGGTGCAAACTTAGGAACTACTGTAACAGCATTATTAGCATCCTTAACTCTAAATGTGACAGCAATGGTTGCTGCTTTCAGTCATCTTTTCTTTAACATATTTGGAATTATTATAATTTATTTAAACCCATTTCTTCGTGAAATACCTATAAGATTAGCAGAAAGAATGGCAGACATAGCTTTAAAAAACAAATTACTGCCTATAGTTTATTTAATTATTGTTTTCTTTGGTATTCCGCTAACTATTATTTTCTTAGGAGGATAAATCATGTCAATATTTACAGATCTTATTACAATTTGGCGCAAAGAAAACCTTCTCTCTCAAGCATGGGAAGAATCTTTAGAAATGCTTGACTTGTCTCATAATATGTTTGTTAAAGCAGTTAAAAAATCTAAAAAACAGGAAAATTTATCTGTTCTAAAAGAACTGAAAAATAGAGATAAAGAAATAAATAAGTATCAACGAGAAGTAAGGAGAAAAATTATAACACATTTTTCTTTACAAAATGATATAAATGACATTTCTAGTATAATGGTTCTAATGAATATGGTAATTGACATTGAAAGAATTGGTGATTATTCAAAAAATATTCTAGATCTAGCTATTTATTATCCTGAAAAATTAAATACGAAACATCTACATCCCGAATTACATGAAATTGAACAAGTAGTAAAATCTCGTTTTGATAAAACGATTGATGCAATAAAAACCGAGGATATTGAACTTGCTAATAAATTATTAAAAGGCTTTAAAAAACAGGTTACAACTGCATCTGATCGAATTGTAAATAATATAATTTCTGGAGAATTAAATTTAGATACAGGATCAGAAGCTGCTGCTATAGCATTATATGCACGTTATTTAAAACGTATTGGGAGTCATTTAAAAAATATTACAACTACTGTAATTAATCCAATTGATTCCATTGGTTATCAATCAAAAGGAATTTCTGAATAATTTATAACTATTGTTCAGGGTTAATCGTGGTAACTCCAAAAGAAAAGGTGGATCCCTTACCTTCAACAGTATCTACATAGATTTTAGATCCATGAGCTTCAATAATATGTTTAGCTATTGATAATCCAAGACCCGTCCCCCCTTTTTGTCTATCTCTAGCTTTATCAGTTCTGTAAAATCTTTCAAAGATTCTTTTTAACGCTTTTGGTGTTATTCCTATTCCTGTATCAATAATTGAAAAAACAATTTCATTATCTCTACGAGAAAGTTTGACTTTTATATAACCTTCATCTGTATATCGTAAAGCATTAGATAATAAATTAGCTATTACTTGATCTAAACGATTTTTATCTCCATAAATAAATAATCTTTTATCTGGAGTATCAAGATCAATCTTTATTTTTTTATTCGAATTTCTCTGCTTTGCATCTTTAGTGAGATTTTTTAGTATATCAAAAATATTAAAATATTCAAAATTCATTTTTAATTCGCCAGTTTCTATTCTTGATATTTCTACTAAATCAGTAACCAATTCTTCTAAGCGATGTGTATTTTCTAAGGATCTTTCAAGAAACCCTACATTAACACTTTCATCATTTAATGCGCCTTCTAATAGTGTTTCTATGTAACCTGATATAGAGGATATTGGTGTTTTTAATTCATGAGTAACATTTCCAAGAAATTCTGATCGTACTTTTTCCATACGTTTAATC
>CERG01009114.1_pt1 | contig 17897 bp, 10 predicted proteins | sample 530861 | NCBI WGS metagenome assembly CERG01 (sample SAMEA2621037, study PRJEB7988) | marine metagenome | biome: marine biome (ENVO:00000447); feature: deep chlorophyll maximum layer (ENVO:xxxxxxxx); material: "saline water (ENVO:00002010), including plankton (ENVO:xxxxxxxx)" | depth 50 m
GGGCCCGACGGACGCAAAGGGGGCCCCAGGGGGGACGCCACAGAAATGATCTCAGGAAACCCGGGGGGTAGACCAGAGACCCCTAGGCTAGCCCCACTAGGGCAACACCCAGTGTGCCACCTACCACGGGTTACGCGAACGGAGCCCGAGGGGGGGCGGAATTGCGGCCGGGCGGGCGGGACATCCCCTCGAAAAGAGTTCCGGAACTACTAGGAATTCCTACACTACATATTGTTACTAGTGATGCTCGACCAACCTCCGCCGCGACGGCTAGGGGGCGGCCTCCGGCCGCCACCTAGCTCGGCTCGCCGAGGTACCCCACGACCCCCCCTGGATAAGCACACTCGACTAGTACAAGTAGTACATGTACAGCTGTACAACCAAGAGCGTGAGTTGTCCACCTGCGGATCAACCTTTGGAAGCTCGCGAACTACTGTTGCTTCCGGTACCGGAGCGGTTACGCACATCACAGCTGTCGAAGGGTGGTTCATTTCGCCCTCCTGCATAACTTTACTCTCGTGGCGTGATCTGTTAGAATGGGGTCGCTAATCGCATAGCATGGTCGACTTTCGTTCTTTGATTCTCCATGCGTTATCATCGACTCGTTTCGAATGTTCAGATTGGGACTCGCACCGCACTCTACACAGCTGGGCAAAGGTATCACGCGCGGCGTTGTCGTACGCTCTCGCCCTGACTCGCTGGCTCTTGGAGATATCGGATCAATCTGTCTTAGAGACAGCAGTGAGGTTTACGCGCCTACAGTGGGCTGGCAACGCAAGGATTCAACTGCTTCAAGACGCTAGCTTTGTGCTCCACTCCAGACAGTACTCTTTCCGTACACATGCTTTAAATCTCGTAAATTCATACCCACTTCTTGAATTCAGGGCTGTCGAATCGCCCAGTAAAATTGAATATGCATTTGGTGTGGCGAAACTCCGAATGAGTGAAGAGAATAGGCGCCGCTTCGCGAGGGCTGCCCTTTTCACAGTAGTACCTACAATTCCTGCAGAATCCATAGCATCACAACAGGATGCGACAGTCTCAGTGATTTCCCTGAGTGAGTTCGGATTCAGCGCGACACTTACGAAAGATGTTCGAGTTCCAGCTCAATTGCGATGGATGGTAAACACCGCACATCATCACGACAACCAAGATTCGAATACCTTGAGCAGGGCACGTGCTTGTTTCCTTTGTAATGGAACTCCTCTGTGTGGATTACGGGATGTTGTTGTCCAGGCAGCGCGATTGTATGGGCTAAGGTCTTTCTACGTCGCTGCACAAACGTGCATGTGTATGAGTAATGGTGAAATTGGTACCCAATGCTTCGACAATTTTGTGTTCCTCCGAGTCTGGCCCAACAATGCAGAGCTAACTAACCGTGTTGACATAGTAAACTTTTTCTGTGGCGCAGCTGTAAATGCCATCATAATTACAAGCGCAAACATATCAGCGCCTGGTCAGATCAAAGCCATGATAGATTGGCAATGCTTGCCTGGTTGTCGTGCTGGTCTCGTTACGCCGCTCGAAATGATCAATCGTGCTACAAGACTTGCTGCATCTAGATCGCTTTTGCGTGTTCTCAAAGGGCTGTCTTACCGCGTTCCTTCAGGAGAGTGCTCATTTCCGTCAGGGCTCTGCCATGCGAGCCGTGTCATGACCCTGTTGGTTGGCTATTCTCCTTTCCGTGGGCCCTTTTGCATTGCAATTGACCCTGGAAAAAATGCTTCCGATCTAGTTGTTCTTGTTGCTTACCACCACGCTAGACAGCACTGCTCCACACTAGAATCACTGCGGCGCACCTTGCAAGTTGATCGCCGCAGGTAATGTCTGGGGAGCCCAAGGAGCGCAATGCAGGCCCCTTAGGTAGCTGACTTATCGCCAAGCGCACTAAAAACCACACTCGCGTTCTGAGGGCGATAGCCGCCGTTTTTAATGGCAACAGGCAAGTGTTAATCGCAATCGAACCCAGGATACACGCGGGCGACACTCACCATAAGCAAAACTAGCCCTTGGCGGAATAAATTTCACTGGGCTCGATGAACTTTGGGACTCGGATATTGGTGGCTCTGAGCGCAAAGCCAATATTGAAGAAGATGCAAACTTTAAAACGAATGGCTCGCATCGTATATGATATATGCGTGGCGAATCGTTGGCAGCAGGCCCACTAGACATAGGACCTCGTACTTTATTTCTCCACGGCTTATGCTAAGGGGAATTCTGGGGCTGCACCTGAGAAGGGAATTCCTCATTTTCAGTATAGTGAACTTGAAAAAGGGGTCTATCTGAATATAGTACTAGCTCGATCCACCATCATCCCCATAATTTACATTACCCTGCTCCCTCACTATCGCGACGTCACACTATGGAGATGAGACTGCACTCCCCTGTAACGTTGACATCAGCGTTCCTTATTACCCTAGTTTGGGGTATTTCTCTCTATGGGGGCTTTACTCGGGCGCCGGGGCCCTGGGCAGGCCCCAAACTAGAAGGCGTTGTTTGGGGGGGGGCTTGCTACAACCACGCGCCAATGGCCGGGCGCAGTAAGGCTAGCTTAGTACCCCGAGCCCCCTACGAGCGAACTAAGACCCCCACAATCGACAATCCGCAGCCCTGGCTACAATGCCACTTCAGCCGGAGCTGCGAGTCGCCGCCAGGCGCCTCCGTTTTTACCAGATGTGACAAAATTTCGCCGGCACAACATCCGCAATATCGCTGCTACTATCGAAAATTATATAAACTCCCATGACTTTTTGTCTTGCTGGTGTGCTAAGATTCATCAAAATCAACAAAGGGGTCGGGGTGCTCATTTGAGTACTCGGGAAGTTCAGGGTCGCCCTTGGATTCTGGATATTCATCAAAATTTGACGTATCATCCTCAAAATTAACAAAAGGATCGTATGGAGCCTGAAGGTCCCGTGATAGCAATCTGCCCCATTCGATGGACTTATAGAATTTGTGTTTTTTACACTCGTCTTCTCCCAGTTTGGTGTTTCCCATGCGCTCAAGAGGACTTTTTGTCAAAAACTTCTTCACTGCAGCTTTCCCAACGCCCTCGAGCTCTGAAGGCCATTTTGGCGCATTTTTTAGAATTAGCTTGTACGTGTCTATGGGATCATCGGCGACAAAAGGCGTTTTCCCTGTCAGCATTTCACACAAGACAATGCCAAGAGCCCACCAGTCCACTCCCTTCCCGTAGCCACCTTTCTCGATAATTTCAGGCGCCATGTAGTCTGGTGTCCCGCAAAGTGTCTTGGTCTGTGTCTCACAGTAGACTGCAAACCCAAAGTCAGCAAGCTTCACATAACCTGCCATATCAAGGATAAGATTATCTGGCTTGAGATCACGGTACAGGTAGTACTTCGCATGCATGTATTCGAATATCAGGACAATTTGAGCAGTGTAGAATGCTGATTCGTTGTCCTTTAGTTGTCCTTCACCCCGCAATCTCGTGTCGAAAGGACCCCCTTGCACGAACTCTAACACTATGTACACAAAACACCTGCGAGGAGCGGCACGGTCCGAGTCTTGGCTTAACCCAAGTGACGCGGGGTTGGGCACGTGTCGTGGAACGCAAGTGCCATATTAACAATAAAGGGATGCGAGAGCGCATGAAGAATTTTCTTCTCCCGGAAAACGTGCTCGATTGCATTATGGCTTATAACCTCTTTTTTTTTTAAGATCTTCAACGCCCAGAGAGTATTTGACTCTTTGTGTCGTGCTAGTCTCACACGCCCAAATGAGCCCTTGCCAAGAGTTGTTGTGACAATGAAGTCTTGCGTCGACGTGGCTGTGATTTTCGGTCCCTCGTAAACAGGATCGACTTCGGCGGGTTGCTTCTCCGTGGATTGGATTGCCATGGACTCTGTCGATTTGTCATTGTCATTATTTTTGGAGCCACCGCCACCCATCGACGCGTTAGTAGCAGGTGTAATACAATAGAAGAAGAGATTTGTATCTCCCACATGCAAGGGACTACAGTACCTGGGTAAGTAGAGTAGCATGAAGAATACAGGAGCATCAGGATGATACGGGAAGAGAATGGAGGCTAGATGGGAGGTAGCTGGGTAGAGGAAGAAGCCGGTGGGATATACGGGATAAAGGGCCTTGCCATAGTGGCGACCCAGCTAGGTGAATATGCTCTGCAAAGTCGATTAAGTGGCGGGCTTCAGAAACCCTTTGCTGTGGTGTGAATGGGGGGGGCGCGGGGTGGGTGGGGGAGGGGGCTATTTGGAGCTCGCTACAACCACGGTTCCAGGGATAGCCCCCAGGCATTTCTAGCCGCGCTGTTGTTGAAACATCTCCTTAAAGCCACCAAGGCCACTTCCGCCTGTGATCCCGCTCTCTAAATATTACAGGATACATTTCGCCTCGGCCAAATCAATAAAATCCACGTGACCGCTGGGCGTTATCAACCGACCGGCCTCATGCAATCACTGGAGCATCAGCACTTTTGTTAAGATATACATCAGTTCACACGGCAGGATTTCGGTGCATATACGGGAGATTGGAAACACAGTTTTTGCCTTCTAATCGGGCTCCTGCGTCTTCAGTGTGCTTGACCACAATCGGCTGTGGTACGACGTCTTCGTCGATAGTAGCGTCCACCTCGCTCTCCTTGACAGCATTTTTCGAGCGCTGGGCAAGAGCAGTGAGCGACTTATGTGAGTGTATTGCGCCTACTTTTTTGCCGGCATCCGAGTCTAAGACAGTCCGTGCCACAGATACACAGTCGTCTTCTTGATTAGATCCATTCGCCTCGGGTCGGTCAGAAATTGCATCAAGGCTCTCGGCTGTCAACCTTAGTTTGGATTTATTGACTATGTGGTCCAAAGATTCCAGCTCAAGCTTTGCTTCGGTTGTCTGGGTTGCTTCGAGCTCTGTGATGCGAGCACGCACATTTTCAATCAATGCCGAGACTTCAGAATCATTGATGTACTTGTCAAAATCCAAATTGCTGGCAAAGTCCAGGAGATTATCTGCTTCGGTGAACTCTGCGTAGTCTACTACCTTGCTTGCTTGTTCCTCGGTCAGTGCCCACATAGGCCGAGGCACAATTGGACTTTTCCTATCAGACATGTCCATAGTCGATGATCCTCCGTCGCCCTTGGCGTCGGGAGCGGCCGAGGCCTCCATGGAGATGCAAGGCGCGTCGAATTTACCCTGAGAGTTGATATCAATGCCTTCGTCCTGCTTCGCTTTACGAACAATGGCGCGCATCTTCGCTTCGCGCTGCATGAATCGCTGGTGGCGATCTTCTTTCATTTGAACATCCTGTATGTTCGAGAATGACTTGAATATTTGCGAGGCAGTGGGGATGGGACGCTGTTCGACCCCGATGATAGGGGTTGTCTTAAGACCTCAAGATACTGTTTTTCTAGTTGTTCTTTAGTCGCCTGGAGTTCCGCAAGCCACCTATGTGTGGATACGAGTTTGGATCTACGACTAGCGTTTGTAACACTGCTGTTGACTTTCGATGTCGTTGAAGCGCTGTCTCTTTCTTTGGGCGCTGATCAGCTGTGATTAGCTTTTCCTTGGACGAAATAGGCACATTAGTTCCAAGCTTATCTCCAACATTCCCGCAAACAAATGCGTGTTTAGCCGAGGCTGTTAAGCCCTTCGACGTGCCGACCATGCCCACAAAAGGTCTATTACACAGCATCACCCCCTTGTAGTTGCCGATCGAAACTGCCGGAGCTGCAGACTCCATCGTAGATCGAAGAGTCGCAACGCTCACCTGTATCCGTGCATGCACCGGGGAGTAAGTCATTCAGATATTGTTGATAGGGATAGTAAGAAAAATTTCATCTTCGCTCAACCCCTTGATGTCCCGGATATTATCCAGGAATTTTACCTAGCTAGGTTTACAGTCTTCATCCTGCTATCCAGACGACTGCAAGTCATATCGGCTGCCAGTGCCCCATAGCGAGTTAGTGAGTTTAGACCACCTATCATCATCCAGCTAAATGTAACTGCTGGCTGTGGTGGTCCTCTCCCAGCTCGCCGCTTCCCCGGGGCCCGGGGTGGCGCGGCTTATTTTTTGAGCCCGCCCACCACCCTCCTTCGGCGCAAATGAAGCACCTGCCCTGCCCTACCCTCCTTGAGGGGAGATGGCAGTGTTCCTGACTCTGGACCGTCCCTGGTGGATTTGCTGGTGGAGGGCGACGCACTCTGGGAACACGAGCTCCCCCATCATCCGATTCATCCGACTCATCCTCAGACGAGTCGCCACCGGACCCATAGTCTCGTGATTCCCCATCATCCCCGTAATTTACATTACCCAGTTCCCTCACTATCGCGACGGCACACTATGGAGATGACACTGCACTACCCCGCAACGTTGACCTCAACGTTCCTTAGTACCCTAGTTTGGGGTAGTTCTCTCTACAACCCCCTCGGTGGAGGCCTTAGTGGGAGATACGAAGGCCAAGTGGACGGAAACTTATATTCATTCGACGACTCACCATGGGTCTTATAGGCCTTAATGTAGGGGGCTCAGTTTTTGCAGTGAAATCGCAATACAAGGGCTTGAAGGTAATAGGTCGGGGTAGTTACGGAGTAGTTGCCTCGTGCACGGATGCAACATCTTCCAAGCGCCTCGCAATCAAACGGATCAAACCAATGTCAGCACATTGTATTGACTCGAAACATGTCCTCCGCGAAATTCGATGTATGAGGTTGCTGGGTGCTCACACAAATATAGTGAGTATACACGACTTATTTTGCGATGTACATCATGATGAATTATACATTGTGATGGATTTGATGGATTCTGACCTCCATCGCATTATTCAGTCTCCACAGACTTTAACAGACGCACATAATCGTTATTTTATGTATCAGCTGGTTCGCGGGGTAATATACATACACGCGCAGGGCATCATTCATCGTGACCTGAAGCCCGGGAATCTCCTGGTGACACGAAATTGTGAGCTGCGAATCACAGACTTCGGGCTAGCACGGCAACAGTCGGCAGCCCTCAAAGGTGGCAAGGACGACAGCTTTGATATCTGTCCCATGACTCAACATGTTGTCACACGATGGTCTTGGCTACTGAGTCGATTATCCGGATAAAATCATAGATTACCTAGGTACCGACCACCGGAGCTGATGCTGACTCCCGACGGTCGCTACACAAATGCAGTGAGCCCAAGCGCTTGCACATCCGGCCATCGATAGTCCCAATATCGCACTTGGTAGGTTGACATGTGGTCGGTCGGGTGCATCCTCGCAGAGCTGCTTGGACGGAGCCCCCTCTTCCCAGGAAAGAATTTTGTTCACCAGCTTCAACTCATTTTTGATGTAATTGGATCGCCACGGGCGGAGGAAATAGAACGAGTTAAAAACAAACAGGCGCGAAAGTTTCTTGATTCCATTCAGGGGAAGCTGAAAGTGTCGTTTGGTAACATTTTTGGTTCAGCGGGCTTGCCTGCGAATACCGTGCTGGAAGGACTTTTGTTATTCAATGCCTCAAAACGCGCCACGGCAGTAGGACTTCTTGACTACTCCTATTTCAGGAACCTTTCTTATGCCAAAATTCCAATTGCCGATCCACTTGCACCGCCTTGCGATTTTTCCTTTGAAAGAGAGAGCCTCTCATTGACAGAGCTCCGAAAAGAGATTGCGCATGAAGTTGCTGCTTTCAGCACCTCGACTAAGAGATGGAATACGAGGACCAATTCTTTCGAGGTTGAGAGTGCTCTCGGAGGCGTCGCTAAGACATCAGGTCAATCACGGCGAGATACAGGGAAGACCAGGGGAGGCCATAATCGACGCTCACAGTACGAAGGAAATTCAGACACACCACAGCAGCTGGCTACGTCAGCCAACATTGTTGATAAGAATGTATTGTATCATAACGCATTATTACGGACTAAATCAAAATCCACCGATTTGGGACAATTGAAACCTAGACCGGAGGCTTCAAGGCCATCATCACCACCACCGCTGCCAAGCCAACACACCAAATCTTTCAAGTCAGCAATGCATGAAAATAAAGACTTATCACATCCCATCCATGTGGTGCGTTCTAAGATTGAGAATCTCATTACACCACTCAGTTTTTGGCAGGTTTCAAGTAGCGAAGAAGGCAAATCAGTACAAACTAGTGTGAGTATCGCTTCGATAAAAACACAGTACAGAAACTAGTAAATACATATGCCTGATGCCAGGTAATAAATGAGCGCAAGGATCACAGCACCACCTCTCTAGCAAGCTCCAATAATCCCAGGCTCTTTCAAGCTAGAAGGACCAGTCACATCCAAGCACGCTCGGCTAGGCCAGCAGCCACAAGAAAACGCATGACCACTGTCCCCAAAAGCCCCAAATTTTCGCAAATGTCTTGGCAGCGCTGAGATGAATGCCGGTGCGCTGTCCCCTTCCCGCGGGGACAATGCAAGAACCCCCCCCCTCCCCACTGCGCCCGGAGGCGAAATGAGGCGCGCGACCTCAGCGCTCGTGGAAATTCGACGCGCACTGGTCTGGGTCCCTCCCGGGGACGCGGTGCCTGAGCAAAGACCCAGCAACATGTCCCGCCGGCGGGATATGCTAAACGGCGATTCTGTAAGGGGAATTAGCTAGGTCAACCTTCAACTAAATGGGTACTTGAAGTTCAAACCAACCCCGTCAACTAACTACATTCGATATGAAAGATAGTCAGTAGCTGCGGGAAAAGGCCCCGTCAAGATTTTCTTCCGCACGAATGTAATCATCATCTTCTGGTTTATCTTTCTTAATGGCAGCTAGTATAGTCATTGAGAGAGAGAGAGAGAGAGTGTGTGTGTGTGTGCGTGCTACAGGGCAGCCCCACTAGGCTGCCCCCCCGTGTCGGAGTTTACTATCTCGCTGCCTTTAATTGAATTGAGCTCGGCCTCCCTTCGAGGGAGGAGCTTACCTTGCTTCCTCTAGCTTCAGGCTAGTGGGAGATACGAAAGGCCAAGTGGACGGAAGCTCTCTAGCGGGATAGAGTGCACTACAACGTCAAGCAATAAATATATCTGTCTACAATTTATGAACTTGTCAGGACATGATCCAATCTGGGGGCTATGAAATTAGCGAGTTCAGCTCCGCATGCATCGAGTCTTGCGCGAGTTTCGCATTCATCGAAGCCTTGTTGGGGTCGTCTTCCTCGCATCTCAGGGATTCTGGCATCAACCTTTTGTATTCACACCTTTCACGATCATCACTAAAATTATCGCAAGCAGGACTCAGCGCGTATCTAAATCGCCTGTTTGATTATGCACGTATTCGGGCTGTAGAAGGTGGCGCTTACGCGCGCCGTGTCGGTGTTGGTATACTCGAGGGCTTGGCACATGCTGTTGATCAACTATCAGTCGAGAGGCGAATTGGTGTTCTGAATTTCCTTCGTGATGTGTTAGAAGTAGACCGCTCCACCCATTATAGTCCATCGTGCGTGCAAGTAGTTGCGTTGACATTGGGGCGTCTTTCTCGCACGATAATGGTAAAAGCTGAGCTTCAGCTACTTGAAGAACGTTACTTGAGAACTTCATTGGAATGGATTCAAGACATGCGGTACGAGGCGCGTCGATACGCAGCCGCTCTAGTGCTCTCGGAGCTTACAATCAACGTGCCGACCCTCATACTTGATGCTCGTGGATCCATCCACGCTCGAGTCTGGGGCGCACTTTCTGACACATCATCTCGGATCCGCGAGGTTGTTGCATGCGCTGCTAGGTCATTTTTGAGCATTCTTTATCATCGTGATGATTCATTGGACGCGTCTATCTATTTCCAGCACGCGGCCTTAATCGTAACCACAGGTCTGCTCACGAATTGTGAATCAAACGATCAGGTTCATGGTGCTTTGCTACTTCTAGCCGCAGTGCTTCAGCGGCATCCGTGCGATAAAAGTTTAATCATCGACGATTTTGATGATGTCTTGCCTGGGAAGTACTGGCGTCAACCATTGCTAGGCAGTGGAACACTTGAGGCCTGGTTCCAGGCAGTACTTGGTGTCAGGGGACTACAGGCCACTGACACGCAACTGCATGTTTTGTCAGTCGCGCTTCTGCCATCGCTAGCATGCTTTATGGCACCTGTACTGACCGTGCGACATGGCGTAATACAGTCAATACTCAAGACCATAAAAACAAATCCTGCCTTAAGTATTTCTGCAGCCGTCAGCCGCTGTACTTTTGTTATCACAGAAATTCTAGATACAAATATGGAAGCATCATTAGTGTATGGAGTTGTTAAACGCATGGTAACCTTGAGTAGCGATCCTAGGGCTGGCCCTCAGGATTCGAGTTTAGCACTACCCATTGTACGGTCCTTTACTGTCCTGATACGCATGATTGGTGAATATAATCGTCACCATTTGACACATTTTACTAACTGCGGCGAGTTGCACGATCAAATCCGCAAAATATTTTGTTTTCTTGTACCCCAATGTCTCACACGGACAATGTTTCACCTCATCAAAGCTATCCATGCGCATTTCCCCTCCCTGCGCTCGTCGGTTCAGCATTATGTCTTAGATCAAGTTGCTTCTACAATAACTGCGTGTACCCCGGTTGGGATGAGCGGTGCTGGTAGTAAAGTCAGGTCAAGACGTGGTCCACGCCATGAAGTGCAGTCAATGGTTGCGAGCTATAGTAAATTTCCTAGCTATGGCTGCCTTTCTTCTCATTATTGCTTAAGACGAGAGGCGGCAAAGGTGGAATTTAGAACCACGGTAAACGAAAGCATGCCTTGTCTAGCGATCTATTCTTTCTCAAAGATTCGATTCTCGATGGGCGTCTTATTTAAGTTTGACTTTTTTGAATGTCAACAAACAAAGGGGTTTTCTGCTCTGCTCATGGAAGTAGCCGCCGTCCTTGCAGCTCGCGTCGTCAGTTTAGCACCAATGATTAGCCTAGAAGCTTCCATTTATAGCTGGAAGCTTCTGGCAAAAATGCCATATCTGGAAGAAATCTCTCATCCAGCCCTCTACACTGACGCACCACTAGCATTCTTGCACGCAGTCGTCGAGTACGTCATGCTTGAGACGTTAGGACAGAGAGCAGAGCTGCGCTGTATCATCTTGAACTCGTTTCCCCCTTCGTGTGACACCATTCTTGCTTTGCCAAGACTTCTTCGTGTTCTCTTCAGTTTTTCGGTCGACAATCAATTCCTAGTGCGAAAGGCGGCGGTGCAGCTGATGTCACGATTAGTCACCAAAGCGCCTTCATTTGTTTTACCCAGAATCGGTCGGTGTCTAGCTCGGCAACTGGAAAGGATGAAGCATTGTAACTTCATCTCATCCCGTGTGCGGAATGGTTCACTGGCTGTGCAACCGATGGAGTGCTACAACACACCCGATCAGGACTCGTACCGTAGCGCATTGCCTCTTTGTGAAATTACAGATGGTGCAATTGGGGCTCTGCAGCTGGTGAGTCTCGCTCTTGATCGGGGGCAGCGTATGCTAGCACCATATGTGCCCGCTATTTTACCTATCGTCGCACATCTTCTAGCTCGGGCAAAGGTGGATGATGCTATTGCTCCCATAGCTGCATGTGTCACTGGAAAAATAACCCTGATTTTCCGAGACGGAGTCTTGCCCATCGCCAGAAAAGTTATCCCAAAAGTTGTGTGTGTGCTCTGTGCTCAGCCCGTGCGTGCCCCTCGTCTACGATATGTTGCCGCTCGCGCTTTGGAGCATCTTGTCTCCAGCACTGGGGATATATTGACACCGTACTGCTTCAGTGCTCCCAGACTTGTCGATACACTCCTGCACATGCTCAAGGATCAAAGATCAGGTCAAGATATCCAGGCATTCCGTACTTTAGGTGTGCTTGGGGCCTTGGACCCTCCCTTCCTCCTATTACTCAGAGAAAAGGAGCATCCGGTTTGGCCGCATGTCTTTTCGTTCATCAGGACAACCGAAATTATAGCGGCTGCAGATCAGTCTAACTCATCAAATCAATTCCGAAACTATTTTAAGCTGGAGACGGTCAAAGCTGTACAAACACTGGGATCGGCTGAGTGTAAAACGGTCCGAGGAGAGAAGTTTGAGAGTAGATTACCCACCGGTGAGCTATTGCAAGCCTCTGCCATGATCGCTCTCCTAGATGCCGTTTTACTTATGCCACAAGTGCGCAAGGAGGCCTTCGAAGTATTGAGCCAAGTATGCAGCTGGCTTGCCCCCGATGCACTCACTTTACGCGCAGTATTGGGGCGCCATTTATGCATCCTGTCTTCGGGTTCAAGGAAAATGGGAGGGGCTCGCTACGGCCAAAGAACAGCGAGGCCGGTGTGCTTGGATGAACGCTCTTTTGTACGGAAGAATATAAATCAGAGTTCCCATTGTATGCAAAACAGCGGAAGTGTTAACGTCTGTGCCTATGACATAGATTTTGTTCGTATCCTTGTAAGCAGCTTGATTCGTATCCTTGAACTGATAGACCCTTCCATCATTATGGCTGAATGCTGCTCTGGTCGACTTGCGGCTGCGATCTCCATTCTCTGGCCCAAATCGGGTCACAGTGCTAAACACCAAGTATGCACAACCAGTGCATCTTGTGTCACGGGGGAGAGCCTCATCAATGTCATGCGGTGCTTGTATTCACGCCTCTCACTGCATAATTTCGTATCACAGATGCGGTGGTTGCTGTCACCCTTGAGAAGTACTCTTACGCACGGTTCGCTCTATCCATGCCTGCACATCATTGACTCAATTTCAGATTCTTTGATCATGTCTGGGAATGCAAAGATGATCATCGTTACCATATTGAACGTCTTTGCGGGACTCTTCCGCTTGCTGCATGATGATTCTTTTGTCTCGCGCGTATTCACCACGCGCACTGTAGAACAAAACCACAAAACGCAGTCTCGCACCGCATCAGAAATTTGCATTGTTCTTGTCAGTGTTATTCGCTTGATCAGCCGAGTAGGCTGGTCCAGTGTTTTGCCCGAGATTGCCCCCCAATTTATCAAGTCAATGCTGGACTGTATTGCCATTCGATGCGATTCGATGCACAAATTGGGGATGGCTAAAGGCCTTGATTCAGATAACAAAGTTCAGCTTTGCAGGGATGCACCGTGCACTCCCAAGCTGAAAACTAGCCACTATCTAATTATGGTTTCTGAACTTGCCATTTATGGTCTCACCATCATATCAGGGCAGATTGGTAGGTCTGCACTGTCTCGTCTGAGCCACTCTCGATTTGCCCTGTCGGACTGGGTCATCAACATGGAGCATCTTCTGATGGAATTAAGTAGTCCGGCTGTCGAAACCATATTTGGGAACTCTGGTGGCCCTAACTACGTGATGCTCGCGGCACATGCAGCCTTGGCTGCTTACGACGGGTATAACGTAGTTGTGTCAGCCATTTCTCGTGGTAAACTAACACCTTCACCAACACAAGGCTGCGCTGTCATTTTGAGAGAAAATTTTGACAATTTATTTGCCGATATGCTTTCCCCTACCCCATTTCGCATCCGACAGATGAGGGATAAGTATCCGTATTTTAAGGCAAAAGTTTATCCGCTTAATCAATGTAGCCAAGATCCACCATTGCCAGCACTCAGACCAGACAATTATTCCGCCCGTGGAGGAGATGATCACATAATTGATCTCGCTGCTTTGAACCGGGTATGGGATAGTGCAGGGGTGGTGACAAGAGGTGACTGGACGGAATGGATGCATCGCATTTCAGTAGAACTACTACGACAATCGCCATCGCCTTATCTTAGGCCATGCTCGGCCATCGCTGATGCTTGTCAAACTACCGCGTATCGCCTCTTTAAACCCGGCTTTCTTGCAATGTGGATTGGATGTGGATTCGCCATAGCAAATTGTTTTGGTGGACCGGCCGGTGTGGCTCGAAGACTGGTAAAGTCTCTAGGTGTGGCAATGTGCTCGTGTTCGCTTTCACTAAAATCACTTTGGCTCTTATTTGACCTCGTGGATTTTGCACGCATGTACTGCGCTCCACTTCCTATAGAGCTGCCTATGATGGCACGACGTGCATGTCAGGCACATGCTCATGCCAGGGCCTTGGCTGCTCGTGAAAATCATTGGCGCCTCAATTCCAAAATAGACCCATGCGCTGATGATGTTATTGCGGCTCTTGTTACAAGCAACAATAATCTCGGCTTGAAGGAGGCGGCTGCCGGTATTCTACTGGTCAGAGGCCCGAGCTCAAGGCTAAAACCCCAATTGCAGGAGCAGCTAGGCTGCTGGGACGCGGCCCTGGCAATATACGAGAGGTGTTTGCCCTCGAGCGTATTGTTTCCTGTGCCCAGCTCGAAATCGGCAGGACAAAGTGAGCCGGCGCAGCAAGCTGGAAGTCGATGGCTAGATATGGAGGTCGGACGGCTGAGGTGTCACAGCGCCCTCTTTGATCACCGTACCGTCATGATTCACGCCCGTTATCTCTGGAGTTTGCTCACTTCAAGCTTGAATAGGTTCCCCGGCCCGCTCAATTTTGCGCGAAAATTGGATGGGCGGCAGAATTTGAGGATTGTTTGTGTTGCTGCATCTCACAGGGTAAGAGAGGAACGGCGGGAACAGCTAATTGAAATATCTGCATTGGGCGCTCGAGCGTCATGGATGCTGCAAAATTGGGACGACTTGGGAATTTATGTAGCATACTGGGGTGCTTGTCGTGTCAGACAACTAGACACCGCTCGAAATCTGCATGTATTCAATTCGCCATTCAGACCCTCAACGCACGAGTTGTTTCTTTTTCAGGCGGTGTTGGCATGGAAATCAGCAGGAAGAAAGATACGCCACGTCTACTCTGCTCTGTCGCAGGCTAAAACATTGGTGCAGGCTGCCCGCGTGCAATTGATTGAAGATACAAAGCTCTGCACCGATAAGAGCTATAATCATGCATATTATTGTGTTATGTCGGCACAGCAGATATTTGAGTTTGAGGAGGCTGTGACATTCGAGTCGCAAACCCTTCTGAATTTACCATCGTCCCGCAGATATGTCGGCACGACAAAGGTGCTCTTGAGCTTACTTGCAAAATGGAAGCGACGCGTGCGTTGGTGGGGAGGACTGGATGCTAGCGTGTGGTCAAATGTGTTGATTGTCCACAAACTCGTGTTGCATCCAGGCCACGACACTGAGGCTTTTATGAGACTTGCAGACTTGTGCTATGGTTCTGGGCATTTTCTAAGATGTGGAAATGTCCTTGCCTTTCTGGATTCTGTACCACAAATTCCCAGCGTAAGTGTGATTCTTCGAGCCTGCCACTTGCTGTGGGCACTGGGGAGACGTGCACTGGCTTACGATGTGCTTTCCAGAGTCACAGAGTCTCTTATCTTCAGCCATCAGAAGAACTCTTGGGATTTAAAAGACAAGCCTGGCGACGAAATATTGATAGCAAGCATCCTTACTCGGAGTGAATGGTGTGGGATTCTAATTCGGGCATCCAAATTCACCCGTAGGAGCAGATATTTCAATCAGTGTTTGTCAATAGTAATCAGGTTGCTCCAACGCGTGACAAAACTCGTACCGCTGCAACCCAGAGCATGGCATTCCTGGGCTTTGGCTAACTATGAGGCGTGTGAACAGCTTGAACGTCGAGAGCTACACAAGCTTGGAAATTCGGGTCCTGTTCTAGCCAGTAGCCCTGGAACAGTATCAGTATTTCACCACGTGATTCAATCGATTGGAGGCTTCTTCCGAAGTCTTCAATTGTTTGGTACCGAGTCCCGTGCTACGCGCCAATCAGCAGAGCGGCCTGGGGTTGAGATGCACGAGGGAGATGCTGTTGTATTGCAAGATACACTCAGGTTGTTAACTATCTGGTTTAAGCACGGGACTCGTTCGCAAGTAAGCGCCAAAATGCTGGAGGGGTTTGGTCATACAAGTGTTGATGTTTGGTTGGGAGTCATACCACAGCTCATAGCTCGCGTCGACTACCCTGATGAAGACGTGCGGCATCTTGTTGCGGATCTACTGGTTCAAGTCGGTCGCGCATATCCACAGGCTCTCATCTACCCGATAACAGTATCAGCGCAGTCAGCATCAGAGTCCCGCCGTGTTGCATCGGTCGGGATTCTCGGTGGGTTACAGCAGTGTGAGTACTATGGGGTTCTTGGTGACGCAAGCACCCAGACACGTTTTGCTATCTCGGAGGTGGAAGTCCTCGTTGCTGAAGCAAACCTGGTATCACGGGAGCTTAATCGTTCAGCAATCACCTGGCACGAGGCTTGGTATCAAGGCATTGAAGCTGCCGCAAATCTCTATTTTGGGAGTGCCGATGTTCAAGCCACGATTCATGGTTTGATCGAGATGCATCGTCGCTGGCATGATGACCTCCAGAGCTTCATCGGCGTTTTCCCAGACTCAAGTCCTGATACAACCATAGTCACCACACGACTTGCAGCATTCGCCCATGTGTACAGTCCCGACCTCCTAGCAGCTGAATCGTTTCTCTCTCGATTCTGTCGGCTGAGGAACCATGCAGATATGCACCAGGCCTGGGATATTTACTCTGCAATCCACAAATGGGTGAAGCAAAGTATCTTTACAGACAAGTTGTCACACCTTGACTTGGGTCAGGTGGCCCCATCGCTAATGTGTGCAGGTAGCATGCATGTGGCGATTCCTGGCACAGAGGGGGGGCGAAATCTTCCAGTCCGAATTTCGTCAATTTCCCCACAATTGCGAGTTCTTGCCTCCAAGCAACGGCCACGTTGCTTGAGAATCTCCGGATCTGATGGCAAAGAATATCAATTTTTGCTCAAAGGTCACGAAGATCTTCGACAAGATGAGCGTGTCATGCAACTTTTTGGGCTTATCAATGCCCTTTTCAACAAGACCTACAACGCCGTGCATGGTCACAAAGAACCTCTTCATGTCCAGCAATACGTCGTTATGCCGCTATCTAACAACTCAGGCTTAATAGGATGGCTTAAGTGCTGTTCAACAATTCATCAGCTCATAGTGAATCACCGATCCCACTCGGGTATACTAGTTGACATCGAAAGACGTTTCACCGAGGCTATTGCCTGTGATTACCATAAAAGTCCGTTCATGTACAAGCTCGGTGATTTCAAATATGTTTTGAATCGCACATATAACAGGGATCTCGCGAACGTATTCTTGGTAACCTCAGGAGATGTGTCAATTTGGTTAATGCGCCGCACTAGGTATGCCCGTTCCCTCGCAGTAACATCAGTGGTGGGCTACGTTCTAGGTCTAGGAGATCGCCACCTTTCAAATATACTTGTGAGTGATAAATCTGGCGAAGTTATTCATATTGACTTTGGAGACTGTTTTGAGGTAGCCATGAAACGGAAGAGGTTCCCCGAGAAGATTCCATTTCGCTTAACGAAGTTACTCGTCAATGCGATGGAGGTTAGCGGTGTTGAGGGATCTTATCGGCTGACTTGCAACCACACAATGCGAGTGCTACGGAACGATTTTCACTCTTTGATGGCCATGCTCGAGGCATTTGTTCATGACCCACTAGTTGATTGGAAGCTCCTATCGACAAATAATTCTCATTTTCGTAATGTCTTGAAACAGACATTGGTTATAACTGACCGTGTCCAGCAAAAGCTCACTGGTTCCACGTTGCACGATCCCCGTTTCTGTGTCTCACCTATTCATCAAATCGATGGCTTAATACGTGAGGCGCAATGTGCTGAAAATATCTGTCAGATGTATGGTGGCTGGTGTCCTTATTGGTAATCAAAAGCCACTGGCTCAGAGATTACAACTAGGCCCAGGCAGCTGTGCGACACCATCTAGGAGCTTGTACAGGTAGCATACATCGAAGGCCAGTATTTGGCAGCGGATTCTAGACCAGGGCCACACATAAGTTCACTGTGATCACTGGGGTCTGTGGTGCGATGCCACACCGCGCGAACGGGGCCTCATGAAGAGAACGAATCTGTGCATGATCCGACACTTTTTTTAGTTGCCGCTGAGCTCGGCTAGC
>CERG01075423.1_pt1 | contig 16970 bp, 3 predicted proteins | sample 530861 | NCBI WGS metagenome assembly CERG01 (sample SAMEA2621037, study PRJEB7988) | marine metagenome | biome: marine biome (ENVO:00000447); feature: deep chlorophyll maximum layer (ENVO:xxxxxxxx); material: "saline water (ENVO:00002010), including plankton (ENVO:xxxxxxxx)" | depth 50 m
GCGGCGGCCCCGGCTTCTGCGTCGAAGAGAACTTCGTCGTCCGCGAGAAAAGCGACGCCGAAGAGCTCTTCGGCGGCGAAGAAATCGACGGCGGCGGCGAGTTTGGTGAGCCCGACGAGAACGAGCACGAGAACTAGAACGCCGGCGAAGAAATACGCGGCGTAAACGAAAACTTTACTGAGATTTACAACTATTACAACAAGAACAACAAGAACAAAGAGAAAATCATCAAACAGAACGCGCGGCACGTTCGCGTGAGAAAAATATTCTGAAAAGTAGATAGCATTTTGTATTAATCATGCAGATATGGACATAAGCCATCTTGCGGGAGGAATCATCTCGGTAACGTTGTGTTTTTTGTTTAAAAAATCGTGTCTAGCTTAGGATATAACTTAATCAATCGTGCGCTTTTCATAGTATTATCTCGCCACTGGCGCCTCCCCGCGAGCCAAGTGGTTGAAATCTTCCGATTTTAAGCCAAGCTGCGTTAACAAGCTCGTCCATCTCGGTGGTTCTTCGTCAAACACGTACGTCATAGGAAAGACCAAGACCCCGCTGCCGCCCATTCTGCGTAAACTCTTCACCGTTTCGTATATCCTCGTTTTCGGGACGCCGATAGAGACCGCGTAAAATTGACCTTCTTTGACAGCTCCGTCACTTTGTGGCGTGTAAATCGGCGACACCGTTGGCCCTTGTAATCCTCTCAACAAACTCCCCCCGCCGCAAATCTTCTCCGCCACGCTCTCGGCGCTCGAGCCTCGGACATTCGCCGTGACCATAAACACCCCGTCCGCTCTCAAATGCGCCTCCAATCTTTCCAACATTTCGTGAACAATCTCTAACACTCCCGGTCGTTTCAACAACGCCTCTCTCGAGGCTACTAAGCACCCTTGCGAATCCAACACTCTCCCGCCTTCAATTTCTTTCAAGTTATTTTCTCTCAACGTGGTCCCGCTCGAGACCAAATCTAAGATGCAATCCGCCGCACCCATCGCCGGTGCAGCTTCCAACGCCCCATCCGCGGTGGAAATAACCACGTTCTCCATGCCTTGATCCTTAAAAAACTGCGTCGCGACGTTCACGTACGCCGTGACCACTCGCAACGGTCTCTCCTTGGAAAATCTCGGGTCTGATTTCAATTGGCTCAACGAGTTCACGTTCTCCCACGCCTGCGGCACCGCCACGGCTAAATGACACCCGCCAAACCCGAGCGCGTCGTGCACAATCACCAAATCCTCGTCCTCGTTACCAATTTCCCTCAACATGTCGTACCCAACAATCCCAATATCCACGTCTCCAGTCAACAACTTTCTCACGACGTCCGTCGCTCTTTGGAACCACACCTCCATGCCGGGGACGTTTGGAATCTCCGCCGCGTATTGCCTCGGGTTTAGTTTCCGCACGGAAAGTTGACACGATTTCAATAACCCTTGCGTGTCTTCCGCCATGCGGCCTTTGGATGGAATGCCCATGCGGATCGCCTCGCGCACTTCGATCGGTTGTCTTTTCACTGCGATGTCGTCGTCGTAAAAATTTTTGTGTGAGAGTTTGTCTGTCAGTTTTATCCAAACATCCCACCAGAAGTGGATAGAGATTAGAGAGAGAATGTACTCACGGCGGCGTCGATAAAACGTCTCGATACTATCGCGCGAATACTAAGAATACGATAATAAACGAGAAAGAGAGAAAGAGAGAAAACAACAGTAAGACTCACGCGGTTGCGCGTTTCCTCCTTGCTGCGGGATGGACATCGCAATAAGAGGCACACGACATCGGCGCCTCCGGATCCCCTTAAACGCAGTCCTTTTCGGGTGGAAATTGTGCGTCTTGTTCTGGGGGTTGTGCGTCGTCGTCGTCGGAGCAGCGGAGCGCATCATTCGCGCGGCAAACATGATTTTAACGATGATACTGATATGCTTTTGTGGTAGAGGGTTATCTTTTGTTCTTTTCAGGAGGAGAAAGTGTTCTTTCTCGCGAGAGTACGCGCAGGCAGGAGTTCTCTCTGTATCGGTTTAGGGTTTCGCAGCAGACGAGAAAGGAATGTGAGGAAAGGAGGAGCGAAATTTTTTGTTTTTTGGCTGCCACGCGTCAAAGCATTCTCGTCCAAATTTTTGGATAAAAAGCGAGACACACCAGAGAGAGAAGGAGGAACGACGAAATGGAGAGAGAGAGAGAGAGATTTGGTGTATTTTGTGTCGGTGTTTTCTTTTGTGGGATGAATGTTTCTCTCTTTTCTTTTTCGTGCGTTGTGTGTTTTTTGATGTTCTCTAGCGGCTTTGCGCGTTCAAAAGAGAGTAGTAGTAGTAGTAGTAGTATTGCACTATTAATCATCATCTGCGATTGGAACAGCGCCAAATCCGAGTAAACACTGCTTAACCTCCGCGTGTTTTCTGTGGTGCGCGATATCCATGGCGTCGCATTCGAGCATGACGGAAAGTTGGGCGACGTCTGCGCCTTTTCGGCACAACGTTTCGCAACATTTTAAAGAAGCAAACTCTGAACAGAGCATCAAGGCGGTGTATCCAGTTTTCGTGCTCTCTCGATTCGGTTGCACGTGCAAGTCGGTGAGAAGGATGTCGGCACCGACAAAGTCGTCGTTTTCGACGACGACGTCGAGGGAGGTTTTACCGAATGCGTTTTCGTGAGACGCGTCGGCCGAGAAGCGGAGAAGCACTTTAGCTTTCTTTCGCAGTTCGTTGATTGCGTGATCGTCGCCTGGTTGAGGTTGGTTGTCCACGAATAGAGTGGTCAACGCGGTTTGCCCGTTGAACGCTTCGCAGTTTGGGTCGAACGCGAATATTTTCTCGTTACGTTTCAAGACGTCCAAGACGCCTTCAAAGGCGTTTTTGGAAGTTTTGCTCGCGCCCATAGAGGCGGCGATGATCGGGTGCACGCCGTAGGAGTTGTTGAGTAAGATTTTGCCTCGATCGTCGACGGAAAAGATATCGTCGCTTGACTTTTGCGCGGCATGTTCCAACAACACTTTCAATGCTCCGACGGATCCGTTTCGGCAGGCGGCGAGAATCGCCGTGTCGCCTCGCGAGTTTTCGAGATGGAGAGACGCGTTCAAGTGTTCCAAAATAATTCGTACGGCGTCTTCGCAGTTGTTTTCCGCCGCTGCAATCAACGGGGTAAAGGCTAACAACGTCGATTCACGGTTGGCGTTGATTTTAGAAACCACGGCGAGTTCGCATATGACCTCCGGTCTGTTCAATCTCGCCAAGAGCGTGCACGCGGTTTCGCCGGATTCCGGCGCTTCAAAATCGGCAGCGGCGCCTCTGTTCACGAGACATTCCAACGCGTGTCTACGACTGGCCGCACCTTTATCGCGCGTGGCGACATACATCAACGGTGATAATTGTAATCGGTCTGCAGAAGTTTGAAACGTGCGCGTGTCGAAACTACTCTCGCAGTTCGCAGCGTTCAAAGTTGCTTTGAAGTCTTGGCACAAGAGACGCAAAATGTCGTCTCGATCGATTAAGGCAGCCATGGAGCACGCGTTCGCGCCTTCGTGCGTTTTTGAGCACAAATCCACGTTCGCACCAACTGATGCCAACGTTTTGACGACGTCGAGTTTACCTAGAAACGTCGCTTCGACGATCGGAATCGTCGCGCCGTCTCCGTCGAGATTGCACTTGTGCTTGGCCAAAACTTTGATGGACTTATTCGCTCCAGATCGAACGGCGTGTAAAATAGCCTTCACTCGTTCACTCGATCCGTCGTCGTCGTCGAGAACTAAAGAAACGCTCGCGTCGCGAACGGTCCCTACCGCCAATAAACCATCGACGGTTTCGGAATCGTCCTTCGCGATGACGTTGAAAAAATTACGCAAAGCGGTGATATCCGAGACGTTATTTTTCGCCCCGACGGAGGTCTTCTCTTTCCTTTCGGTACCGCCGCCTTCGCGATAGTATTTGGATAACGCATCTCTAACGACGAGATTCTTTCGAAGTTGACTCCAAGAAAACGCGTGGTACCCGCTGGGTGCGCCATTATCGTCAAACACTTTCGTCGGATCGCACTGGCCTTGGTCAACCAAGTAATCAATGATGGCGCTCGCGACGTTCTCGTCCACGCCTTCAAAATCGTTTGGACGATCCGCCAAGAGCATCAACGGAGTCCATCCGGCTTCAGTTTTGGACATCGATCCGTTTACTTTACCAATCTCAATCAAAACTTTAATCGTCGCGAGTAACTTGTCAATTGGGCACGCCGCGCACGCGTCGCAGAGCGGATCGACTTTGCCGTTTTCACTCGGAGCGTACGAAGCGTCCGCGCCTGCGTCGAGAATCAAGGCTCGCGCAACCTCGCTGTGGCCTAAAGCCGCGGCGAGGCAAAGCGCCGTGTTCCCAGACGTAGCATCAGTTAAGTTTAGGTCAACGTTCGTAAATTCTGTGTCTTTGAATTTAGAAATCGTCGAGATGGCTTGAGCGCAGTTTCGTCTGGCGCACATGCCGAACATGGTCTCTCCCGCAGTCGTGAACGGATACTTGTTCACGTCAACTTTCCCGTCGCGCAGGACTTTTAAAATTTTATCTTCGTCGTCGGAGTCGAACGCGACGGAAACCGCGGAATCCCCAACGGATGTTTCCAAAGTCGCGCTCGCGTTGAGGTTATTCATCAACGCGTCCGTTACTTTTCGCCATTTTTCAGATTTCAACGCAACCGTCAACGCCGTCTCGTGCGCGGAAGTTTCGTTATCGACCGAGGCGCCGCATTTTTTAACCAAATGTATCATGGCAGTCGCGTTGTCCGTGTCCGCGCAATACGTCAGCGCCGTGTGCTCGTTGATTCGAGATTCGGCGTCGACTTTTGTATGGGCCGCGATGAGATGCGACATGGCATCGTTTCTATTCAAAGACGCGGCGAGTTGTAAAGGCGTCAAGCCGTCTTGATCCGAAGATTCAACGTTGAGGACGTTTTGGCCGAGAGAAGCGAGCGCGATGAAAATCTTCGCGTTAGATTTCGATCGAACCGCGGAGTGCACCGCGGTGTCACCGATTTTCTCGACTTGAGTAGTCTTCCCTTCTTCGAGCGTCACGTCTAATGTCGCGTCCGCGCCCAACTGTAAAAGCTTTTCAACAGCCGGCGCGGCGACGTCACCACACCCGCACGCTCTGATCAATGCCGTGCGACCGGTACGCTCGTCGTTCACGTCGACTTTCGCGTGTTTGATGAGACATTCGACGCCAAGTGCGTCGCCATGTTTGGCCGCAACCATCAACGGTGTTTCGAGCGTCACTTTATCGATGGCACTTGGATCAACAATTTCAGTCGCGAGAAGCATGTTTACGATATTCTTCATGTCGTCAGCTTTCTCCGTCGAAGAGCTCGAAGTGCACAGCGCTTCCAGAGGTGAAAGACGAGTCACGGAGCTTTTTTGGCTCGCATCGGCACCTGAGTTGAGTAACAGTTCCACCATGGATACGTCGACATTTCTACACGCAACGAGTAATGCGATTTCGCCGCTGACTTCCGTTTCTACGTTCGGATCAGCCTTGGTTTTCACCAAGATGTAGTTCGCCGCGTCGACGTCGCCAATACGAACGGCTCGTATTAACGGCGTATCGTGACTGATCTTATCACCGGCATGCGCGTCGGCGCCGAGTTCAACGAGTAAAGCGCCGGCGGCATCTGCAGAAGCTTCAATTGACGCCGAAAACGCAGAAATACCAAACTTGTTTTCTCGATTCACGTTTGCGCCAACGTCGACGAGTTTGCGGATGATGTTGTCGTTGTTATTCATCGCGGCAACGATGAGCGCCGTTTTACCGGTTTCGGTTTCAAAGTCGACGTCCGCTCGCGCGTCGTTGATGAGAACATCGATTATTTGCAAGGCATTTTCGATGTCACCACCGACGACGTTCGCGAGAGACGACTTCTCAACTCTATCGCACGCCGCTATTAACGCCGTTCTGTGTGAAGTTTTCGCCGCGGAGTAGTCCACATCAATACCGGGAAGTTTGATTAAAGCTTTCGCACCATCTACTAGGCCGCGACGGCAGCAGTACATCAACCCCGTCTCATTTGACATCGTTGAAACGTAATTGACGTCACCGCTCGGGTCGCTTGCACTCGCCGTGTAGACTAGAATATTTGGCGCGCACCAATCGCAGTTGTTCGCAAACGCAACATCCAAAGCCGTTTCGCCACTTCCGCAAACGCTCGTCGCGACGCCACCCAAAGCGACTAAGGCGTCAAAAGCTCGCGATCGTTTCGTAATAGTCCCAGCCATAGCGAGTGCCGTCCGTTTCGTACTCTTTGGCTCGTACGAAATGGTCGCTCCACACGCGATGGCAACTTTTGCGACATCTTTTCCTTTTTGCGCGGCACAGAATAACGGCGTCTCGCCGTTACCGAGAGGATCTGAGTCCCAAAACCCCGCGCCGGACGGTAAAGCTTTCATAGCTTCAATCGAACCCATCAAACAGGCTTGTAAAACGGGAACCTTGTTCGACCTGGACGATTTCAACGGCTTAGCGCCAAGACTCAACAACATTTCGACGCATTTCGGTTTATTCGCCGTTGCCGCGCCGGCGAGTGGCGTAACGCCCAAGGAGGAATCAAACTCGACGTCTGCGCCGGCAACTTTCACAAGCGCTTCGACCGTCTTCGCGTCGTCTCTCGCTATGGCGTACAAAATAGCAGTGCGTCCATCTTGTGTTTCTCTGTCGACGAGCGCACCGTTGGAAACCAACGCAGAAAATGCAGATGTTTTACCTCTGAAGGCGCAATGCGTAAATACCGTGTGTTTCGATGCGACTGTTTCTCGATTGACATCTGCAGAGCACTTCTTGATTAACGTTTCCACAACGGTAACTTGGCCGTATTCTGCAGCCGTCATCAACGGTGTTGTCGCGTCTCGAGCACTCTCTCTGTTCGAATTGGCACCGTATTTCAAGCACATGGCGAGTACAGCTTCTTCGTTACCGACTTTACACGCCTCGTGTAAAGCTGAAAAGCCTCGACTCGTTTCAAAATCGACGATGGACGCGTCGAAGTCACACAAAGCCTCCAAGCAGCGCATCCGAGACGGCTTCTTCGCAGCTTCAACGAGAGGTGTGTAACCTTCGGCGCTTTCGACGTTGATAGGGACACCGGCAAGAAGCATGTGCTTCACCGCGTCGGCATCCTCATCAACCACCGCGCGGATAAGCGGCGTCGTCTTATCGCTCAAGCCTCGCGACGGATCGACGTTGTGAGAAGAAATCAAACGCTGAATGACATCCTTGTGACCTAAACGACCAGCTAGAACAATAGCAGTATCACCTTTCGTCTTTCCGTGTTTAACTTCGTAATTCGCATCTGCATTACCGATGGACATCAACGCGGACACGTGGTCGGCTCGTGATGCTGAAACCGCCGCCATGAGCGCAGTTTCTCCAGCCTTTGTCTCGTAATTAATGTCAGCTCCAGCCGCTAAGAGTTGCTCGATTTGAAACACGGAACCACGCTTGGCTGCTAAAATTAATGGCGTCAACACTTCCGCGGTATTTTTGCGAGTTTCGTAATTTACATCAACACCTTCGACAATCAACAAATCCACCGCATCGTCGCAGCCAAACTGAAGCGCATCCAGCAAAAGCGTCGACCCTTTCGAACTTTCGACGTTTTTGTCCGCCCCGTGATCGAGGAGTAACGCGAGAACTCGAGGATTATTCGAAAATGCGCGCGCGGCAAACATAGACAGAGTTACACCGTTCTTGTTCTCGTGATTCACGTTCGCTTTATCGATGGCGTTGGTAAGTAGAAATTTCAAGACATTCTCGCCGTTGATATCGTCTTGGTAGGACTCCTCTGTAGCCATTTGAATAGGCATACCAAGCTTTTTAATCACCGCAGACATAGCAGTTGCGCCTGTACGCGTTTCTTGATTCGCTTTTGCACCGTTTCGTAAGCATAAAGCGACGCGATCAGTGACACCGGATAAGGCAGCAGCGATGAGAGCCGTGCGGCTGTCTCGTGTCTCGTGCTCAATGTTTTCGCCGAGACGTAAGAGTGTCGGAACCGCTTCCATGCAGTACGGAGAATTCAACGCGTGAATCAAAGGTGTAGCACCGGTAATGATGGACTCTTCATCTCGCACGGAACCGAGCGAGTGGTAAATGAGTTCTAACATTTCGCTGTTGTCGGGCGCGAATGACGCCACGAGTGCGTTTTTACCTAAGCGGGTCTCAAAACGAGGATTCGCTCCTTTTTTTAGCAAAGCAAAGTATACGCCTTCATTACGATTTTCACACGCTAACATCAACGGCGATAAACCCGCGGCATTTTCGTGATTGATGCTGGCGCCCAGTTTGGTGAGCTGATATATTGCCAAGACATTGTCTGTTAACACAGCGCACATCAACGGCGTGTAGTTGCCATATTTAGCAGAGAAGTCGCTCGATAGTTCACCGTCCACGTTGGCACCAACAGCTACGAGCGCTTCAATGCACGCGTTACGACGATGCATCAAAGAGGCATAATGCAATGCTTTGACGAATTCCGGTGCGTTTCGCGTCGTTTCGTAATCTACGCAATCGAGAGAAGCTTCATTCGCACTGCCTTGTTTCTTTTGCTTCGAGGAAAGTGATGCGAGTAATCGAATCATTTCGGGGCGATCCGCAGACACCGCCGCGATCAACGCAGTCTTCCCCGAATTCGATTCGTACTCGATTCGCGCCTTGCCATCCAAGCACAAACTCGAAACGACCTTCTCGTGACCATTTTCAATTGCAAGCGTCAACGCCGTGTCCCCATTTTTCGTTTCGTGCAAGACCTCGTTGGCCTCTTCGAGCTTCTCAATCAGAGCATTCACGCAATCTAAACGACCATGAGTAGCAGCGAGTGTCAACGTAGTATCACCGTTTACGTTCACGAGCTTAGTTTTTGCAGAATGTGGCTGACGCAATAAGAGCCCTAAACATCCGAGCTGACCAGATTTTGCCGCGTGCATCAAAGCCGTCTCGTGCGTGATCGGATTTATCGCGTTCACGTCGGCGCCCAAGGAAAGTAACAACTTCGTCGCATCTCTCGCGCCAAAGTTCACGGCCACGTCCAACGGTCGATCGCCTGTCATCTTTGACGGCACATCTACGTCAAGCTTGAAATCCTTTTGTAAGCACAAGATTGACGATCTCGAGTCGCATTTCGCCGCGACAGACATGGCGTGATGTCCGAGGCGGTTTTCCTTCAATGGATCTGCGCCAAGCTTTAACAGTTTTGCGCATGATTCGTATAAATCGTATTCTAAGCACGACATTAACGGAGTCAACGTGAACTTGTTCTCAAGGTCGACGTCGGCACCCAAAGCCTTGACGAGTATGTCTAGGTTTTCGAAATTCTTCTCGAGGCTAGCAAAGAGTACGGCAGTGCCGCCTTCCACGGTTTCAAAGTTGAGCTTTGCGCCAAGAAATACGAGTCTACGCATAGTTAATTCCCTCGTTCTGTACTTTGCGCTTCCAGCTGCGCTCATGAGCGCAGTTTGCGGTCTTTTGGACATCTCCGGCGACATCGCGAAGTTCGCCTCAAGATCGATTTGTGCATTTTCTTGGACAAGCAACTCGCACGTCGCAGCACATAACTCATCGTCTTCGATGCCAATAGCGGCAGAAATCAATGCCGTGCGCCCGTACTTAGCGTCTTCGTTATTTACCGATGCACCCAAGGCAATCAAACGTTTAATGGCGTCATGCGAAGCGGAGGCTGCCGCAATCGTAAGCGCAGTGAAACCACGAGCCTTCGTCTCGTAGTTCGGATCGGCGCCGAGTGCGACGAGTGTTTTACAGCACCGCGGCAAGTTCAACTCCGCGGCAGTGAGAAGTGCCGTGAATCCAGTGGAAGACGCTTCGAAGTTTGGATCAGCGCCACACTCAATCAAGGCGACAATGCTATCAATCGCACTCGCTTTCACGCAAGCTTGAAGCGCCGTTTGCTTCAAACCTATCTCATCTTCAAGTTCTGGATCCGCCCCGAGATCAATTAAGGTTCTAATAACATCAGGTTCGTTGATGGAGCAGGCTACCATGAGTGCGGAAAGACCGTCTGATTTAGTCACAAAATCTACTTCCGCGCCTGCAGATTCGACGAGTCGCCTACACATCTCCGAGTTGCCGCTTTTGGTGGCACAAATCAACGCCGTTTCTTTGAAGATCTTCGACTCAAAGTTTACATCAGCTTCGTATGCTTTGGCGAGAACGTCTACGCATTCGAATCTTCCCGTCGATGCGGCTAAATGCAAGGGCACTATGCCGGTGGACGTTTCTTTGTTCACGTCGCACTTTCTCTTTGCGCTTACTAAGATTTCTAAAATGGTCGCGCGTCCAAAACGAACGGCTAGTGTCAAAGCAGTTTCTTCTGAGCGTAACTCAAAACCTACGTTCACGTTTGCATCTACTAAAGTTTGGACTACGGAAATGCGGTCGTTTTGAATCGCAACAGCGAGCGCATTCAAACCAGTCTTTGAGTCGACGTGCTCGATATCCGCCCCTCGTTGAATCAATAAGGAAACAAAATCATTTCTCCCACTTTCCGCGGCGCTGAACAAAGGCGACGCTTCAGTACCGTTGCGTCGAACGTCAGCACTGCAACCGTTCGATAAGAGAGACTCAAGAACCTCGACTGTGGTATCTTGCGATTCGCAGCAAGTGAAAAGCGCGGTGCATCCGCGGTGGTTGAAGCGGTCGAAAACGGCACCTTCGCGACGAAGAAATTTGATACAATCTATGTGATTATTCAAAGTAGCCGCAATCAACGCAGTCTCGCCGTTCCTAACAGACTCGTAATCGACGGCACTCACTCTTCGACAGACGTCCGTTTTAGTGGCCTCGTTAGATAAACTTTCGTCATCAGAAGGTACCAGAAGCTCTTCAACCATCGCCACGTTCCCAAGTCGAGAGGCAACGATCAAAGCTGTATCTCCAGTGGAGGTTTCATAGTTCATGTCTTCACCACACTTTCTCAACACTTTGATTGCCTCTATATTTTCATTCATTGCGGCTTTAACTAAAGCGGTGTATCGCGCGGAGGTTTCGTAATCTTTCTCTTTCAGAGCTGTCGCCAAGAACGCAACCGCTTCTAGTTGATTATTGTCGACAGCCTCAATGAGCGCAGTTCGACCAATCGTTGGTTCCACGGATGAATTCGCACTGTTGTTGAGAAGGAATTGAAGCGATTTCAAGGCGCCAACTTTTGCCGCAGCAGTCAGCGCGCAGTGACGGTTACTGGCACCAAATCCAGAGACAAAATCAATCGCGCAGTTCACTTCTAATAACACGGAGATGGCTTCCGGGTCGTCATATTCCGCTGCGTGTATGAGCGCAGTTTCCCCGTTCGATTCTCCGACATAGTTCACGCTCGCGTCAACTTGGTTCAAAGCGTGTACGGAAGAAAATGCGCCAGATATAGCGGCTGCGCCGAGCGCAGTCATTCCTAATTTGAACGATTCCAAGTCGACACTCGCGCCGCGCTCGACGAGTGTCCTAATAGCTGCCGGACGACCGTTCTTCGCAGCCATGATGAGCGCAGTCACGCCCGACACTTCACATTCGTAGTCAAGAGCAGCACCACGATCGCAAAGTAAGTGAATAGCATCCACACGCCCCTTTTCACTCGCGGCGCATAGCGGTGTCACGCCGGCTGAAGATTCCTTATTGACGATTGCGCCAAGGTCTAACAGACACGCCATTGCGCGTAAATCACCCATGGCAGATGCCACGCAGAGCGGCGTGAGTCTCTGCGAGTTTTCCGCTTCGATTTCGTGGCCAGCGCGCGCGAGAAGTTTTAAAATTTCAACTTTGCCCTTTTCCAGCGCCACAGAAAGCGCGTTTCTCCCTTTCGTCGCTTCGGCGTAGAGCTTCGCCCCTTTGTCGATTAAAAATCTTGCGGCATCGACCGATCCAAATTCAGCTGCGCGCATGAGCGCGGTGAATCCGTGCTTATTAGACACTTTATCAATCAATGCGCCCTTGCTGACCAATCGTTCGCATTTTTTCACGTCGTTCTCCTTAGCCGCCATCATTAAAAAGGTCTCGCCTTTTGTGTTCTCAAAATTGATGTTGGCTCCTCGCTCGAGCAAAATGTTGCACGTTTCCTCGTGCTCAGCGTGAATACCGAGCACTAAAGCTGTTTCACCAAATCTATTTTCATAATCTACGGTCGCTCCGGAATCTAAAGCAGTTGTGATGGCATCGACGTTTCCTTCTCGCGAAGCGACGTTCAAGGGCGTTCGCCCATCTCTGGTTTCAAAGTTCATCGTCGCACCGAGCTGATTCAGCTTGCGCAGAAGTTCAGAATCGTTCACCGTCGCCGCGACTATTTGGACTACATCATCGTTAGACGTCTCCGCGTCTAATCTTGCTCCAAAAGATTTCAGCACTTCGATAGATTCAATTTGTTTTGCAAGAGAGGCGACGATGAGCGCCGAGCCAAGAGGCGTTTCCTTATTCACCGCCGCGCCGCGAGCGATGAGCGTTTTTAGCGCAAAAATATTACCTAATCGACCCGCCTCTTGAAGCAACGATAAACCAGCCGCATCAATCTCTTCAATATCTGCACCTGCGTTTAAACAAGCGTTTATAGACACGCTATCGTCCCCTTTTACGGCAGCTCTCAAAGGCGATTCAAACGCAGTAGGTATCATGTTAATCTCGCATTTTTTCGAAATGAGATAGTTCACGAGCGAATGTCGCTTTCGGCGAATAGCCGCGACGATTGGCACAATGCCGTTCGACCCAAAACTATCTAATCTCGCTCCAGATTCTACTAAAGCCTGCACGATCTCTTCGTGACCGTTAATACACGCAGAAACAATCGCAGTTTGCTTTTGAATTGGGCATTCAACTTCACTATCGACGGTGTTAGGGAACGAGAGCATTGTACGACACGGCTCCGCCGCCGATGCATCTCCAGACGCGATTCGACAAAGAATCGTAGCGTGTAAGCTTTTCTTGGCCATGGTTTGAGTGGCGAGTAGCGCAGAAATGGCACTTAAATTCCCACCATTCGCGGCAAAGTAAATGGCGATATCACCATCGAGTGTTTCGCGTTCGTAATCGCACCCGAGATCGAGCAATTTCTTGACGACGTTGTTCGGATCGTCCACCGTAGCCGCTAAAGTTAAAGCGGAGTGCGATGCGGCGCACTCCATTCCTTGTGACGTTCTTCTCGCATCTTTTCTAGGTAAAACTTTATCTTTCTCCGTCTTCGGATGTTCGCACAACCCCTCACACGCGGCGAGATTCCCGAATTCTACCGCCCTCATGAGCGGCGTGAACCCGAGGCTATCGATCGCGTTCGGATCGGCGCCTAATTCGATCAGAATACTAATCGTATTTTTGTCTTTGCAATACTTTGCCGCTTCATGAATCACGCTATACGCGTGCGGTAACGGTGTTTCTTGATCAAGCTTAGCGCCTGCTGAAAGGAGAGCTTCAAACGTTGTTTTCGGGTCAACTCGAAGGGTTTTATCGCCGTTGCGCCAGACGCACGGAAACGGTCCAGCTCTAGCCTCGTTCGCATATCGAGCCGCTAAGGTCAAAGCCGTTCGACCATTTCTATCTACAAGATTCGGATTAGCACTGAAAGGCATCGCGCATATCGCTCTGATACCATCGTTCTTCCCGGCTAAAGTGAGAATGGACAGAACTGTCAAGCCGTCACGATTTTGCGAGTCGATGTTCAATTTTCCTCGCGTTTTCGATTGTTGCTTCAACAAAAACTTTGCAATGTCATACTTTCCACTCATAAAAGCCACGGATAACGGCGTGCGACCATCGCTGGTTTCAAACGCCGGGTCTTCACCGAGTGTTACGAGTAACTTGACCATCTTTTCATCTACCGCGTTTTCAACGGCGGTAATGAGCGCAGTTGTGCTGTTTACTTCAACGTCGCGCTCGGCGACCGAACGGTTCAGAGATTCAACGATATCGTAACTTTTGCTCAAAACAGCAGCGATTAAAGCTGAGTTTCGTGAAACATTTGGCAAAACTGAGCGCTGCTCACTCGTCGATGGTTCTTCTATTTTGATCGCTTTTACTTCTTCTACACTCGATGATCGAGTTTCTTCGCTCATCGACTTTAGCGTCGCTTGATTCACATCGCCGCCGTAGCCGGCGAGGGAAACGATGATTTGCGTCCGGCCTAAACTCGCTGCGTGCATGACAGCGGTAACCCCATCTCGGTTCGTATAATTGATATCGCATCCTTTCTCGAACAAACCGGATACAATCGGACGCGCGTTTTTACCTTCAATTGCGGCAAGAAGTGGCGTCAACGTGATGCTCGCCTCGCCAGCTGGTACTCGAGATTCTCGGTTCACATCGCACAAGTTTGCGTCGAGTAGAACTCGCGCACAATCCTGGTGGCCGAGCAAACACGCTTTAATTAACGCCGTATGTCCAACTTTATTTTCGTAGTCGACGATATCTTTTGCAATTTTCTTCAACGTGGCGTCGCCCTCGTCACCCGCAGTGAGCAGACGAGAGAAGAAAAACTCCAACGTCGTAACTGCGTCTCCGTCCACGGCGGCTACTAACGCCGTTTGCGAAGTCGCGGTCGTTTCTTGTGTCAACAAAGTCGCATCGACGTCGAGTAAAACTTCTACAACATCCACGTAATTCAATTTGGCCGCTATAGTTAACGCTGTTTCACCAGTCGTAGATTCAATGGATAAATACTTGTGCAAATCGGATTCGGTGTCTACAATTTCGATGATCCTTCGCAACGCGTCGCAATTCTGCGCTCTCGCGGCTTTCATCGCAGCCGTTTCGTTCGTCGCGTCTACCTGTAGAGCGCTCGCTCCAGCTTCTAGCAAAACCTCCACGCATTCGATATTTTTGTTTTCAATAGCAATCATCAAAGGCGTGTAAGCAGACTCATGTGTTGTCAAGCCATCCGCGGCGCCGTGCGACAACAATGCCAGCGTAGCGTTTACTTTATTCCCTCGAGCGGCAAAATATAACGCCGTTTCTCCGAGTTCGTTTTGATGATCAACCACAGCACCGCACTGGCCGAGCAAACACGCAATCGTATCTTCGTCGTCGCTCAATGCCGCGCAGTGTAACGGTGTTTCGTGAATAGCGTTTTCTAAAAACACATCCGCGCCTTTCTTGTACAACTCGGCGCAAACGCGCCAAAACGCGTTTTTCGCCGCCACGCCGAGCGCGAAATCATTTGTTTTCTTGGCAATTTTATTCACGTCGGCACCTAACTCGCACAACTTCCAAACGGCGTCGATTGCACCTCCTCTCGCTGCAAAAACTAACGGTAACTCGCCCGTGCCTTCGTTATCGTCGTTTACGTTCATATCGAAAACTTCCACGCACGCTTTAATTCCCTTCACGTTGTTTTCTCTCGAACAGACCGTCAAACAACTTTCACCAAATCTGTTGCGTTTCTTCGGATCTGCTTTCAACTCCGTGACTAAGAACTTCAACGCCTTCGTCGTGTGTTCGCTCAAACTCGCGTTTAAAATCGGCATCACGCCCGTGCTCGTTTCAAAATCTACCGACCCGCCTTTGGCTTTCAAAAACCGCATGGCGTCTGCGGCGCCGTGCAACGCCGCTTCGGACATGGCCGTTTCGCCGAACGCGTTTTCCCTATCTACTCTCGCACCGCGTTCGCACAACCACGCGCATGCTTCTGCGTTGTTAAAAACCGCCGCGTCGTGTAACGGCGTCCTCCCGGTGTGCGTTTCCAACGTCAATCGTCCTCCGAGTTTTCTACATAACTTCATCGCGTCCACGTCGCCTCGCGCGGCGGATTCGCAAAAGATGGTCCGTCCTAACGGACCACACACGTTCACATCTACCTTTCCTTGTTCGACTAAAACTTTCGCCGTCTTTTCATCTTTCGCCATAACCGCAACCAATAGCGGCGACACGCCCGTCGTCATCCCCCACGCGTTGGCATCCGCGCCGAGCGCGACCAACGCCTCTACCGCTTCCGTCGCTCCGCTTTGACTGGCTACTAAAATAGGAAACAGCTCTTTCTCGTTTTCAAAATCCAAATTGGCACCGCAATGATGCAAAGCGTGTATAGATGCCACGGAGTTATTCGCGCACGCGTGTAACGTCGCGTTCGAGTAAAAAAGTTCTTCTTCTTCTTCTTCGTCGTCGTCGTCGTCGTCTCGAACGCGCGAACTCTTCCGCACCTCCAAATTCACATCCGCCCCGAACTTCTCCTTCAATAAAACCACAATCTCTGGTTTATCGTTTTCGCACGCTGCCATCATCGCCGTTCTCCCTCCGATTTTCGTGATTCTATTCGCGTCCGCTTTGTATTCTTCGCACAATTTTTTCACCGCTTTTTCGTACCCCATCGCGCTTGCAGCGATCAGTGCCGTCTGGTCGTTCGCGATGGATTCGTACTCCACGAAACCTTCGCCACCTTCGCCGTGATGTTCGGCAAATTGACACAAAACATCCATCAGTTTTAAATTATTCGCAAAAGTTGCGGCGAGTAACGGCGTCACGCCGTGCATCTCCATCGAAACCAGCGACGGTTTCTTCTCGAGCAAAGAGGAAATCATCTTTTCCGACGAATTTGACGCATCATCCAACGCTTCATCACCACCACCTTCTCCACACAGGCGAATCAACGCGCATAAATCTCGCCGCTCCTGAATCTCCTCGGGGACTTCTTCTGTGTAAAAGAACGAGGACATTAGTAACAATAACAGTGACGAAAGATACACACTCGACGAGTTCTTTCGTTCGAGTTTTTTTATCCGGAGAGAGAGAGAGAGACTTTTTATATTTAGGGTTTGAAAAAAGTAGGTGAATTTTCTTTCTTTTTTCTCTCTCGTCGGTCTCTTTTTGGGAGAAAACTCTCTTGCAAGACGTGAGACATAAAATTATGTTTGGATTCTGCCCGGTGTGCTTCTCCTCTAAAGCCGCGTTGAACGCGACGACGATGGCATCTGTGAGAGGTGGTGATACTGGTGGTGGTGGTGGTAAAAGTGGTGTTTCGATTTTAATCGTCGGCGCGGG
>CERG01016545.1_pt1 | contig 16495 bp, 10 predicted proteins | sample 530861 | NCBI WGS metagenome assembly CERG01 (sample SAMEA2621037, study PRJEB7988) | marine metagenome | biome: marine biome (ENVO:00000447); feature: deep chlorophyll maximum layer (ENVO:xxxxxxxx); material: "saline water (ENVO:00002010), including plankton (ENVO:xxxxxxxx)" | depth 50 m
CTCTATTAGGACCCTCTTTATTTATTTTCTACCTTTTCGAAGGTAAAAATGAATCAAGCAACCAAATTCGTATCGCGATTCATTTACTGCCAACGGAAGCCCGGTGTAAATCCAACCAAAGGCTACCATACACTCGCAGGGACTACCTGCAACTGGAGGTAGCGTCGAGTTATCGCGAAAGAGCAAAGATTTTGTAGGATGGACCTTTCGGCACTCGACACGCTCGATAACGCTGAACAGGGGAGAGGTACCTTAGGTCAACTGCAGATATCGTGCGCACTGGTTGTTGATTGAAACGACGTTCCCAATTTCGACAGGCAGAAGGAATACCTCTTTCACCCCGAAAATAACTCCACGGACGGTGCGTGGTGCTGCCTGAAAGCGAAATTTTTGCGATTTTGTCAACCACAACTTCTCCACTGCAGCGACCCCGTTCTGTTGTGGGTACCAAAGCGGACTCTTCAGTAGGAGATATTGTCGACCACAGTGCCGAACATGAAAAATGTCAGATAGGATTAGGTATGGGCTCGCAACCGGGAAGCGCGCCCCTCAACAAAAGCCCCTCTGCTCGAAGTTCTCCTTCCTTTAGGGGTTCACAGACAGCAACAAAGACGCCGATTCTTGGTATTTCACGATCAAAAAGCACGATGGTTAAGAGATCGACGAAGAAAACCATGCGAACGCGATCCAATATTGACATGGCTTCGGGACACATGTGTGCGTGAACATGAACAACATCAAATTTATCTCTTGCGTTTTTTCCTCTTGCATGAACATCTTACCGCTCGGCTAACGTGACTTTTTACCCTGGGACGTGCAGCATCGCAGGTATCCCAGCCTCCAGCTCACCGTTGGGTTCGCTCAGCGAGTACAACTAGTGGCAATAGATTCAACACTATCGACCTCCGGAAGAGTATTGCACTTGCGGAATACACAACAGTGGATGAAAGGCTGACTCGAACCATACGCGATATTATTCGCCAACGCTCAAGAGAAGAGCGCGCCGCAGAAGCCAGGTATCGAGGTAACAAGCGAAAAACTGATGATTCAGAATCCATGGATAATCATAGACATAATTCATTTGCTCGAAAGGGCGTGCACGAAAAATTTGATTCAGGGGAGGGTGCAGACACTCGATTTATTTTCACAGGGAAAATTCCACAAACTAAAGCAAGGATAGCTGGGTCAGATCGCGTGTCTATGACTCCTCAGGTCTCAGTTGTGAATGGGCAAATAGTGATAAACGAGAAAAGCCTCACTGTGAGTGCCGCAGTTGAGCGAGCAGGGGCACTCGATGAATTCAAACACGTTGAGGAAAGTGGGACAAAGCTGAATTCTGCAACCTATGCAAACTATACACAAGCTGAGAAATGGACAAATGAAGACACCGACTTTTTTTTTGACGCTCTGAAGCAATTTGGAACAGATTTTTCGCTCATACAACGCTTGTTCCCAGGGCGGACCCGTAGGCAGATTAAAAAAAAATATCTGATCGAGGACAGGATGAATCCAAAGCGTGTTGAATCTGCTATCAATTATTTGAGCCCGCAACCTGATATGTACCACCGACTTATTGATGTCTTGACAGCTTCTAACACGAGTAACAGCCAGAAAGGTTTAGCTAGATCAATTTTTGAGCCTCGTACTCTTGACTGTAAATTGGTCAAGGAGGCAGAGGGCAAGTAGGGTTTGTCTATATAAAATGTTGACTTGGCAACCATGAGATTTGTTGGTGGCGGGCTGGTTTGTTGGTGGATGTCAAGGTTATTGTAATGTGTTCGTCTTACTAGAAACCAATACTTGAGAAAACCCAGACGGGCCTTTATCGTAATATCATACACAGTGGGCCCTACATGAATCTTGTCATTTTAACAACTGTTGACTTGCCCAGTACGTGTTCTGCAAATTGCAACCAGCTCTCTGTGTGCTCACAATCTTCATATGACCCTCTGAGGCGTGTCATGATCCTTCGGGCGCTCTCCCTCGCGTTCGGATGTTTGTCATTGACCTGATATGAAATAAGGTACGTGAACCTCGTCGAGCAACTGGCACAAAGGTTGTGTGTGACTTACGAGCTGAGCTGCAGTCTGTAGCAGCTTGGTCATCGACAAACCAGCACAGTGCTGAAGAAGAAAATGTATATAAGACTGCCCGAATTGATGTTAGAAAAGAGGCAAACGATACCTCAGCGCTTTCTTGCTTTTCGACGAAGGCCCGGTCAACAATATCAGCGACACACACTGCAACCACAGCGCGCACTTTACAGTTGGTGCTTTGAACATGGAAAAGCATGACATGCAATGTTTCCTCTGTTGAAATCGTCTGAATCATCGCATCCAGGGTCCTCCTTGCCTCATCCATTACAAATTTTTTCTCCAATGCCGCCTTTGATAACAGGGTCTCAATGAGCGCACCTTCCTGAATCTTGACAGCCATCAAGTCACCACAATATTTGAAAAGGTCTGCAACACATATCAAGGCAGTTTTGCACAGAGAACTCCGAAGGCTGTTCATGTGTTTGATAATCATCGGGAGTACTAAATCGAGAACTTCGATCAGATCATCAGGGTGATGGAGTGCAAGGCGTCGTATATCTAGCAGAGCAGAACATGCCTCAGTCCATTGAACCGTGTCGAGCGCCTCGCAGAGACTACAAGAAACTTCCTTGGGCGCTGATAACGCTTGTAAATCACCAGTTTGTACATAAAATATGGCGACGTCGACTTCTTCGGGCTCAGATCCGCTTGGCATCCGCGTGCCAGGGTGAGAGGGCAGGTCTCTAAACAATTTAAGGTTCAGAAAATTCCGGGGGGAGAATTTAGAAATTTCACAGGGCCGACCTGCCGGACTTCGATTCTTCAGGCGTTGACGTGTCAGACGGTGCCCCAAAACTTCCTATGCGCACGTGATGTAATGATTTGAGCTCTCCGGATAAAGATGAAAGGACTAGAGACTTGCCCATCTTGGGTGCTTAAATTGCCCTGTGTGAGGGATGAAGTACCGTATACTCCTAAGTGCTCAGGAACAATATAGGAACTTCATTTCCGGCGAAGGTAATAATATTCTAACTATTATATCATATTATTGTATGTTTATTTGTGAAGTTTTTAAATCTACCAAAATATTTTCCAACAAACCAGCTGGAGTGCTGAATGAGTGAGCGATGGCATCTGCGATTGTAGCCCTTGTTACATTGCCAAATCCGGGGACAAACATCTTTACAGATGCATCGAGTGAACGGGTTGCGAGACTGATGATCCACAATCTGTATGCAGCTGCTAATTGCGCTTGTTGTAAATGTTGACGTTCTGCTGAGCAACACTCGTGAGTCCCTGTGTGCAGCCAACAGAGGGTGGAAGATAGCTCACTTCGTAGGGTGATACCAGTCGCAACTGATGACTTGTCGTCTCCAAGCTCCGTTTGACTGTGTATGCTGAAGGATCGATCGACCTCTTGAATGTTAGCATAGGTCGACGCTCTAGAAAACTTTTGTTGCATATCAAGTGCTGATGCGAAAAGCTGACGGCGATATAACCAAAGAGCCTCAAAACCTGGAAATTTCTCAATAAGGTTTACTACAAAGGACATTTCAGCCTCTAAATTTAGATCCGGTAATCCTCGCATAAGAGTCTGGATGTAATGCAGCCCGCAGTAGTCAGATACATTTTTCGTAGCTCGAGCTTTAGCCCAAGAAACTTCTTTAACAGCCAGATCTCGAGAGAGAAGCCCTGCTTTCGGCAGGTCAGAAGCACGCGAGCAATATCGCCGATGCAGCCAGGCTGCATAATTGAGACGTCGGGCGGAATTTGCACGCTCAACAACCAGCGCCTCTTCGACAAAGAACTCGGACAGTTGTTTATGGCAGACAACTCTAGCAAGGGACGTTTGAAAGAAATTCATTACCCAGCGACGGTGAGCCCAAACTGCCTGGGATTTCGGAAACCCGCTTAGCACCGTTTTTGAAAATTGAAGCTCTTCTTCAAGAAGCCGCCGTATTTCTGTGTATTTAAGTTTCGGAAGGCATTGCTTAATGCGTCGCTTGCGTCCATTCCATGCTGCGCTGTGATCACCGTTCAGAAGTGGAAGCAGAACAAGAGCATCCACGCCTGTCTCAAAGCAAGCACGACATTTCGCATTTGTTGAACCTAATTCCGGGGCACACGCGCACATGTACGAAGCCGATGCATAGACGTATAATGGCGCATGAAAATTCCGTGCAATGGCAAGTTTATGGCCTGCGAGCATGAAGGCGTTTGGAACCACGCTGCTCGTCACGATGTGTAGCGGATGATCTGTCACATCACGGCCGAATACATCAACGGGACTTGCCGAAGGGATGAAAGCAACCTCATCGACGAGAGACGTGTCGGTGAAAATTTTGCATAGTTCTACCGCAACTTCTTCTACCAGCGCATTCCACATTCAACTTGTTAACCGACAACCCCTGGCACCCACCCCCTCTGAACATTATTTCCTCATCATCACTTTATTAACATATTATTATATATATATCATATATATGTATATTATATTTTGGGCAGATATATATGGTTCGTGATATATATATTATATTATAATATATATATGCAAAAAAATATATGATATATACCTTCATATATATGAAGTAAATAATAATAAATATGATAATAATCTTAATCTTATTATATTTATTTATTAGATTTTATTAGTATCATCATATATATCATAATAATAAAAATCTTCCAGGGACCGAGCAAACAGCGTTAGACGTGATTGCGTGGGTCCGTTCCCAGGTGTATCGGCATAGCCCCCTGGCATGTACGGACTTTTACCTTCGTAGACTATTAATTAAAACATGATGAGACTGATGAGGGTACCTACAAATACGTACGTTTATTTATCGGTTGCTTGGTCGGATGGTATATGATCTGATATATTGACATGTATGTCTAATCATCAAATGTGAATTAATTGAGTTATTACATATAAATGTCCTCACGTATGAGTAAACAGTTTCGGACAAAATTTCAACACGTGACTCAAGAAAATTGGTTCATTTCGTCAAATGAAGGCTTCAAATATATGTAGCGCTGAACCGACGACGTTCCTGTGTTAACGATGGCGAAAATGGAGACAATGTACGGAGCAAATAAATCTTCGACTTTGATTAACGATACCAGGTGAATGTTACATTTTTAACTCAAAAATGCTGACAATGTTTGGAATGAATATACCGTGATGTTTGATAAACGATACCAGGTACACCGGACATTTTTTACTGAATTTAAGACCTCTAATATTTCGGCGCGGTGACCAATATAAATCAATGCGGTGACCAGGGAGCCCCTGTCCGATTGCCGTACGTGCTTGTTTGCGGTTTGGTTTTACGGCGATGCGAACAACATCCCGAGCTATCCGCTGGTATTGGCGCTGGCGGAAGCCTGGACGGTAAACACAAAGTATAAGAACTCATCGATTTGAGGCAGACTACAACATTCACGCAGCGCAGTTGAGCAACCATGGCTGAGGTCAGCATGAGCGCGGGTAAGAAGGCTAAGGCTAATTTCGAGAAAGTTGCCAAAAAGAAGCCAGATCCTACCGGACTCGCCCTCGGCAAAGAGGCGCAAGCGGCTCTGGTCGAAAAGAGGTATGCCAATGCGAAAGAGCTATTTGAAAGGGCACAAAAGATTTGCGAATCTTCTGCCATCAAGGCAACAAAGCCTAAGCGGGCAAAACCGAACGGTTCACAGGAAGCTGAGAACAACGATGCTCCAGCGAGTCCAGAAGATGACATAGCGAGCGAAGTTAGTTTACCGCAGCCTGGTTCTGAGGGACACCTGATCGCCAAGAATAAACTCAATCTACCTCAGGGCGCATGTAATTATGCCATTAACACATCTTGCCGACTGGCTGAACATTTAAATGCGACAGGTGGCAAGTGGCAAACACGGTTCCCACCCGAGCCGAACGGTTACCTACATATAGGTCATGCAAAAGCCATGCACTTTGACTTCGGTGTCGCTGAAAAGTTCGGAGGGAACACATATTTACGATTCGATGATACTAATCCTGCAGCGGAGAAGCAAGAATACATTGATTCTATATTCAGCTCCGTAGAGTGGCTTGGGTACAAGCCATTTAAGGTTACATACAGCTCAGACTATTTCGACACACTGCACGTACTAGCAGTCCAATTGATTAAAAATGGCAAGGCATATGTATGCCATCAAACCAAAGCCGAGACTGCGACTTCCCGCCAGGTACTCCAGGGATTTCAACTTCACTGTGCTCGCAACAATTTATCACGGCAAGAAACACCTCTTCCCCAGGGTGCCGAGTCCCCTTATCGGTATCGCAGCATTGAAGAAAACTTGCGCCTCTTTGAAGAGATGAGCAAGGGAGCCTGGGGAGAAGGCAGCTGCATTCTAAGGATGAAGGGTGACTTACGATCAGATATAACATCGATGTGGGATCTAGCAGCTTACCGCATCAAGTTTGCAGAACACCCTCGTTCTTCGGATGCATATTGCATCTACCCTACTTACGATTATACGCACTGCCTTGTCGATAGTTTGGAACAGATCACGCATTCCTTGTGCACACTTGAATTCGAAACTCGTCAGGCACCAAACGGGCCATACTACTGGCTTCTCGATGCGCTCGATATGTACAAGCCGATAACTTGGGAATTTGCACGGTGCAACATCACATATAATGTCCTGTCAAAACGAAAACTCAATACACTTGTTACACAAGGGCATGTTAATGGTTGGGATGATCCACGTCTATTAACCCTGGAGGGCCTTCGGCGCCGTGGTTATACGCCAGCAGCTCTAAATCGTTTTTGTGAACAGCTTGGTGTGACACGCAATGACAATATACAGCCCCTTGAAAAGCTTGAAGGATGCGTCCGGGAAGAATTGGAAGATGAAGCTGACCGAAGGTTTGCTGTTCTCGATCCTTTGCCTATCATCATAAGCAACCATCCGGGGGCATCCTTGCCGGTGGAGTGCCCTCTACATCCTAAGTTTCCTGAACGTGGAATGCGAACACTGAATTTTACCCAAACTGTCTACATTGAGCGGGCTGACTTTCGCGAAATCGATGATAAGTCGTTTTATGGATTTGCACCTGGAAAAACGGTGCGTTTACTGTTTGGATACAACATCACGTGTGTGAAGGTCGAGAAGGACAGCGCGGGCGGGGTCGAATTTGTTGAAGCGACCTTTGATCATGCATCTCTCGGTACAAAGCCGCCGAAAGGAACATTGCATTGGGCGGGTCTAGATTTCATTTGCGGTGAAGTACGAATATACGATAAATTATTCTCTGTGGAAGTTCCTGGCAAGCGAGCTGGTGATGTCAATACAATTACCGCTACACAAGAAGAGGCAACCGGAGATGACAAACATTTCGATTGGTTGGCACAACTGAATCCTCACTCACTAATCGTTCACCGCAAGGCCTTGCTTGAACCTGCGATCAGGAAACTCACTGCAACATGGCCGAGGCCCAGATTCCAACTTCAGCGGTTGGGTTACTTCACTTTGGACAAGGACTCATCATTTCAAATGCCAGTGCTAAATAGAGTCGTCACCCTCAAAGAATCTAAAGAGCTTGCTTTCCTGAAAAAATCTCAAAAGTGATCCAGCGTTTAGTGGTTATATGACAGTAACAAAACACGTCGCGCCTCTGTGCGGTTATCTTGCGTCATCATTTAGCAGTACTTGCACAAAAAAACTCCGAATGAATCGCCTGCACTGCCGTGACCCCTTCTTCGTCATTCACTAGAAGCGAAATGTTTGTTTTACTAGCTCCTTGACTGATCATTTTAACCGTAATGTTTGATCTACCGAGTGCACGAAATGACCTCTCCATGATTTCGTTGTTCCTCTCCACGTTGCCTATTAGAGAAATAAGTGAGTTTCCAGTTGTATATCTGACTCTTGCAATCCCGTTTTCCTCGAAGTCTCTCACAAGAGCCTCAAGTTCCTCTTTCACAAGATCACGACTCCATAGTTTTGCAGGGTCTAAAGTAATAGAGACACTAACCTCAGACGTGGCCACACAGTCTACCGAGATACCGGCATTATTCATCACTGCAAATACTTTAGCAAGAAACCCATACTGCCCCAACATGCGAGTTGAAATGATGTCAAGCATGGTGACGTTCTTTTTCCGCACAATAGAGGTCAGCAACCAATCTTCAGTTCCACCAGGCCTAACGTGTCCGATGAGGGTCCCCGGAGCAAGGACATTATACGAGTTCTTAACACGCACACAGAGGGCCTCTGAGTCCATTGCGGGCCTCATCGATTGTGGGTGAAGGACTTGTGCGCCGAAGTAGGCTAGCTCGGTGGCCTCCTGGAAGGACAGGAATGACATTGGTATCGTGCCGACCACCTCGCGGGGGTCAGCAGAGAGTACACCATCGACATCTTTCCACACTTGCACCTCTGAAAGCTGGAGAGCTGCACCTATGATAGTAGCCGTCAAGTCGGAGCCACCACGCCCAAGCGTGGTAACAGCCCCTGTTTGCTCACCACGCCCAAGAAATCCGGTCACCACCGCTATGTTTGGAAGCTCAGTTCTAATATGCCTGAGAGCTGCTGCAACGTTTGAATAAGTGACGTCAAGAACCTTGCCGTTCTCAAACTCATCAGTTGTCACGAAACCTAGCTCGTCAAAAGCATCAAATTGTCTCGCTCTGAGGCCTAATGAGCGCAGAAATGAAGCGAATATTCGGGTGCTCATACGTTCGCCAAATGAAACCAAAGTTGCGCGTGTGCGGCTGGTGCACTCTTGCATGAGGGCGATGCCAGTACAGATCTGCTCAAGCTTTTTCAGTAGTTTTTCTACTTCGTAGACAGTGTCAGGGTCAACGTTAAGCTCGTCCATTGTACTTTGATGAAGTTTGCGAATGTGTTGGATGCACTGCATGTTCACCACTTGGTCAGAGTTGCTGCACTGCAGCGACTGTTCTCCTGCTGATAGAAGCTGGTTCGTGGTTTCACCCATTGCAGATAAAACTAATATTGGCATTTGGTCCGGGAAACTAAGGACAATGGATGCGACCTCGCGCATGCGCTCTGCGCTCGCTAAAGAGGTTCCACCGAATTTCATCACAACCGAATATTGCTCTAAATTTCCCCCGGGCTGGGAAACAACTTCGGCGTCGGCTCTCGCCCCTGCGTGGACAACCGGAAGAAAACTTCGTGGAGCTTGCGAGCTTCCGAATAGCCCGGAAGCTTTTGGCTGCGCACCTTGGGATAGTGCGTCCACGCGTCGCTCGTGTATAAAAGAACACGGAGCGACAACAAACTGACTGACTTGAAGTGGATTCAGTGCAGGTTGGCCAATCATGTTCACATTAACTTGTTGCCCGTAGACCAAAAAAAAACCGGACCACGTCTCGAGAAACCCCGTGTAGTAATTTGTTCGTGGTGTGCACGGCAACAAACTATGCACGTATTGAAGGATTCTTTAATATTTAGTGGAATTAGGGCACTCACGAGCAGCAGGCGGCGAGCAAGTGTTTGAAGCTCTGCATGCTTGGTAGAAGAAGTAAGCTTAGTTTTTACGTTCGAAGGTGCGTGGATGATTTTCTCTCACTTCATTCGTTCGAAAATATTACGAAGGTATTTCATAGAGTTCATACATCATCATGAAATGTAACGAGACAGTGTCACTCTCCAGAGTGTATGACGGATCCGCCTGTTTGTAACTCAAGGATATAAGATGGCCCTGCTTGCACAGGCAAACAGTCAGAACCCAGCAGAATAATAATACGATTTCGGAGATGGGCAAAATCTATGTTGGAAGCGTTGACATGGCATTAGCATGCGCGCACGACGACACCGCGAGCGTCCGAATCAGTACTGAAACCGGACGGATATCCGTCAGTAGACATAGGCACTAGCTAGCTACTAGTAGCTACGAATATTGATAGGTGAGATTAATTTTCATCGATGCTTGGTCAACTTCGACGTCGACCACCGCCTCCTAGGAAGACGCGCGTGCGTCGTGCTTCGTACAGAAGTGGCGTGCGTGTGAGGACGACGCTTACGTGCACGCCAAGTGCAACGATAAGGACGTGCCGCGGAACAGTCGTAGTCAAAAGAATCGCACAGCGTTGTAGTCAGAAATAAAGTGAAAACGGTGATTTTGTCTAGACTTTTGGAAAATGATCGATCTAAAGACCAATCAGAAGACATAAGCTTACATGCATGGTCGAAGAAAGTCGGGTTGGAATATTGCGCTAACGTGACTTACGAGCTAAAACTCTTAAGTCCCGAATGTGCTTGCTCCAGTGGATCCACGTAGCAACTCGCATTGTCGGGCTATTTCTCAGTCGCCTTCGATCACCGTGACGCGCCTTGAATCATAGTTTGCCCTCACTGCCCCTTTGCGTATAGGTCACTTTTGTAGACTTTGAGCCGGCCACCGAGGCCAGCGAAAAAAGTAAAGTTGTTAATCTGACTCTCCGACTAGTTTTCCTAACCATTGTTTCCCTCGCAAACTTCGCAGTGCCCCGTTACTATTGCGGTGAGTTCAGCTACACGACGGGCGGTATTATGAGAGACTCATTTATTTTATCTTGCAGACTACTGCGATGCATATTTAACGCATGACTCAGTAAGTCCTCGAAACCCTGTGCAACGAATTTGTTTTTTGGTGTTGAACTCCTGCCACCTCAACAGCCCTCCGTACGAAGGCAGCACAACGCAGGTTATAAGCACAAGGTGATCATATCAACATAATTAATAGGACGCGACCCTGTGATCATGATGTTCACAGGCAAATGTTCGGAATTATTACATGCAGTTTGAAGAGCAGACCACAAAGTCACTCGTTGGAGTGCTCGGTGGTGACATGCTGGAGGAGCAAGCAGCATCTACGGGTTATGGAGATAAGATGAAGGCTGCCATCCAAAATCAATTAGGTCGCTATTCGGGCATTTCTGCCTTCCCGAATCATGACAGCACGACCTGAAGTTCTTACCCACAAACTGCCTGGAAAATGAGAATTCGGCATTTTCTTCGATTCATGTATTTTGATGCATGGACAAGCTGTCAGTTAAATGGAGATAGAGAACAGGAACGAAATTAGCGGAAACCATCTGCATCTTTTCAAAAATTTTGGTTTCATCGGCAATTCCATTTTCTTCAAGAGTGGAGTTCATGTCCAGTTCAAACAGAACCATCGCCTCGCCAGCTTTATTCCCTTTCCTCAAAGCCTTCCACGTGTAGCCTTCTGCCTGCCAATTGCATTCCATGTATTTTTTTTGGATATCAGCCACGACATCTTCGGAAGGGATATCCATGACTTGCTCATGACCCGTCAAAGTGTTCTTCACCGTGACCTTCCTCAATTTTGCTGACAGTCTGCCGATTATCAAGGACTTGTCTTGCCACCAAGGAATATGAGGCGCTTCGGTTAAAGGGTAAGCAAACATGTGAGCACCAGCGCGTGAAGAGACGAGATTTGTTATTGGATGCGCGGCGGTCCCAATGTCGAAGTCGTCCACACTTAGAACAGAAGTACCTCGCGATCCACACGGCTTGAAAAGGTAAGAAATATCAGTCCCTGCTACCGACAAGAAAGACTCGACCACAGATGGCGGATACAAAGAAAGCAGCTGAGTTATATCGTACACATAGTCACCCAGCAGCACCCAGCAGCTTTCGGACGTTCTGTGTAAAGCGACCTAGAAAAGTTCGTCAAAGGTAAGAGAATCCAATTTTTTGTCACACGCCTTTCAGCAACAATTTTCCAACCCACCTCATCAAGAGCGTAATACCGAAGCGTCGATAAAGTTGACATGAAGCCGGGCCATATGCGAAGAATAAGTTTACGAAACAGCGACTAATGCAGGTTAAACACTGACACTGCAGATTCACGAAACTGTTGTGCAGGTCGAGAATCAGAGCTTTAAATTTGATTGTATATTAAAAGTTTTATTCATCTCAAAGAGTTTGATGATGAGTGCTCCACGCATGCCAGCTAAAATGTGTCAACTCGATAATCTATCACGGTCCTATCACATAATAAAAGTGATATTTAATCAAGGATATATTACATTGTTGTATTATATATGATCGTCAACCATGCATATACATGAATCACGGAATATTCGCTTCATACAACAATGTCCATATTTTTATCATTGTTAGTTCGTCAACGTTATCCGGATCGAAGGTTACAGTTGTCTTGGTTAAACGCTACTTATAAGTAGTGATCAAACGTCGGCGCGTTATTTGAAGTTAAGATGGCTATTCATGTGTATATCAGTTATTATTCCATTTCGGTTCCCCACTCCCCGGTATTCTTACCCGCCCCCTGTTATGCTCCGGCCGCTGGAGGATCCAGCGATACCGAGCGAGGCCGTGGTTGACGATCCTGCTCCTGGGTGGCTGTGTGCGCGGCGAAGCCGCGCCGGTTCCTCTCTCCACACCGCTGCGCCCAGGTGCTGGCTATATTGCGTGTGATTAACTAATTAACCATGCATGTATATGTATGAAACGATATGCGCACGTCGAAGTAGGCTATGCCGACCCAAGTTGCTTGGGGACGGACCCCAAAAAATCAGTTAAAAAACCATAACACTCACTACATACGTTCATTCGACCCCTGAGAGTTTATTATTAACTCTTAGTCTATTCATGTATTACCGTAACGTTTTCGAAACTGGCCCTTTATTTAAATCTTTTGGCGTTATAAAAATGGGTGAAAGTGTATCACATTATTGTGGTTTACCTTACTTCGTTCGAAACGTAACTTCAAAAACGAGTTCCGGACCTTTCTTAAAACGTTCGGCACCAATACCGCTAGACAGCACAGGTTGCCGCTGCTGCATACAGCATCCGGTCTGCATCCTGGCGGCTCGCCGTGGACATCTATGTTGAAATAACTTCGCAAAAGGAAGCTGTATTTTCTCCAACTGCCACGAAGGCGCAAAAGGAAATAATGTCAGGTCCTGCTCTTTCGTTATTTTTTGCCGTGAAGAATCGCACAAGCGCAGGAAGCGGGCGAGTGATTCTGCCCCAAGAAGTGATGGAGAGGACGAATTTACGCTTGGGTGATCCTGTATTCGTCGATGTGAGCCCATCAGTCATCAAGCCACCCATGTACTCGGGTAAAACAAACAGTTTTGGCTGGACCTTCCTAGCGACAGTCGAGCCTAGGTTAGTGCAGCACGTGTGTATGCCGGGCGGCTCGTGTATTCCTGCCGACAAAACTGCGGTCCTCGATCCTTTTATACAGCTTCATCACACAAAGCTTCCACCAGTCTCAGAAACATCGGTCCCAAGCTTTGTAGGTCGGTTTCGTATGATAAATCAAAAGCCCATAGAGTGCTCCACGGCGATAATAAGCATTCGAAGACTTAACAAACGTTCCACGGCTTTGACTGTGGTCTCTCGGCTCCTGCAGCGTTGCTGCATCGTCCCTGGAGCAACCATTCATTTGGCGGAAGAGATAGTTGCGACGGTGCGTACGGCTGAACCACCGCCAACAACTCCTGAAAATGATAGTTGCTGGTACGTCACCGCGAACACTCGCGTAACCATCATTGACGACTCCAGAGATCAGCGAAATTATCTTGAAAGTTTCTCAAGTAGACCATTATGTGAAGATAGCGTCCTTGTTGGTATGGACGAAACTCTTGGTACTTTGCGGGAAGCGATTGTGTGGCCGTATTTGCACCCAGATGATGCATATCAACTTGGGGTAGAGTTTCCGCATGGAGTATTGATTCATGGTCCTCCGGGTGTTGGGAAATCGGCAGCAGTCCGCATGGTTGCAGCTGAGATGAATGCAAATGAGCACGTCCTCGGCGGTGGGGATGTATTCGGTCCACTTGCAGGAGATTCCGAGGCAAGATTAAGGCATTTGTTTCAAGCAGCCAGGGATGACATAAGAAATGGAAATCCAACTATTCTCATGCTGGATGAGATTGACACCATATGTCCCGATCGTGGAAACAAAATAGACTTACACGGCTCTAGGGTAGTTGGACAGCTTCTAACTCTTATGGATGACGGAGGGTACAGGGAGCAGGGCGGAGAGCGACGTCTTGGGAAATGTGACGAGAGAGGTAACACAAAGAAGGACATTTTCCCATCTGTGGTTGCGACGACAAACAGACCAAACGTAATTGACTCCGCACTTCGACGCCCAGGTCGCTTCGATATGGAAGTCGAAATCACGCTACCTTGCAAACAAAAGCGTGAGATCATTTTACAGCTGCATTCGCGTTCACTCTCGCTGTCTTCTAAGGTTGATCTTAAATATATTGCGGAGCAGGCTAAAGGATACAGCGGGGCTGATCTCGCTGCTTTATGTCGAGAGGCGACCATGGCTGCGATCAGGCGAACACGTGTTGTACACGACGACGGACCAAGTCGCCATAGCATTTGTCGCAGGACGAGTGGCTATACAGTGAGGCAAGTCTCGAGTGACGACTTCAAACTTGCATCTTCGAGAACTTGCGCTTCACTAGTTCGTGGCATCAAAGTGGAACTGCCTAACACGCGTTGGAACGAGATTGGCGGTCTATGCGAAATAAAATATCGTCTCCAGAAGGCAGTTGAATGGCCTTTGAGGCACTCGGTATCATTTTTGCGTTTAGGATTGACACCGCCATCTGGTATCTTACTTTGTGGTCCACCAGGCTGTGGAAAGACAACCTTAGCACATGCTGCGGCAACAGAATCGAAAGCCACAGTTATTACACTGACTGTTGCTGACACTTTTGACAAGTTTGTCGGCGAAGGAGAGCAGACACTCCGAGACGCGTTTACCCGTGCTCGCCGTACGGCACCCTCCATTCTGCTGTTGGACGAGTTAGATGGCATGGTCAGTTCCCGAGATTCAAGCTCTGATTCAGATGATACAAATAAAAGTGCGCACATCCTTTCCGTATTGCTGACAGAAATGGATGGATTAGATGCGACTTCAAATGGATCTGTGCTTGTTATCGCCACCACAAATCGTTTCAGCTCACTGGACCACGCACTCACTCGACCTGGAAGATTCAATGTAGTTTTGCATATATCTGAACCTGATGCAACTGGCCGCGCAGAGGCACTGCGCATTCATTCGAAAATGATCCCGTTGAATACTGATGTGAATTTGGATGATGTTGCTGCGCGGACTGAACATCTCACGGGCGCGCAACTCGAGGGGATAGTTCGCGAGGCAACACTTGTAGCTCTCAGAGAGAATATAGACAATAAGCAGGTTGCTCAGCGTCATTTTGAGGCGGCACTTATGGCAATAATTTGAAGTTTAAAATATACGTCCTTCGAAGCAGCTGCAAACAAATCTGATTACACCGACGAAAGAAAGAGTTGAAGCAGGGAAAGCTTTCTGTCAAATTTCTTGAGTGTGTTGAAGAAGTACGTAGAATCTAAGAGGAATTTACCAAAATAGATTGCTCGGCAGAAAAAGATGGGTGAATATCGAAAGGTTTGTCGAAAGCGACCTTACGTGCTCACGCGAATCAACAGTCTACCCACGTCAGCGACTCACAAGCTTACCCTCGCATTATTCAACAACTGAAAAAGAACACGACGGTAATCAATTATGCTGATGGTGATAGTGACGCAAATATGGATCTGTTTCTGTACCATGAAACCATGAAACCTTTCCTGAAAAATATGAAGATACACAGACTGCAGGAGCGCACAAAAATTCTGCACACTTTGTCTGTCGATAGGAAAATGGAGTGGCAAGGCAAAGTTTAAGAGAACAAATATAGGCACTTGACGAGTCGTAGTGATCGTGACATATTTCTTCATAACATGTTATCAGATGTTACTTAGCATACAACTTTTAAAAAAAAACTCTATTGTATTTCATTCAATCCACAAGATGCTAAAGGCACGTGATTAATCTGCCTCTAATCTTGCTGCCTGTGACTGAGAATAACGACGTCCACGAGTAACCACTGATCAACAAAGCAGCACTTCCTGAGCTGCATCAAGACATTTCATTTGGCTGTCTCAGCAACATCACCCAAGAGAGCGCGATGCCGGCAAAGCATATCCAACCGCCAACATCATACCAGCTTTCACTGGACACTCGCTTTTTGGCGTGACTGCCAGCGTGACTCTGTGGTGGTCTCTCGGTATCCTCCTGCATTTGCTCGTCCATCTGTCGCTGAAGCTCTGCATGAAGCCCGGGTGCTTTATCTGTCATCTCCAGTGCCTTTCTGTATATCTCATTTGTAGGCTCTTCGTTGAGAGCCCGCTGAAAGCAAGATTTTGCTTCGTCGAAGAACTCCTCTGCTTTAATTTGGTCTTTAAACAAGAAACCTTGTGACGTTAAGGCATTGCCAAGGCACCACAGAGCGTCATGCTTCTTAGGGTTTATTTTAAGCGCGGCTTCGAACTTGCCAACTGCGAGCTCGATCATTTCAACGGCATCCGATCCATGCCTGAAGTGAGCAAGCTCGAGAAGTGCCCCTCCCCATCTTGTTAGCACCTGAAAAAGGTTTGCTAGTCAGACAAGCACT
>CERG01009693.1_pt1 | contig 16174 bp, 20 predicted proteins | sample 530861 | NCBI WGS metagenome assembly CERG01 (sample SAMEA2621037, study PRJEB7988) | marine metagenome | biome: marine biome (ENVO:00000447); feature: deep chlorophyll maximum layer (ENVO:xxxxxxxx); material: "saline water (ENVO:00002010), including plankton (ENVO:xxxxxxxx)" | depth 50 m
CGCATTAATTATTTCGACTGGAGCTTCAGCAAAATATCTAGGCCTAGAAAGTGAAACGCAATTTTTAGGTAAAGGGGTTTCTGCATGTGCGACCTGTGATGGATTTTTTTACAAAAATCAAGAAGTAGCAGTTGTAGGTGGAGGAAGTACTGCGATTGAAGAGGCTTTATATCTGGCAAATATAGCAAGTAAAGTTACCCTTATTCATCGACGAGATGAATTTAGAGCTGAAATGATAGAAGTTAATAAAATTCATGAAAAAGTTAAAGAAGGTAAAATTGAATTAGCACTTTTTAATGAGCTTAAAGAAGTTCTCGGAGATGATTCTGGAGTAACTGGAATTAAAATTCAAGATGTAAAAACAAAGAAAATTAAAGAAATTAATTTAAAAGGTGTTTTTATTGCTATTGGCCACAAACCAAATACAGATATATTTAAAGATCAATTAGATATGGAAAATGGTTATATAGTTACTAGTTGTGGTAGAGAAGGGAATTTTACTGCCACCAGTATTAAAGGAATATTTGCTGCTGGTGATGTTCAAGATCATATTTATAGACAAGCTGTAACAAGTGCTGGTACAGGCTGCATGGCGGCTCTTGATGCAGAAAGATATCTTGCCAATCATGAATGATGATAATGAAAAAAATCTTTTTCGGGAAGCAGTAAAAAATGTAAAGCCACTTAAAATTAAGTCTAAGACTATAGATACATTAAGTAAAAAACCAAAACCAAAACCAATTGCCAAAAAATTATTAGATGATGAAAGACAAGTTTTACTTGATGCTTTGAGTGATGAATATATTTTGGAGGACGTAGAATCTGAAGATGGTTTATTATATTTAAGAACTGGTCATTCACCTGATATTCTTAAAAAACTAAAAAAAGGTTATTGGGTAGTGCAAGGTTCCATCGACCTTCATGGAATGATTTCGCAAGAAGCAAAGTCATACATTGTTGACTTTATTCAAGATTGCAAAAAAAAACATATAAGATGTATAAGAATTATTCATGGCAAAGGTATTGGATCAAAAAATAAAGAGCCTGTGTTAAGAAATAAAGTTAAGAATTGGCTAGCCCAAAAAGATGAAGTTATAGCTTATGCCCAAGCCCCTAAACATGATGGTGGTAGCGGTGCAGTTATAGTTTTACTTAAAGAATATAATTAGATTTGATTAATTAAGCAAATTGCTTGAGCAGCAATACCTTCTGATCTTCCAATAAAACCAAGTTTTTCTGTGGTTGTCGCTTTTATATTTATATCATTCAAATTACATTTACAATCATCAGCAATATTGGTTTTCATTTGACTGATGTAGGGTTGCATCTTTGGAGTCTCACAAATAATTGTTGCATCAATATTACCAACATTATAATTATTTAATTTTAATTTTTTAATAACGTCTCTTAAAAGATCACGAGAATTAATATCTTTAAATTTATCATCAGTATCAGGAAAGTGTTTACCAATATCACCAAGAGAAGACGCCCCTAATAAAGCATCTATTATTGAATGTATAAGAACATCAGCATCTGAATGACCTTCTAAACCATAATCACAGCGAATTAAAACTCCTCCAATAGTTAGAGATTTACCTTTTACAAATTTATGAACATCAAATCCTTGACCTATTCGAGTCATTTATTTCCCTTTAATTATTTTTGTAAAAATCTGATTCATATTGATTAAATCTTCAGGATAAGTAATTTTAAAATTAGTAATTAATCCTTTAAAAATGATTGGCTTTAATCCAAGAGATTCTATTGCTTGCGCTTCATCAGTCGGTATCCCATTATATTTTTCTAAGGCCTCAATTAATTGCTTATACCTAAACATTTGTGGGGTTTGTGCTAACCATAACTCATCTCGATTTTCGGTTTTAATAATTCTTTTAGATTTATCTAATCTTTTTATCGTATCAACTGATGGAATTGCTACTATACCTCCTACTTTATCTTTAACTACCTCCTTAATGAAAGAGTTAATAAATTTTTCTGTAATACCAACTCGAGCAGCATCATGAATTAATACCCAATCATCATCCGAAGAATAACTATTAATTGAATTAAGAGTATTTAAAACAGTTTCGGATCTATTGTCACCTCCAGAATAATAAATTTTGGTTTTATGAGAAAAAGAATAATTAGAATTTTCAATGTATTTTCTTTCATTAGCATTAAAACCAATTGCTATTGTATCAACTTCATTTACATTAGAAAAAATAAAATCAACCCATTCAATTAAAGCTTTTCCATGAAAGGATGAAAATTGTTTAGGTATTTCTTGCCCCATTCTAGAGCTAGAACCTGCTGCAGGAATAATTACATGAATCTTTGACATACCAAATTTTAGCATGTCAAAGAATGAACTTAATTACTTATCACTAGAAACTGAATTAATTTTATGGATAGTTATATCGGCACCATTGAATTCTTCTTCTTCTGTTAAACGAATCCCCATAGTATTTTTAACAATTGCATAAATGATATACCCTCCAAAAAATGCAACCCCAACACCCGAAACAGTCCCGACTAATTGAGATAAAAAGGTTACCCCACCAAGTCCTCCAAATTGAGTTAACCCAAAAATACCTGCAGCTATACCTCCCCAAGCACCACAAATACCATGAAGAGGCCAGACACCTAGAACGTCATCAATTTTCCATTTATTCTGTGTTAAAGCAAATGTCCAAACAAATAATGCCCCTGCAATTGCTCCAGTCGCAAGAGCTCCTAATGGATGAAAAAGATTTGATCCAGCACATACTGCAACTAATCCTGCTAAAGGTCCATTGTATAAAAATCCAGGGTCATTCTTACCAACTACTAAAGCAGCAAGTGTACCCCCTACCATTGCCATGAGAGAATTCACAGCAACCAATCCGGTAATACCATCTAACGTTTGCGCAGACATTACATTAAAACCAAACCATCCAACAGTAAGTATCCATGAACCTAATGCCAAGAAAGGAATACTTGAAGGCGGAAATGCATTTAGTTTTCCATCTTTTGAATATCTGCCATATCTTGCGCCTAACAATATTACAGCTGCTAAAGCAATCCAGCCGCCCATTCCATGAACAACAACTGATCCAGCAAAATCATTAAACGGAGCTCCAAAACTATTAGTTAAAAATTCTTGAAAACCATGATTTCCATTCCAAATAATTCCTTCGAAAAAAGGATATAAGAAACCAACTAAAAGAAATGATGCAACTATCTGAGGGTTGAATTTTGCCCTCTCTGCAATTCCACCTGAGATTATTGCAGGTATTGCTGCAGCAAATGTTAATAGAAAGAAAAATTTAACAAGCTCATACGCGCTTTTTTCACTTAGCGCTGAGGCGGCATCATAAAAATTAATTCCATAAGCTAAACTGTAGCCTATAAAAAAATAAGCTATTGTTGATACTGAAAAATCAGCCATTATTTTAGCTAAAGCATTTACTTGATTTTTTTCTCTTACTGTACCAACTTCTAAAAAAGCGAACCCAGCATGCATAGCAAGGACCATAATTGCACCCAAAAGAATAAAAAGAACGTTGCCTTGATCTGCTAAAGTTTCCATTGTTAAATTCCTATTTTTTTAATTAATTAATTATCCATAAAATTAGTTCTGTTTCTAGGATTTGGTAGTAAATTTTTCTAAATATGCCCTAAAAATAATAAAATTGCATTATTTTAGTGCAATTTCTATGATTAAATGATTTATTAGCAAAAAGGTTTTATGATTACTATCTATGTTTGATTATTTTTTTGTCTTTACAATTTTACTAGTTGTTTATTTTTGGTATGAAACTTCCGCCAAGAGAGAAATAGCTGTTTTTCATGGCAAGAACATTGCCAAACAGTTTAATTTGCAACTACTTGATGACACAGTTTATTGTAATAAAATTTCAATCGTAAGAACCTCTGAGAACTGGCCTTCAATCAAAAGAGTTTATTACTTTAGTGTTAGCGCAAGTAATGATGATAGGCTTCATTGCCAACTAACTATTTCAGGAAAAACATTAACAGATTGGTATGTGCCTCCATACCCACAGAGAGAAATATAAGTTTTGTATATTGGAAGATTTGCACCTACTCCTTCTGGTCCTCTTCATTTTGGTTCAATAATAACTGCTTTAGCTAGCTACCTTGACGCTAAAAATAATAAAGGCATATGGAAAATAAGAATTGATGATATTGATTCTCCTAGAGTTGTTAAAGGTGCTGAATCAGCTATTCTTAGTATTTTAGAAAATTTAGGTTTATTTTGGGATGATGAAATATTTAGACAAAGTAAAAATGTTAAATCTTATGAAAATTATTTTGAAATATTATGTAAAAAAAATCTTACTTATAACTGCCAATGTTCTCGAAAAAAAATTATCTCATTAAACAAATCTGACTCTAACGAAATTATTTATAATAACTATTGTAGAGAAAAACAACATCCAGCCTCGAATTCATCATCAGTGAGGATAATAGCAAACTTCACCTCAACTAACTTTCTTGACAGAGCTCAGGGTTTTCAAGCTCATAAAAGTGACAGTCTTACTGGAGATTTTATAATTAAAAGATCTGATCAAATATATGCATATCAATTAACGGCAGTTATTGATGATGAATTACAATCAGTAACTGATATTGTAAGAGGTTCAGATTTACTTAATTCAACAATTAAACAGCATTATATAAATACGCTTTTGAATTTTCCTGAAAAAAATTTCATGCATATTCCAGTTGCATCAATTAATAATAGAAAGTTAAGTAAAGGCAATGGCGATAAATTGAATACTAAGAACTGGTCATTAGTTCTTATCGAAGGACTTAAATTTCTTAAACAAAAAATTCAAAAAGATATGGAAGATGCCAAACCTGAAGAGATTCTTAAATATGCCTCTAAAAACTGGGACATTAAACCCTTACAAAACCATAATAGTATTGAGCTTGACTCTAATCAACGTTCATTTGTCGATAATATTCATACATAAAAGCACTTACAGCAGCTCCTACATTTATTGATTCGACATCCTTATGCATTGGTAAAGATAAAGTTTCAGATATTTTTTTAAGTAAAGAACTAGAAATCCCACTCCCCTCATTGCCAACTAAAATTGCCATGTTTAATAAAAGTTTTTTTTTAAATATTGATTTTCCATTTGGTGCAAGTCCAATTACTTTGTGCTTATAATTTAATATCCAGTTATTAAGATCCTGCTCAACCATACAATTAAGAGAAAACTGTATGCCCTGACTTCCTCTTAATGTTTTTGGTGACCATAGATCAGCGCAAGTCTTAGACATAACAATAGAATTAACATTTGTTGCTTTGGCAGTCCTCAAAATACTTCCTAGGTTTCCTGGGTCTTGAATCCCATCTAACAATAAAGTCAAGCCGTCACAATTAAGAATTTTATTTTTTGGAGTTTTTACGAGAGCTAAAACACCAGTTGAAGTTTTTAACTCACTTAATTGAAGGAATAATTCATGACTTAGAGAATAACAAGGGCAATCTGTATCAGATATTATTTTTTTTATCTCAGGATTTTTATTACTTAAATCTTCAATAATTGCTAATGGTTTATTAAATTTAATAAAAGATTGGATTAAATGAGGTCCATCTAGAATGGTCTGTTCTTGTTTTTTTCTAAAAGACGAACTGGAATAAATTTTTTTTAATTTCTTAAAAAAAACATTATTTTTAGATGCAATTGAATTTTCATACATACATACATTATTTCACACAAGCAGTATATTTCAATCTAATGCTTGTATAGGCTTCAATTTAAAACCAAAATCCTCAAATTGATTTAGAAGTCCTGTTTTTCCTCCTAAATGTGATGCACCAACTGCAATAAAAATTTGGTTACCTTCCATTAGCTCCATAATTCTGTCAACAAAAACTTTATTTCTCTTTGTAAGTAAATATAACTCCATTTTTTTCCAAATAGCTTCAGAAATGAAACTTTTCGTGATTTTACTATCCACCTCTAAAATACGTTCAACATCGGAACTTAAATAAGCAGATATTAATGATTCATAATTATCTTCTTTTTGTTTCAAATCTTTTTTTAATACTGCTTTTAATAACGACATTTGTTCTTCAATTGTAAAAAGATCTAGGACTTTAAAATGCTCTGATGGAGATTCAAGTCCCTGCGTAATTTTTAAAAAATCTTCTGCTTTAGATTTTAGTAAATTATCTTGATTAAAAGGTGTTATGGGTCTTGGTGAATCAAAAATTACAGCTAAAAGCCACGGTTTCATGGATAAAATACTCTCTCTAGACATTGTATGAAAATCTGCTAGTGCATAAATTTTTTCCAATTCTTTTTCTGTTAGACGACCTTCATAAATCTTTGAGTCAACTTGAAGTATTGATCTATCAAGAATTTCATCTGTCTCCATAACAAAAATATCAATTTCTTTTAATTTATCTAAGACAATTGGGTTGAAATTTGAAACACGATTATCATCTGTATGGATTGTGCCAAAAAGATAATGTTTTTTTTCTTCTTTGTCAGTTATTTCCCAAAAGACAGATTTTATTTGTCCTTCTTTTGCTTGAGTTGCCGTATAAAGTGTAATTGGCTTATCAGTTTTAAATAATTCACCAACATAACTTTCTAAAGCCCAGCTATTTGGGATTGAAAAAATACAAAAAACACCTAAAATAACAATTAATAATTTATTTTTAATTAAATTCATAAGATATAGTCACCAAAAAATTAATTTGGTTCAAATAATACTTTAAAGTATTGCTATCATTTTATTTTTAATGAAATAAAATGATAACTTCTTACAGATTCTAATATAAATCTATGGGGAATTAATGAAAGCTTTAGTAAAAAGACATGCAAAAGAAGGTATATGGCTTGAAGATATGCCAGAGCCTGAAATTGGTAATAATGATGTTCTGGTTAAGATAAAAAAAACTGCTATCTGTGGAACTGATATCCACATTTACAATTGGGACGAATGGGCACAAAAAACTATTCCAGTTCCAATGATAACTGGTCATGAGTATGCTGGGGAAATTGTAGAACTTGGTTCGAATATCACTGATTTGAAGATTGGAGATATAGTTTCTGGTGAAGGTCATATTACATGTGGACGATGCCGAAATTGCTTAGCCGGAAAACCACATTTATGTCCGTATACAATTGGTATTGGAGTAAATCGTACTGGTGCTTTTGCGGAGTACTTATCTGTGCCTGCAAAAAATATTTTTAAACCTAGTCGTGAAATTTCTACCGATCTATTATCTATATTTGACCCTTATGGAAATGCAGTCCATACAGCACTGTCTTTTAATATGGTTGGTGAAGATGTTCTTATTACTGGTGCAGGACCAATTGGGATGATGTCCGCTATGGTAGCAAGTCATGCAGGAGCAAGAAATATTGTTATAACTGATTTAAATCAATATCGCCTAGATATGATTAAAAAAATAGTGCCAAAAATAAATGTAATCAATGTATCTCAAGATAGTCTTTCAAAGGAACTAATGGAGTCCCTTGGAATCTATGAAGGGTTCGATGTTGGTTTAGAAATGTCAGGCTCACCTCAAGCCTTTAGTGGCATGTTAGACAACATGATTAATGGGGGCAGGATAGCTATGCTCGCAATTATGCCAGCTGGATCAGGCATTGAATGGGATAACGTAGTTTTTAAAGGTCTTACTATAAAGGGCATTTATGGGCGTGAAATTTTTGAGACTTGGTATAAAGGATCGATGATGGTGCAAAGTGGATTACCTTTAGAAAAAATGATAACTCATCGTTATAGTTATAAAGATTTTCAGGAGGGTTTTGATGTAATGCGTTCAGGTCAATCAGGAAAAGTAATTTTAAATTGGGAAAAATAAATTAATAAGGATTATGGATGAGCTTTAAAGCTACAAAAGAAAGTCTTGCGAGTGATCTTGATGAAATTAAAGCAGCTGGTTTATGGAAAACTGAACGGCATATTAATTCAGAGCAGAAAAATGAAATAATATTAAGCGACGGAAGTAATGTTATAAATATGTGCGCTAACAATTATTTAGGCTTAGCTAATAATAATGAAATAATTGAAGCTGCCAAATCAAGCTACGATGAATGGGGTTTTGGTCTTGCTTCAGTTAGATTCATATGTGGTACACAAACTATTCACAAAACCCTTGAGCAAAAAGTTACTGATTTTCTTGGTATGGAAGAAACAATATTATATGCAGCCTGCTTTGATGCAAATGCAGGCTTATTTGAAACAATTCTATCAAGTGAAGATGCAGTTATATCTGATGAATTAAACCATGCATCTATTATTGATGGCGTCAGATTATGTAAAGCTGCAAGATATCGATATAAAAATAATGATATGAGTGATTTAAAAGCTAAACTCATAGAAGCCAAAAAAAATAATGCTCGTCGTATTTTAATCACAACAGATGGAGTATTTTCTATGGATGGGACAATAGCTCAGCTTGATAAAATTTGTGATCTTGCTGATGAATTTGACGCTATGGTTCATCATGATGATTGCCATGCGACGGGATTTATGGGTAAAACTGGAAGAGGAGTTCATGAGTATTGTGGCGTTATGAATAGGGTTGATATCATTACAAGTACATTTGGTAAGGCTTTAGGTGGTGGTTCAGGTGGATTTACTTCAGGTAGAAAAGAAATAATTGATATGCTTCGTCAAAGATCAAGACCATATCTATTTTCAAATACCTTAGCCCCTTCAATCTGTGCAGCAGCAATAAAAGCTATTGATATGTTAAGTAAGTCAACTAAGCTTCGTGATAAATTAGAGAACAATACACACTACTTTAGAAAGGGAATGCAAAAAGCAGGATTTTCTATAAGTGATGGTGACCATCCTATTGTTCCAGTAATGCTTGGTGATGCAAATTTAGCTCAAGATATGAGTAAAAGATTATTAAATCATGGAATTTATGCGATCGGATTTTTCTTTCCAGTAGTGCCTAAAGGTAAAGCTAGGATTAGAACACAAATATCGGCCGCTCATAATGAAGCAGATCTGGATAAGGCTATAGCTGCATTTGCTTCAACTAGAGATGAATTAAGTTGATAAATAATTTAAACTTTATTACTTTTTCCCCATCTCCATTTAACTCCTCCTTTTACTCTATCTTTAACTAAAATTATATAAAAGGTGTGAATTAAAAAGAAATCAAAAAAAAATTTTAACCAATCTTTTTTTGAAGCAATAATTTTATTTTGTTCAATTGGAATATTAATAAAAAAAACTAAACATATCAAAATACATGTTGATAGAATTATAATCCAACCTTGAACTGATGATGGATAAAATCCACATCCATATTTTTTTGGTGTAAACCAATAATGTTTCATGAATTAAAGTTTATCTCAAAATTTGTGGGGTAAATGTTAGTTTAAACTAGTTAATATATAATTTAAATAAGGTTAATTTGAATGTGTAATATTTACAATCTAAGATTTTTTCTATTAATAATTTTATTAATTCCTTTAATTAGCCATTCACTACAAATTGGAGATAAAGCACCAAATTTTGAGGCTCAGTCAACTAAAGGAGTAATTAATTTTCACAATTGGAGTGAAAATAAATGGACAATTCTATTTTCACATCCTGGCGACTTTACTCCTGTATGCACCACAGAGTTAGCTGAATTGGCATTTCTACAGCCAGAATTTAAAAAAAGACAAACAAAAATTATCACATTAAGTACGGATAGTGTTGACGATCATTTGGAGTGGATACCACATGTAGACAAATATAAAAATCTTCAAAAAAAATATATAGGTGACAATGTAACGGTAGGTCTAGAAAAACCAGATCTTGATTATCCGATCGTTGCAGACAAAAAATTAAAGATAGCTACGGCTTATGGAATGTATCACCCCAAAGCTGAACCAAGTGAAGGTGTTTTTGGAGATTCAAATAAATCTACAATTAGATCTGTTTTCATAATTGACCCAGACAAAACAGTTCAAACTATTTTGTCTTATCCAAAAAATATTGGTAGAAATTTTAATGAAATTATTCGAATAATTGATGCTCTTCAATTATCTAAAAAATATAATGTAGCTATCCCTGCAAATTGGCAAAAAGGGAAACAAGTAATTATTCCCAATGAAATTCCATCTGAAGATATTAAACAAAAATATAATGTTGAATATTTCACTACCTATCAAGATTATTTGAGAACTATTGATGATCCAAGTCAAGATACTAGAAAACCAAGCTTAAATATTAAAAAAGAAAAATGGTTAGATTTTGAGTTTTTACCTGAACTAAAATTTGATCGTGAAAAACCAAAATCAAAAAGATTAAAAAAACAAATAGATAAATAAAGAGGAGAGATTTTAATGAATTTAACGAAGAATTTTAAGAATATTTTTTTAATTGTATTTTTATTAGCTATAATAAGTTGTGCTAAATTTGTTGATATTAAAGAGGGATCAGATAAGATTTTATTAGTGACAAAAGAACCGGAAGGTTGTATTTCAAAGGGTACAGTTGATGTAAGTGTTCTTTCTGAAATTGCATATGTTGAAAGAAGTAAAGAAGCAATTGATAGAGATTTATTGCAACTAGCTAAAAATAGTGCTGTTTCAGTAAAGGCCAATACTATTATGAAAAGTGAATCTCCAGAGCCTGGAAAAGCTACTTTTTCAATGTATAAATGTAAACGACCCTGGGCTGAATGAAAACTTATTCGATTATTTAATATTTATTGAATTATCAGAAACAGAAATATCTTTAATTGTTGAATCATCTTTATGAATTGCTAAACTATTCATACCCATAGGAAAAATTTCATACCCAAGTATTTGTAAATTTTTATGTATTTTCTCAGAATCTGACTTAAGCACTTCAACAAATATTATCGGTTTTAATTTTTTTAAAGTATTACTAGCCCCTTTAATAACAGCCTCTTCCATACCTTCGACATCTATTTTAATAAAGTCTAGTCTTTCTAAATTCAGTGAATCTATTGTCTTTAAATCAACACTGATGGTTTTACTATAATCAATTTCTTGCCCAATAAACATATTATTAGGTCTTTCTTCTAAATCTAAAGCGCCATAGGATGAAGGCAGTAAATAATCAAGTTCAGGAATATTCATTACTCCCACTTTGTCTCCTACAGCAGCATGAAATGCGTCAATATTTAGGCAATTATTAAGCACTATATTTCCAGCAAAAGCATAAAAAATTTTGGCTTGGGCTTCAAATGATATGACCTTTCCCCAGCCAGTCATAAACCTTCCCCATTCAATTGAAAGGATTCCAATATTAGCACCACAATCAATTACAACGACTCCATCTCCATAATGCCTTTTTCTGCTATTAAGTAAACCAAGTGTAAAATCAATTTCCTGCTGCTCATAACTGCTAGTTTCTAATAATTGGTAACCAACACCATTTCGAACATTTTTACCCTCATGTTCATACTCTCTATAATCATTTTTGTTAATGATCATCATTCCATGATTAGTTGACATCAATACAAATGCATTTTTTTTTCTAATATTAATCAACAGCAATATCCCCTAAAATTTAATAACTAATTTTTGTTACCTACGTTTAATAATAAAGTAATATTTAAAATACTTCATATCTTATTTAGAAGCTATATTTTTAATTTAATAATATTAAAACTTGGTTTCACTTGCTCGTATAGATTATTTAGATAATTTTGTGTGTCTGCTGGAAAATCTATTTTTTCAAAATAAGAGGTTACTATCGAACATATATTATTTTGATCACTCGTATTAGCCACAATATTTTCTACATCAATAACTTTACCTTCATCATCAACAGAGAAATTATTTTGTTGTGACCAAATATCATTCTCTATACTCTTAAAATCAAAACCAATAAAAGTTGTTTGATCTTCCAATACAAAAGCAGCGGCTCTTCCAAATGCTTTGGCGTTATATTTCTCCACCAAATAATTGACGAGATATGATTCTAATTCGTCATTAATACCTTTACCACCATTTACTTCAGAAAACATACCTGTAAACAAAAGATATTGATTTTCATCATCACAGAACGTCAACACTTTATTCACTGCTTGATGTTCTAAAACTATACTTATATATTTTTTTGGAAATTCTTTCTTGAGATACTCAAATTCTTTAATCATTAAAATAACCTTATTTTACGTACTTTATGTTGCATAGTATCATTCAAATAATAAAAACACATAAAATGATAAAGATAATAAATCAGAGCTAGGCTAATATAGCCTAACTCTAATTAAATGATTAATTAAAAATCACCTGTAACGCCTAAAGTAAGTGACCTTTCACCCATCAAAACCTTATCCTTTAAAAATGAGACGTGATCTCTTTTTTCTTGATCAAGAAGATTATCACCTTTTAGATAAAATTTAACGCCTTTATACTTAGGTAGGAAATAATTCATCGTCAATGCTAAATTAGTATAGTCATCTGTTTTTAACTCAAATGGACCAATGTTAGTCTGACTAAAAACATGCATTAAATCTAAACTACTACTGAAGGTATTTCGTTCATAAGAAACTCCAGCACCAATTCTAACTGGTGGAATCCTTGGTAAATTTCCTCCATCCTTATTTTTAGCTCTAACAAAGTCTCCCCAAACATTTAAACCATAATTATTAGATAAGTTTAAATCTCCATCAACTTCGAAACCATAGAATTTTGCCGGTATATTTGTGTATTTATATACAGCTAATTCTTCACTCTCATCTTCTCCTTCATGAAGATGGTTCTGAGTTTCTCCAGAATTTAATAGTCCAATATAGCTAGCAAAATCAGTATAGTATGGACTTATAGAAAAGTTTGCGCTCTCATTACTCCATTTAAATTGAGCGTCAACAGTATTTGAGCGCTCTCTTTTTAAATCTCTAGAGCCTTGCTCAATCGTCTCTGTTGCATGGTGATGTCCATAGGCAAAAAGTTCATTATGTGCCGGAGCTCTTTCACTATGACTTAAGTTAACTAGCATTGTCCATTGTTTATTAAGCTCTGTAACAGTACCTAGAGATAAATTACTACTATTGAAAGTTTTTTTATCCTTGCCAAAAGTTGTTGATTGCTCTGTACCACCCTCTCCTTCACAATCTGCTTCATAAGATGTAGTACAACCATCGTCACTTGTAAAGTCATTGGAGCGAAAACGATTAAAATCCTGTCTGAACCCTACAGTAATTTTATGGTCATTAAGGAAATAATCTTCAAGTAAATAAAAAGATAAATTTTTCCTGTGATTATTAGCAATAAATGGATCGCCTTGAGTCTTTTGAAATTGTGAGTTTCCAAAATCTACTCCAAAAACTCCCGATGACCTATTAAATAATGAGTGAGTAAACTCTAACTTACCATCAATACCTTTATCAATATACTCAAGACCAACTTCGCCTGATGGTTCAACTTCTTGATGGTCGTAATCACTATAGCCCAACTTAAATTTCATTTTACTTATAAAAGATGATATTTTACTTTTCTCATATACATAATCATATTGATTTGAATTTAAGTCCATCATGCCACCATCTTCAAGTGGATTACCGTAATTCTGTTGATGTTTTGTGAATGATAATCCAGTATAGCCATCATTAAAAAAGTAAGATGCGCCGAATGAACCACCATCAGATTCATTATAAGAGTTAACTACTGTATCTTTTCCGTATTTATCACGCGCAAATTCTGAATCTGATTCAGCTAAATTCTTCGATACAGAAAAGCCTGGGGTTTTAATATTTTTACTATCTCTAGTATAACCATCAATATGGAACATAACATTTTTAACTCCATAATCGACAGTAATTGCACTAGATACATCGTTACCTGCGCCACCAAAACTTTGATCAAATTTACCAATCATTCCATCGATAAATTCACTATGTATTTTGTGGTCAATAATATTAATTACTCCGCCAACAGCGCCACCTCCATAGAGGATTGATGCTGGACCTCTAATAATCTCGATTCGTTCTGAAGATATAGTGTCAATTGCAACTGCGTGATCGCCAGACATATTAGAAACATCTTTGATTTCCATACCATTATTTAAGAATCTGATCCGATTACTGTCCATCCCTCTAATTACCGGCTGACCAACACTGTCACCCCAAGAATTATTAGTGATGCCTGGAACCATATCTAAAGTTGCACCTAAAGATGGTTTCTTTCTAGTTTGAAGATCTGTTCCACTAAAAATCTGAACAGGTATTACCATCTCATCAGCTGTCAAATTAAGTGGATTGGCAGTAATTGGTATTTCTTCTATTTCTAAATTTTGCACTTCACCTGCATAGATTATATTACTGAGCAGTAAAGCACATATGATTGATACGATACGCATAAAAACTCCTTAAATTAAAATAAAATTATTTATATTAGGAGTATTTACGGGGCTTGAGACTGATAAGCTAAGAAAGCATAAAAAATATTAGAATTTATGAAATAGCTATCATCAAAATGAAAATAGTTATTAGTTTCAACATCTAAAAAGCTATTCAGATTAGTTGACTTAGCTAAATGATAATTTAAAAGACATTGCTCACAAGCAGCTTCATTTGTACGCTCATCATCATGCTCTTCACAAGCAACATCATTTTCGTGCTGATCATGATTTAAATGCTCTATATCATGCGCAAAACCAGCCTGGATATTAAATATAAGGCTTAAAAAAACTAATGATGTGATTAAAAATTTTTTCATAATAAACGTATAAAGTGTATTAAATTCTATTTCTGATAATTTTACACTAACTGTCAAGTGTTTTTGTTAGTTTTAGTTAGTTTTTTTGTAGCCTGACGAGCTATAAATATTAAAATACCTAAAATTAAAATTAATCCCAAAAAAACAAAAATATATAATAAATGAGGTTCAAATTTAAACATAAGAATCCATGGTTATTTTTTAATTAAAATCATCTAAAGTTGTTTGTTGAAAATAAAGATTTTTAAAATATTCATGCGTGATGTAAGAAGCTGTGATGAATCCTGCACCAAAAACTAACAAGAAAATAATAGTTGTTTTTATATTCTGCATTATTTTGCCAGGGCTTCTTCTTTTCCATGCCTTCCACATCCAATAAAAGCCTGCTAAAGTTAAAATAATAGCAAGAGCGATAACCCATGGGTTAGTGGCTATAGCTGCTCCACTGGCACCAAATATTAAAAATAAAAAACCATTGAGATAACATGCTGGACACATTTTTAGATTTACCTAATTAAGAAAAATAACTATTCTATAAGCAAAAGAATTATTTCCCAATAATTATTTCAGATACCTCTTTAGGTGACTCTAAAAAGGAAAAATGACCTGTTTCTTTCATTGTATGGAAAGAATTTAGCTTCAATGCCTTCATAGTATTTAATTTCTCATCTTGTTTGGACCAGTCACTTTCTCCATAAACTAAACTTACCGGAATCTTCAAATCTTTATATAAAGCATCATCGTTTAACCATGATTTATGATTCTGAAAAACATTTCTCTCGTGATAAATAAAGCTTGGTTTTTTTATAGAAGTGCAAAGAAGTTTTATATATTCACTTGTTATAGCAGATTTCTTATACACGCCTCCTCGGAAGATCATCCATAAAGTTGGAAAGGATTCTAATTTAGCAAAAAATACTCCGAGGCCAAAAGGTAAACTTACATGAAATAATAAAAAAGTTGCCATAAAATTTCCTCGCATGACGCCCTGAGCAAATCTTTTGTCGTAATCATAAGCATTGAAACAAAATATTTTTTTGATTCTATTAGGTATTTTCTTGGCAATAGTTGCAGCTAAAACAGCCCCAATCGATTCTCCTGCAATAGTGAGATTTTTTAAGTTTAAATCTTCAATAAATGACACAATAGAGTCAGTCAAAAAACTTTGGTCATAGTTTGTTTTTTTATTGATGGGGGAGTCTCCGTGACCGGGTAAGTCGATAACATAGACTTTGAATTTTTTAGTCAGATAAGGTAATAATTGATCGGAGTATTCTAATCGGTTCCTTATTGTATGTAATAATAAAAGAGGTTCGCCGGAGCCCTGCTCTGTGTATCTAATATAAGTTCCATCGTTTAAATTAAATTTTTTTTCAGTTGTCATATAAATTCCTTGAAATTATGTGTATATACACTTAATATATAAATGTATACTATTAAAAATTAAATGTAAATGTAAATTAATGGATTCACAGAAAAAAAAA
>CERG01071285.1_pt1 | contig 15689 bp, 1 predicted proteins | sample 530861 | NCBI WGS metagenome assembly CERG01 (sample SAMEA2621037, study PRJEB7988) | marine metagenome | biome: marine biome (ENVO:00000447); feature: deep chlorophyll maximum layer (ENVO:xxxxxxxx); material: "saline water (ENVO:00002010), including plankton (ENVO:xxxxxxxx)" | depth 50 m
CTGGCCAGGCCGAAAGAACCGGAAAGAGCGGACGATAGAGCGATGTTAGCGGATCACACGTTCTACGCGGCGACGAATCAACAATCGAACGATCGGTTCGCGAAGATGTTGGCGAGAGCGTTGAACGGAACCAAGTACGTTTTACAGTGTCAAAAATCCGAAGCGAAGAAGAGCGAGATTCCGTCCGCGTGGCAGTTGTTGACGGCGACTATGAGCCGAGCGGACGCGCAGACGCTGTTACCGATATCGCCCGGGCAGTTAAAGAAGAGTATTTTTGGTAAGGTGACCAACGCGAGAGGCGACGGGAGTTCCCGATTGTCCAATCGATTGAACGGGTATCCGAAACCGTTGGATTTCACTCGAGGGTGCGCTGTCGTCGGGAATTCTGGGATTTTGTTAAAACCACTCGGGCATAACAAGAAACCATTAGGGCCGTTTATCGACGCGCACGGGTTTGTCTTGCGCATGAACATTGCCCCTACCGACGGCGAGTTTACCAAATTGGTCGGGAAAAAGACGTCGGTACGATTGATAAACCATAAATGGGCGCGAGAATTCGACGCGTTCGCGGAGAAACATTCGAACATTTTATCGAGCGATATCGCCTCCTCGAGTTCTCGATCGAGACAAAGTAGCAACGATGCGGCGTACGCGGTTCGAACGCGAGACGTGGAAGTGGCGAAAAAATTCGCCAAAATTGTCGGCGAGAAAAGAGCGCGCGTGTTCAACGCTCGATTCGTCGACATTTCGCGCATCGCGTTGGCGCAAATCCGCGCGTGTAAAGAAATGCGCGACACCGGGAAGATAAAAGTCCACGACACGGCTCCAGCACCTTCGGCCGGTTTCGCTGCCGTCATGGCTTTATCCAAAATCTGCCCTCGATTACGCCTCTTCGGTTTCGACGCCGCTAAAAAATCGAAAGGAAAATCCACCGCCGGTATCGATTACCCGTACCAATATTTCGAAGAATTCGACGCGCAAGGCGTCCTCAACGTCGGCTCTGCCGCGCACGATTTCGATATCGAAGCCGAAGCCTTGACTGGTTTAGAGAGAGAGAGTAACACGAGAATCCAAATCTGCGGCGTGAAAGGCGGGAATACCTGCGACGAGCTCGTTTAATGAAGCGTCGTTCACAAAAGCAGCGCGTTAATGTGATTGATGTTTTAGAGTGGTTCATTTGTTAGAAGTTGTGTATAATAGAAGCGTTAGAATTTAGTCATTCCTGGTACTCTCAGCCGTTTCAGGAAAGCGCATCCATCGACGCGTTCCAGATTCGTATGCAGTTTTAGGTAAATTAAGTCTTTGTCTCCTCATTCTTTCTTGCTTTAAGAGAACACGCGTTGCACAAACAACTCGTTAAGAAATGCGCAAAAGCGCGTACGCGCGCACCAACGTCCACCCGTTTTCGTCCTCCAAAATCGGTGGTAATGATGCTCAAAGCGTCGAGAATGACTACGACAAAGAGTCGCACCAATTCTTCAATCCATCCAATTCCTCGGGGAACGCATCGTTTCTGCACGGCATCGGAGACCCGATCCGGTTCGCCACGAAAGAAGAAAAAGTCCGATTCGATCGAAACACTCGACGAGCTCGAATTAGTTTAGTTGCGTGCACGCTGTTTTTATTCCTCTTGGCGTTCAGCCGACCGATATACGGGCCGTACATAGACAGATTTGGGGAAGATGGGGATGCGACTTTAATTGAGGTGGTGAAGGACCACTTGACGAAACGCGCCGAGCGCCACGGATTGGGGAACGTGGGAGGAGGACGTGCATCGTCGAAACGCAACGCGAACAACAGACACAACAACAATAACAACAACGGGAATACTAAAGAGGAGAGCACGTTTCACGCGAGATATAGAAGAATAGAGGAAGAAAGAAGGGCGTTGCTGGAAGAACATAAAGACGGGGTGGAGGACGAGATGGATACCGTGCGAAGGTTGGAGGTTTTGGAGGAGAGAGCGAAGAATTTGCTGCGCGAACACGGGAAGAAGCACGGGAGGAAGCGTACTCACGAGAGCAATAGCAAAGGGATGAGTGGTGGTGGTGGTGGTGCCGAGTAGATGTAGAGTTAATGTTGTTAGGCTTTAAATTTATAAATATTCATGTATGTATCACTTTTAGTTCTGAAGAAGCGGCGAGGCTTGAAAGCCAAATCGTTGTCTTCTATCGGTGACGGCTTGTTCCCACAGCGCACGCATCTGCGCTGCAATTCGATTCGCATCCTCGGAGGATTGAAACGGGCACAAAACGGTTGAGCTACGAAAATCGTTGTGGTTCACAAATGTTATGCTTTTATTTTTGCTTTTCGCTCCTTCTTTTACGACGGTTAACAAGGAAGAGGTGAATCCAAAGTCGGGCGTCGTGACTTTATTTTCTTCGCGGAGAGAATCGCATACGCCGACTTGGACGCAGACAGTCTTTTTGTCCAGAGAAGAAGAGATGTAAATAGAGGCGACTTCGTGCCATCGGAGAAAGCGGGTTGCTGTTGGATCTGTTTCGTAACGCTCGATCCAAACCAAGTGCGTGTCGGTTAGACATACGATGGCATCTGAAACATGCGCGAGGGGATAAAAAAGTTCAAACCGGCCGAACGTAAACTGCGTTCTCTCGTTTCCAGCAGTCACCGTGGTGAACGACTTTTTAGTCTTCTTGTTTGCATTTTTCATAGTCTTCCTCTCCTTTCTCGTCCCTTTCTTCTTCATCGTATCTTGGTCAACTTTACTCGCTTGTATTTCTTCGACGTACGCAATCTTTTTTGCGGCTACTCTCAGCAAATCAGCACCTGCTGATTGCTCTTCGTCGTACGTTCGAACGATGCCATCGCCACGCAAAGCGAGAGGTTTTCGAGCTCGAGTAGCTTCCAGAGATCCCGTAGATTTCGAAAGTATACCACCTACCGACATAGCTTGAGAAAGTCCACTGAATGCCGTTTCGACTAAACCGACCGCACCTCCTAACGTTGAAGTCACGAGACCAGTAATACCTTTGATGCCGCCAAGCGCCGCTCCTCGCAAACCTTCTTGGCGAAACCCTTGGACTGGTTTGTAAAACACTCCAGCAACTCCGGATAATGCACCACCGACGAGGTTTACGGTACCATCGACATATGTTTGACCAATGTTCTTAACACCCGCGGAAATTGATGTCGTCGCACCCCTTTCTCGAGAAGCGACAATATTTTTCGACGAATCTCCAGAAAGCTCCGCCAGCTTGTCCTGCGCTCTGCGCAAACCTACCGATACGGTACCTGCGTTATCAACAGACGCCAAAATCCTTCCAGACTGTTTCGTAAACTGTTTGATAACGTGCGATTTCATTTTCCTCCTCAAATCAGAGAGTTTGAGCGTTGCATTTGTCGGTAAATTGAAAGGAGCAATCGCAATAGGTAATCGGTCTAATCGTAAAAGATTGAGCGTCGCGCACATCATCATTGGCGCGTTCTTCGGGCGAGATGACGGTGCAGACGTGAGCGTTACGAAGGCTCGTATTCCGTCCGATGAAAACGTTCCGACTGAAATGAGATGGTCAATATTTGCCGATACAGTCTTTTGCTTCTTGGCTTTGAACGTAACTTTTTTCCCACCATCCTTCTTCATCCTAGAATCTTTCGACGAGGACATTTCAGAAGCGTCTCCGCCGTCTTCCGCGAAAAGTCTTTCAATACCGATTTCTTCGACATACTCTTTCAACGCCCACAACAAAGGCTCGTGAATGAGAACATTTAAACCACTCGGTGCCCACACCATTCGAACTTCCGGAAAGCGATTAATATCTCTACTTTCTCTCATTGAAAATGAAGCCGCGAATAAGCAGCCTGACGCCGCATCGTTGAACATTGTGACTGGATACAACGCATTCTCCAACATGTTATCCAGTTGCGCAGAGACGATGGCAAATTTAGCGTACAGACCTCTTCCATTATTGCATTGATTCCCAAACGAGGCTTCAATACCGTTTACCGTGAATAGACAAAGTTCTCGCCGTGAATCTACGAGTGATATCTGGATGCCATCAAAGATGGCGCCGATGTGAATTTCTCGGGACGTTTTTGTGATATTCTGAATGCGCTGGAAAGCCTTCAAATCTGCTTCGAAATCGTTCATTCTTCCTTTTCCCTTTCGTTTATTACGATTGGCGAGCCTTGACATGAAGTGTCCCTTAATGATTGCCGCGGCGGCATCAGCATCGTTTACACTAAGAACAGCATCTCTAGATTCTCTGTCTAAAACAGTAGGTTGCTTTGCAAAACGTGGCCATCCATCGCTGTTCCGATCTTGGACATCTGGATCTACTTCTACTTTGAACTCCGTTAATCGAAGAGATATGCACTCTTCTGCGCCAGTTTCAGCACCGTCAAAGAAAATGCAAGACAATCGGTAACAAATCTCATACTTTCCAGATGGATCATCGCATATGAATCCTTCTGCCAAAGTGATACTTCCGAGAGCGCCAAATTCTTCTTCGCCGCCGCCAGAAGAAGAACCCCCACCTGATGTTCTAGAATTTACGATACTGGCGTCGCGAAAATCACCAAGCTCCGGAAGTTCAAAATACGATTCTTCGACGTTTTCATCGTTGCTGCACGAGAGTCGCACGACCCGAACAGATTCCCCAACTTTGGGAAGTAAGGATTCATCCGACGACTTCTGGCTTCTCTTCCCAGTGGGTCCCTCCGAGCGACCATTGAAAAAACGTGGGCCGAGCCAATGTGAAGCACTGCGCGGAGGGACCCTCACACCTTCTCCAAAGTTGGATTCATCATATAACGACGGTGAAGCAGTTCTAGTAACGCTGTTATTTGTGCGCATAGACGTAATATTCCCCAATTTCTTCGGTGTCTTCGTCGACGCCATCGCGGGTGCCGTTTGTTTATCCGCAAAATTGTATCGCTTTTGCACATTCGACTCCCCTCTCAGCAAAATTCTTGAGAAATCTGCCCGCACACGAGTGTGATTTTCAATTCTAATGCCACTCTCTGCAGATCGATCGCTCTTACCGGCTGAACCTATGATGATTTGCGTGGATCCAGCAATCTGAGCCGTTTGCAGTCTTACACGAATTAGTGACGATGACACTTTAGAATCGCCATCTTTTGTCACAGATCGAGGGACCGCAAGAAGTTGTTCTCCAGATTCTTGCAAAAGATCCATGCGAATCTCTGCAGAGAAGGATTCATATGAGTGTGTGTTTTCGTCCCTAGTTCCAGAAGCATCACGAAATATTAAGCGTGCACGTTCGGGTGAGCTTGACCCAGGTAACACCGGCGCCGCTCCAATCGGAATGGTCATTGCAGAGTTATCGTAATGCATTTTCCGTTCATCCTTAAGGTCGTCATCATTCTTTATGTGCATGGCTAACGGTATGTGTGAGATATTGACCAAAATAATTTCAGGAACGACTGATATTCTAACCGTTCGGCTCATCATTTCGTAAGACCACCAATGCTGACTTTGCGATAGAACAGGATGAAAATGTTCAGCCACGATTTTAATTCTGACTTCACCGTATGATTTCGTCCGCAAAGTAACCAAACATGGAGCTTCACCTGGTTTGACTCCTCTATGCACAATACAATGCACGCGTTTATTTGCATCAACATTTTCGAGCTCGTCTACGTCCTCGGCGAGGAATAAAGTATGCACGTGACTGGAAATTTCAGCAACAAATGCTTTCTGAATATTCTTTAACACTCCATCCACGACTCCCACTGTAGCTCGTACGGCAGCATCTACGTTCAGCTTCTGTTCCGCTCTCAAAGATACGTTAATATTTCCGGGATTCACTTCGAATAACTCGCCGGTTGGTTTTTTGACTATGAATTTTCCTACCGCGGTATCCACCACCTCTTCGATCTTCGAAATTTGTATGAGATTTGTTTCATCTTCTGGTTCAGTGCATAATGATACCGGGAAAGGACAAGCGTTATGAACAATTACATCAGCGCGAATATCGACGAACATTGCGCTGATGTTTGATGGTGAGGATTCCTCTTGGACGTAACCTATCGCGTGTTTCACATTTTTCGCGACATCGTCAGCAATGCTCGACACAGGTCTATTGTCAGTGTCTCTTGAGACGACTTTTCCATCTTTCTTCAAAACGCCGGAGTATTTCGACGCAGTTACGAGTAGTTTTGCTTCTAATCTGCGCCCTTGCGCACCTATCTTTTCGCCTACATTTTTCAATACCACACAACCACGGGTGACTCCATCTGCAAATGCTGTAATTGGCATCGGCTCACTCATATTCCATCGTTCGCTTTGCTTTTGAGCACTACTCGCTCTCAAACCGTATGCGCAGCTGATTTCCTGCCTCGGATCAACGCTTTCCGAAATAAATACTTCTTCTCCTGACTTCATGATGCCATAAACGGAAGCCCTCTTGTCGCAGTAGACGACATACTTTGCCTCGCAAGGGAGCGAGTTCCGCAAGACGAGCGGGACCCGAAGAACAACATGGATATTCCGAGAAAGCGCTCTCTTGTTGTTCTTGTCTCCGCGTTTTTGTCTCTCAAGATATACGAGATAGAATTTATTATCAGCTGTGCATATCACGTCGGGCTCACTATGTTCATCGTTATTGTCTCTTGCAATGACCGACTCCCAGCGTTCGCGGAGCGATTCACACAAAATATCACACGTTTCCATACTCTCTGAGCAAATTTCATCGTTTTCATAATGCGTTACGTTTTGAACTCCTTGTTTCTCTGTACTTACGGGTACAAATCGAATCGCACATTGCTCCGTGTTCTCGAAACCTACTGGAAAGCACACATTTCCACTACTTTGTGATACTTCAATAGACCATGAACTCCCTTTTCCCGCTTTAGTATCCTCCATCGTTGCTCGGCGTTCATTCGTGTTTCTTTTGCGGTTCATATTCGGAGTGAAGAACATATTCGTTTGCGAGTTGTACTCATCTCGCTTTTCTCCGCTTTCTCTCGCACTTGAAGCACCTCCTTCGCTCAAAGAGCTACTAGGAAAGACGTTCGTCTCATCATATTCTTCAATGGGAGCAATTTTGCGTCTCCATCGTCTGCGTCGCGTACTCGCAAATCTCCGCTTCCAATTTTTTGCATTTTTGAACTCATTTGGTGGCCAGGATGTCACCCAATAAGCATCGTAGGCCCATCCACCCGTGTTACTCACGGTGCAGTTTCCAGGGGGCCTGTCGATTTCCCAATCACCCATCCAATGGTAACCTTCTGGAAGTAACAAACTTTCACCTTCGGGGAAATGATTTGTGGAGTTTGAACCGTCAATATTGAGCGAATACCGAGCAGTAAAGCATGCGTCAAGAATATCACGCGGCGATTTCCAACCAAATGGTGGAAAATGGCGCTCAGATTCCCACACGTATCGATACATCGGGTCGTTTGGATCATATCCTTCTTCAAAAAAACCATTCAAATCGTTTTTCTCTTCCGAAGCCGAGGTAAGATCTTTTGGACTGCGCAACCCAGGCTTTCGTGCGTTGACTTTGGAATTCCCTGCATTATTCTTTAGTTTAACCAGCGTCAGTGAAAAACGTTCCGAAGTTTCGTTTACAAAAGTTGCCTGAGACATTAATACACCCAACCTCGGATCAACCGTAACTTTGTCTTCTCCAACGTCTTGATCTTTCCGCTCGAAGAAATCTGTACCGCTAGCTTTTATCGCCGCATACGGCCCATTCTTCGAAAAGGCAATAAGTGTATCCTCTGGATCAACCTCCTCGGTTTCTTTGTTCTTCAATGCGCTAATATCATTCGTGGATAGCTTTGATATTTTCAAATTAGGCGAGATATCGGTATGTTTCACCCGCATTCGTCCTGAAAGAAAATTTAACTCGAAGTTCTTCGTCAATGCCTGGAATTTGGTAGCTTCTTTTGTTTGAACTTCTAACGGTTCGCCAGAAGGCGCTCGTTTCGAGGTATGACGAATGGTCCAACCACCGGATGCAACAGAACCGGCATTATATATGGTCGGAACCTGTGCTTTTGAATCGCCTTTGCTAGCGTACGTGTTCTTAGTCCCTTGAGGTTTCCAAATCGCGCCAGGACCAATAGTACTCAACTCTCGCGCAAAATCTTCTCTCACGCAACAAAAGCTCTTTTTCGAGGGTTGCTTTTGCTCCTTCGATTTACCGTTATCTGCCGTAACGACACGCCCTAACGCGACGTAACCTTCTGGAGGAATAGGCGCCCAGAAACTTACTGAACTCTTCTTTTCATCCTTCCAAAGAAGTTCGTATCCAATAGGATGCGCGAACGGTGCTCCAGCACGAGGCATTTTCTTCTTAACGTGATCATCGATCACCATACGTGCAAGATATCCGCCTGTATTTGGTGCACTAAATCCAGGAACAACTATGCATCCAAATGGAATCTCAACGATGCTTTCGTCTTCAGTAGAACCATCTATACTTCTTTCACTAGAGTCTATTTTGGCCACAGGAATCCACGCCGAACATTCATACTTCGCTCCCGTGCCTTTCGACCACCACAAAAGCTTGAACTCGTATGTTTTTGTGATATTGCAGTAATTGTCAGAAAACAATAAATTGTCACTCTTTAGTGTTACTGATACACTTTCCGAGTCTTCAATCAAACGTTCATGTTGGTCTCTATTACGTCGTGAGTCTACGTTATCTTCTTGAGTAAAATTCTTCAATTCTTCAAATTCGTCGTCGTCAAACTCTGCAACCGTTCCTTCACAGCTGCTACTTGCATCTGATCTGTCACTGTCGCTATCGTCGTGATCCCTAAAGGCACTCAACGCAGACGATGACGATAGCATGCGTTTGAATATTATGTTGCATGCTCCTGCATTCTTCGCTGAGTCGATGCGACCATGCCTATTGATGTGTATCGGAACCTTCACACTAATATTGTGGAATATGGATGCTCGGAGCAAAATACGAACCTTCGTGGGAATCCCGTTTTCATCGTGGAGATCAATCCAAACAGGTTTCTCTTCACCAACCAAAAGCGCCAGATTCGATGCGACAAACCCTTCCGCAGAAAAGCGAGCGTTGGCATCCTCTACAAAATCGTGCGTTGAACACGGTCGCTCTAGATCCACTCTCAGGCTAGAATTCTGAAAATCGCGCGATCTCGAAGCCGGATGAGGTACGTCCATAGTAATATAGCCCGATTTAGCGTTGAAGGGGAGAGATACGCGCGATTCATCACCGTTGTTAGCTAATCGCATGCGTACCTTGTTTCTAAAAGAATAATTTTTATTCGAAATGGCCAAAGATCGTAGATGAGTGATGCTTGAGTTTGATTTCAGGACGCATGAAATCCTCGAGTACGTGTCCGGAACACCAGAGGAACGGTTTACATCGTTTCTCATTGATTCCATGGGATCATCGACATCAATGATTTCAACCATCATCTTTGCGGTCAGGGATTCTAGAGGGGGGGCAACTTGGACGTCCGCAGTATTCGTATCCACCACTCTTTGCCTCGCCTGGCTTGTTTCTTTCGCTATACAAAAGTTGACATCAAAGTTGCCATGTGGAGGAACGACTCGAACATCCTCGTCCTTCCCACGTTGCAAACTCTTTCGAGACACTGTATATAACGTACGCCCAGTATCGTTTTTCATACGGATGACTTCATTTTCAACCTCTTGATTAACCGAAGACAAAGTTGCGTGCGTAGTCAAGCCCGTATTAGAGAAGCAGCGAAGAACAGAGTCCCTGGATTTACTGCGTTTTTGCGCATGTTTGATTAACATCCGCTTCTCTTTCCAAGATTCAGAAAGCGCAGAACTTCGATCTGGAAAAAGCTCTTTCGTCGCTACTTCGAGTTCACTCACTACATGAGAAGTAGCTGGAGAAAATCCATCGTTATCGGGGTAGGCAATGGACGATTGGTGATCGAGTTGAACCTCCCCTTCAGCGTCCGTATCAAAATTATCTCTCTTCCTCATGATTTCTTTCTTCGTCTCCAGTGCGATTGAAACCATGTCAAGAGCAAAATCTGTGGTCAAAGTAATACATAATTTTGTAGCTTGTATCGAAGCATAGTTTCCAGTACTGAAGCAACGTTCTCCGTGTTTGATTGGAACAAGATTTGCACCAAATACCCATTGCGGAGATACGAGTGGTTCCCACGCGTACTTGCGCCAATTTAAGTGCGCAGCGCCTAACGATGCATCAATACCAACGGAAGCAACGTCGCCGACTACAACGTTAGTCACGATTTCGGTTCTCATGAGTGATATTGCAAACACTGGAACATTTTGATGCATAATACCAGCGCTCTCTCTGTACGAAGAATCGTCTCCGACGTCCATCGGTTTATCCTCCTTTGCATCTGCATCATTCGCGACAATCCTCTGCGGCGCAGCAACGGTTACGGTTACGAGACCTACCGACGCCGAAATCTTGACAATTGGCTTTGGTTTTTCGTACGCAAAAGAAGTAATCCTGGATCCTTCGTCGGAAAAATCTAAAGTTGAGATCGACGGTAGTACAAAAAGCGTGGGACCTTTGTAAATATCATTCGGCATGTCGGCTTTGGATATACAGAAAGTACCAAAACCACCAGGTACACGCCACATGCACATTTCGCTTGTACTAGACTTACCACCATGAATGATAAGAAGTGAAGATTCTTTCGTTAATAACGTGACATCCATAGGTGCTACCGCTCCGCAATGGGTTCTACTCAGACACCGGACCGAATCCAGAGATGGTTTTACATTAGCTGATGAAGTACTCACTAATCCGCAACTGACGTAATCTTCTGATGGAGAAACTGGTCGCCAAAACGCAGCTTGAAGCTGCTTTTTCGAACTCTGGAAAACCAGTTCGAAATCAATTGGTTTCACACAAACATATTCGAGGTCCTCCACACAACGCGTCATGGATGGATGCGCCACGCCATCGACTACAACATCTCCAAGCGATGCAAAACCAGGCGGAGGCAGCGGTCTGAACCCTGTCAACATCTCCCCAGCGTTCCACACCTTTTCAAATTCTACCGCTGTAACTACGCATAGTTTGATATCCGCGATGTTGCCTTCGTAATCTTCATCTTCTAGAGTTATTGCGTTATCGTGGGCAATTTCTTTCTTTAAGAGACGGCGACGGCGTTTGTTTTCAAGTTTTCGGGCTTGAATGTTCTCCAAGGTTTCAATAGCGAGCCCGAGTGGCGTGCGAATATCAACAAAAGATATAGGTGGGTCTATCAGTGCGTTCGATGCTGATGATTTGCCTGCTGAACTCACCATGTGTATCCCAGTCGGGGAGTCCACAGCCCAAACGTGGACCAGATTGCCACTCCTTGAGTTACCCCAAATATCGCGCTTATGCACAGATTTATCATCATCTACATTCAAAACTTTACTCTGGCCACGACGCTGCGCATTATGTACTTCACTCCTGCGGTCATCAGGTTTATTACTCTCTTCGTCAGACATGGAAAACAATCTTGAAAGTGATCCCGTAGATTCACACAGCAAACTTTCTCTGACGCAACGCACGCAGCTTGGATCTGGCTCTCCGTCTTCTTCATAAGCCGCAATTAAACCAAGCGCCCTGTAACCTTTTCTAGGAACCGGTTGCCAGAGCACCAAATTAGAGCGAGAAGATGCATCAGACTTTTTGGACGGATTTATACGCTTGAATCCACTTGGCGGTGAACAGTAGGTCATCGAGTCGCGAATAGATGTTGCCGATCGTGTAGGCGAATCGGGGCCAAAGTTAGGAACATCTCCCAGTGAGCAGTATCCCATAACTGGCCGCGGACGCCAGAAGGAAAATGATGTGCTCCTTGCGCCCGTCGATGCAACAGCTAGAGCATTCTCTTGTGGGATTAATTCACCAGTACTGAAGAAATCAGCTGCCGACGCTCCAAAGTCGGCATCGTATCCCGAACCCTCGAATGACGAATAGACAAGTGCAAAATGATTACATGGTAACAACGGCTGCGTTGCTACGATGGAAGAAACGCGTTGCGCCAGTTGAATCACTCGACCTGCTGCGGCTGGGGAAACCTCGACCCCGATGGGCGATATCATGACATCAATGGATGTTTCTCTTCTTGGCGCGGAAGGTTCAAGCGAGTTGTCGCTCCCCTCAGTCTCATTATAGCACTCATCACTGTCTAATGTTGCCGTGATTTTGCAAGGTTCAACTAATGGATTCAACCTCGCACTGTCCGGGAACGAGACACACATGTGCTCAAGTTCAAACGAGCTTTCTACGCTGCTCCCAATAATGTTAATTTTTGAGTGCACGCTGAAAGATGCGCACAACCCTTCATCTGGGTCGCGGGAAGGGAAAACTGCCACATCGATCGAGTGCAACTTCAGAACGCATTTCAAAGCAGATTTCTTTCTCTGTTTATCAACGACTTTTAAAATAGCTTCTTTCTGCACTTCTAAAAGAGCATCGCCTAGTTTATCCTTTCCTTTGAGCCCAATCACTGCTCTAGCTCCTTCGATGCGTTTGTTTGCAGAGATGGAGTAACCCGGCTTATTACGTAATTCTCGGAGCACCGCAACGACGGTTTTAACCCTTCCACGCCAGGAATTCATCAAGTACTTCATCTCTATTTCAGTTAAACGAGAATCGCGGAATTCTTCGACGCCTTGCTCTGAAAATGAATCCCCATCCCCATTTCCGAGAGTACGTTGTCTGCGAACTATTTTCTTTTTCTCGAGCATCATCTCTTGACGACTTAAGAACTGAACTGATTCAGGATCAACGAAATATGAACCTCCTGACGCCATGCGAATACACAAGTCAAACGTTTCCTTGTCGGGACACACGATGCGACAATTTTTAATTACTAGTCTATGATTCGGACCAATTATGATGCGAGGCGCGAATTGAAGCTCTCTTTCAGCTAAATGCACAGCTCGATCGCCAGATTTAGAGTTTTTCCCACTGTCGCCCTCTTTCTTCGTTTTATCTTTTTTCGACAGATTGTGTTCCAAGTAAATTGTATCGGAATAATCAAGATTAATGGTTTGTTCGCAACCATCCAGAACATATTCCTGCGCACCACTACTAGAAGTTGGAAAATCCGCTAAGACTCTCCTGGTGCGACTTAATGTCATATTTTCTCTTAATTTGAACATTTTCCTTTCTTCCGTAAACAATATATCTTGTGGGAGTATATTTTCGCCAGCGCCGAGTTTTGGCTGAAAGATTCGCGCAGCTTCCAGTAAGGAATCCACGGATGCTATCACTGCTACGCGACCACACTGACAGCTGACCTCAGATATATCGTTTGTTGTGACTTGTTCCAGGCTCAAGAACATAGACTGTAAATACTCATCTTCCTGCTCTTCAACGATTTGAAGTTCCTCAACGCCTTCCGCAGAGGCTTTTACTTCATTCGAAGAGTTCTTGTCTTGCGTGTTCACAACAGCTTCATCACAAAACCCTGCTCGTATCAGATCAATCTTATAGCCCTTAAATCTGCAATCTCTCGCGTATAAACCCTCTACTCCAACTGCCAATTCACTTCGTAATTCATTTCGTGGATTTGACACGTTTGCAAACGAAATGCCTCGAATTCCAGCCTCAACAACCTGTGAGGCTCTTCCCTTCCCGGCAAAGATGCCAAGTTGAATGTGGTCAATTCGCGCCTGGAAACACTGATGTATCAAAAAATCCTTCTTCGGTAGAGGCGGTGCCAATGGATACTTAGCTGGAGTCAGATAGCAGTAAGCAAATGGGGATTGCGTATAGGTCATCGTCGATGTCTGCGTGTATCCTTTGATAACTGAATTCAAAGTTTCCACATCAGAAGCCGAAATCTCAACTGTGAGAACATCATTTGCCGGCAACTGAACATTTATATCCACGCTCGGAGCGTTTGATAATTGTCTTCGAGCATCTAATCGATTCCAGCAAGTTGCTTTTAAAGCCACCGGGGCGTCGGACCTTTTGATGTGTGGACCAGAGGCACGAAGTAATGCAGATGAACGGTTCTTCTTTGCTTTGAGCCTCGAATCCCCTTTACACGCAACCGATAATCCGTGTATAAAGATGTCAAACTTGGCCCAATGCGCTCGATTTGCATCAATCGTGAATGATGTAGAGACATCAATTCCTTTGAACGACTCGCTCGCATTTTTATCAACAACACCGACGCAGAGAGAAAGCGATGGCGCAATCTCATCTCGAACACTACCCGGTAAAACCACGCGAGAACCCATTACATTAGCCGTAATCTTAACTTTCTTCGTCACGAAGCCAGGACGCGGGAAAACGAATGGTGGCAAGTTTGGTAGAAAGTGTGGCGGCGATAAAGTCTTGAAAATTGGCAACAAGCAATTTGCAATGTTAATGATGCAATTTTGATTTGCAAGCACTCGAAGAGGAGCAACTTTTGCCTCGAGTTCAATATCGATGTCATCCTCATGCTCATGAGGCAGCCATGTTTGACGGCGTATCCACAGAAACGGAATGTTACGAATTTTCTTACGCGCTGATTTCTCCTCCTCCAAGAAAAATGTCAAGAAGTCGCTTGCAGCGTTGTCCTTCGCGATCAGATCGCGATTAGCGTGACCAACAGGTAATGTGGGGTCAGATAGCGTCAAATTATCGCACGAAATTTCCAAATCTTTCGTGCCTTGTTTGCCTCCGCCCCATCCTTGCTTACCAACTGGTTTAGCGCGAATATACAGACGAGAATGGAAATTAGACACCGTCGCCTCTAATATTGGTTGTCGTCGAGTATCAGCAGCCAATACCGATTTCTTCGGATCGTCGTAAAGTTTAGCGACCAACGAATCACCATGAAATGTGAAATTGAGCTTAATCTTGTGTGCGAGTTTACTCGCATCCATGATCTTCACTTTTTGCAGCTTTTGTCTCATACTTTCCCATTCTTCACGGGAAGGTGCAAAGACGGAGTCGTCATATCTCGAGGGCCACCCCTTTCCAACTGACACAGGGCTTTTAAAAAGGAACCGGAAGCTGGTGAACGCCGCAATTGGTTCTCTAGCAATGTGTGTTTCGATTGAACTGACAGCCATTCGTAAATCAGCAGCCTGTGTTCCATATTCAGGATGCGAAGGTAAAAACGCCTCGAGGCTGAAACCGACGCAGGACTTCTTCATAGCATCAGTTTTGTACTTGAGATACTTGGTTGAAAGTTCATCTCTTAGAGGTTTTTCTATGAATACCGCATCATGATCCTTGCCAATGCCTTCGATAGTCCAGCAGTCCTTAATTGCAACTCTTCGGAGACCGGCGCCCAATGTCACGCTACCTTTTGTGGCTTCACAACTCAGCGTTAGTCCAGTAATTTTGACATTCGCCAACGGTCGCTCTTGGAAGCAGTCAACGACGTACTTAATCTTTTCATCATCAGCCAGCTGGTCAATAAAATAACTTTTCGACATGTCATTGACGTATAAATCAGTCTCATGATTGTGATGTCTCAAAGGAGCAGCTAGGTGAAATCCAAACAAACCCATCGAGAACGTAACGGAAGCTTTCTTCGTTTTATGCTCGTCAACTTTTAGAACTCGCCTGACTTCTTCATGGAACGGCAATAACCTCGCTTCCATGTTCAATCTACTTTTTATAACGTCGCAGATATCTTTCGACCAAAATCTGAAGACAAAACCATTTGGATGTTCGCACATCCTTTCAAAGTTTGACTCGATGGAACGATCCAGTAAAGCGTCGCCAACGATTAAAGTACGGTCATATTCCGAGTATTCTCTGTTT
>CERG01016715.1_pt1 | contig 15444 bp, 15 predicted proteins | sample 530861 | NCBI WGS metagenome assembly CERG01 (sample SAMEA2621037, study PRJEB7988) | marine metagenome | biome: marine biome (ENVO:00000447); feature: deep chlorophyll maximum layer (ENVO:xxxxxxxx); material: "saline water (ENVO:00002010), including plankton (ENVO:xxxxxxxx)" | depth 50 m
GGAAAATATTCAAAGCTATAGAAAACTTTTTTCTGTTTTTTATATTCTTTTATTTTTTCTGATATTTTCATATGTAAATAATTATTTTGTTAAAGTACAAACAATAAAGTAATTAATATTAATTTAAATGAGATTTGAGAGAAATTAAAAAGGGGTTTTTTTCTTTTTCAGTTCTAAGGTTAGTCTCTTTACCATGTCCAGAATAAATTATAACGTCTAAATCTACGTGTTCCATGATATATAAAAGTGATTTCTCAAGTATATCCCAATTCCCACCTGGCAGATCTGTTCTTCCGACTGAACCTCTGAAAAGTGTGTCTCCGACAAAAAGGCGATTTTCAATCAAATAACAACAGCCTCCAGGTGTATGTCCAGGTGTTTCAATAATAGAAAAGTTAAATTCTCCAATAGTTAATTTTCCAGCTTTATGTATCCAATTATCTACAACTGGAACGGGCTTAACCTCCATTCCAAATATTCTACAAGATAAAGGATAAGATTCAAGTATTTGCTTTTCTGCAGAATGAAGATAAAAAGGAATGTTATATTTATTTTTAATTTCAGTTACTGCTCCAATATGGTCTAAATGGGCATGTGTATTTATTATGGCAATAGGGTTGAAATTATTATCATCAATGAAATAACTGATTTTTTCGGCTTCATCACCAGGATCAACTAATATACAATCCTTTGATAATTTTTCAGAAAGGATATAACTATTTTCCTGAAAAGGGCCAGTAATTATACTATGAACGTTAAGTTTCAAATATTATCAAAGAATAAGTGAGATAAAACTTTAATTTTTTCTTTATATAATTTAGGATAAAGAAACCATAATGATGCTGATAAACTACTAAGGATTGAATTACCATCTTGCGGTGTAAAACAAAAACCACTTATCTCATTACCATTTTTAACATTTAATGTTTGTTCAACTACTACAGTTTGATTTAAGATTCTTCCATAATGACCATGATCCCTGCCGAATGAGAAAACACGACTTGTTAAATTTTTTGTTGTAAAAGCAACTAGTTGATTTTGATATAATCTATGTTTTACATCGTCTAAACTAATAGTTTCATCTACCTTTAAAGAAAACCAAAGTACATGCATATACTGACTATTGACCTTCATTGCAGAGGAAAATAAATTTAAATCATAATTTAAAGTTTTAAATAAGTTTGCAGCATCTTCAGCATGATGCGACCCAAATTGTTCTGTAATATGTTTATTCACTAAAGGTGAAGGAATATAACCTTCTTCTTGGTGCATGTCATTTGCTCTTCTCACACAAACATATTTTCCTTCTAAAAGATTTTCTGCGTTATTTTCATTTAAAGCTATAGTATTGGTTATACATGAAATGTTATGCGTATTACATGAAACTATTTGAATGAATTGATCTTTAACAATATTTAGGGCATCATCATTAATCCCTAGTGCATATTTTTTACCAAAATCTGATTCACTTCCTTGTGCAAGAAAGCCTTTTACACTGCTTGAGAATTTAGAATAATATTTTTCTTTATTTTTATGCCCAATTCCTTTTGGTGTGCAATCAATTACTACGCTCGCTCTAGAGATAGCTTCTTCAGTTTCATACTCAGGCTCCATCCCAAAAGAAAGAAAATCTTTTATTTTATCATTATCAACAGCTAGATGTGCGCCACGTTTTTGTAAATCTATCACTTTTGTATAATCACCTTTTAATGCACTATTTTTGTGAAAGGTAACTTGATCTACCCCAAGTTTATCTTTATAATCTGAAAGCAGTCCAATTAAAGGTTCTCCAATTGTTCCTGTTCCTATAACATGTATAATTTTTTTATCTGGCATGTTTACTATTTCCTAAAACAGTTAAAACAATTATAAATATTTTTTTTCATTAAAAATCTGTTTAATAAACCAAATAATTATAAAAATAATTACAATAGCCAGTGCACTTATAAAACTATTTAAAAAAACATTTTCCATTAATTATTTTACCTATCAAATATGACTTTAAGTACATGTAATCTATACTTTAACATAAATATAAATAAGATTGTAAAAATTACTAATGAAATTAAAAATGGGATAATGATTTCAGGGTTCTGTTTTGTTATCTCTACCTGTGGATGAGATTGGTATTTTTCTTCCCAGAATCGAACTGAAAAGAAAATAATTGGAACATCAATAAAAGCAATAATTCCTAATACAGCAGCATATCTTGAAGTACGTTCAGGATGACCTCCAAATGCTCTAAGCATAAAATATCCTATATAAATCAAGAATAATATTAAAGTTGTAGTTAATCTTGGTTCCCATGTCCACCATGTTCCCCAAATTGGCTTTGCCCAAATTGGTCCTGTAATTAATACAAGAGTAATAAATAAAGTCCCAATTTCAGCAGCTGCAAAACCTAAATGATCCCAAAAAATATTCTTCCTTGTTAGAAAAAGAATCCCAGCTATCATAACTATTAGATATGATAGAAATCCTGTCCAAGCTATAGGAACATGAAGATAGAAAATTTTTTGAGCCCAAAATTGATCAGGAACCATTGGCGTATTATTAATAATATTATATATGTTAAACATCATTAGAATAAGTACGAAAAAAGCAAAAATTATATTATTTCTTTTAGAAAAAAACAACTTCACTATTCCTCAGCGATAAAATCAAATATCATAAACCCTACCAAAAAAAAGATTATAAAAAAAGTAATTATTAAATATACCCAGGATTGCCAATTAATAAATGGAATTCCTTTAAACCAATAGTTTGTAGCTTTAACACAAGCAATTAAATGTGGAGAAACTAAAGGAAAAAAAAGAATGGGAAATAAAATTTCACTCAATTTAGCTCTCATTGATAAGCCACTAATAATTGCTCCTATAGACATTATACCTAAATCACCAATAATAAGAATGAGCATCATAATAGGCCAATTACTAGGAATAGAAAGATTCATAAATACTACAAAGGGTGGAATAATCATAATTTCAGCAATCAATAAAAGTATAGTACCACTAACTACTTTAGAAATGAAAATCGTTCCTCTATCAATTGGAGCAGCCAAGTTTAAAGTAAATGCATCGAATTCTTTTTCTAAAACAAACATTCGATGCAATCCTAATGAGCTAACAAATAGGATTATTATCCATAATAATCCTGGAGAAAAAGTATGATTTATTTCTTGAGAAGCATTAAAAGAAAGAGAGAATATCAAAATAATTGCTAAACCAAATGTAAACATAGGTATAATAATTTCTTTTGTTCTGAATTCAAGCAGTAAATCTTTTCTTACTAATGTATAAAACATAATTATTGTAAAGTTTTTGTTATTTGATTTATTTCAGTTTGAGTCGTTTTTTGATCAATTTTAATTTTACAATCATCTAATAACAATATGCGAGAACAATATGATAGTCCCCATTCGGGATCATGAGTTGCAAAAATCATGGTTTTTGATTTTGAAGTCCATTGATTAATATAGTCCTGTGCTATTTTTCTTCTCTTAAGATCTAAAGAAGAAAAAGGTTCATCAAAGAATAGTATATCCCATTCAATTAAATCAGCTAAAGCATATTTTAAACTTTGAAGCATACCTTTTGAAAAAATCTTAATCTGATCATCAATCCTTTTTGATAGACCTAATTGATTTAAAGTATTTAAAATACTATTTTCCTTAACTTTTACACCATGTACTGTACATGCAAATTTTATATTATCAATAACAGATAAGGATGGATATAAACCAACATCATGCCCTAAATAAAGCATTCCTTTTCTAACGCTTGCTTTTTCTTTATATATACTAGAATTCTTATATAAAATATCCCCTACATCAGGCTGGCTAATTTTTCCAAGTATTCGCAATAAGGTTGATTTACCAATACCATTTTTTCCTAATAATGCTATCGTATCACCGCGCTTAACCTTGAATGATAAATTCTCTAAAATTATTCTATGGAAAAAGCTTTTAGATATATTATTAATAGTAAGCAATGTTAAATCTTTTGATTAGGCATAAAAGAACTTATTTGATCTATGATTTTAGATACTTCACGTACTAAATCAGCTCGAGATGAATTATAATCATTTGTATTTATATTATGAATGAAATATTCATTATCAAGATATTGAATCTCTCGATACAATATTAATTTTCTTCTTTCAAGATCATTTAGCATATCATGATCCTTGTGTATGTTATTTATCCTATCAAATAATAATGGCCAGATTGAATACAGAAAAAAACAACAAAACATCAAGAATAATAATATTGAAAAAGTAGAAATCATTACACTAACAATTTCTTTCTATCGCTAGGCCATAATGCAATAATTGTTCCGAACACCAGGATATATGCCCCATACCATACAAGTCTTACTAATGGATTTATCATAATTTGAAAAAAAGCAATATTATTTTCCGTATCTACACTGGAAAAGACTGAGTATATATCTCTATTAAATGTGCTATAAATATCTAACTCACTATGCGGTTGTCTTCTGTCAGGATTTGGATCAAGGTGAAAATATATTCTCTTTTCAGGACGTAATGCTGTAATTATATTTCCATCACTGCTACTTACTAATAACTCTGCAATCCATGAAAAATGATTTGGTCTTTCTTCCGACCATAATTTTACTAGTTTTAAATTAACATCACCTAAGTGATTTTGCTCGCCAACAGATAATCCAAATTCTTTTTTTAAGTTAAAAGCTTGTCCTGTAAATCCTATAAACATTACAACTATACCAATATGAACAAAATAACCGCCATATCTACTTCTATTCTTTTTTATTATTGTTAAAAATGCTGATAATACATTTTCATGGAATTGCCGTACTCTTGAAGCAACTCCTCTTTTAAATTCCATAAATATTGAAACAATTACAAAAACTGAAAGCATTAGAGAAATCACAACATAACCTCTAAGGCCAAATAGAATAAAAATCACTGATGATAAAACAGATAAAATAATTGGTAATGAAAAATTATTTTTAAGATTTTGTTTTGAGGTCTTGCGCCAAGCTAATAATGGACCAACTCCAGTTAAAAAAAGTAAAAATAAACCAATTGGAATAGTCACTTGATTAAAGAAAGGGGCCCCCACTGTAATCTTGGTCCCCTGGACAGCTTCAGATATTACTGGAAAAATTGTTCCCCAAAATACAGCGAAACAGAGCGTTACAAAAACTACATTATTGAATAAAAATCCACTTTCTCTTGAGGTAAGTGATTCAATACGTTTAACTGATTTTAGATTAGATAAATTTTGAATAATTAGAAAAGCACATATACAGAGTAAAAGTACAACAAATGATAAGAAAAAAGGCCCTAGTGGAGATTGGGTAAATGAGTGAACTGATGACATTACGCCACTTCGTGTAAGAAATGTTCCAAAAATTGTTAAAATAAATGTTAACATTATTAGAATCATATTCCATAATCGAAGCATGTTTTTCTTTTCTTGAATTATTATAGAATGCAAAAAAGCTGTTCCGGTTAACCAAGGCATAAAGGATGCATTTTCTACAGGATCCCAGGCCCAGTAGCCTCCCCATCCGAGCTCTTGATATGCCCACCAACCTCCTAAAATTATTCCACAGCTTAATGCAAGCCATGTAACCAAAGACCATCTCCTTATAGACCTTATCCATAATGATCCACTTTCATTTGTAACTAATGCGGCAAAAGCAAAAGCAAATGGTATTGTAAAACCAACGAATCCTAAATATAATATTGGAGGATGTATTGCCATTGTTAAGTTTTGGAGTAAAGGATTAAGTCCTAAGCCATTTGCTACTTCAAAATCTGCATTTGTTGGCTCGAATGGATTTGTAATAAAATTTGTAAGTATAAGAAAGAATAATTGTATGAAAAGTATTACTATTATTATCCAAGGCATCATTTTATGATACCTATTTCTATTTTGATAAATTGCAATTAAACTAAATATTGAAAGTATAAACAACCAAAAAAGTAGAGATCCAGACTGCCCTGCCCATAACGCGCTAAACTTGTATATACCAGGCGTTTCCAAGCTAGTATGGTGAGCTACATAGTCAATATCAAAATTACTAGAAATAAGTTCATTGACTAAAATAATGGTAGCAATAATTACAAGGAAAGAGACTACTATTGCCATTCTTCTACCAGATAGGAATAGCCGGTAGTCTCCATTATAAATATATAAGGATAGTAAAATTATTGATAGAATAGAAAAACCAGCAGCAAGACTAATTGAAACACTGCCAAAAACAGGGATCATATTTTTATTTCATCAAGTTTGTAAGATGATTCGTCTCTTAGATCACCCTCATAACGTGATGCACATTTAGTTTGTAACATATCTGCATTGAATGATCCATTTAGATATACACCTTCAACAATAACCTCAGCTCCATGCTTAAATAAATCAGGTCTGGCCCCTACAAATTTAACTGGTAATCTAGATATACCTTCTTTGATACTAAAATTTACTTCTAACCTATTAGATTCAGATATAACAATAGAACTATCCGCAACTATACCTCCTAAACGAACACGTTCTGTATTATTAAAATCTAATATTTCTTTTATCGAAATAAATTTTACTAATGCTTTATCATTTACAGGATTCATTGAAGACCAAAATATCCAGAAAGTTAATACTAATGAAAGTCCGACTACTGAGAGGATAACTTTATATTTTTGATGCATAAGATTTCTAATTAAATTAAAAAGAAGCAGCTTCCTGCCATTCACCAAATTCAACTTTCATGACAGTCACAATTTCACCAAGTGTTACATTAGATTTAGCAGCATTTATAATTGCAGGCATAATATTTTTTTTATTTTTACAGCATTCTTGTATAGCATTAAGAGACTGCTGGACCAATGTTTGGTCACGATTAGCCTTTAATTTATTAATAGAATTTATACGTTCTTTCTCTACTTCAGGCCCAATCTCTAATATTGGTATATCTATATTTTCATCTTCTTTATTAAATTTATTAACTCCAACAATATATAATTGTTTCTCATCAATAAGTTTTTGATAATCTTCTGCAGACCTAGCAATTTCTCTTTGAAAATATCCATCTTCAATAGCTTGAATAACACCACCATTCTTTTCAATATCTTCAAAATACTTCTCAGCATCGCTTTCAAGCTGATCAGTTAATGATTCAAGAAACCAACTACCACCTAATGGATCTGAAACATTAGCTACACCTGTTTCATATGCAATTAACTGTTGAGTCCTTAAGGCAATCTCTGCTGCTTTTTCTGATGGAAGCGCAAGTGTTTCATCCATTGAATTTGTATGAAGTGATTGTGCGCCACCTAATACAGCGGCTATAGCTTGGAATGCAGTTCTAGAAATATTATTCTCGGGTTGTTGAGCTGTTAGTGAACATCCCGCAGTTTGAGCATGAAACCTGAGTTTAAGTGAACTTTCTTTTTTTGCTCCATAATTTTCTTTTAAGTGTTTTGCCCATATTCTTCGGGCTGCTCTAAATTTTGCTATTTCTTCAAAAAAGTCTAAATGTGAGTTAAAGAAAAATGATAATCTTGGAGCAAAATCATCAATCTTTAATCCAGCCTTTAGAGCATATTCAATATATGTAAAGCCATCTACAAGAGTAAACGCCAACTCCTGCGCTGCAGTTGCTCCAGCTTCTCTAATATGATATCCTGAGATAGAAATAGTATTGTATTTAGGCATTTTTTCAGTACAAAATGATAACATATCTGTAATTATACGCATTGAAGGCAGAGGTGGAAATATCCACTCTTTCTGTGCAGTGAATTCTTTTAAAATATCATTTTGTAAAGTGCCGCGAAGCGTGTCAAGAGCAACTCCTTGTTTTTCCGCTAAAGCAATATAAAAAGCCAAAAGAATAATGGCTGGCCCATTTATGGTCTGAGATATTGATACCTTACTAAGATCAACATCTTTAAGTAAAATTTCCATATCATTTAAAGATGCAACACTTACACCACACTTTCCAACTTCTCCAATTGAGATTGGATGATCAGGGTCATAACCCATAAGCGTAGGCATATCATATGCTATTGATAATCCAGTTTGTCCTTGATTAAGCAAATAATGATACCTCTTATTTGATTCTTCAGGACTACCATACCCTGAAAATTGTCTCATTGTCCAAAGCTTTCCACGATACATATTTGCATGGACTCCTCTTGTATAAGGATATTGACCTGGAAATCCTAGTTTGTTTACATATTTATCATCAGGATTATCTGGATAATATAATTCATCAAGTTTTTTTCCGCTTAGAGAATTAAAGTTATAGTCTCTTTCAGGAAAATTATTTAAGTCCTCCTTCCATTTTTTTTCTTGCTTGATAAATTCTTTTCTTTTATTCATAACTATATTTTTTATGATTCTATAAGTATATCATTTGAAGTGTTTACAAATAATGATTTTATAGTATTAATTATTGAATTTTCATCCAAACCAATTTCATCTAATAATTCGTCTCGCTTGCCATGTTGAATAAAACTATCAGGTAAACCTAATCTCTTTATTTGACCTTGAAAATCATTTTCTAATAACCAAGAAGATACACCATCACCAAACCCTCCAGTAATCACACCTTCTTCAATAGTAATTACAATTTTAAAACGTTCAATTATTGATCTAAGATAATCCTCATCCATTGGTTTAATGAAACGGCAATTGACTATTTCTAGCGATATATCTTCTTTTTGTAAAGCCACTGCAGCTCTTTCAACATCGTAAGAAAGTGAACCAACACATAATACTGTAATATCTGAACCAGAACGTAAAACCTCCCAGCTACCAATGGGTAAAAGCTCTGCTTGACCATCAATATCAAACTCAACTGCACTTGATTTCGGATAACGAATTGAAAAAGGGGATTTTGTCTGATTAAGCGCTGAATAAAGAAGATGACGAAACTCATTTCCATTTCTAGGTGCAGTAACAATCATATCCTGAATACATCGTAGATATGCTATATCTAATGATCCGTGGTGAGTAGGCCCATCTTCACCTGCAATACCAGATCTATCCATGCAAAATATAACAGGTAAATGTTGAATAGCCACGTCATGTACAATATGATCAAATGCACGTTGAAGAAATGTTGAATATATAGCTACTATAGGCCTTAATCCTTCAGTTGCAAATCCTGCAGAAAAAGTAACGCCATGTCCTTCAGCTATTCCAACATCATAGTATCTATTAGGAAATTCTTTTGCATACGGGACTAATCCAGTTCCTTCCCTCATAGCTGCAGTTATACATATAGTATCATCACGATTTCTAGCAACCTCACAAGACAAATATCCAAATACATCCTGAAATGAAGGTATTACTTTCTCCTTAGATTTTTTTAATTCACCATTAGTTGAATTAGGTTTTACAGCATGAAACTTCACAGCATCTCTATGATATTCACCATTATCTTCTCGAGTAGAGACCAGTCCTTTCCCTTTTTTGGTAATAATATGCAAAAGAACTGGTTGATTAATGTTCTTAATATTATTTAATGCTTTTACTAATTCGTTAATATCATGACCATCTATTGGTCCGAAATATCTAAAACCAAGCTCATCAAATAATACTCCCGGAACTAAAAGCGCTTTAAGGCTTTCATCAATCTTATGAAGAATTTTTTTTGATAATTTTTTTCCCCATGGAAGCGAATCTGTAATATTCCATATTTCATTTCTGATCTTATTATATAATGGATTAGTCGTAATTCGTGTTAAATACTTACTCATTGCTCCAACATTTGGACTTATAGACATCTCATTATCATTAAGCACTACAAGAATTTGTGTATTCAAAATTCCTGAGTTATTTAAACCTTCATAAGCTAAGCCACCGGTTAATGACCCATCTCCAATTACAGCTGCAACTTTAAAATCTTTATTTTTTTGATCTCTAGCAGCAGCTACACCTAAAGCTGCTGAAATAGAGGTAGAGGCATGTCCTGCGCCAAAGACATCATACTCACTTTCTGTCCTTTTTAAAAATCCACTAAGACCACCAAATTGTCTTATAGTATTCATATTTTTAAGGCGACCAGTTAAAATTTTATGGGCATAAGCCTGATGTCCAACATCCCATATCAATTTATCTTTAGGTGTATTAAAAACATGGTGCAAAGCAACGGTAAGTTCAATAGCTCCTAAAGTTGGAGCCAGATGTCCGCCCACTGTAGTTACAGTATCTATCGTATAATCTCTGATCTCATCACATAATTCTTTTAATTCATCTATTGAATAATCCCTAATATCTTCAGGTGATTGAATATTTTTCAAATATTTAAGCTGCATGTAAACCTTCTATTTTATTTATTAATTTATTAAACGCAATCTCATGAAAAATAGAGACATCATTCAGCTCTGGATGAAATGATAAGCCAATATGCTTACCTGATTTAACTGCACAAGGAACTCCTTTATGATAAGCTAATACATTTACTTCATCTCCATGGCTTAAAATCTTAGGGGCTCTTATAAATGTAACATTGATTTTCTTTTGGATATTTTGATATGCTACTGAAATGTTCTCAGCAGATGAATTAATCTGTCTTCCTGAAGCATTACGTTCTACGTTTATATTTAATAATTTCAAAGTTTTAACACGTTCATCCATAGCATTATCAGACATCATTATAAGACCTGCACAAGTCCCTAATACAGGATATTTTTTTGCAAATGTTGTAATTGGACTGTAGAGATTGGAACGATTAAGGAGTTTTGTCATTGTAGTTGATTCTCCACCAGGAATAATTAATCCATTTATATCATCTAAATCTGATGCATATCGTACATAATTAGATTCAAGACCTAATTTATTAAGAAGCAATTTATGCTTCTGAAAATTACCCTGAAGGGCCAAAATACCTATTTTTTTTACCACCCTCTCTCCTGTAATAATTGATCCTCTGGAATTTCTGATATATCTAAACCCTTCATTGCTGATTTTAACCCAGTTGAAACATTGAGTAGTTTATCAGGATCCTTATAATAGGTTACAGCTTCTACAATAGCTGTTGCCCTACTAGCAGGATCTTCTGATTTGAAAATACCTGAACCAACAAATACTGTTTCTGCACCAAGCTGCATCATTAATGAAGCATCAGCTGGTGTTGCAATGCCCCCGGCAGCAAAGTTTGGAACTGGTAATTTACCCAGATTTGAAACCTGCTGAACAAGAGAAAAAGGAGCGCCCATCTCTTTAGATGCGGCCATTAATTCTTCATCATCCATTTTCGTCAGTTTTTTTATATTTGATTGAACCTCACGCATGTGTCTAACCGCTTCAATAATATTTCCACTTCCTGCTTCACCTTTTGTACGAATTAATGCGGCTCCTTCACCTATTCTCCTCAACGCTTCTCCTAAGTTTCGACATCCACATACAAAAGGTACTTTGAAAGTATGTTTCCAAATATGGTTTTTTTCATCAGCAGGTGTTAACACTTCACTTTCATCAATAAAATCTATTTCTAGCGCTTCTAATATCTGAGCTTCTGCAAAATGACCAATACGGCATTTTGCCATCACTGGAATAGATACTGTATCCTGTATCTCTTTTATCATTGAGGGATCACTCATACGTGCAATACCTCCATCAGCTCTAATATCAGCAGGAATTCGTTCAAGCGCCATTACAGCAACTGCTCCTGCATCCTCTGCAATTTTTGCTTGTTTAGCATCAGTTACATCCATAATTACGCCGCCTTTTAACATTTCAGACAGGCCAACTTTTACTTCAAAAGATCCTTTACTCATAAACCATCTCCTTCTCTGTTACTTTTCCAATTGATTTAATAGCTCCTAAAACTTCATTAATAATATTATCAGGAGTTGAAGCACCAGCAGATATTCCAACAGTATCAGATATTTGGAACCAGTCAGTTTCTAAATCATCTGCACATGTAACTTGGAATGTTCTTTTATTTCTCATTTTAGCTAATTCAGTTAGTCTTTTAGAATTAGCACTAGTAAATGATCCGATTACAATCATTATATCACAAATTTCTGAAAGGCTTTTTATCTGCTCATGATTTCTTCTTGTTGGAAAACAAATTGTATTTACAAATCTCAAGTCAAAAACCTTCGTCATCAATATATTTATTATTTCCTGTACATTCTCAATCATTTGAGTAGATTGTGATACAACACCTGCCCTTTTCATTTTTCTTAATTGCATTGCTTCTTCAGGATTTGCAATAACTATAGCATTTTTAACCTGTTCTTTTATACCATTTACTTCATCGTGTCCATGATCGCCAATAATTATAATTTTTCTATCCTCAGAATCTAATTTTCTTACTTCTTCATGAATCTCTGTTACTAATGGACATGTTGCATCTACAACTGCCATTACTCTTTTCTTTGACTCTTTCCATATTTCAGGCACAGTACCATGAGCACGAAATAAAATTGGTTTATTATCTGGCACTTGATCTAAACTATTAACCACTCTAACGCCTGTTTCTTCGAGCTCTTGAACGACATTTTCATTATGAACAATATCACCAAGCATAAAGACCTCGCCTTCCTTTTTTGCGGTGTCATAGGCAAGATCAACAGCATCCCTTACTCCAAAACAGTATCCAGCGTCTTTTGCTAATAATATTTTCACGCTAGACCTGTACGTTGTTCTAATATAGATTTCTTCATCTTTTTTACAGCATTTTTTACTACATAATCCAAAGGGTTATTTATAACTGCACCAGAAGCAAATTTATGTCCTCCTCCACCAAGCTCAACAGCAACACCATTTATAATATACTTTCCAGTTGAGCGAAAATTTAACCGACAGCTTTGATCTTCATTTTCCATAATCATCATTGATACTTCAACGCCTTTTATAGTTCTTACGAAATCACTAAACCCTTCAACATCTGCTTTTGATGCTTTAGCGATAGACATCATATTTTGATCAATGATAAACCATGCAAATTCACCATCTAATTCATAATGAATATTTTGTAAAATATTTCCCAACAAAGAAACTCTTGAATGGGAGCTTGATTCATAAATTAATTGATAAATATTCGTTGTATTCACCCCTACTTCAATACATTCAATTGCAATATCGTGGCAATGCGTATTTGTATTTGAATATCGGAAACATCCGGTATCAGTCATAACAGCGGTGTAAATCCCTTCTGCCATTGGTTTAGATATTTTTCCATTTCTCACTGTCTTAATATAATCATATACCATATCACCAGTTGAAGCGGCTTTTAAATCAACAACATTATGGGTAAATGGATGATCCTCTGGGTGAGGATGATGATCAATATTTAATGTTTTGATATTATTATGTTTGATTTGTGTTTTTAGTTCCCGAATTCTTTTATAATCACCCACATCAAAAATTATTGCTAAATCTACAGTAGAAATCCAGACATTGTGGAGATCAGGATCATACGTCTCAAGAATATCACCTTCATTTAGAAAATCATATTCAACTGGTAATAAAGAAACATTAAGTATTCGACAATCCTTTTTAATTTCTTTCAAATAATGATACATAGCTGTAGCACATCCGATACCGTCACCATCTGGGTTTTCATGCATTGTAAGCAAAATTGAATCTGCTTCGTTTATATATGTATTAATATGTTTCCAATCAATCATCTTAATCTCCGATTAAGGTTGGAATTTATAATTATTACATATTAATTAATAAACCATTAATAATATACGTAACTAACTTCTTTTCCACTGAATTTCATCTCCATCGCCACTTCTAGATAGTAATCTAGCTAGAACAAATAAATAATCTGATAATCTATTTATATATTGAAGAATATCAGGTGAAATTGGTTCTCTATTATTTAATGTAACAAGATCACGCTCTGACCTGCGACAAATTGATCTTGCCATATGTATTCTCGAACATAAATCATTACCTCCTGGCAAAATAAATTCTTTTAATGGAGGTAACTCATTATTTATTAATTCAATTTCTTTTTCAAGGTAAATAATTCGATCTTGATTAATGAATTTTTTATCAGAGTTTGGAATAGAAATTTCTGCACCAATATTTAGTAAGTCATTTTGAATAGATTTTAAATCAATCTCAGGTTTTTCAGGTAATATAGCAGCAGCAAAACCAATAAAAGTATTTAATTCATCAATAGAACCTAAACAATGGACACGTAAACTATTTTTATTAACTCTCGAGCCATCAGCAAGTGCCGTCTTACCCTTATCGCCTGTTTTTGTGGTAACTTTAGTAATACGCACTAGAAAAAGACTATACTTACAATAAAGAAAATAGGAAACAAAATGGGTATAGAATATTTAATCAAATATCCAAAGAAGCTAGGCATCTCAATACCTGAAGATTCAGATATGGATTTAACCATAAAATTAGGAGCATTTCCTATATATGTATTTGCACCCATAAATACAGCGCCCGCAGAAATAGCTAAAAGTGTAGTATAGTAATCTGTCATAAGATGGGCAGGATCTCCACCTGCAGTATTAAAAAATACGAGATAAGTTGGAGCATTATCTAAGAAACTAGATAAAATTCCAGTTAACCAAAAATACATGAAATTTACAGGCCCAGATTCATTAGATACAGATTGAATGACGGCCGATAGAGCACCTTTATCACCAGCCTTCAATATTGCTATTGCAGGAATAATTGTAGTAAATATTCCAGCAAATAGTTTTGCAACCTCTATAATTGGGAACCACGTATACTCATTTGCCTCTCTTATGCTTTGTGATGTACGTATCCAACTTATATATGATAACATGAGAAGTAAAATGTCTCGAGTTAAGTTTTGCAATTCTACATGAACATGAAAAATTGAAAAATAAATATTCGGTCTCCAAAAACCACTTAATAAAACAGCTGCTATTACACCAACAAGTAATAATAAATTGAATGATCCTTCTAATGAAAGTTTTTCCTTATTTGAGTCATCTATATTTTCAATAGTGGAAATATCTTCTTTTTTATACAAATAGCTATCCATAAGGAAATAAACAATAATTAGATAGCATACTACCATTAACATTGGTAAAAACATAGCTGACGTTGTCCAGAAGAAAGAAACACCTTTCAAAAATCCTAGAAATAAAGGTGGGTCACCCAAAGGAGTTAAGGAACCTCCAATATTAGCAACTAAGAATATGAAGAACACAACTGTATGCACTTTATACTTACGATTTTTGTTTGCACGAATAAGAGGTCGAATTAATAACATTGCTGCACCAGTAGTTCCCATCCAACTAGCAAGCAAGGTGCCTATTAGAATAATTAATACATTGACAATAGGCTTACCAACAAGACTACCTTTAAGACTCACACCTCCAGAAATTGTAAACAATGCTAATAATAGTATTATAAATGGAATATATTCAAGTAGACCAACATGCAAAACCTCATAGAGGGTAATTGAAAAACCAATATGTTGGTTGAGTAATAACGGAATA
>CERG01017441.1_pt1 | contig 15173 bp, 10 predicted proteins | sample 530861 | NCBI WGS metagenome assembly CERG01 (sample SAMEA2621037, study PRJEB7988) | marine metagenome | biome: marine biome (ENVO:00000447); feature: deep chlorophyll maximum layer (ENVO:xxxxxxxx); material: "saline water (ENVO:00002010), including plankton (ENVO:xxxxxxxx)" | depth 50 m
CCATTGAGTACGTGCTAACAGGTACCATGGCGAAACACCAAGGTGGTGTACTCGTAAACGCGCGAATTTTAGGCATAGAGTCTCGCGCAGTGGTGGCCAGCGCACAAATGCTGGTGCCGTTTTACGTGGTAGATGCACTTATTCCTAGTGATGGTAGCCAGCAAAATGGCATGCGCGATGGCGTAAGATTAAGCCGAGGTTAACATGGAAAATAAGCGTCTTTGGGCGGTGATGTTTGTCTTACTGGCTTTCACACTCGCCGGCTGCACTAGCACCGAATCCATGGGGTCGTTTTGGCTAGGTGACGATGGTGAAATTTCCCACGACGAAAAACCCGTACCTGTGCCTCGTGGTTCGGGGCTGGTCTATACACCTGATTCTAGAGATCGCGAATATCAGCAGTATGTGACGGTTGAGCCAGGCTACCGAGACCCTTTGCATCACGGCTTTTTCCCTTCACAAACCCATAAACGCCTGAACGATTACGCCTCTCAGTTGGCCATGAACCTTATGGAAAATGCCACGCGATTAACCTTAGAAGACAGGGTGGGTATCACCAGTTTTGTTAGGCTTAATCAATCGTTAGAAGATGGAACCGTGCTGGGTAATCAGCTTTCTGAGTACCTTATAGCTGAATTACAAGATTTTGGCTTGGCCATTGTGGATTTTAAATTAGCCGGTGGGGTGACAGTTACGCCCTACGGCGATTTTGTACTCTCGCGCAAAGCGAATGCGTTGGCAAAGCAGGTAGCTATCGACCATGTGGTAACCGGCACCATCATTGAAGATGACCGTGGCGTACGTGTTAACGCCCGTATTGTGTCAATGCAAAATAAACACGTGGTGGCCAGTGCGAATGTTTATATTCCTGCATTTATTGTAATGGATTTAAATAAAATCGTTTCTACCACGGCGCTGGCAAATTAATCTTCTAATATTCCTCTTATGCACTCTCTTACCATAAATCGCGCTGGGTGCAGTGCGTGACACAAATTTTTGGTTAAAGGAAGCGGGCTGTGAGTAAGCTCGCTTGCGAGCAATTCAGCGGCTAAAGGCGCCGTGGTTAACCCGCGAGATCCCAAACAGCATAGTGTACTCACCGGAATGTCCTCAATGGGTGATGCCTGACTGATAGGTTTGCCCAGTGATAAATCGACGTAATGGGGCTTCAAATTGGTAAAGTGCGTGAGTACACCACACACAGGCTGGTGATCCGGTGAGCCTAAACGCGTTGCAGCACGGGCAGTACCATCGTGGTGCAGTTGTTCCACCAGTTGCGCACCTAACATGGCCTTTTTATGGGTTTGTAAGTTTTGTTCAGTGTCTTGTGTATTTACATCTGTGTTTAAATCGTCTTTACCGTACGTTGAGCCAAGTGCATGACGGCCCAGATGCGCGGGTGTCATATAACCCTTATGGCAAAGTACAGTGGCAAGTGGCTTTAGCGGCGATTGGCTAGGTATGGCTTCCACTTGGCCTCTTACGGGGCGAAGTGGAAGTGAAGCAAACGCGGGCAAGTTAACTGCCCCCGCACCTAACGCGAGTATCAGGTGCTTCGCTGTTAATGTTTCACCTGTGTCAAAATTCACGCGAACCGTTTTCATTCCTTGTGATGATTGCATAACCTCATGGTCGCCGTATCGGTGGTGAGGTTTTAGGGTAACCTGGCCGTAATTTTGGGCTAAGGTTAGCAGAGCTGTCACTAAGTCAGGCGGCGAAATCCAGCCTCCAAGAGGAATAAACAGCCCATCAAATGGCAAGGGAATTTTCGCGCGCTCACTAATAAACTCGGGTGTAGCAGCATGGACAAGTGCCGAAGGCCATACATCATTTTCAATTAATTTGCGCTGGCGCTCGGCAACTTTTTCGTTAAAGTTTAGCTGTGCAACGCCACAGAAATCATGCGCAATACGTTGCCCTTCTTGGCTTGCAATCACCTGGTTGTAATATGCGCGGGCAAACAAAAAACTATGGGCTTGTAAGCGGCTGGCAATGCTTTCTTGAGCATGAAGCTGCGGGTAAAATCCACCTTGGGGGTTACCAGACGCGCCTGAGGCTAAATTCTTACCATCAAAGCACACAGTCACCTTCAAGCCTTGCTTCGCCAAGGCTAACGTGGCGGTAGCCGCGGCAAGTCCAGACCCCACCACAATAACCTCGTCACCCGGCGATAACTTGCGTCTATTATAGCGATAATAAGGGCCTTCAAAGTCGCGGCCTTGTGCTTTTTCCTCACTGTAAGTACCGGTAAGCATATCGCGCTTACGCCCGAAGCCATTCCGTTTTTGAATAGTAAAGCCCACATTCGCTAAACCGCGTTTGACGATGCCCGCTGCTGTAAAGGTGCCAAACGTGGCGCCTTGTTTGGACAGCCTTGCCAATTGGAGAAACAAATCGTCGGTCCACATTTCGGGGTTTTTACTCGGCGCAAACCCATCTAAGAACCAAGCGTCCACCAAGCCAGAAATAGGGGACGACCATTGCGGTAAGCGTTCATGAACATCACCTATCCACAAATCTAAGGTGGTTGAAAAGGCCTCAAAGTGCCTGCGATGACAGCCTTCTAAACCTAGAGGATAGGCTGTTTTAAGTGCATTAGCTTGAGCCTGAAGTGTAGGGAAGGCGTCAAGGGCTTTTTGCATATCCGGTAGCGGCAGCGGGTATTTTTCGGTACTGAGAAAATACAGATGCTTCAGTGGGTGCGATGGGTTATTTTGACGAAACTCGCTAAAAACCTTCATGGCCACTAAGAAATTAAGGCCAGTACCAAATCCGGTCTCAGCAATCACAAAATAGGGGGCTTGCCAGTTTTCCCATCGGGTGAGTAAGTCATTTCCAGCCACAAAAACGTGCAGGGTTTCATCAACACCACTATCATTTGAAAAGTAAACATCATCAAAGTGTGACGCAATAGGGGTGCCTTTGTCGTTAAAATGAACTTCTGCCTGCTTAGATTTCACGTTTTTACACTACTCTGTACATTCAAATGGATACGCTGAGCGCATTTTACTAAAAACCCACCAAGAGTGCTTGAGTGAAAAACAGAATTTTTGCTACAGGTTACCTGTGAAGATTTTATGAAGTTCGCACATTCTGGTGCCAATACACTATTTGTTTCGTGATACATTGGCTAAAGTATTCTACAAAATGCGCAAATATAACTATCAATAATAGCGAAGCGGTATGTTTGGGGTGTGTGGTGGCGCAAAGCAGACCACTTCATGATGTAAAATCGTTACCATAGGCCGCATCAACGCAAAGGGTAAACTATGAAAAGAGCAGTAATCACCGGGCTTGGCATTGCTTCAAGTATCGGCGTCAATAAACAAGAAGTGCTTGCTTCTTTGCAAGCAGGAAAATCTGGCATTACGTTTTCAGAACAATTTGCCGAAATGGGCCTTAGAAGCCAAGTTTGGGGCAATATTGATATTGACCTTAAAGCACATATCGACCGCAAAGCAATGCGCTTTATGGGCGATGCAGCGGCCTACGCGTATGTTGCAATGCAGCAAGCGATTGAAGACTCGGGGCTTGAAGAAAAAGACATTTCAAATGATCGCACAGGTATTATTGCCGGTTCTGGCGGTGCATCTTCTGAAAACCAGGTATTGTCTGCAGATATTCTTCGTGAAAAAGGGGTAAAACACGTAGGGCCTTATATGGTTCCTCGTTGTATGGCATCAACGGTATCAGCATGTTTGGCTACGCCATTTAAAATTCGTGGTGTTAATTACTCGATTGCTTCTGCGTGTGCCACCAGTGCTCACTGTATTGGTAATGCATTAGAGCTTATTCAACTTGGCAAGCAAGATGTTGTATTCGCCGGTGGTGGCGAAGAGCTACATTGGTCGCTATCCAGTCAATTTGACGCCATGGGTGCACTCAGCTCTAAATACAACGACAATCCAGCTGTAGCGTCTCGTACCTATGATGCCGCACGAGATGGTTTTGTTAGCTCTGGTGGCGGTGGCATGGTGGTGGTTGAAGAACTGGAGCATGCCTTAGCCCGTGGTGCAAAAATTTATGGTGAAGTGGTTGGCTATGGCGCGACCTCTGATGGATTTGACATGGTCGCACCATCAGGTGAAGGCGCCATTCGATGCATGAAGATGGCCATGCAAAACGTTGACGCCCCTATTGACTACCTTAACACGCATGGCACTTCAACACCGGTAGGTGACGTGAAAGAGCTGGCAGCGATTCAGGAAGTCTTTGGTCAATCAGGCGTGCCTATTAGCGCCACAAAGTCATTGACCGGGCATGCCCTAGGTGCAGCGGGTGTCAATGAAGCGATTTATAGTTTGTTAATGCTAGAAAACGACTTTATTGCGCCGTCTATTAACATAGATACACTGGATGAGGCTGCAGCAGGGCTTGATATCGTTACTGAAACCCGCCAAGCCACGCTAAATACCGTCATGTCTAACAGCTTCGGTTTCGGCGGCACCAATGCGACCTTGGTAATGCAGCGCTACGAGAAATAATGCAGCGCTACGAGAAATAGCGCAGCGCTACGGAAAAAACACAGCGCTAAGCCATAGGCGCTGTGCTTACTCGTTAAGTAGGGCAAACATACCATTCATGTCCATTACGGTAATTTGTCCGTAGTGGACACGAACCACTCCTTCAGCTTGTAAACCTTGAAGCAATTGATTCACCGTTTGGCGACTACTATTAATCATTTGCGCCAGCGATTCCTGAGACAACCGCAATACAACACTGTTTTGGGTAGGTTGATATTGCCCAAAACTGGTAGACAGCATAAGTAACCGTTTCACCAATTGTTGCTTCAAACTTAACCCTGCACTGGAATCAATAAACTGAAATGCACTGCGCACGCGGGAGCACAGTAAGCGGGTAAAGTGCGGGTAAAGTTGAGGGTGGCTTTCCAACATACGCTTAAACGCGGTTTTAGGAATAATGCCTACCCAAGTGTCTACATCACAATAACTGTCATGGGTGCGGGGTAAATCATCAAACAAAGATATTTCACCAAACCAGGTACCCGGGCCCAATAGGGCAAGAAGAAGGGCTTTACCGTCGTTGCCGGTATTCATTACCCGAATCCTTCCTTCACAAACGCCGTAAAACCCCACACCTTCATCGCCTTTTCCGTGCAATAAATGGCCAGCGTCAAAATGTCTGCAACGCATATTTTCAAACACCACAGTTTGCAATTCAACCGGGATGGACGCGAACCAGGTTGCCCGTGATAATCGACGTTTATATTCTTCTTTTAACATATTGCTTACAAGGCGATTTTTATGGCAGTGTAGCGACAAATATCTTATTGGGGTAGAGAAATATTTCCCGCTAAGAAATTGCTTTGCCAAGGTTACTATTCATTGCGTTTGCGTTAAACTTACGCCCATGAAAATACTTCTTGAAGACACGATCCCATTTGGATGTGAATACCTTGCCCCATTAGGAGAGGTAACAACTTACGCTTGGCAAACGCTCAGTAAAGACGCGATAAAGCAGGCCAACATTATGGCCATTCGTTCTACCACGCAAATTAACCAGCAATCTATTGCCCCTTGCCCTCAACTTAACTTTGTGACCACAGCCACGGCTGGCACCAATCATATGGATACTGATTGGTTAGACTCACAGGGGATAACGTGGGACTCGGCTGGAGGCTGCAACGCCGTGGCTGTGGCTGAATATGTGGTGAGCACCGTGTTGCAAGCGGACAAAGCCAATATCATCAATATTGAACAGTGTACCGTAGGTATTGTAGGTGCAGGCCATGTGGGCACTGCGTTAAGCAACCTACTAGATGCACTTAACATACACTATAAATTGTGCGATCCGCCTCTGGAAGCTCAAGGTGATAGTCGCGAGTTTTATAAGCTTCAAGATATTCTAACCTGTGACGTGATTTCGCTACATGTACCATTTGTGAAGTCAGGGCCTTTTGCAACGGGGCATCTCATTGACGCCGACGCGTTAGCTCAAATGTCGTCATCGCAATTGTTTATCAACGCATGTCGAGGGGAAGTGGTAGACGAAGCTGCCCTTATCGCTCGCTTAAGCCAAGAAAACCCACCTATCGTAGCGCTTGACGTATTTGCTAATGAGCCAAATATAAATAGGGGGCTATTAGCACTGTGCTGGCAGGTAACGCCGCACATTGCGGGGCACTCGGTTGAAGGGAAGGTGCGCGGTACCCAAATTATTTACGAACAAATTTGCGCTATAGCGGGCAAGCCCGTACAGAAAAAACTGAACGATGTGTTGGAGGTTCTTGCGCCTACAAGGGTGGCATTGACAAACAAAGATGCAGATTCGCTTACCACGGAAGACTTGACGGCGTTATTTTTATCGGTATACGACGTGAAAATAGACGACGCCACCATGCGTGATGCACTTAGCCCGCTTTCTACATTGTCAAATGACACTCGTGGAGCTACCGATGACCCAGCACCTGCACTAGCAAGCCAATTTTCAACACTGAGAAAGCAGTATCGCGTGCGCCGAGAATGCAGCGCTTATACCCTCATTTTGCCGGAAGGCACAAGCAATGGCATTAAGCAGCAGCTAATGGCATTGGGTTTCGCGATACATCAATAAATTAAAGACGTATACCAGTTAGGAGTTATACCACTATGTCACAAGCCTTTGATGTTGCCGTATTAGGAGCGACAGGTCTCGTTGGGCAGACCATGATAGAGCTTTTAGCCGAACGAGGCTTTCCAATAGGCCGCTTGTACCCATTGGCAAGTGAACGTTCTGCAGGCACCACAGTGACGTTTAAAGGCGAAGATATTGAAGTGTTAAACGCAGATACCTTCGATTGGAGCCTGGTACAATTTGGTTTCTTTTCAGCGGGTGGTGATATCTCTGCTAAGTTTGCCCCCTTAGCTGCCGAGTCGGGCTGTATTGTTATCGACAATACCTCTCACTACCGTTACGACTATGATATTCCGTTAGTTGTACCTGAAGTGAATGCACACGCATTGGCCGATTTTAGAAACCGCAATATTATTGCGAACCCAAATTGTTCAACCATTCAAATGATGGTGGCGTTAAAACCTATTCAAGATTCAGTGGGTATTGAACGTATCAACGTATGTACTTACCAGTCTGTTTCTGGTGCTGGAAAATCAGCGATGGAAGAACTTGCCAAGCAAACCGCCAGTTTGCTTAACGCCCGCGAAGTCAAAACTGAAGCCTTCAGCCGACAAATTGCGTTTAATGCTATTCCGCAAATTGATGCGTTTCAAGATAACGATTACACCAAAGAAGAAATGAAAATGGTGTGGGAAACGCAAAAAATCATGGGCGATGATAGTATTTTAGTAAACGCTACAGCGGTACGAGTGCCTGTTTTTTATGGTCATGCTGAAGCCATTCATTTAGAAACTCGTGCACCTATAGACGCCGAGCAAGTTAAGCAGTTGTTGGCCGATGCGCCTGGGGTTACGCTGTACGAAGGCGCTGAACAATTTCCCACCCAAGTGAGCAGCGCCAGCGGAAACGACAACGTGCATGTGGGGCGAGTAAGAAACGATATTACTCACCCTTGCGGGCTAAACCTTTGGGTTGTGTCTGACAACATTAGAAAAGGGGCCGCGACCAATAGTATCCAAATTGCTGAAACACTCATTCAAGATTATCTGTAATATAAGGTAAGGTGCCCGAAGGTAGGTACAGACAGGGCACCTCAATTTTTAACCTCGGTGGGTAAACATTTTGCCGGCCTTGCCGATAACAAATATATCGATATTCAACAAATAGATAGCGAAAAGATGAGGGCTAACTAGATTGGTCTGGATAACTGGTTTATAGTTTTGTAAACACATAATACATTTATGTTGCTACTTCTAAGGGTTATCCCCCCCATTTTGTGGAACGCAAAAACGGGTGAAGTAGGGGCGTAACAAGGTTGATAGCCTCAAATATTCATGCGCGAGTGCTATTAAACAATAAGAATAAAAGTCGTTAATTGTTAACTGCGCTGATAAACAACCCAGTAACAATGAAGACAAAAGCACGGCTTCGTATTCAGCACGTGTTGACGCTTGAGGGCATATAGGATTGCTATGAAACTGCATTTAACGGGCTTACTTTTATTTACACTGTTTTTCACAGCCCCACATATCAATGTTTATGCACAGGAACGCGCCACGCAATTAAAAGGGCCGAAAGATGCGACGGACCAATATTCAGGTTTAGAATATGGGCCCATAGACGCACAAGACACCTTGTGGCGAATTGCCGAACGTTATCGCCAAAATAATAACCTCACGGTTTATCAAGTGATGGCGGCGATTTACGAATTAAATCCCAACGCATTTGAACAGCAAAATCTGAATTTACTGGTAGAAGGCGCCACATTAAAACTGCCCTCTGAACGCTATATTGCCAGAATCAGCCCCCAGCAAGCACGCATTCGTGCTGAACGAGACGATAGAGAATTTGCCGAACTACTGAACCAGCCTGGTAGCAGCGTGCGAAATATTAAGCCGCCATCGCCGTTGGTGAATCAAAACGACTTAACCCAAACCCAGTCAGATATAGAACGTAAAATTACTCGCTTAGATGCAGAGCAAACTCGTCAGTTTGATGAGTTGCGTATGCAGTTCGCCGCCTCACTCGAAAATGTAGAGGCGCTGCTGAACGAAAATCGTAAGTTGTACGATAGGGTTGATCAGGTTAACGGTGAACTTGAGTCGTTACGCGGCCAGGTGGAAGGTGACGTCAAGCAGCAGCTTGACACACAAGTGGCATTGCAAGAAGAACTTCTGGCAATGATGCGAGCCGAACAGGCACAGCGAGAAGCAGAGAAGAATGCTTCGTTCCTTAACGCGTTAATGAGCCCCATCACGTTAATTATTGCCACAGGCTTAATTACCCTTTTATTAGTCGTGGGTCTCATTGTATGGCTACTTAAACGTAAACCTAGCGATGCTCAATCGGCTCCGGTAACAGACGCAAGTGTAAGTGACTCTGTACCAGTTCCTGATAACGAATTAGACGATCTTGCCACCGCAATTGCCCCTGATTTAGATGATAAAGCCGAACTTAGCGACGACGAGCTATTTAATGACGACGACCTTTTAGACGACGTTCTAACATCAGAGCTAGAAGATAGCTTAGACAGTGAATTAGAAACCTTTGCTGACTTAGAAGATGACATGTTAGTGCCTGACGATGATTCAGACGAGCTGTTTGAGGCAGGCGCTGACGAACTGGATCAAAATGAACTAGACAGTTTGTTTGACGACGATGATTTGTCTGACAAAGTGCTAAGTGAAGATGATGCAGGTAGTGATATTGATGGTTTCGATTTATCTGGCGACGATGATGACGTAGAAGGAATAGATCTTGACGCTGACCTTGACGACGACCTTAATGACGGCTTCACTGATGACTCAGATGCCGACATGGATGATGTTAGTGGCGACCTAGATGGGGATGGTAGTTCTGATGGCGATTTAGACGACTTTGATATTGACGATATTCTTAATGATGCCCAGAACCCGCCAGAAGAAACCCCAGCAAGCGATAATGACGTTGATAGTAATTTCGATATTGATGACATTGACGATATTCTTGCGGCAGAGTCTGCATTACCCGATGTAGATGATGAAGACGACAAGCCTGAAATCAGCATTGATGATCTTTTAGACGAGCATGCACCAGAGCCCAGCTTAACTGACGAATTAGACAGCAAAGACGACCTCATTAATGAGGAAATGATTGATAAGCTGGATGATGAAATTAACCAGCAGAATAATGAACTGGATAAAATCACTGACGATTTGCTTAATGAGATTGAGCAAATTGAGATGATGGGCGGCTTAGACGACGAAGATGAAGAAGCGTCTGAAGATGACGAAATTGAAATAGAGCAAACACCGCCTTCACCGCAATCTATTCAAAGCTTAGATGCGATTACTGATGACTTAGATGATGTTGATGTCGATGAAATCGATGTTGAGAACATGGAAAATGCAGATGAGTTTACCGACCCGCTTTCAGACGATCTCATTGCAGAGCTACAAGCGGATAGTGACGATGCTGATTTCGATGAACCCAGTGATGACACGCCAGAAAATGACTCAGGCACGACGGCAGATGCTTCAGAGGGCGAGAGCGCCCAAGGTGAAAGCGAAGACCTAGATGATGCGTTAACCGATGAGTTGTTAGCCGAATTAGAGTCTGAAATTGAAGCAGAACCTGACATTTCACCCGAGCAAGAACAAGAGGCTGATGATAGCGACACACCGTTAGGGGAAGAAGAAGATTTAAGTGACCCCCTCACTGATGAATTACTCGCTGAATTAGAAGCCCAAGAAAACGACAGTGAAGCACAAATAGACGAATTGTCGAATGAACTGCTTAATGAATTAGAGACCGAAGAACAGGGTGATACTGAGCTGGAAGAGCTTGGGGATGCGCCGGAGACATTGGCGGAAGATGCTGATTTTAATGAAGAATTACTTGACAGCGACAGCCAGTTAGAAGAGCCTCCTGCAGAAGCAGATTCCCCCTCTCCCGATCCGTTGGAAGACGCGTTGGCTGAATTCGATCAGCAAATGATGGATGATATACCTACATTTGGTGAAGCAGACGATACACTTGCAGAGCCAGAGCCAGAGCCAGAGCCAGAGCCAGAGCCAGAGCCAGAGTCTGACTTTGATGACAGCATCTTAGACAGTGCATTTGATGACATTGATGAGTTCGAGCTAGAGCAGGAACAAGACGGTGTGTTATCAGAGGCCGATATTCCTGAGCCAGAGTCTCTCGACACCACAAATGACGCACAAGACAGCGAGTTGGCAGATGTGCCTGGGTTGGATGATTGGCTATCCACCGAAGACAGTGATGACACAGATAACACTGGCGACGAAGCACTGCGCCCAGAAAACATTTATGACGAACTAGACAGTGAAGACTTTGATGAGTTACTGGAAAGCTTAGAAGCAGACACACCTAGTGTCGAACCTGAATTAGATGCTGAGCAAGGCGGCAATTTAGACAATAATACAGTGTCTGAAGAAGAGAATAATCAAGCGCCTGTTGCACGAAGTGAAACGGACAAAAGCCCCGAAGAAGAGGCATCACTGCAACTTGATAACCCCGATTTAGACCTAGCCGCGTTACTCAACGACGTGGAACCAGTAGGCGACGAGGCAGCACCACGAACGCCCCCTGAAGAATTTCTCGACGTAGATGCGTTAATGGACGAAGGCGGAGACGACGGTGATATCGATCCTGATACCGCTGAATTAGACTTAGATGTGAGTTTGTCTGACTTTACCGGTGTAAACGACAATGATGCGGTTATCGATATTGACAAAGACGCCGGCCAAAATGCAAACCTCGATTTAGCCCGTGTTTACATTGAAATGGACGACGTCCCCGCCGCGAAAGAATTGCTAGACGAAGTGGTGTCGCAGGGCAGTGAAGAACAAAAACAAGAAGCTGAATCTATATTGAAGTCCATCAGCTAATTGCATGTTGCAAGCGGTATGACTAAACTTAGCGGCTTTTCAATTTAGAGGTTTCAAAACAATGGGGCGAATTGCCTTAGGCATTGAATACGATGGGGCTGCCGTATATGGTTGGCAACGTCAACGAGAAGTGCCAAGTGTACAAGAGCATTTGGAGCGCGCCTTATCTACCGTGGCGGATACCACAATAGAAGTGCAGTGCGCTGGTCGCACCGATGCCGGTGTTCATGCCACGGCTCAAGTGGTGCATTTTGAAACAGAAGTTCAGCGCCCCTTAAAGGCATGGACTTTGGGTGTTAACGCTAATTTACCAAACGCTATCGCGGTTACCTGGGCGAAAGAAGTGAGCGACGATTTTCATGCTCGCTTTTCTGCAACGCATCGACGTTATCGCTATGTCATCTTCAATGCAAAGTTACGCCCGGCTATATTGCATCATGGTGTGACGCATGTGCACCGTGAGCTTGATGAACAAAAGATGCACCGAGCAGCGCAGGCACTGCTTGGCGAACAGGATTTTACCTCTTTTCGTGCCGCACTTTGCCAAAGTAAAACGCCATTTCGCAATGTCACCAATGTCAGTGTTTACCGCCAAGGCCGATATGTTGTCATTGATATTCGTGCTAATGCATTTTTGCATCATATGGTAAGAAATATCACAGGTTCGTTAGTTGAAATTGGTGCTGGTGATAAACCCGAAAACTGGATAGCAGAGCTTTTAGCCGGTAAAGATCGCAGCCTCGCGGCAGCGACAGCAAAACCCAATGGCCTCTATTTGGTTGATGTGACTTATCCAGACATTCATAACATACCTAAACTTCCTCTAGGCCCGCTGTTTCTTGCAGAAAACTAGGGGCCACGATTATGCGGTTATAGGGCGGCTGAGTTCACCACCTCGCTCGCCTTAGCAGCTTAGATTTAGCCGTAAACCCTACCTCGTTTAAGAGGGGCTCAACTTCTTAGACCAGTTTTGTTTTTTCCATTTTCCTGTATTGTGGTCTAATAGCGCGTTATATTAGGTGGTTGTACTAACGTGGCGCGTATATTGATATCGCAAAGCGTCGAGTAGCCGAAATATTCATGCAGCACGGGTAGCCCCGAAAAGTAAAACGCGAATGCTACCTGTGCACTACAAAATACAAAGGATTCATTTTCGATGAGCTGGATTCAAAAAATTCTTCCGCGTACACAAACATCCACAAAAGGTAATGTACCTGAGGGGATTTGGTCTAAATGCGGCTCTTGTCAGGCTGTATTGTACAAAACCGAATTAGAGAAGCTTCAAGAAGTTTGCCCTAAATGCGATCATCATATGCGCATTACTGCTCGTCGCCGTATCGACGCCTTTTTAGATGAGGGTGATAGGGTAGAGCTAGGCTCTGAACACGAGCCACAAGACATACTTAAGTTCAAAGACTCGAAACGCTATAAAGATCGCATTGTGGCGGCGCAAAAAGCCACCAACGAAAAAGACGCCCTGGTGGTGGTAAAAGGTAAACTGAAAGGTATGCCTGTGGTGGTTGCGTGTTTTGAGTTTGCCTTTATGGGCGGCTCTATGGCCTCGGTTGTTGGTGCACGTTTCGTGGCCGCCGTTAATGCATGTATTGAGAACAACACCCCCCTTATTTGTTTTTCGACCAGTGGCGGCGCGCGAATGCAAGAAGCGCTTATGTCGCTAATGCAAATGGCGAAAACATCAGCAGCTTTGGCCAAGTTAAGTAAAAAAGGTTTGCCTTACATTTCTGTGCTAACCGACCCTACTATGGGCGGTGTGTCTGCAAGTTTAGCCATGCTTGGCGACGTTAACGTTGCAGAGCCTAAAGCACTGATTGGTTTTGCTGGCCCACGGGTAATTGAACAAACCGTTCGCGAAAAGCTGCCTGAGGGTTTTCAGCGCAGTGAATTCCTTGTTGAGAAGGGCGCAATCGATATGATTGTTGACCGCAGAGAAATGCGTGATAAATTACACGGCTTGTTACTTAAGCTGCATCATCAACATTAGTGAATACACCAAAAAAATTGCCCACTGCTACTGACGATTCTGCGTTAGAGCAGTGGCTTTCTTATTTAGAATCTATCCATCCTTCAGCCATTGATATGGGCCTCACCCGTGTTAAACAGGTGGCTGAAAGGCTCAAACTTCAATTTGATAATACGTTACTTATTACCGTGGCGGGCACAAACGGTAAAGGCACCACCTGTCGATTCTTAGAGCAAGCCTTGCTTGCGCAAGGGAAGCGCGTGGCTGTTTATGGGTCGCCGCATTTAGTGAGCTACCGTGAACGTGTTCGCTTTAATGGAGAGTGGGCCGACAGCCATGCTTTTTGCCAAGCTTTTCAAGCGATAGAAGCGGCAAGGGAAGAGATTACCCTCACGTACTTTGAGTTTGGTACCCTTGCGGCCATAAAAATGATGCAAGACTGGCAGGCCGATGTGGTTATTTTGGAAGTTGGGCTAGGGGGAAGATTGGATGCGACCAATATTCTTGACGCAAATTTAGCCGTTATCACTACCATCGATTTAGATCACCAAGACTATTTGGGTGATACAAGAGAGAAAATAGCCACAGAAAAAGCCGGCATTATGCGTGAAAACGGTAAAGCGGTAATAGGTGAACTACGCCCACCTTGCACACTATTTGCGTCAGTCAATGAACTGAATGTTGATGCTGTGTGGGCTCAAAAAGATTTTTATTCCAATGGCAGCGCACCGCTCAATCAACAGGGGCAATGGGACTGGCAAGGAAAGCACTCAATACTGAACAGTTTACCTGCCCCACATATTCCTTTTCAGAATGTATGCACGGCGTTAGCCGCATTAGAAGCGATTGAACTGTTGCCGTCTAACGCTATTATTCAAAACGTTATTGCTAATACCCGATTGCCCGGCAGGCAGCAGCTTTTGCGAAATACACCCAAGGTTGTGGTTGATGTAGCGCACAACCCACAAGCCACGAAAGCGATGCTGTCATGGCTACAAGGTTTTCAAGCAAATAAGATACACGCCGTTGTGGGTATGCTTAAAGATAAGTCTATTGCAGAAACACTTGCGCCACTATCACAACTAAATGCACAATGGTATGTAGCGAGTACCGAGGGGGCAAGAGGCTGCGAGGCAGATGTGTTAACATCGGCGCTTGAAAGTGCAGCGGTGCCGGCGTCAGCCATAAGCCGTTTTAACGGGGTTGCCCCAGCTTATGAATCCGCACTTAAACATTGCGAAAACAACGAACTTGTACTCGTTTTTGGTTCGTTTATTACTGTTGCGGCAGTGATGACACACGAACACCAGCACTCATAGAAAATAAATAAGAAATTATCGGGAGAACACAGTGTCGTCGGCTTTAAAGAATAGACTGGTAGGTACCATCATCATAGTGGCACTTGCTGTAATTTTTTTACCAGACTTTCTAGACGGCAAAAAGCAAACAAACCGTGAGCCTTTTGTTTCTATTCCTGCAAACCCACCTAAAAAGCCCATTGTAGAGCCCGAAGCCTTTCCCACCAACAGAGTGGCCAATGCCGCTCAGCGACCCGTTGAATTAGAAGACGACGTGCCTGTGGACGACATGCTTACGACAGAAAAAAGCGCTGATGAGATGGGCGAGGGCAAAAACGTAACGGATGAAAGCACTTCGCTACCTCAGCCTGTCGAAGCGACAATCGCAGCAAAAAATGACCTTGCCAGTCAAACCGTTATCGACAAACCGCA
>CERG01006081.1_pt1 | contig 15095 bp, 3 predicted proteins | sample 530861 | NCBI WGS metagenome assembly CERG01 (sample SAMEA2621037, study PRJEB7988) | marine metagenome | biome: marine biome (ENVO:00000447); feature: deep chlorophyll maximum layer (ENVO:xxxxxxxx); material: "saline water (ENVO:00002010), including plankton (ENVO:xxxxxxxx)" | depth 50 m
TCTTCGATGAAGAGTTCGTCCCCCTCCTCGATTTTGAGAGCCATTTTTTTCTCGCTATGATATCGTACCTGTTACAACTTACTACTACTACAATGACGAACGTTTAGGAGGCTCTTCTTCTTTTTTTTGAAGTCCCCACCCCAAGTGGACGTCGCCGAGTCTTCCCGTGGGACCTTTGAGAAGGACGGAATTGGTAACCACGGCGACCGAGGAGAACGCCATCATCGCGCCTGAAAAACTCGGGTTGAGACTGATGCCGTATTCCGGAAGAAAAGCGCCGGCGGCGAGAGGAATACCGACGGCGTTATACGCTAACGCCCATCCTAGATTTTGCCGTATTTTTGTTAAAGCGGCGCGACCGAGTTCCACGGCGTCCGCCGAGGCGGCGATTTCGTTCTTCTCTGAAACTAAAACGACGCCGGAGGCAGCCGCGGCGGCTTCGAGACCGCCGGAGGCAGCAATACCGACGTCCGCGGTGACTAATCCTGGGGCATCGTTGATGCCGTCGCCAATCATGGCCACCGTTTTCCCGGAGCTTTTTAATTTCTCGATGATGGCTGCTTTATCGCTCGGCGAGAGATTGCCGCGAGCGGACGCGAAGAGGGGAGTAGCGCTCAGTTCTCGAACCGCCGCATCGACGGCTGCTTGGCGATCGCCCGATAAAACGTGCACTTCGCAGTTCAACTCATTTTTGAATCTTTGAATCGTTTCGATGGCATCCGGTCGCATTTCGTCTTTCAATTGGAAGAGCGCGAGTATACCTTTTGATGTAGTACCCACGGCGGCAAACGAAGCGCCACTGCTACTTTCCGTTTCTTCTTCTGTTTCTTTTGACACAACGTTTAATTCGGATCGAACCCAGCTCGGCGTGCCTACGAAACATCTCTCGTCGTCAAGCAGAGCAGAAACGCCAAAGCCAGGGGATGTTTTCTCCTCCGAACGCTTCTTAAACGAAGAAGAGGAAGATGCGTCGAGTTTGCCGATTTCATCGCCGCAAAACGCAGCGATGGCCTTCGCGAGCGGATGAGAACTTTCGGACTCAACCGCCATTGCGATGCGCAAAGCGTTTAATCTTCTCTCTTCCTCGTTACTTCCATCCTCTTCATTAGTAAATACTTTCATTTCAGTTACTTTTGGTTTCCCAACGGTCAGCGTCCCAGTCTTATCGAACACGACGCAATCCACTTTTGCCATTTGCTCCAAGACGTCGCCCCCTCGCAATAAAATACCTCTCCTGGCTGCTAAACTCGTTGCCACTAACACCGCCGTCGGTGTTGCTAAGCCTAACGCGCACGGGCACGCGACGACTAAAACGTTCGTTGCCAATTTTGTCGGCGCGAGCCACCAGGGAATACCCGCGGCGTTCGAACCGACCGCCTCCATCAACGCTCCGGGGAAAAACGTCTCGCCAAATCCAGCCCAAAAGACAAAAGTCGCCAACGAAATCCCCATGACGGAATACACAAACGGTCCGGCGATGGCGTCGGCGATGCGTTGCGTTGGCGCTGGCCTGCTTTGCGCATCTTCGACAGTCTTTTGAATTCCAGCAACGATAGATTCATCGCCGTTTTTCAAGGACATGATCGAAAGTGGGCCTTCGTGAACGACGCATCCAGCGCTCACTTTCGATTTCCTAAATTTGGGGACGAAAATCGGTTCTCCCGTCAAAGAAGCTTCGTCGACCGATGCGGCACCAGAAACGACCACGCCGTCGCATGGAATAGTTTCGCCTGGGAACACTCGGACGACATCGCCGGGTGTGATTGATTCTCGATCGACGAAAGCATACATAACATCATCGGTTTCGATATCGTTTACTTTGCCCTCATCTTTTTCATCACTTAATACTGCGTTTAAATCCAACTTCTTGGAATCGTTTTGCGTGATTTCCATTCTCGCCTCGGCCGGGAGCAAGTTCGATAAGCTCGCTAAATCGCTCCCGGCTCTCGCTCTCGCGCTTGATTCGAGCGCCCTTCCTAATAAAATAAACGCCAACAACAAAACCGGCTCTTCAAAAAAATCATTCGTTCGCATGCCGTATTCGTTCAGCACCGGATGCAAAGCGTTTGCTCCGCTCAACGTAAACGCGGCTAAAGCGCCCACACCGACTAATGAATTCATCGTCGGACTTCTATTCTTAAACGCGACAAATCCGTCCGACAATATCTGCCTCCCCGGACCGAGCAAAGCAGCGCTCGCAATCGCCGCTCCAATCCACGGGTTCGCCAAACTCGTCACCGCATCTCCGTGCGCGTATTCGTGCAATCCCAACTGGTGGAGATGGTGCGAAACGTGCGTTCCTAAACACGCAATCGTTAACCCCCACGCCAAGTATAAGTCTTTCGTCGTCCGTTCCTTTTCCTCGAGTCGCTTTTGTTGACTCTCGAGCGCCATCTGCACTCCGGCCTTGCCTTTCTCGCGAACGCGCATCGTAAACCCTTTCTTTGCAATCAAATCAATCGCTAACTTTTCTCTTTCTGCTGCTACTTCTTTTTCTTCTGTTCCATCTTCTGCATACGTAATCGCTGCTGTATTCGTGACTAGATTCACCGCGCAGCTCTTGACGAAATCTTGCGAGTTCAACGTCTTCGCAACGTTCGCCGAACATCCGCCGCACCGCATACCTTCGATCGAATACAGTTTGGTTTTCGTCGCGGCCGCCGATGACGACGCTTCCATTTTGCCAACTTCTTCGGCAGTGGAGGTCGTGGCAGGAGGCGTGGAAGTGCTCAACGCCGCCAAGCGCGTCGTCGTCGTCGCGCTCGTCGTCCCTCTTTGCAGAGCGAAGTTGCGCTTTTGCACCATCTCTCCCCGCGAAAAGCAGACTGCTTCGACTGCTCGAGAATACCCTCGGGTCATCATCGCCTTCGTCCTCGCGCTCGATCGCGCGAACGATGCAAAAACAGGAGTCGTCGTAATCGTCGTCGTCGTCCTCTTCCTCGCGAGGAGGAGGAGAAACGGGGAAGCGAAAGAAGAATTATCATCTCCAATTGCGGATGAAAGAAGACGTCTCCCGAGCGCGGCGCTCTCGCGTCGTCGTCGCAAGAACGTCGTCGTCATTGGGGCGTTTCTTCCGTTGAAATGAATGACGACGCGACCACCAAGAGTGGAGTAACCTGATGTGCTTTTGAGCATGTCGTCCTTCGAAAGAGAGTGGTCTTTTTGTGCGCAAAAATATGACGACGATTCGAGGGAGAGAAAGAGAGAAATCTTTTCTCAGAGGGACTCTTCCCGCGCGAAGCAGAAGGCGGAGAATACGCGCAACACGCGCGACGAATGTAGGTGGTATTTCAACGGGCAAACTGTGTGTACTCTAAAAAACAAATAATAAATTAAAAACCGCTAGTTACTTTTGCACGAGCGCGTGGGAATGGTCGTTATTATGGATCCTCCCTATATATTAGTATTCGTGCGTAGTAGGCGTTATTGCTCCTCTTGTCTTCTCTCGACGAATCCGACGACTTGGTCAGCTACCATCCACGTGATCGCCTGACCAGGCGGAATGCGCATTAACCTCGGCAACAAACCCTTCCACATGGCAAAGATACCCTCTTCTCTGAAAATAACCACCCCGGCGTGTAAGAAACCTTTATACTTGGCCTCGGTGCCGGGCGGCGCTTTCGCTTGCGCCATCAAACGCGTCTTCATGACGTCAAACGGCCCAGTGGCTATGGGGCCAAAGGTTGCGGCTAATCCACCGCTAACTAGGGATTGCGCGGGATGCAATACCATCCCGTCCCCATCGTGCTTTCCCCACAAAGTTTTATCCACCTGCGCTTTCGCCGTGAACAAACACATCTGATTGGTCCCGTTTCTCGCGATGGTCGGACCGACGCCTGACCACAAACCTTTCACACCTTCCTCCGCAATAATCGTTTTCGCGCAATGAAACGTGCCTTTATACTTTAACTTTGATGCATCTAATCCTTTTTGTTGCTGCAATCGAATTTTAACCACTTCAAACGGAGTCACGATCATCACCGCTTCGCACACGCCGGCGCCGAAACCGGCCAACATCCTGCGTTGCGTGCTCAAGTACCCATTTTCGTCTCTCAAACCGGCTTGAAACGTCGCGTTCGTGCCCATTCGCAGCATATACTTAAAGCATAAGTGCGTCGCAAATGGGGTTAATCCTTTCCACAGCGCCTTCGTGCCTTCGTTCGCTTGTATTTGCTTGAAACAGTCCGCGATGCCTTTGTATTGTCCAGTCTTATCGAGTTGTAAACGCGTTTTTACCACGTCCACGGGTTGAAGACAGCACGCCTGTTTTAAGATAACACACACATTATTAATGAAGGAAAGAAAGAAACGCAGGTGAGTAGTGAATAAAGATACGCCTAAGGCGAGATACATAGACAGAGAGCAAAAGGAGTTCACGCGTCGCCTCTTCTTTTCCATTTTTGAAATCGTATCGTCGTTTACAAAAAGCAACTCTTCTCCCGAAGACCACGACGAGAGGACAACTAAACCTACCTCGATGATACCCCCGAACGACCCGGAAACAGCTTTTATGGCCGGACTGACGCCTATTGTTTTCCCAGCCGCTGCTACCGCCGCCGCACCCGTCGTCGTCGTCGCGGAATTTTCCTTCGCCGATGGGATAAATAAATCAAAAGAAGAAGAAGAAGAATACGACGTCGACGCCGGGAACGAGGAGGACCCGACGCAGGCCGAAGACGCGAGCTCGCGGAGAGAGTGATGAGACATCTCTTTTCTTCGTCTCCCTCTTTCAGTGATGATGATGAATACTACTACTGCGCGTGCCGTGAGATATATCTATAGAGATAGTAGGGAAAAAACAGAAAGAGAGAGCCCTCTGCTGCACCGCGAAATGATATGCCACAGGATAGAGGCTGCTCTGCTGTCGTGGGCCAAATCGTCGTCCAAAATCCGATTCAAATCAAACGCACAGCCGCCGAAGAAGAGCTTTTGTCCGTCAGAAAAGCGCGTGTTCACTTTCGGATTTTTTCGCCACAAAATTTCAAACTCTTCTCTCTCTCTTGCACACAACACAACGCGCGCGATTCATATTAAATAGATACATAAGAGGGAGAGATGGGACCACCAGGAGGACACCAAAAACCATCGAAACGCGGGGGCGATGGAAGAGGAGGCAGCGGGGGTGATCATCGTCTTCATCATCAGCATCGCGGGGAGGAAGATGATGGTTCGTCGTCGGTGCGAAATCTCGTTCGTACCATTCGCGAGGAGTTGTTGGTGTTGCACCGAGAACAACAACAACAACAACAACAAAAAGGAGGAGCTAACGCGAGCGATGAGAACAACAGCGAGAGAAGAACAAAGAGCGCGCTCGAAAAGCTCGTGGAGACGCACTTTCGCGGAGGTGTTTTTGGTGGTACGTCGTCGTCGTCTTTCTTTTTATGTTCTTCGATGCATTGTTTCTCTCTCTCTCTCTTTCTCTCTTGTTTTCAAAAATACTCACTTTCGCCGCATCGAAAACCTCTCTCTTTCTCTTTAGGCCCCGAAACGTCCTCCGCGTCAGCGATGACTTCTTCATCTTCTCGCGTTCACGACGAGTCGTTAACAGTGGAAGTACTCCGAGTGTTGCGAGATGCGATACAAAAACGGCCAAACTTGTTCAAACGCGGAGACACGTTTTCGTCGTCGGCGGCGGCGACGGTGTTTTTGCGCGTGTTTCCTTTGACGTGCGCAGTATCGTCTTCTTTGGAAACGAAAAGAGTAGCGTTGGAGTTGGCGTCCAAATTGATGCAATTCATTGCCGTGGACGATAGGGAAGGGTGGATTGCTTTATGCTTAGGGGCGTCGAGGGCGGTAGAAGATGCGAGAGAGGGGTTAATTTTACAGCGAGAAAGATTGACGGCGACGGAGGCGAGTTCTTCATATTATAATAACAACAACAATACGAACGTGGCGGAGTACGTCGCTTCGTCTTTTGCGGCTATAGTGGAACATTTTGAGATGAAGATTATAGATGCTGATTTTGAAGGAAAGGAAAATAGCAGTGATGTCACCGTTAAGAAGAAGAAGAGTGCGGAAGCGCTGCGCAATGAAGAGTTTCTCTCTGGTTTGAAACGCTCGGCGTGTATATCTTTGGACCTTTCGAAAGGCGTCTCTGCGATGCATCTCTTTGTCAACGCAGCTTTGCAAGTCGTTTCCTATACATTCAAGGTATCGCCGCAAATTGCGAGCACGATGATCACGCCACAAACTATCGATGCGATTGTAGATTTGAGCGCATATGCCGGTTCATATGAAGTTCGTTCGAACGCGTTGAAGTGCGCAAAGTCGATTTCCGTAGAATTTTACGAAAATATCGGTCGCGAAGATTTTGCAATTGCAGTTACGCTGAATGTTTTACACTATTTTGATCCCAATGATGAGCATACTAGTAATCTCGACGTTGTGCGAATGTGTCTTCAAACTTTGCAGCAGCAGCAGAGTAGTAATACTAGTAGCGTAGTAGATCAGAAACCGTCCTCGCACACAATCGTCGACAACGTCGCGAGGCTCGTGGAAGCGCTCACAAAGTGCATCACCGTCTGCCAATCTCGAGAGGTGAGAAAAATTTTACTCGAGGCTCTTTTACTCGTCGCCACTTGCGCTGATAAAGAAGAAAAACGAGTGAGCTCGCTCAGACGAAGGAGAAGCGAAAACAAAAAACGAAGGAATCACCAACAACAACAAGTCTCGTCTTCAGCGTCGGATACAATCGGTGTGTTATGCTCGAGAGCGTGTGCGTCCATTATGCATTGCGCGGTCACTAGAGATGGTTCGATGCCTTTCTCTGGAATACTTGCAATTGCCATGCGAGCGCCACATCAATCAGGAAAAATAGGAAGAAACAATGTCGGCAGAAAACAAAGTGGGAAGGAATTTAGCGACGAAGATACCGATTTTGAAGACCAAGCATTTTTTAGAGAAGAAGCAGCAGGGAATATCGCAAATTTGGATGTTATAGACGAAGAAAAGCAGCGTCAAATAGCAGCTGCGAAATGGACTGAGTCATGCGTGATATCAATGCTAGAACAGCTCGGCTTACCGCGAAAGAACACAGATCCAGATTCTCCCGGAGTGTGGATTCCAGACGCACGCGTCCAGGCAGAAACGACAAGTTTCAATAGCGGTGCGAACGATATAAAAACGCTCGAAAGGATTGGTGCCATTGTAACCCTTGCTAAATCAGCTGCAATGTCTGATTCAGCCGATGAAGCGAGAGCGTGTTCTGAGAAATTCATCTCGACGTGGTTGCAATGGTTCGGAAAAAATAAGAATCCAAGAGATAAAAGTTCGAGCGCAGCAGTTGCGAGTAATAGAGATAGCGTCGACATCGAAACTGTAGCTCTCGCGAGAGAAAAATTCTGCGCATTCACGATGCTTTGCGATGCTGCAACAGCTTTACTTCTCGCTGCGACGACAAAGAAGCGACGAAACGATGACGAAGATAAGTCCAATCAAAACATGGATGTGAGCACCACCCGAGGATCGCTGATAAATGATGACGATTTCTCGCTGCTCAATGTGCATGATATTACTCCAGACGTCGTGTTATGGCCGTACACAAGGTACGTGAAAGATCTGCACGTCAGCTGGGTTCTGCTAAACGCGAGCAAGTTCACGGACAATAGCAAAGAACGACGCCACGCTAGGGCACTTCTTGATAGTACGACAAAGTCTAAGATTGCATCCGTAGCGCTAGCGATCACTTTCATCGCGACGACTGAAAAGTCGAGTGGAACAATAGTTTCTGCTGAACTTGCAAAGCGCGTGTTGCAGCGCGCCGTTGTAGACGAAGACGAACGAGTGAAGTCAACGGTTGTCATGGCTTTACCGTTCGCCAAATTTTTTGCAGAGAGATTTTCACCCTCGAGTCAAGCTTTAGGGGAATTGACGAAGAAAGCGATTGATATGACTCGCGAAGAAGCGAATAAAGGTGTATCTGACGCTGCAGAACGGTATGAAATTCTAGCAGCAAAAGCTATCGCGGCGATGGCGATTGGTGTTAATTACGACCTCGGATCTCTCGCAGTTGCCCTATCTCTGAGCGACACTTTGATAGAGAAAAGTAACGAAAACAACAATAGTAACTCCAGAACGGCTTATAAAAGCTACGAAGTTGATCTCGAGCGTTTGCGTAATTCCTTGACGTCTAAAGCTATCTCAGCCGTTCGACTTGCTTCGGAAAAAAAGTATGAAGACTTGGAATGCATTTGCGAGTCCATTCATTCGGTTGTGAATATCAACCTAGTGAGCGCTTCAGAAACTCGGCGCAAGATTCTGAACGCCTTGTTTGTGAGAGTATCGCAGCAAGATAGGGGATCGACAGAGTCGCGAGAAAATCACTACTTTCAGAACAATGTCTTCCGTATCGCATCTTCCGATATGGTTGACCATCAGCCATCCAAATCCAAGACGCCATCGAGGGGTCGAACGTCGCGTGCAAAAGCAATGAGTGAACTCGAAGTACAAAAAATGCCTTTCTTGCGAGATGAGCTCGAAAAATTATGCATCGAAGAATACTCTGAAATTTTTTCAAATTTTCTCGTCTGCGACGACTGTCCTGAAATTAATGAGGCAGAAGATGGCACAGAAGAGGAGAAGAAGCAACGCATGGCTGCTTGGAGGAACAATAATGTCGATAAGAAGTGGGAAGCGGATGCAATCAAAGTTGCGGTTTCCTCCTTACGAAGAGTTTTAGAGACCTCGTTAACGTGCGGTCCAGATTTTCTCGATCGAAGACGTCGAAAAGAAAAGGAAACTTTTGCTCTATTTGGGACCAATAAATTGATTGGATACGCGTGGCGATTAGCACATCACGAGAGCCCAAGCGTAAGAAAAGCTGTCCTTGATGCAACGCGTATATTTTCTCGGCGTGAAATTCTCCTCGAAGATGCTCTCGTAAACGGGGAGATCGATCTTTCGTCGTTTTCCTTTCGAGCGATGAAAATGATGGCGGAAAATCTGAACAGCTTGAATTTGCGCAGGCAATCGAGTTTGAATGTAGCTTTACTTTGGGGCGGTGCGCCGTCAGCCATGAATCAAAATCCAATCCACAAAATCGAGATTGAGGCGTCTTTAAAATTGCTCCGACATCTGAAAATCGTCGTGGACGAAGCGCCGACGGACACTGCACGAGAGCTTTCTTTGCGTGTTTTTTCGACCGCTGCTATGACCGTTCCAGCAAGACGGGACGCGTTGACGATTGAAGCTATGTTCTGCGTAAAACATATCGTTCCAAACTCTGGGGAAAGTTTACTCACGGCATCGACTGCTGCTCTTCTTTTGCACACTCTGGCAAAGAAACGTGATATTCGACCAAAGGAGCTTTTGTTAGGAGACGCTCAAATTGCAGAAGGTATCGGATGTATTATCCCTAATAATAAAGAAATGTTGCGTACTCTTTGTGAGGCAGTCGTAGAGTGCTCAGAACGAGAGTTACTCGATGCTCTTTTACCTGCGGCGTTCCCGACACTAGTACGTAAAAGGGATATCAAGACGTTGGGGGCGTACGCGAAAGAGCTTCGAGGAGAGAAATCTGTCAAGTCTATAGTGACTGAATTCGCATACGTCGTCATTGCTGATTTTCTTTCAGCTCGAGATAATGAAGCACTAAAGAAGAATGCAATCGAGTTTCTCGAAGAGCAGACAGGTTTAGAAATAGAAACTCTGATTGCGGATAATGCGTTGTATCTCATTAGGTGTTTGATCAAATCCGCGGGCGCTAATGAGAAAGTACCAGAACCGGTGGTTTGCGCGAAAGAGTTGAAAACTATGCTCCACGATATTGGCCGTTTGGCACTAGGTGATGAGCAATTCACCACCTTACCAGATTTCTTGCGAGCTCACTTCACCGCTGTGGAAATGCTCATGTACGAACCAGATGAGAAGAGAAACGAAGTGATCCATCGCAGATTTCTGAAATCGCTCGCGATCATGGTCATTTTAATCCAAGATCATTTGCCTCAATTTGCACCAAAAGTCATGGCGCACTTTTCAGCCGCGCTTGAGCGCAAAAGTTTGCGCAAAGATGCTCTCAGAGCGTGGTTGATATTTGTGCAAGTGATTGCGAAGCACAGCAACGAGTACTTATCGAGAATCGCCGGTCAAATTGTGGTCACGATGTTACCGTATTTACAGAATAGCGATCAGGAAAATCAAAACAGCACTGAATTCGATGAAGGAAACGGAGATGCATCGAAAAAAATATCGAGCACTGCGAACTCTGCGACGACAGACGCTAATCTAGCGGCAGCTGTTCTTGATGAGCTCGTATTGAAGGCTATTTTACCAAAGCCGATTTTGGCTTCGCTGCCTCTTTTGCCCAGACTGGAAAGACTGCGAGACTCGAACACGAAACTTGACGACGCCAGAAGATCTAATTTACTCGAAGATAGTTTAGGAATTCGACTACAAGCGTTGACGAACTCTTTGTCCCAAACAGAAAGTGCGGCGGTCCGAGAGACTGCGCTGGTGGAAATATATCGCGCATTAAGCAACCACGAGAACACAGATGAATTGAATGCTCTCGTGAAAGGCTCGAGCGAAGGTGCAACCGCCGATTCGGTCGTAGGTAATCTCGGATTTGCGCTGTTGAAGTCTTTTTCGCACGATTATTCATCTACAGGCAGTGCAAAAAACGAGCAAGCCAGAGTACGCTCGCAAAGAATGGCGGCAAAATGCCTGGGCGAGCTCGGTGCTATCGATCCCGGTCGTTTAGGAATTACCACCGAATCTGTTGACTTGCATTTGGATACCAGACCTACAGAAGTTTCTCAAACTCTGCTCGTAGACCACTTAGCTCGTATGGTTCGCGGTGCTACCGATGCTATCATGCTCGACGCCACGGCATTCTGCGCACAAAAAGTCCTCATAACGAGCGAGTGTAGACCGGCTGAAATTGAAGAAGCCGCAACATTTTTGTACAATCAGCGTAATAACTACGCTATGGATACCACTATATTACCGGAAGGATCAACAAAGGACGGGGCTAAATTCTGGTCGGAGTTACCCGAGGAAGCGAGAACCACGTTGGCTCCATATCTTACGACGATTTACACCTCAAGTAGTAACAAGCAACTCCCTTCGACGCGTCCGATATATGGAACGTCTTCTTCAGTCAACTCATTCTCGAAATGGATTCAGCAGTGGTGCCGCGTATTAGCCATAGAAGCTCGCGGTCCGTGTGCGGATTTATTCGAGAATTGTTTGGGAGTGTTTCGACACGATACACGCCTGACGCTGTATTTGCTTCCGCACATGGTTTTAGATGCTCTGACTGGGCAAACCAAAGAAGAGTACGCCAATACGAACGAAGATACCCCCATTGTCATCGATAATGATGATGGAGATGAAACCGCGCGAATGCGAAGACTTTCCATCGAGCTCGAAATTTTAGCCGTGTTGAGAGACGCCGCTGGTATAGTAGTTTCGGAGAATGAGCAGCACGTGGTAAATACGAGCAGAGGTGAAATATCCCCAAATGATGTTGTTGCATTTTCGGCGTTGCGCTCGCAAAGGGGAAGAGACAGCGCGCTCAACAGTAAGTCGTCTGCATCAGGAGGCTCTGGTGGTATCGCGGAATTGGCGGCACAAGCAATATTCCACTTGCTTGACCAGCTCGAAACGTGGGTTGCGAATGTACGTATCTCTAGTACGAGACGTCATTCATATGGCGCAAATGCCATGCACAAAAATGCGCACTTTGTTCAGGAGTTCCTGGAGAATATTCCTAAAACGCTACTTGCAAAAGCGGCGCAGAACTGTGGCGCTTCAGTTCGTGCTCTCAGGTACTTTGAAGACCATTGTCGTGCTCAGGGTGCGGTATCCAATCCTGCATCGGCGAATTTTGCGAAGACAAAGCTCGACATGGCAGACGGCGACGTCTCATTCTTAGCCTCGGTATATCAGGGCCTGGCTGAACCGGACCAGTTGTTGGCGTTGCCCAGATTTCGCGCGCAACCAAAAGTGGAAGATGAGCTTTTACGACACGAGGAAGCTGGGGAATGGGAGGAGGCACTGATTCACTACGAATCTGAGCTTTCAAAGAAGACGCCAAAATCATCATCTTCAAGTGATACTTTATCGCCTGCAGAATGGGGAAGGCTTCGTTGTTTAAAAGGTCTTGGGCATTTACGAACGGTGCAAAGAGATTCGGAAACTCTGCTTGCGGCGCGTCGCTTCTCAAGAAATCGCAAAGAAACAGCAGCGCTGGCAGAATCTGGAGCAAACGCCGCGTGGCGATTGGGCCGATGGGATGATTTGGAGAGTTTATTAACAAAGTTAGATAACGAGAACGCGAGAAGAGGTGGTGGAATGCACTCATATGATGGTACTGTCACAACGACGGCGTCGTTAGAACACGTCATCGGATCTTCTCGCAAACGAATTCGGAGCACTGCGGGTGGAGGAATTCTCTCTTCGCGATTACATCGTCATCAAGCGGTGAATGTATTTAACGATGACGACGACGTGTCTGGATTATTGACGAATCTGTCCTCGTCTGCGTTTAATCCAAAAGCTCCTGCGGATGGTGATGCCGCTATTGGACGCATAATGCTCGCCTTGACGCGAAATAATAACCGAAATGGAGTAAACAATTGCGATGAAGTAGGTTTTCGCCGTGCGATGAAATCTGCGCGCGATGCCGTCTTGGCACCATTAGCTGCAGCAGCGATGGAAGGGAGTTGGCAAAGAGCGCACCCGAGTTTGGTGCGGCTTCATTTGTTGCAGGAGTGCGCAGCTGGCTTTGAAGCTGTCAAGTCTTTCCGCGAAGAGACGGGTAGAATGCAAGTTGAACTTGCTCGACACAACGAAATCTCCGCTTCTAGTAAGGGTAACACTAATAACGCATCGAGAAGTCGATTAGCCGATACAAGAACAACCGCGAATCGATTTCGAATATCTCGAGAGTCCAAATCGGGTATTCCTGTGGTCACTCAAACTGTACTCAACGCGTGGGATGCGCGCTTAGAGAGAGTACCTGCTACGATTCAGACGCGAGAGCCGATCTTAGCTTTGCGACGGTGCATCTACGGTTTACTTCACGCTGCACCTGCGCAAGCGAACGCGTGGTTGGCGCAAGCGCGAGCATGTCGAACAGCTGGTCACCACGGCGCCGCGCAGCTTGCACTCTTAGAGGCTAGAAATTCTATGCAACAAGTTGAAAGTGGTGCGAGTGAACGAACGAGGATTGGAAACAACGTTCGATTAGCCTTGGAGCAAGCAAAGTTACTCTGGGCGGAAGGCAAGCAACACAAAGCAGTCAGCGAAATTCAAGAAGTTCTCGGTTTCACCGATGAAAACAACAACAGCTCTCGTTCGGGAGGTAGTACGACGACCATAACTGAGGACATACTGGCCGAAGGTGATGAAGACGCCAAGATCTTGGCAAAAGCGACGCTTAAGCTCGCTCGTTGGGCTGCGGTCACCGGTCAAAAGCAAAAAAATGAAATTCTCGAACTGTACAAGCGCGCAAAGACGCACTACGGATCGAGAGAAAAGGCTCACTTTCACCTCGCGAGGTATTTGGACGAGCTACTCAAAGATGCACAAAGGAGAGAAGCGGTATTGGCGATGAGTGGGATTGGCAGCGTTTCGGCCGCCCAGAATTTGAACACGTCCTCGCGAAGTCGACGAGCGAATAATCAGGGTGGCGGTCGCGCAGGTTCAAACGCTCTCGCGAATAGTAGAGAAGTGACCTCCAGTTACGATTTGATCACGGAAGCTGCGAAAGCTTACGGAGCATCCGCAAAAAATGGACATCGCCACGTGTATGCCTCCATACCGAGAATGTTGACGTTATGGTTCGATGCGGGAGACAACTACGAGAGAATGCACGCAACTTATACTTCGACAACGTCTGCAACGACGCAGCATCAGATGCAGAAGGAACTTCAGCGCGCCAAGAAGTGTTGTGAAGACATTACGCTCATCGTCAAGACTTACAGCAACGCGTTTCCTTTGTATAAATGGCTCGTCGCTTTACCGCAGCTCACCTCTCGCTTGACCCACAAAAATGAAGACGTGTTACACGTCGTCCAGACGTTAGTTTCGCGACTGTTCCGCGCGTACTCGGATCAAACGTTGTGGCAACTCGCACCAATGTTGCGTTCGCGTGATGATTATCGGAAACGATCTGCTTTACAAGTATTACAAAAAGCGATTCGCGAAGAGAGCAGCCATCGCGAGCAAATCGCCGCTTTTCAAGCTATGGGCGACCACCTCGTCAAGCTGTGCGCGTTTCAACCGAAAGCACCGACAGAGCCTAGACAACGTCAAGCGAAGAGTTTTTCGCTTGAGAAAGAATTCCCGGGTTTATGTGCAATGTTACCGTCGCAAATTATGATTCCAATTCAATTATCCTTGACGGCGGCGCTCCCGCCGAAAGATTCAAATCCTACGGACCATACACCGTTTCCTGCCGCAACGCCAAGTTTTTACGGTTTCGTCGACGACGTGCAACTGTTGCAATCTTTGCAAAAGCCGAAAAAACTAACCGTCATCGGTGACGATGGTTTGGAATACTCCTTTTTGTGTAAACCAAAGGACGATTTGCGAAAAGATTTAAGAATGATGGAATTTTGTGCGGTTCTGAACCGTTTGTTATCTCGCGACGAACAAAGTCGCAAGAGACGATTATATTTGCGCACTTTCTCCGTTATTCCATTGTCTGAGGACTGTGGTATCATCGAATGGGTCCCGAACACGACCGGTTTGCGTCACGTGATGCAAAACTTATACGTTCGCGAAGGTATATTCGGACGTCACACGCACAACGACATCAAAGAAATCTACGAAAGGTGGAAAGGACGATCGCCACTCGGGTACGGGAAGGAGGTGTTACAAAAATTCCCACCCGTTTTCCACAAATGGTTCCTTGACACTTGGAAAGATCCATCGAAGTGGTTCGCCGCTCGCAAGGCATTTGCGCACACATCTGCGGTCTGGTCGATGGTCGGCCACATCGTCGGTTTGGGAGATCGGCACGCGGAAAACGTCTTGTTGGATGCGACAACTGGTGATTGTGTCCACGTGGACTTTTCGTGTTTGTTCGACAAAGGTTTAGAGTTGGAAACGCCGGAAGTTGTTCCTTTTCGATTGACGCAAAACATGATTGA
>CERG01089749.1_pt1 | contig 14982 bp, 10 predicted proteins | sample 530861 | NCBI WGS metagenome assembly CERG01 (sample SAMEA2621037, study PRJEB7988) | marine metagenome | biome: marine biome (ENVO:00000447); feature: deep chlorophyll maximum layer (ENVO:xxxxxxxx); material: "saline water (ENVO:00002010), including plankton (ENVO:xxxxxxxx)" | depth 50 m
CCCGGGTTGCCAATAGAGGATAGTCATGGCAGATAAGGTTCCACCACCACCTCCTAGGCCACCTCAGAGGCCTAGAAAAGCACCTCCTGCTAAGCCCCCGATGCCTCCTGCTAAGCCCCCAGCACCTCCAGCAAAACCCCCAGCACCTCCAGCAAAACCCTCGCCACCGCCTAAACCAAAAAAGAAGAAACCAAAGCCTCCGCCTAAGCGTAAACCCAAGCCGAAAGCAAAACCTAAGGGACAACCTGGAAAAAAGAAAAAGAGAAAAGGCAGGAAGATAAACATCAAATTAGGCCTTAGGCAAAAGAAAATCACCGATGAAGAAGATACCTATTCAGATCAAATCGGATGGACGTCACTGGAAGAGAATTTCGAAGATTACGAAGACCCGACTCCTAAAGAACCTGAAATCATTACACATCAATGCACTATGTGTGGTGTAATGATGCGAATACCTCGCCCAAAAAGAGAGAGGTACAAAGTAATCTGTGCACATCCAGAATGTGGCCATGCTGATATGATAGGAATATAATCATACTAGTATGTATGAGATTCTTTTTATTGAAGCAACGATTAGTACAACGACTAATAATGTTCTAATTAGCGACTGACGAGCGTTTTCAGAACCATATTTTGCTCCTAAAAATCCTCCCAACACTACTGCTACGATAAAGGGTAATAAAATTTCAATATCAATTACTAATTGTCCTGAGGCTTTAGCTCCGATCAAACCCGCCATTGAATTTACCCATATAAATAATGCAGCTGTTGCAGCAGCAGTTTTAGGGTCTGCCCATTTTTTTAGTAGTAGTATCGGAGACAAGAAAATTCCCCCCCCAACTCCTATGAAACCACTCATCAGGCCTATAGCGCCCCCAATTGGGAGAGCATAGGCTATTCTAGGGGCGACAATTTCCTCCTTAGAAAAATCTCCTCCAATTCGAAATAGCTTGTAAGCAGCCCAAACCAAAGTTATAGACAACAAAGTATCATAAAAAGCTCCATCTACTTTCATGAAACCGCCAATGATTGCGAATGGAACACTCGCTACAATGAACGGGATAGCCAACTCTAAATTGAAAAATCCTGCCTTTTTGTAATGATAAAAAGCAATCGCGGCAACTACCAAGTTTAATGCCCATGCATGCTGTTTTAACCACCCACTATCGTATTCTGCATAAATTGTTAGAGATAATATTGCCAAATATCCCGACGCACCACCATGGCCTACACTAGAATATAATAATGCAATAAGAAATAACAGAAAGAGAATCAAAAACTCTCCTTCAATAAACATATTTAGGCGTCTCATTGATAATATTTGAACAACACTCTCTAGGATTCAACGCATAATTCATTTGTCGGCCACCCCTCGCTGAATGTATGGAGGTAGGGGTAAGCATTGAGAGAGCAAAGTTATTGATAAGAGAAAATAAATTAAATCTCTCTTCAGAAACAATCTGTCTTGAAAATGCTAATGGTCGATTACTCGCAGAGGGATTATATTCTAAAGTTCACGATCCCCGTTTTGATAATTCAGCAATGGATGGTTGGGCAGTGAAAAAGTCAGATTGTCAATCAGATAGTGAAGTAGTTTTGAAAATAGTCGGAGCAATCCAAGCCGGTGCAGAGCAAACAATTTCAATCGAATCCGGTGAAGCTTGCAAGATAACGACAGGTGCCCGTATACCTGAAGGTGCAGACGCAATTGTAATTGTTGAAGACAGCAGAGTCGATGGAAACAATGTTGTTATTACGGGCCCCGCTAGAAAATCTTTCATCCGTATCAAAGGAGAAAACTTATCCAGAGGAAAATTAGCACTTTCAGAAGGAACTTATTTGGGCCCTTCAGCAATATCTCTTGCAGCAACGATGGGCCACGATAAAGTAACAGTATATCGTAAACCAATTATCGGGATTATTAGTACAGGTGATGAATTAGTAATGCCAAATTCTGAAATCAATGATTGGCAGATTTTTGAATCCAACTCATTCGGAATTGCTTCATTGGTTGAAAAAATGGGAGGAATTCCGAAACGTTATGGTATAGTCACAGATTCTATAGATCAATTAAGAGAAACTCTAGATAGTGCTGTAGAAGATTGTGACGCGTTGATAACTACTGGAGGAGTTTCAATGGGCGATTGGGATATTGTAAGGAAAATTATGGAATCCGAGGGAGATATTATTTTCTGGAGAGTGAATATGAGGCCAGGAGGTCCACCTATATTCGGCAAATGGAATGAAAAGCCCCTTTTTGGCTTACCTGGGAATCCAGTTAGTAGCCATTTGGTATTTTTGATGTTAATTTGTCCATGGTTTTCCTGTACTTATGGTATCGAAGAATCAGCAGCGCCCAATCTCGGTAAGAAAATCAGAGTGAAAATGAAAAACAGTGTAAAGGGGGCGAAAGACAAACTTTGTTTACGACGAATTAGAATAGTAAGCGAAGAAACGGGTTTGTATGCCTCAACTCATACGCATCAAGGCAGTGGGAATATACATAGCATGGTCGCACACAATGGAGTTACATTACTTCCTCCTAACATGGGTGCAGAGGAAGGAGATATTGTAGATGCTTTTTGGTTCAATTGATAGAAAAAAGAATACATTTCTTCAAGAGCGACCAACATCCCGTCGAATATAGTTAGGAGGGGACTAAGACGACTCGTGAAAAGAAAAACAACTCGCTCAGTCAGGGTTGGATTGAAGTCAAGGGGGCTAGGACCCATAATCTTCAGGATATTGATGTAGAAATCCCTCGTGGTAAATTTGTTGTAATTTCTGGTGTTTCTGGCTCAGGTAAATCAAGTTTAGCATTCGATACATTGTATGCTGAAGGGCAAAGGAGGTATGTAGAGAGCCTCAGCTCATATGCGCGCCAATTTTTGGGCCAAATGAAGAAACCAGATTGCGATTCTATAGAGGGATTATCTCCCGCCATTAGTATCGATCAAAAACAGGGAAGCCATAACCCAAGGTCTACAGTCGCCACTGTTACTGAAATTATGGATTATATGAGGTTATTATGGGCTAGAGTCGGAACGCCTCATTGCCCAGAATGTGGCACAGAAGTGGCTAGAAGAACTGTTCAGGAAATTGTAGATGATATTATGTGGCGTTTTGAAGAACATGCAGTGGCTATTTGGAGTCCTACAATTAGAAATAGAAAAGGAACTCATGCGGATTTATTCAAAGCATTGGTTGAGCAAGGATATCTAGAAGGTAAAATAAATGGCCGAGAGGCAAATTTTGAAAACCCTCCGAAACTAGAAAAGAACCTTAGACATGATATCGACATCAGAATTGATCGAATGAAATTGAACAGGCCAAACAGGCAAAGGTTGACTGAAGCAATTGAAGCAGGATTACGACTCGGCGGAGGAACAATCGCTGTTGAGAGCTTGAAGAAAACTAAGGGACCGAATCTCCGTAACGAAGAAGCAGAAAAAACAGAAGAAGGACAAATAATACCGTATTCGGAGGAATTTGCTTGTCCTGAGCATGGAGCCTTTTTGCCTGAAATGTCGCCCAGAGTTTTTTCTTTCAATAATCCACTAGGGGCCTGCCCCACTTGTCAAGGATTGGGTGTACAAAGAGAATTTTCGCCAGACTTAGTCATTGACCGAACAGCCACAGTGGAAGAAGGATGTATCAGACCTTTCAGATCATCAATGATGTCAGGTTGGTATAAGAGTCAAATGAGACAGGTTTGTCAACACTATGGCATCCCTACAAACTTAGAGTTTGGAAGCCTTGGTGAAGATGAACAAGATATTCTACTTCATGGCTCAGGAGGAACAGCAATCTCTTTTGAATTCACATCTGAAAAAGGCTCTACTTATCAGATGTTGAGGCCATGGGAAGGCGTATTTAGTAGAATTCGTAGAACGTATAATGAAACATCATCAGATAGAACAAGGTCTAGAATGGCCTCATTTATGAATGATGAACCATGTCCCGATTGCAAGGGTCAGAAACTAAATGATGCAGTTAGTAAAGTGATAGTCGGAGGAATTTCTTTACCTGCAATTTCTTCTTGTAGTGTTTTAGAAGCACTAGCTGTTGTACAATATTGGAGGGCTGGAAAACTCGATGAAACGTGGAAGAAGTTAGGAAGAGATAAGCCAACAAGTGAGATTATTTCAAAATCAACACAATTATCCGAAAAATCAATTTTTATTGGTACTGAAATAATCAAAGAAATCGAAGCGAGATTGAGGTTTCTCGCATTGGTGGGTTTAGATTATCTTACATTGGACAGAAGAGCAAGCACTCTTTCTGGTGGTGAATCTCAAAGGATTAGATTAGCAACGCAAATAGGTACACGATTAACAGGAGTAATGTATGTTCTAGACGAACCAAGTATCGGATTACATCCTAGGGACAATGACCGTCTCTTAGATACGCTAAGAGAATTAACCGCATTAGGCAATACTCTGCTTGTAGTTGAACACGATGAAGCAACTCTAAGACAGGCAGATTGGCTTGTTGATATCGGGCCGGGAGCAGGTAAAGAAGGAGGAAATGTATTAGTCAGTGGAGAATTGAAAGAACTAATTTCCAATGATCAAAGTATTACCGGCGCTTATTTATCTGGGAGAGAAAAAATTCCGGTTCCTGTAGACCGAAAAAATCCTATTGACGGTAAATGGATACGCATTGTAGGCGCAAGAGAAAACAATCTTCAAAATATAGATGTATCAATTCCTTTAGGTTGTGTAGTTGCTGTAACAGGTGTTTCTGGCTCAGGCAAATCTTCGTTAGTAGCATCAACACTCGCTCCTGCATTATTACGTGAAATACACGGTAGTGACACATCTCCTGGCCGACACGATAAGATGGAAGGAATCGATTCAATAGATAAAGCAATAGTAATTGATCAATCTCCAATTGGTCGAACACCTCGTTCAAATGCAGCGACATACACTGGCGCATTTGGCCACATCAGAAACCTCTTTGCATCAACAACGATATCTAAGGAAAGAGGATATCAGCCTGGACAATTTTCTTTCAATGTTAAAGGAGGTAGGTGCGAATCCTGTAAAGGCGCGGGTTCGATAAAATTGGAGATGAATTTTTTACCAGATGTTTGGGTAACATGTGACGTTTGCAAAGGCAAAAGATACACTAGAGAAACTTTAGAAGTTGAATGGAAAGGAAAAACAATTCAAGATATTCTAGACATGTCTGTCGATGAAGCGGTAGTGTTCTTCCAAAACCAAAAATCGTTAAACCGTATACTTACAACATTGAAAGATGTGGGTTTAGGATATATACGACTCGGCCAACCAGCAACCACATTATCGGGTGGAGAAGCGCAACGTGTAAAACTAGCATCTGAATTACATCGGCCCACAAGAAGCCATACAGTGTATATCCTTGATGAGCCCACCACAGGACTTTCTATGTTTGATGTTCACCAATTGACAGAAGTAATGCTGCGATTACGAAGGAATGGGCACACAGTGATTGTAATTGAACACCATTTAGATGTAGTTAAATGTGCAGACTGGGTAATTGATCTTGGACCAGAAGGCGGAGAATTAGGCGGACTAATAGTTGCAGAAGGACCTCCGGAAGAAATTGTCAAAGTGAAAGGTAGCTATACAGGATTACATCTCAAAGAACTTCTAAATTAAGACTCAGAAGGCTAAGATTTGAGTACATCTACCCTTTGAGGAGTGATATGTACCGCTCCAGGAACCCCACACTTTCCGACTCTACTTTTGATAAATCTAATTATCGAGAAACAACATGGTGGAATGATACGTCTAATTTGATGACGATGGAAGGAACAGTAGAGAAAACTGCAATACTCTTGTTAATTACAACCACCTTAGCAATAGCAACTTACGCAACAATGCCAGAACTATTTATCATAGGGTTTTTGGGAGGATTAATTACTTTCTTAATAATTATCTTTACAAAATCTACCAACCCAGTTGCCATATGTATTTATGCTTTTTTTCAAGGAATTTCGCTAGGAGGCTTCACATATTTTATTGAGAAAGCAATCGAAATGCAAGGTTTAGGAATACTTGCAGCAGCTCTAACTTTCGTGATACTGGCAGCTATGTTGACAATATATCGCGCAGGATTAATTTCGTGGAATAGAAATCTTGCCATCGCCGTCTATTCATCAATAGGGGCTATATTATTCATCTATGTAGTATCTTTTATAGGTATTTTTTTAGGTTTTGAAATCCCTCTTATTCATGGTAACGGCTCCGTAGGAATAGTTTTCTCACTTTTTGTAATAGGAATAGGTGCTCTTTGCTTAGTTGCCGATTTTGATTTTATAGAAAAAGGAGTTGAAAGAGGTGCACCTAAACAATTAGAATGGAGAGCAGCGTTTGGTTTGATGGTAACTCTAATTTGGTTATACATCGAAATTTTAAATCTTCTAGCCAAATTAGCATCGAGAAGATGATACAATGGAAATCGACCTCATCTTAGGATTAACTCTAGCGGGCATTACTTTAGGTGTAGTTGAAGGAATTAAACCAGGCCCCCTCCTTACTATGGTCATTAAAGAGACTCTTTCAGGAGGCCTTAGAGCGGGTGCTTGGACAGCCGCAGCACCAATTTTTACAGACGGCCCGTTAGTGATAATTAGCTTATTTGCAGCGGCATGGTTTGCAACTCAGCCCTTTGCATTATTTACGATTTCAATAATAGGGGGGCTATTTTTAATAAAAATGGGCATAGATTGTTTTTCTATAGAACCCCCAATTGGTAATAAATTAATTACGGATACTAAAGGGGCATTTCGGAGAGGGCTATTGACTAATTTATTGAACCCAAATGTCTATGTTTTTTGGTTTTTAATTGGAGGTCCTCTGATGGCGTCCGCAGCCGAAAAAGAACCTCTAGCCCCAATTGCTTACGCGCTTTCTTTTCTGCTTTCAATTATTTTGGTAAAGACCTTTATTGCATATTTATTCGACAAAAGTCGAGGCAATATCTCTGCCAAAAGCTATAAATTTGCTCTAACTCTTTGTGGTATTGCAATGTTGATATTTGCAGGTGGTTTCATTCTCCAAGGAATTGATATTTGGTCAAATGGCTTCTGAATCAAGCCAATGTCTGAGGCCCACCTTCTGGTAATACGTTCAGTGGCACCACTGGTCCTCGGAGACTAGGACCAATCATTGTAGTCCCATAGATCCCCTCATCTTGTAAATTATTTCCAATATTATGCGAAAGACCGAACCAAGCTCTACCATGATTATCTACAAGGATATCTATGAAATCTCCAAATCCGCCACATCTATTGTATCCGCAATCGGCCTCCAAACTCAAAGGGTCACCGAAATCATTTACTTGGACCGTGGTAATTAGTGGTGTTTCACTAAATGAATCAGTCATTATTGAGATATAGCCATTCCAAGTGTCTCCTCCTGTATCTCCGAGATATGCAAAGGCCACTCTTCCACTATCTCCTGCAGCTATAGCTGGGAAACCGGTGCCATTTAATCCAGGAGGGGCAACCATCAAAGGCTCACTCCAGGAATCTCCCTTGTCAAAAGAATAGGAATAATATGGTAAATCATCTGCACCCATCCACATTGCATGAAGATTATCTTCTTCATCAGGATACACTTGTGCTTCTTCGAAATTCCAGGTATCAGCCATACCAGTGATATCAGTCGGTAATTCATGTTCCGTCCAAGTCAAACCTCCATTGGTACTTCTGTATATGGAGTAACCTTCTCCGTCGCAACTAGGATTTCCTCTGTAAAAATTACCATCATTTGCCCCTACCATATGTCCAGTCAAACCACCACTGTTACAATTTACTGGAGCACCCGGAACCTCCGGCCCCCAAGTCAAACCCCCATCATTACTTGTTGAACATAGAGGGGACTGCCAATTCCCATTAACACAGAAAACCCAAGTAGTTTCATGGAATGCTGCATTATAAGGTGAAGACGCAATAGTTTGATGATCTTGAACTGAGTATCCTGTTGCAAATGATGCCAACCCAAACGGCCCCCACGTCTCTCCTTCATCATCTGACCACTCAACAGTCATTCCCGCTAAAGCATGCATATCGAATTTCATTATTCTATCAGTCCATCTATCTACATATACGTATGGATCATTACTATTAGCGACAGCTCCTTGATATGTATTTTCGCATGAATATGATGAAATATTTGTCATTTCAATCATATCGGTACATCTGATAATTGCTGTAGATCCTCCCGGCCCGTTACCCCAACTAGTCATGTACAAATTATCAGCGGAAGTAATTCCAATTGTGGGCTCGAATGTAGAAAAACCAATTCCATAGTAGGTGCCTTCAGTACATATCGGAATATTTTCTCCTTGTAGAATTGAAGTTCCATTAATGACGTGCGGTGCTGTTAGAGCATCAACTGCTCCAGGATAATGGTACCAGGTATTATTGGCTACACCATCGGGACAGAGGTCATCAAAAGGACTGATTTCTTTTACCTGTTCAACCTTATCTCCTGCGAAACAACCGGAAATCATTGGCGCCAAAAAGAGCAGAATCATACAACCGGCTATTGCACGCATACCCCTTCGTCAATGCACTTCATACATCAGAATAACGGCAACACAATCATGATGCCTTCAATCTCAATTATCATCTTTAATTTCCGCGTCCAAGATGTCCTCGGATTTATTTCGTAACCATATTGTAGCGGCTACAATTACGATGAGTAGAGACGAAAATAAAAATCCATACATGAAAATTGAGTTAGACGATTTCTCAACTGTTGGCGAATTATCTACGTTAAATGCAGGGATTTTACTTTCGTCATAAATAGGTCTGACCATAACTAAGTCGAATGATGAATCTTCATCGAAGAAGTCGGAAGGAGGAGCAGGGTCTAAGTCGGAGTAACCGTCGAATCGCAATGGTACTTCGAAGGTTCTCTGTTCGCTAACATCGAGTGTGAGTAAAACGTCAAAAGTGTAGGGTACACGTGGCTCCATAAATTCTGACCCTGTCAAAACTCCGGTGATTGGAAGAGATATTGCAGTACCAGTGACATCGAATTCAGTCCATGCGTTCCAATGTTCTGGTTGGATGTCTAATACGATGTAAATTGTATCGCCAACTAGAGTTCCTTGACCTTGCGCATCATCATTTCCATCGGAACCGAGATCCACATTTGGCCTAATTTGAGCAACTTGTGCGGTATCAGTGTCCCAATCAAGAGAACTGAATGCAATCTGCATTTCGTAAGTTCCGTTTGGAACCCAAACATAGTGCCTATCATCAGTTGCATAAGTACCAAAAGTGCTAGTAGGGCCATTATTGAAATGACTCCATTCTCCTTTCCAAGCATGTCTGAGCTGATCAGTGCTGAGCTGCAAACCTCGTGTATCCATGATGCCTTCATAATGTTCGTAAGCGTCCCAAACCGTAGCTTCCGGGTAATCCAAGAAACCGTCTTCATTAGGATCTCGCATTACCTGAAGGGTCCTTGCAAGTGCTAGAGCTCTATCTGTATCGACAAGTCCGTGACCAACCCTCCAATCGTGACATCTGTTTGTATTTTCTGAGACATAGCAATCTTCTGGAACATTGTCACAACTATCATCATCATTGCCTTCTTCACATGAGTTTCTTAGAATTTCATAATGCGAGGTTAGTTCCAGAATCAATTCAATTTCATGTACTCTCGACTCATTCCTAGTCTCCCAGTCTTCGAATTGTAAGCCCTTTGCCGGCTCTTCAAAATACAGACTCTCACTCTCGTCATGATCTTCGATTTGATAATCAGCAACTCCTAATGATGGAGCGGCCGCTAAAAGGAGAGTCGCAATTCCTCCGATATGTGGAGTTGCCATACTTGTTCCAGATATTGCCATGTAGTATAGATCACCTTGGGTTCGAGTTGAAGCATCAATCGCTGTAGCTCTAGGGGCTGTTGCCCAAATATTTCTACCAGGAGCCCCAATATCTGGCCAGGTATGTTGTTGTGTGGTCCATCCTCTACTAGAGAAAGAAGTAACTGCATTACCGTCATGAGTGAGCGCAGCTACTGATATTGCAGAAGGTGTATTTGCATATACATTGGTCCGTAAATCATTTTCCGATTCTTCACCGCTACCTCCACTGTTTGAAGCAGCGAAAATAACAGCAACATCATTTTCATAGGTTAGCATATCTGTAAGAAGTGTTACTGCATTGGAAGGATTGTAATCTCCATTTGTGCCCCACGAATTAGAAACTACTCGAATATTGTACTCATTCAAACCAGGTCTACTGTGCTGGTAAGTCCATTCTAAACCTTCTACTGCTGCAAAGATAGAGGCCCCATCACCTGTTCCAAGCGCAACTATTGTCGCGCCCTTGGCGGTACCCAGCCTTCTACCTCCAGAAGCGTCACCATTTCCTGCTATTGTACCGCCAACATGAGTTCCATGTCCACTAGACGTATCAGAATTACAATTTGGTGCATCTACCCAGGCGAGGCCAGTCCATTTGGCCGACCAAATCAGTTTCTCTCCAGTCCACGGCTCCCCACAATCAAAGTCTGGATGCTCACCATCAATTCCTGTATCAAGATCAACAGCAGTAGCTCCTTCTCCATCATATTCTTTTAGCGAAAGATCAGCTTCTGTCTTTAGAACTCCATCGGTCCCTATTATCGCTCTATGCCATGCCAGGCTGGCATTTACCCATCTGACTGTTTCATGCATCATAGATTCAGTGTCATTTTGATCTCCCGGCAGATAAAAGTGCTCAATAGGCACGTTAAGCTCCATGTGTTGCACTATTGAAAAAGTGGACAATCGAGATATTTCTGATGCGGTTCCAACGATTAGGCCGCCGTGTAGGACAGACATCTCAGAAATCATTTCGATACCCATGGATTCCAGAGATTGCCAAACTGAACTATCTTGTTCATTTGAAAATTGAATAATTACTTCTATCTCATTTTGGGACTCCAATTCAGAAATTAATTCCACACTCATTTTTGACATATCTGGTTGAATACTATTACTAGCATAAGCAATGGAACCCGACATGGAAATGACCAATACTACCATCAACAGTGCATTGACCCTTGTATCTGCTACAGATTTATGACTCAATTTTAACCACCCCTCCCATTCTGATATAGAGTACGCATATACTTCGGAATTTACAATAGCATAAAACATAAACAGTATCTGTGTGTAAATTATTTATCCCAATTATTGTTTATAATATTCGGGATAGTATCAATTAATGTTTCATCAATAGATTTCCATTTCATCCCCAAATCTTTCTCAGCGGGGCTTGCATCCCAATATAATTTATTTTTTAGGTGCCTTCTCGCCCAGGAAATACTTACTCTTGGATGAAATGCACTGACTATCAATGCAAAGTAGTATGGTAATTGTCTAAATGGCCACTTTCTTTTTGGATATTCTTTTTTTAGAATTCTAGAGACATCACTCCACATCATTTCACCTGCAACTGTCAGATATCTCCCACCATTTTCCCCCATCGTTAAGGCTCTTACATGAGCTTCTGCAACATCTCTAACATCAACAATACTAATTTGCATAGGTAACAATAAAGGCAACTCTCTATTCACTAACATCATAATTATTGATAGAGAACCCCTCAAATGTCTTGGTGAAAGAGGAGGTCCAAATACCATACAAGGGTGAATTGTAACCATTCTAGGTTTTTTTGCACCCCCTTTTTGACGATGCCAATCTCTAACAACCATTTCAGCACTATATTTTGCCAACCCATATGGATTATTTTCTAAAGTAGCATCTTTTGCAAATGTTTCTGTAGTCAAGACATCACCATCATTCCAATTTTCTGGACGAATAGCAGCAGTTGAAGAAGTATGAACAAACCTTTCAACAGTGCCACATTTTTCTATTGCTGAAATAATATTTTTTGTACCAATCACACTAGGATCAACAATTTTTTCTTGAGCGTTTCTTGACCTTATAATGACTACAGCAGCCGTGTGAATTACATCCGTCGCTCCATTAATCGCCCGGTTTACACTATCTTCATCAAATAAATCCATTTCCACAATTTCCAATGAACCATCACCAGTGATTTTCATATTTTTCAGGTGTTCAACCCGCTCTTTATCTCCAGAGTCTCTAACGGTGGCGCGAACTTTTTTTCCTTTCGACAACAAATTTGCCACAATATGACTTCCGATGTATCCACTAGCGCCAGTGACAACCACACACTCTTCGCTCATATTCTACCGTCCAAGATCACACACTTCGTCTTAACCAATCATTCTTCTTCGTCAGAACGCTTTTTCGACAGCCAACTTGGAGCCCACCAATTTATATCGCCCATTAACTGCATTGTAGAAGGTACAACCAAGGCTCTGACTATACTTGCATCCACAGCAACACCCAATGCAAGCATAAAACCAAACTGCTTCATTATAACAACCGAAGAAATTCCAAAGGCTGAAAATACTGTAATCATTACTAAAGCCGCAGATGTAATTATTCTCCCACTCTTTTGTAATCCAACCGCTACAGCCTTAGTATTATTTTTTGTACGCTCCCACTCTTCATGGATTCTTGATAACATCAAGACTTCATAATCCATACTCAATCCAAATAGGATTGCAAATATCATTACAGGAGTAGTGGGATCAATAGGCTGGGGCGTAAAATTTAGTAATTCTGCACCGTTTCCTTCTTGAAAAATCCATACTAAAACACCAAACGATGCACTGACCGATAATACATTCATCACCAGTGCCTTTAATGGTAATACTACAGATCTAACTTGTAAGAAAATCAAGATATAACTAGAAATTAGAATGAATACTAATGCTATAGGCATATTTTCAGACACCGCATCTAAAACATCCTGATTATATGCTGCAATACCGGCTACATGAACAACACTCTGAGCGCCAAACTGAATATTCTTACTTTCGAGTCCCCTTATACTGTTTACCACTTCTCTGGATTCTTTACTGGACTGCTCACCTTCTATCCCGACAATAATCAAAATCACATTATTACCAACAGAACTTTCAATGTGATAATTTCTTTGTAATTCCAAAACATAAGATTCTTCTGAGGATAAATTCTCATCTTCGGAATTATCCCAAAAAGCAATAACCTCATCCTGACTCATTGAAGAATTAAAGTGCGCATACGTGTATACATAACTAGTATGTTCAATAGTCATTATTTCTTTTGAGAAATCATATAATGTTCGAATATTATCTTCCGAAAACGGATCAACCCCTTCTTCTATTTCAAATACAATCTGAGCAGTATTACCAACATTTTCCGGCCAATAGACATCTGTCAATTCTAAACCATTTCTTGCATCATCATCAGGACTCAGAGACTTGTATGTAACTATTCCCCAATCAGCTTGCAGAAAAGGAGATCCAGCAATTAACAATACCATTACCGCCGGCACCAATACTGATAATGGGCGTTTCATTACACTTTCAGCAATCCAAGACCAAAAACCGTCTTCTTTTACCGTGTCGGTCATTGAAAACGGGACCTTCAACGAGTTTATTCTATCTCCCAACAAAGACAATATTGCCGGCAAAAGAAGTACGGATGAAATCAAAGCGACAAGAGTGGCACATATACCCCCCCATCCTAATGAAGGTAAACCAGTGTTTTCGAAAAATAACATTCCCATCAGTCCAACCATCACAGTCATAGCGGAGAAGAAAATAGCTCTTCCAGCAGTTGCACTAGTCATTGCAATGGCAGTTTTATGATCTCTTCCTCTGCGTAACTCTTCTCTAAATCTATTAACTATGAACAGCGAATAATCTACACTCAGACCAATACCCAATAATGAAACAATATTATTTGCATATGTAGTAATGTCATCAAAGACATAGGTCAAACCTGTAACAATACCAACCGCAGCAATTACAGTATACACGCCAGTCAAAACAGGTAATCCAGCAGCAACAAGACTCCCAAAGACCAACAATAAGATTAGTAAAGTAAGAGGGGCCGAAATCAATTCTGCTTTGATTAATTCTTCTTCAAGAGTCAAATCAAATACAACATCAATTGCCAGATTTCCTGTGACCCATTTTTCCATTCCCTCGGGGGCATTTTCTGGTAATTCTAGATCTTCTATAGTCTCTTTTAGCAGAATTTTCGAACCATCTCTGTCTAAATTCACCTGTAACCTTATTCTAGACCAAGACTCATCAATCGTACTAATCAGATTCGATTTATTAGCTTCATTGGTGAACCACGGATAATCTATTGATACATCTTCATTATCTCGAAAAATTTTCACTGTTTCTTCCATAGCAAATCTAATTTCAGAATCACTAGAATTTCCGGTTGGATGGTGAAATAGGACATAAAAAACCTCGTAAGAAGACTCATTTTCATCAGAAAATCCAGTGGCGATAGCTTCCCATCCATAGACGGACTCTAAATCTCCCTCGCCAAAACCTTCGATATATTTCGGTTCTAAAGTAATTAATCCGGCGAGCCCTACCCCTAAAAGTAAAGTAGCAACCAAGACTACCTTCGCATTATCATAAACAAAACCACCAATTTTGTAGTACAACCTATCTTCTAAAACTGAAGGGTCGGTAGTTCCTTCCATGAAAGCCCGAACTACTTTTAATATTAAAATAAGAAGTATATATGATAATACAAAATTTATTCAATGGGGAAATTAGACATCTATTTTAGCATAATTCTGCTACTGATTTTACAATCAAACTCGGCCTCTGCGCAGCCTCATTTGCATCCTCCAAAGTAGCTTCTCCTGACAAGACCAAAATTCCATGAACGCCGGATCTTTCAGCCATTTCCATGTCTGTGTATAACCGATCTCCTACCATTGCACATTTTTTGGGATCTAAACCTAATTCCTGTATTTTATGTAATATCATTCCTGGATTTGGTTTACCGCAAATATGTTCAGGCTTCATGCCTGTAGTCGCTTCAAATAGCGCGATGTAGGCGCCCGTATCAGGCAAACCTCCATCTGGCGATGGGCAAACG
>CERG01050284.1_pt1 | contig 14828 bp, 8 predicted proteins | sample 530861 | NCBI WGS metagenome assembly CERG01 (sample SAMEA2621037, study PRJEB7988) | marine metagenome | biome: marine biome (ENVO:00000447); feature: deep chlorophyll maximum layer (ENVO:xxxxxxxx); material: "saline water (ENVO:00002010), including plankton (ENVO:xxxxxxxx)" | depth 50 m
GTAAAAAATGATGTGAAAAGTAAACAATTTTTTTTTCCTTTTCAAAGGCCCGTAGAAAATTCTGTCTTTGTAACGAAACAATTTATACGCACTTCACTAACTAATAAAAATTATTCAGAACTTCAATCACAAGAGTACTATGTATCAAACGATCCACATTCATGTTAGTTCCCGCTTTGCGCCACACAATAGCTGGAAAAGTTGCCTCAAGCAGCAGAAAACACCTCCCAAGCGTCTCCACTTTCAGGTTCTTTCGTCACCTATGAGTTGTTGAGTTTCATATATGATATTTTTGTCAGGTATTCGCAAAAGGAAAGCAACAAAATCGAAGAGGTTCGAACCCAAAGCAAGGAGGTTCTGTGTAAGAATAATTTTGACTTAAACTTTCGAAAGAATGACTTTATGCAAATGCAGAGAACAATTCTTACCGCCGATTGATCCAGATAATGAACAATTTGTAATTTATGTCCGGTCAAAAAAAGGGTTGAAAACGTGGTTTCCTCTCAACGTAGTCACGGGAGGTTCAACTGCTAATACCTTAGTGAAAGGTTTAGACAGTAATTTATCGAAAGATGTGTGTCTTTCTCTTTTCTATTATCATTTTTCTCATTACTTCTTGCAGATGGCTCTGAAATCACTGACAAACAATATTGGCCAAGCTTTGTACAAAGAGCAGGTTCAGCTGGAAGAAATGGTCAGAAAAATGCCTATGTTGAAGAGTGCGAGAGAACTTGAGTATGGATTCAGTGTCTTGGACAAAAAGAATCCCAACTCTATGTTTAAACCTTCAGAAAAGGACGTTTATGTTATTCCACCGGAGGAAGAGACGCGGATGCCAGCCCAGGAAGCAGCAGAGGGTCTTAAAAAATTCGGAGACAACTTCAAAAAATTAATTGATGGGGGTAACTGAAACTTGAAATCAAAGCTTCGCTAGAGTTCTTCCTTTTTCATTAAGTGTGCGCATTGTTTGTGGCGAATAAAAAATACTCAATCATATCCAGCACTTTTGTTTTCTTGTTCTGTTTTGTTTCGTTAATAACAGCACCAGTAACTATATTTTTCTTTAGTATTCAGTGAAAAGAAATACTTCGTCATCAAAAGTACCTCCTACACTAAACAACCACGGTTGCGCAGGATGCAGTACACAATTGCGACATGCGGAGAATACTTTTGTGCGACTATCTTTGATTGTTTTCAGCGGTTTTATTGCCACCCTTGACAAAAAATCTGCTACAAAAAAACTAAAAATCTGAACTGAAGAGTCATTCAATTCAATAGAGAAAAATGGTTGAGTCTTATGAAACTCTACTGATATCACACCATAGTTGAAAGATAGTGTACGTTCTGCATTACTCGACTGCTCAATATTGTACCAATATAATTTACCGTTAGCACAACCTACCAAAATGTAGTCACCTTGTGGATGCACATCCAAAGTGTTTACACGAGTTGACTCAAATACAAATTTACGTAAAATTTGCTGACTTTTGAGATCATATACTACAATGAACTTCACAGAAGCGACCAAAAGGCATGGTTTGCAAGGGTGGAAAATGATTCTCGAGATACTATTGTTCCCTTCTATGGATAGTTTTTGTGATGTTCTTTTTGAAATCTGGTGGACACATATCTCATTTATATTTGATCCATATACGCAAAGGAAATCACCCTTATGGTGCCAAGATGCATTAGTTAGATAATACGGATTTGTAACATTGTATACTCCTTTATTTAAGTCGAACCAGCCACAAGGAACTTTACTCGGGAGCTCAATAGAAGAACTTGCCGTCATTCTTTCGGTATTAATTTCTATTGGACCGTCATTGAATCGAGATTTCAAAGCATCCATCAAGTCTACAAAATATACAGTATCAAATACGTGGAAAGATATCAAGGATTTATCTCTCTGGGGGCACCATGTCACACTAGACACTGGTGCCACTGTTTTGATCATATGAAGGCATCTCCCCGTAGATAAGCTCCAGATTCGTACTGTGCTATCAAACGCAGAGGATGCTAATAAATTTCCAGACGGATGTACACTCATTGATGTTATTGCCTTTTCATGTCCAGCAAACTTCATCATAAGCTTTGAAGGGAAGAGAGGCTTCACATCGTGTGTCTGAAAGTCTTGTAGTAAGTCAGATACATTCATATCCATTTTTGACCTTTTAGCCCTAGGGCACATATAAAGATCCAGGCATCTACCAAACTGCTCGTTGAGGAAGTGTTTGAACACGGGTACACAGCGCAGTGTACCTAAATTAGATATATCACCTGTATTGCCAAGGTATTCAAGAGGTGCATTGTATGAATCTTCATGACCCCCAAGTTTGACACGGGGAGCTCTAAGTGCTCCTCTTTCTGAATGTACTGAATGTTCAATGCCATTCCAAAGTAATCCTAGCTTAGGAGCTATCTGGTGCAGCCTTGATAACTCAGGTTTTCTTTTACGAATAGATCTCAAAATATTAATGACACGTTTGGATTCCCATTTTGAAGCTAGAAAGCGGCGTTTAGGCTCGTTAGCCCGACCAATTTCGACTTTAGATGTATGTATTTGCGTATTTACATCGATATCATTCATAAACACACCCGTGCATAAATTACGAATAAACTTTACTTCATTTGCCGATAGATATATGCCAGAACCGAGCTTTTTGTCTACGAGCTGTCTCCAACTATCACTCCTGTCTATTTTATGTAAAAGCTCGTCGAGAGAGTCCACCCTTTTCTGTTTTTCCAGTTTTAATCCGAGTAACGAATAACCGACGTGACTCTCATCGCGATACCATTCATCTGGAACGTCTCCGGTGGTATTAGAGTTCGATATTGAGTCGAAGTTCATTAAAACACCGGTTTATAACTTGGAAGAGTCCAACCGTTCCTTTGTATTGCATATACCTATACGTTCGTTGTGCAACCTGTTACTTATAAAAGTATTACTGAGTTCCTTTCTTGAAAGGACAACTTTTTCACAGTGTGGAAGACTCAATCTTCCTTTTCACCTCCTGATGCCTCTACTCGTATGAATACTTGAATAGCTTTATTCGTAAACTACCGCGGAACCAGGGAACCTCCAATATCACTTATGACATCATACGAGCTTATTTGTTTTTTATTTAATTTGTTTTTAGTTGTCACTCAGTTGTTTTGTTTTTTTTTGGATCACTTGTACGAGTGCCTTATAAGTACCTATAGGTACGTATGCCATATGATCCATAATATTGATCACTGCGGACCTTATCAGAGGAAGACCGGTTAGACCAAAAGGTGTGTGAAGGTCGAAAAAATGTGGAAAAGGCAAACTATTGAACCTATCATATGGACCATACTTTAAACGCTGATACTTTACACGGGTTTTTTTGTACACGGTGTACAGCAGCAGCATACTGAAATATATAGATCGATCTCTCGATAAATACGCATCGCAAGTTCTTAAATAGAGCTGTAGCTGTTGCTAGGATTCCGGGAAATCTTCTGTTGCTCGTTCTTCTGAAACTGAGCAAGATTGCACCTCAAGTTCAAATCCACATGCAAGCTTCTACGCAAAGCATACTTGAGCCAAGAAGTTCAACGTGGCACCTCAAAAATATACAAAAAAAGAACGTATTACTCGTCCTTAGAACAAGAAGTACGAGCCATAACCGAGGAAACTATATTTGCCGTGCGCAACAAGAAGATTGTGACCTTTTAACTTCAGTTTCCAGCGCTATTAGAGAGCGTTACGGCTCAGTCGAGACCAAGAGAGTAATCGAAAGCTTGAATTTTCTAGCCGCAGATGAAGAATATTATAGAGATCATGCTAACTTTGGCATACAAAGAGCATCCTCCTATATATCCGGTCTCGAAGCACGCCCTTTCCATGATACCGATAGCCCTGATTTTCTTTGGATGAAAAAACTTGAGAAAGATTACGAAGTCATACTGGGAGAGTTACAAGGAGCTGTGACTAATACTGACATAGAAAAACAAGGCAATTACATCTGGGCACCAGCAGCTAGAGAAGAGGCGATTGCATACGGACCAGACTGGCGTACGCTCGTGTTACAGGACCGCTGTGTATGGGATGTCACAAACTCGTCATTATTTCCGAGGACAACGGAACTAGTAAAAAGATTCAAAGTTCCATCAGTTGAAGTATTTTTTGCACGTCAGTCACCGCAGACTGGCATTGAACCTCACTCAGACAATACTAACTTTATATTGACGTCTCATTTGGGACTAGATGTACCAGAAGGAGAATGCTGGATGCGTGTTGGGAATGAGCAACATTTTTGGAAAAATGGTTCTGGAGTTATTGCAGACACAAGTTTCATCCACAGTACCAAAAATTTATCAGAGAAAACGGATCGTTATGTACTCATCATTCGATTCTGGCATCCAGGATTATCAAAGACAGAACGTAATGCTCTAACTTTTTTATTTGATGCGATTGAAGATCCTACTAAAGAAGGTATTATCAATGCCAATAGACTTGCAGATGAGCGTGAAAATCAACCTAAACTTAAAGCAACAAGTTCAACGAGTCAAACGAAGAAAAAAAAAAAAAAAAAAGGTCTTGGAATGTTGAATAAAGGAATGAGCTAGAATGCCTTCTATGTATAGGTTCCTCTGTAACTAACATCTGTAATAAATTTATTACATACTATACCTACATGTTGCCTTAGGTATTAATATTATATATCGTTCACTAAAACATGTCGAATCGAAGACTCACCCCTTCTCATCTCAGCAATTGCGTCATTGATTTTTGAGAGTGGTCTTTTCTTCACCGAAGCTCCAATTCCATTCCGCGAACAAAAATCTAACATTTCTATCATATCTTTGCGCCCCCCCGTATTACTGGTCGTTATGTTGCACATTGTAAACCCCATGGAAAATACATCTGCTGTTATTGGCGGACACATACCGACAAAACAAATAGTGCCACGTGGTCGTAACAAGTGGAAGAATTTTTCGAAGTCTACTCTTTGGTTTGTTGCGATGGTGACGAGAATGAAGTCCAGAGATCCTTTTCTGCGCGCCATAGCGTCTCTATCTGTGTGTAACACGTAGTGTCTTGCTCCATGTTCAATTGATTTTCTCTTTTTTGACTCAGAAGAAGAAATCGCTGTAACTTCACATCCCATCGCTTTTGCAAATTTAATTGCCATATGTCCAAGGCCACCGAGACCTAAAATTCCTACACGATCCCCAGGCTTAGTTTGTTCCTTCAGCGGAGTCCAAACCGTCTGCCCTCCACAAAGTAACGGAGCTACTTCTGCCGAGTCCAAATTTTTAGGTATATTGAAGGCAAATGAAGCGTCCTTAATGCGTACTAGGTTTGCAAAGCCTCCTCGATTACCCTCGCAGCAAGTGCACACAACTTCACTGCAAAGTTGTTCGTTTCCTCTCAAGCACCACTCACAATCATGACACGATGAACATTGCCAACCTACCCCACAGCGCTGCCCTGGTTTCAAATGTGTGACAGCGTTGCCAACTTGAGTCACAATACCAACAATTTCATGGCCGCATACTTGCGGCCATACGGCATAGTCTCCATAGTCTCCTGAAATAAGGTGGTCATCCGAACCACAAAGCCCACAATGTGTAACTTTTATCTCAATCGAAGTACTCGTCATATCTTGTAGACTAATGTTAATTGGAACAAGATTTTCTCCTTGGGAAAGGGCCGCATAAGCAACTGTTCGGGCTGACCTCTTGGTCGCACTGTCTCTATTTATAAGCAAAGATTCAAGTTGTAATGCATTTGACAAACTCTGACCCCATCGTTCATCTACGCATAAATTTATTTCACCTGACTTTTCGCCGCTTTCGAGCCGCATCCCCTCCGCAGCAAGCTCAACCTCCATGGATTCGAGCAAAAGTAGAGCTCGTTTAAGCTCATCAATGCCATCCGCAGCTCCACTTCTTGCGGCATTGGTCCATCCTCCTAGACTACACATGTGAAGAGGTATATCCTTCGATATCCACGTATACAGTTGATCAAATCTTATTAATTTACCTTTCACTTCTCGGGCATTTCCATCAAAACTTTCAACCTTTCCTTCTAATGAAAGTTTCGTTAGCATTATAGAGCAATCATTAACACTCATAACACTAAAGGCCCAATCCGTGTGCGGAAATAAATTTAATGAAACGCAGGCTCGTAAGAATATCACAATATAATCGTCATCAGGGGCAAAACTTCCTTCATCCGTAGAAATGCCTATATCACCAAGTTGGAGAACCGCACTTGGGACACCTAATTCAGTTTGAGCACGCAAACACAACAATTCTGCCACCTCTTTACTCTTACGATAGCCTGTTGCCTCTTCACCAGGGAGGGGTAGCATTGTTGATGTGAACACGTGCTTAGCGCAAGCTCGTGCTGCAAATTCTAGCGCATTTACTGTGCCACCGACATTTACTGCAGCCAGTGCAGAATATGCCTTCAACATATTAACTTCTGCTCCCGCATTGACAACGACATCGACACGAGACACCAAAAATTCATATTCACTACTAGAGATACCAAGCAATGGCTTTGCAACATCACCACAAACAAGTATTACCTTCTTTGAATATCCATCACCAAAAGAAATTCCACGACGAGAACTCATACTGAGAACCCTTTTATTTGCCTCCTGCTTGTCCTTGGCTCTAATGACGCAGTAGATACGATCGACGAAATCATCTAAAATGAAATCGCGCAGCAGATATGCACCAACGTAACCCGTAACACCCGTTAATAAGATGTTTTTTTTACTTTTCGCATTCCACGAGTCAAAAATAATTCTTTTAGTTTCTTCGCTTTTTTCACGAGCCAATGAGCTGAAAGTGTATTTTTCTGCCTCGTTTACTGCATTAAATTCCCTAGCATCCACTGAAGAGAGACTTGCCATTCCTGATAAGGTTGGTTTAGACAGAATCTCACCTACCTGAACTTCTTGATTTCGATATTTTGATATAGCATCAGCTAGTTCGACAAATTTTAAGCTTCCACCGAGGTCAAAGAAACTATCGCTTCCTTTCAAGTTAAGCTGTGGTTGACCTAATACCGTCTTCCAGATGTTTGCCAACTCTGATTCAGCAACAGTCAGGTCATTTGAAGCAAAGTCCGAAATTCGTTTCAAACTATTGACATCAAGTTTCGAATCCTTACCAGATGTAGCAGTGTGAATTCCATCATCTAAATAATAAAAAGAACTTGGAATCATATAATGCGGAGCTCGCGCCTGCATCCACTCACGAATCTCATTCTCTGATATTGATTCATTCGCGTTCAAAGCTACGGCAGCGACAAGACTGATTTCTATTCCATCTTCCTCACCAAAAACTGAAACTTTCGCTATTTTGATCGATTTATGCTGGAGCAATAAATCTTGAACCATCCGAGGAGAGACTTTGAATCCACGGATTTTAACGTGTGCGCCATTTGCTCTGCTTTCAAATGTAATTTTATTTCCTCCATGCCAGCGAACTAAATCCCCAGTATCATACCAATCGGTTTTTATGGAGGTCTTACCATGCTCCGTCCAGTAACCAGTGAGTAAACCTTGTTTCTGCACGAAAAGATGGCCGATATTGCCGCGTAAAACAGCTCGCCCCGAGTCGTCAAGTATTCTTGTTCTCGTACCTTCTCGAATTTGAAAGCAACCATCTTTATAAACAGCGAGATCACCACTTTCGTTTGTGCTGTATATATTAACTATATTACAAGCGGGTACTTTTGCCAGAAATAAATCTTTGATCTGGTCTCGGAAACGTTCTCCCGTCAACATGAGGGTGTGCACAGAATTAAAAGACTGCCGAAAAGTTTCATCTGATACATTTATCAAACAACTCTCCAAAATAGAAGGAGTCAAAAAAAGTACCGTGATCTGCTTCTGTTCCACGTATTCGCATAGTTCTTTTGGTTTCAGAAAGAAATCGGACGGTATGATGGCAAAAGTGCAACCAGAAAGAATAGGGATTAAAAAATAATAATATACCCAGAAACTCCCGACCCGATCACCATCTCTTAAAATCTTTTCGAAAATTGGCTGCGAATCAGTGAGAGAAGCCTGCGGACAGCATACGACTTTAGATATCCCAGTGGTACCACTAGTAAGCACACAAAAACCTCCGGAATCTGGTTTATTATGTGCATTTAGAGTTGGATGAAGTTCTTTAATGATACTGTTGACACATCCGAAATCTTCCATTTCTTCGGATAGTACAACGACACTCGCCTTTTCTGTATCAGAAATATTCTTTGAAAGAGCATCTGAAGTCAAGATTACTTTGGGTTTAATAATACCTAGAACCCGGTCGAGATCGGTCGATCTATACCAAGTAGGTACATCTGCAAAGATACACTCGCGTAATAAGGAGCCAAGGGCTGCCCATGTTGAAGATGCAGAAGATTCAAGATAAATTGCTACGTGATCACCAGAAGTGCACCCATATCTGGTCAATATCTCGTCTACTTTCAGAGACCTTGCATAAATCTCCGTCAACTTGTACGAACCTTCCACATCCGTGACCGCAATATTGTCCACTTCTTCGCAACGTTGAATTAGCTTCGATAAGTCTCGCCAGTGCACATTCGGAAAATTGATATCGATACTTTCATTGCCTTCAGCGAAACTGACTTCAGACTCCACCTTCGATGACTCAATGTCAGATAGGACTGATTTGATTATGTCTTGCATGAAGATACTTGACACGACATCCTCCTGAGACCGAATTATAGAGACTGGATATGTTAACGATTTCATCGCCGGTATTCTATCCGTAATTATGAGAACACGAACTACACAAATAAATCCTTTTGAAATTTTAGCATCCATTCTTTGTAGCATCTGTAACACAGCTCCTACTTCACCACATACCACTAAAGGCAAATCAAACACATATGGGCATTTTTTTTCCGCAATTTCGAATTCATCGTGGTGAAAAGCAAAAATCGTAGAGTCTGAAAAAAACGAAGCAGTCACACATGGTAACGGGTCCAGGTTACCACCATATGATGAGTCACAGACGAGCACATTAAAATTATTTTGTAAAGATGGACCTTGACGACAAATTGGCCAGCTCTTCCTCATCGAAATAGAGTTCCAAACTACTGCTTCGTAATATGATTTTACTTCTATGGTACTTGCAGACATTCCTGGAGAAATATATTTATCATCAATTTGCTCTTCAATTGAAACTTGAGCCAAGTCTACTAGGTTGTTCACCGCAGACTCAACATCCATCTGGATGAAATCCCAATTGAACATGGATTTTTTATATGCAACTCCAGCAAAGTCACAGACATGCTCTATTGCCGATTTCGGACTTTGGACCAAGTCTAGATCGGAGTCTAAAACTAATGATCTAGCACTGATTCGTTTCAATCTTGCAAGGATCTCAAATGAGTTTTTGTAAGAAAGAGCGTTACTGTTTTCACCAACTTCGACTCCACTCACACTAGTTTTCCATTTCGATGCAGAAGTTGCTTCAGGATCCCGGACAAGAATTATGTGATTGAAACTCTTCAACCAAGCATCTTCCATTTCCGCATCGTTGTAATCATGACATAGTTCCATGATAACATTTACCTTCACCCCTGCGTTTATGCTCAGTATTTCTAGGATAGAAGTATATGCTGCTTTTCTCAGCGAATTCCTAACACTCTGTTCAACATACGTGCTTGAATCTGAATGCGAGGATATTCTGGATTTGTACATTTGAATCTCGGGGTGCATTTTGAAACAGCATTTGAGAGTATCTGTGTGACTATTGGGTAAAGCCCATACTATAATTGGCTTTCTCTCACTGTAGTGCAAATCATTTGATGAAATCAGAGGATATGAACTTCCTTGAGCAGTGCACCAGCAACACATTCCGTCGCGTATAACTTCACATGCAACGCCTAACTTTCTCAGCTTGAATAATATAAAAGGAGCCGGACTTATCCCACCCCGTGCAATAAGTAGAATCCTCCGAGATAGGTCTACTCCAGAATCTAAGAAAATCTGTCTCAAGGTATCCGAATCTTTCGCGGAAGAAATAAGAGAAAATGGGACGTTTCTTGCACCAGGAATATGGCCGCGGCGGTGGCCAGTAAATTCTACTAATATTTCATTCGAGCTATAGTAAGAGATATCTAAAGTCTCTCCGTGAAAAATTTGAGGCTCTCGACAGTCAACAATCTGAATTTTGTCAGAGTCTAAACCTCTCAAAACTTCAGAAACATTAACTTGGTATACCGATGAATTTGTATGCTCACGCGGTGTGTAGGTGTTGAAATAACTATCGTTCATACCGAGATCTTTACGAGAGTCTTCCGTGCAAAAACCAGATTTTTTCCATTCCTCGATCCCACCTTGAAGGATACGCACCTTCCCCGCATGTCCAAATTGTTTGAATACAAAAGCACAATACTCTGCACTGAAACTAGCGTGATCAGTGCCATATATTATAACATCATCTTCAACAGAAATGCTTACTTTGTTCATGTAACGTACAAAATCGGTCAACTTTGGGAAAGCTTGAGGAGTCTGTTGCGAAAGATCGCTCACTAACTCGTGATTGTAAAAGATTGCGAACGGTATATGTTCTTTATCGTACTCTTCACGGATAGATGTCCTTAATTTCGTGTCATCCCATCGCGCATCAATAACTTTTAACCCATGATGCGACTTTTTACTTCCTAGTAGATCTTGAAGTTCAGCAGCAGTGATAGTTTCCAAAATGTACATTTGAAGACGTCTGTCGAAAAAGTAACCCCACACTTCAAAATAAGTATTTAGCTCCTTTAGATATGTAGTGATTCGTAGCACTGTTCGCGCGTATTTCAAACTTCTGAAAGTGCCGTGGATGGTGTGTGCTTTATCAGAAGTTTCTTATAAAAGTCTTCCGCACGTTGGGAACGACTCGTTCTAGATATTGATGAGGCGCGGTGGGAAGAGATAGGACTTTTGAAAAAAAAAACGAAGTATGTAGGAGAGAGGGGAGCAGTTTTAAAAACAGTCGTTCACAAAACGTTTTGTCGTGTCGTATTTACAAAAAAATATTGGTATGGCATCAATGGCAAAAAATAAAGTATATCATATACTCGCTTTCAAGTAAAATCTCAACAAGCATGCATGCAGACACGGTGCTGGGTGCTCTTTTTTTACACAAGGGATTCAAAACCGAAAGTTTACATACTTCGTTAGCTCTTGAGCTATTACGCTTCGGAGTAACTCTGCCTAAAAGCGCGATAACAATTTCCTCCTCGGAGCATTGAAGGTATTTTCAACGCCGTTGTAGGATTCTTTTAAGTAAGCGAAACACGAAAAATGGCACGTAATCGCGGGGAAGATAAACCCACCCCTGAAACCCAGAGAGACGGACAAAATTTCACAGACCGTGACGAAGGTCGAAGTTTTGTATCGCGAACTCGCCGTGAAACGAATATGATTAGAAACCATCCGTGGTTTGACTATCCTCCTGCTTTTGAGAAACGAGTGAGAAAAGTTATAAATAAAAGTAAGCAGCTTTTTAATCCCGCAATAGTCTTCGAGCCACTACCACCAGCGCTCAAATATTCTCTTACCCGTAACCTTGGATTTGTTTCTTCAGTATTTACTCAATTCTTAGGGAGTGATGGAGTAAGTAATGTGCAAGAATCGATTGGTATCAGTAAATAGAAGAGTTTCATTAATTAAGTGGGAAATCTTTCACAGTTTTTAGTATAGTTTCTAAGAGAGTTTGGTTGGTTAAGTAAGCCAAAGTGCTGAAGCAGGGCATGACGAGAAGAACGTGCAAAATAATTATTTTGTAATAGTAAAAAAAACTCATCATTTTCTGACATTCCTTTTGTGAGATATCGAAACAAACTTTTCATCCAGATCAAGCCCTAGCTTTTTAAGGCCAAATGAGTCTCGATGAGGAATGTCACGAATATCAGTTTCCCCCTCAGGAGAAGATCTGATTATCCGAGAAACTTTTGGGTGAGGAGTCAACTGAATATCACCAATACTGTAGTTGTTACCAGCAGGACTTGTGAAACTCATCCTATCGACACTAGCATTTCGTCCCGGCGTTTGAACACTGTTTATCTTGTGATCATATTCATCACAGTCAAGGTTTGCTTTCCGCATTCTAGAGGTATGATATTTTGGCGAATCTGGTACAGATCTTTCATCAACTTGGTCCATAATTTCGATAGGTGCCTGTGTCTTCCATGTTGGAAGCTTCCGTGTTCCTCCATTCGCCTTAATCTTTTCGTAAATAATACCCGAACTTTCATTGATAAGCACTCGGGAGTCTGGAGAAATTGAAAAAGAGTCTAAGTTATGACTATTCATTGCATGACTCTTCGTTGACTCATCATCTGCCTCCCGTTTCCAGTCGAGAGTTGGTTTCATGGGAGTGTTTGAAGAATCTGTGTTTCCTGATCCAGTAAGTGTGCTAGCTCCGGAATCTTCAGAAGAAACATTCAATGTTTGAAGATCTTTACTTATCCCGGTATTAGAAGATGCAGAGGTGCGGAGATTGTCGGTAAAAAACACGTCACTGGACGAATTGCAATTTTTTCCAAGTGCAAGGGAAGACTCGGTCCAGTCACGGGCGTTTGAAGCCTTAGTTTTTGAATTCACCACCTTCCCTCTATCCTCAAAAAAGGGGTCTAATTGGTCAAGCACTTCTCTCGTCCTAATCTCCTCATCATATATCTTTTTATTCTTCCCTCCGATTTCACTTTGAACATTATTTGTCGAATTTCCTTCTTCTTCAAGATTTAATGCAAGACTGTTTGGAGCTGAAACTATTTTATCAATTTCAAGATCTCGTCTGCCATTCACAAAACCAGTGAATCCTAGCACACGCTTAGAAGTCTGATCTAAATCTCGAGAATTATCACGCATGAGCGCACGAACCGGTAAATCGTAAGGACGATTACCAAAAGGTTGCTCGATCTGCTCAGCAGCAGCTTCAATCCCAAATAAAGCCAATGATAATAATGTGGTGACTGGCACGACACCAAAAACACCAACTTCGTGCACAAGAATAAATGGAAGGGAACATACATAAACCATAAGTGTGCACTTTAAATGCGTAATAATACAACCAGGTGGAGGCTGGTTTACCACCTTTTCACAAGATCCATAGTTATCCATTATAGATGCAACCTCGGCATGAACGGTGGAAGCGATTGCAGGAGGCATGTATCCACGTCTAAAAGCTTCCTGCACACAACCTCGAAGAGCTTCTAAGCAGAATAAAACCTTGTTTGATGCCCCAAAAAGACCTTCTAAATCATCTGAATCTAATGGTGTCGTTAATCTTTGTACAACAGAAGCATCTGTAATTGATGTTCCATTGAGTCTGTCCGCTACACACTCTTTAAGAGTGTTTATCAACGCAAGTGCTCGGGCTGCCAAGATTGGATCGTTTGGAGCTACCCACGTACAGAAGGTACCACCCAAATTTTTGCAATAAAACAAAATATTTCCCAAACAAGTTCTCCCATACCACCAGCGTTCGTGAGCATTGTTCCATCGAAACACTAGCATGAAACCCATCGGAAGTCCTAGAACACCATGCATAAAGTTAGAGAGAGGTTTTAAATTAGCCCCAAGACGAACTTTAGCAAATGCAGCGGCACACGCAAAAGTTGTACTTAACAATGTAGGTTGTAAGGGTCCAAGTTCTCGATTTAGCAGCCACCGAGGATTCCGTCCAAAAACCGAGCTAAAAATTCCAGAATCATTAAAATCGAGTGGATTCTCTGGATATAGGATCAGTGAAAGAACAAAAAGTGATACTCCAGAAACTGAGAATAGTAATAGGCGAGTTGTTTTTGAAGGATCTCGAGTGATCCAAATATTTATCATTCGTTGTTTCGTCCGCAACACAATATCATATGCATCTCTATACACTCTATCAATCCACAAAATCCGCGTTTCAGCTATTGAAAATGCGTCCGGATCGAAATCACTTTCATCATCATCTGAGTTACCACCATTGTGTCCATCGCCACCACCTCCTACACCACCATCTCCATTATCACTTTGTCTAATAGATTGCGTGAGAGCGCCAATATTACTTTGTATACCTTTATTTTTATCTAATCCGGGTACGCCCTTCTTATCCATGAGAAAGAATTTACTTTGTTGTTTGTTGTTGTTGTTGATGTTTGTTGATGTTTTACCTGAGTCTGTCTTGAAAATCTTTTGTGACAGAACTTTGGCTTTCAGTTCCTCCAAATCAGCGTGCTTCTTGTTCGAAGCACTTCTCGTACTAGGTAAGCCTATATTATCACAAAGAATGCTATTACTTTCGTTCGTAGCTCCCATTTTCTTTGCACCTGGCTCTCGCATTGACGGAGGTAATAGAGTATCATCGGCAATTTTTTTATTCAAGTCAAGGGCATCACGCCTGGATGTCTGTGACTCTTGAGGAAGCTTCGAAAAATCCTCATCTCGAGAACCAGAAATGCTCTCACTCGTGATTGTTCTAACAATTGATCGATTTTTTTTAGTAGGTTGTGGATTAGCTTTCACTGCAAAACGAGAAAGGGTGTGGGTGTGTGCTTGAAAATTTTGTCTTTTGGTGGACAAATTTGAACCTGACCTTTGCGTAGAAAGCTGCATCTTCTCCTTCACCGCTTCACGAGCTACTCATTCAAAGAGCGAGGCTTCCTCGACCAGTCTCTGCAAGTTTTGAATACGTTCAACACAAATGATTCTATTATACTTTTGAATGCGAGCGCATGAAGTTGAACTCTACAGCTCGTACCAGTGCTTTTCGGTCTTGTTTTTCAACCGATAAATGGTCAAATGCAGTAAAACATTAAGTCTTAACTTTGTAAAAAGTAACCACTTGGT
>CERG01049960.1_pt1 | contig 14824 bp, 16 predicted proteins | sample 530861 | NCBI WGS metagenome assembly CERG01 (sample SAMEA2621037, study PRJEB7988) | marine metagenome | biome: marine biome (ENVO:00000447); feature: deep chlorophyll maximum layer (ENVO:xxxxxxxx); material: "saline water (ENVO:00002010), including plankton (ENVO:xxxxxxxx)" | depth 50 m
CTAAAAGAAATATCGCAGAAAAAAACAAAGCTTGTTGTTTTGCCAGAAAACTTTGCTTTAATGCCAGAGCATGATGCTGAATATCTAGTACACGCTGAGACAGAAGGTGAAGGCCCTATACAAGAGTTTGTTTCTGAACATGCTAAGAAATATAAACTTTGGATAATAGCTGGCACAATTCCTATCAAAACTAATGATCCAAAAAAGGTAACTTCTACAACCTTTGTTTATAATGATGTAGGTGAGATTGTGTCTCGATATGACAAAATACATTTATTTGATGTAGAATTACCTAATTCAGAAGAATCCTATAATGAATCTGAAGTCTTCAGTCATGGTAACCAAATTCAAGTTGTTGACACTCCAATAGGAGTCGTTGGTATTGCAATATGTTATGACCTTCGTTTTCCTGAGATTTTCAGATTACAACATAAACACAATGTTCAAGTAATTGTCTTGCCTGCGGCTTTTACCGAACAAACAGGTAAGGTCCATTGGGAAACGTTAGTTAAAGCAAGAGCAATTGAAAATTTATGTTATGTTGTAACTGCATGCCAAGATGGCTATCATATTAGTGGTACGAGAAAACATGGGAATAGCATGATAGTTAATCCATGGGGGCAAATAATGTCTAGAATAAATTCTGGAGATGGTTATATCGAATCTGAAATTAACCTTAAACAATTAGAAACAATAAGAGAAAAATTTCCAGTTCTTGAACATATAAATTTATTAGAAAAAAAATGAATAATATCCAGAATCTTATTTTAGATAGTCATGATTTAACAAATGTTAAATTAGAAAAATTGCTATCAGCAGCCTGTCCTAAAAATATAGATTTTGCTGATATATATTTTCAATATATAAATTCTGAAAGCTGGGTTTTGGAAGATGGGATAGTTAAAAGCGGTTCATCTAATATTGATAGTGGAGTGGGTATTCGTTCTGTTTCAGGTGACAAATCTGGGTTTGCATATAGCAATGATTTTAATTTTGATAACCTCATTACAGCAGCAAATATGTCTAAATGTATAGTAGAGCATGGACAAAGCAGAACAATTAAAATTGGTGAGGAGAAAAAAATAAAAAGGCTTTATGAGTCAGTGTCACCGTTGGATTATGGAAAGGATGAAACAAAAGTTTTGTTTTTAAAAAATATCGATAAATATATTAGAGATAAAGATTCTCGAGTGGATCAAGTGATAGTTAATTTAGTTGGCGTATATGACTCAGTATTTGTACTTAACACTGATGGTGTCAATGTATTTGACGATAGGCCTCTTGTTAGATTCAGTGTAATGGTTATTTTAAAAGTTGGTGAACGAAGAGAAAGTGGATCAGCTGGCGGTGGAGGAAGGTACTCATATGACCAAGTTATAGATTCTAAATTTGGTTATAATTTCGCAGATGAGGCTCTAAGGCAAGCCAGTGTTAATTTAAAGGCAATTGATGCTAAAGCTGGCGCGATGACTGTTGTCTTAGGCCCAGGTTGGCCAGGTGTCCTTTTACATGAGGCAATAGGACATGGCTTGGAGGGGGACTTCAACAGAAAAAAAACATCGGCATTCTCAGATTTGATTGGAGAGAAAGTTGCTTCTGATCAATGCACTATTGTAGACGATGGTACAATTTCAAAAAGAAGAGGCTCTTTATCTGTTGATGATGAGGGATGTGAAACTAAATGTAATACTTTGATTGAAAACGGAATATTGAAAGGTTACATGCAAGATAAAATGAATTCTAAACTTATGAAAACCTCTCCCACTGGCAATGGTAGGAGAGAAAGTTATTCATGTTTACCAATGCCTAGAATGACGAATACCTTTATGTTGCCAGGCAATTATGAGTCTAACGAAATAATTGAATCAGTTCAGGATGGCATATATGCAGTTAACTTTTCAGGCGGCCAAGTCGACATTACGAATGGTCAATTTGTATTTACAGCATCTGAAGCGTATTTAATAGAAAAAGGAAAAATTACGTCTCCAATAAAAGGAATGACTTTAATTGGCAATGGCCCAGAAGTTCTAAAAAAAGTTTCCATGGTAGGTAATGATTTAAAGTTAGATGATGGAGTTGGAACATGTGGGAAAGAAGGACAAAGTGTTCCTGTGGGAGTAGGCCAACCTACATTAAAGATAGATGAGATTACGGTTGGAGGCACACAAGTTTGAAGCTTGAGAAAGATAGACTATTAAAAACTTTAAAAAGCCTAAATAAAAAATATCAGTATCAATTTTCTTTAGGTTTAAATGAAGGGGTTACAATTACATCAAGATTTGGAGAGGTAGAAAATGTTGAGCATCATAATGATGTAGGACTCAGTGTAACTGTTTATAATGATTATAAAAAAGGCACTGCATCAACAAATAACCTCTCTCAGGCAAGTATAGATAGAATTATAATGAAGGCCGAAAATATATCAAAAAATACTCAACCTGATGAGTATCAAGGGCTGCCAGACTCAAATTATACAAAGCATGATTGGGATGATTTAGATATCTACTACCCTAAAAATCTAGATACTAAAGAATTAATTAATATTACAAAAAATTGTGAAGCTTCTGCATTTGAAGTTGATAAAAGAATAACAAATTCCGAGGGATCAACATTTTCTTATTCTAATAATAAACATATGTTAATCACAAGTAATGGTATATACGGTTCATACAAAAATACAGATTATAGTCTTTCTTGCATAGCATTAGCTGAACAAAATAAGTTAATGGAAAGAGATTATTGGTATTCTAATTCTAGAGACTTTGATAAATTAGAACCAGGTGAAGATATAGGAAAAAAAGCTTCAGAGAGGGTTTTATCTAGGTTAGGAGCAAAAACTATAAAAACAAGAAATTGTCCTGTTTTATTCTCACCAGAAATGTCTGCTTCAATCATAAGTAATTTTTTGACTGCTATCAATGGTTCTTCCATATATAAAAAATCAAGTTTTATGCTAGATAAAATCAATGAAAAAATTTTTCCAGATTTCTTCCAACTAAAAGAAGAGCCTTATTTATCAAATGGTCCAGCGTCTAGACCATATGATTCAGAAGGAGTTCTAACAGTCGAGAAAGATATTATTAAATCTGGTGTACTCAAAACATATTTGTTGGATACATATTCAGCAAGAAAGCTAAATTCTAAGTGTACTGGTAATGGCGTTTTAACTAATATTGTCGTTAACTCCAGCAAACCCTTAACTTCGAATATTATTTCAACCCTGAAAGATGGAATCTATATAACAGATATGATGGGAAGTGGGGCAAACACTTTGACTGGTGACTATTCGCGAGGAGCATTTGGATATCTTGTTGAAAATGGTGAAATCATTCATCCTGTAACCGAAATAACTGTAGCATCTAATTTATTAAAAATGTTTCAAAATATTATCGCCTTAGGCGATGATATTGATTTAAGAAATCGAATTCAAACAGGCTCTATCTTGATTAATGATATTACCATTGGTGGTACTAACTAATATTGAATAAAAGCACGATAGAGAAGGTAATTAATATTAATGTCAGCATGGTTGATATTGTAAATTGTTTCATCAAATAAGATTCAAGAACATTAAATCTATTTTTAATATTATTCAAAACAATCATCTTCATCAAGTTACTAGATATCCTACTCATGAAATTAGTAATTGCATAAATGTATTTTATTTTATTTCTATAAAACCAATCAAAATCTAAAGTAATAGTTAGTGTTCGTTCTAAATATTTTAGACTTACAAAGAATGCTAACCCAGAGAATAATAGCAAATGTAATTGAGAGATAATATGATTGCCTGTATATGGAATGAAGTCTATTTTATATGGTAATAGAGTATATAATGATTCAGGAATTATTCCGATTATAATACATAAGAATGACATTATAATCATAGCAGTCTTCATAAAAAAAGGAGGATCTTCTGTTTCAATCTTTTTATCATTATGGAAAAAAACAAACCATGGAAATTTTATTCCAGCATGAAGAAACACTCCAGCTGATCCTACCAATAGCATCAACCATACAAACTCTAAACCTTCTCGATAGCTTGCATCTACAATCATTGATTTAGATATAAAGCCTGATGTTAATGGAAAAGCTGATATAGCCAATGCGCCTATTATTCCGCATATCGCTGTTATAGGCATTACTTTATATAATCCTCCAACATCTGTACATTTTCTTTTATTTATCATATATAAAACACTTCCTGCAGACATTAATAAAAGACCTTTATATAAAATATGAGCAAAAGCATGTGCTGCAGTACCATTGATAGAAAGTTCAGTTCCAATACCAATTCCTACTATCATAAACCCAACTTGATTCACTATACTGTAAGATAATATTCTTCTAATATCGTTTTCTAACAAAGCATATATAATTCCGTATATAATCATATAAATTCCTATTGCTATTAAAATATGATTACCAGCAAAAGTTGAGATTAATACAAAAACAGATGTTTTAGTAGTATAGGCGGACAGAAAAACTGTTGATGAATAACTACCTTCTGGGTAAGCATCTGGCAGCCATTGTGAGAAAGGTGGCGCGCCCGCATTTAATAATAAGCCAATGAGTATCGACCAAGTGTACCAATTATCTAAGCTTAACATTCTTATTTGTAGATCATTAGTATTTAGGTAAAGACCAATAATACCTAATAATAGAATTAGGCCGCCAAAAAGATGCATAATCAAGTAACGTTGACCCGCTGCACTAGAGTCATCGGAATTAGAAGACCAAATAATAAAAGTGGATGTGATAGCCATAATTTCCCAAAATATATACAGAGTTATAAAATCTCCGGAAAAAATTACAAATATAGCAGATGCTATATATAACAAAATCATGGCTTTTTCTTTGTAGCTATCTCGATATATTGAGAATATTTTTCCAATAATGCCAATAATCAAAAAAACTAAACAAAAAAGAAATGACAGTTTACTGTAAGCAAAATAATTAATTTGAATACCTTTTTCGATGTAAAAAGCATTTTCATGCGGCATGATGAACAACAAAACTATGATAGACAGTGTTAATGATATAAAAGATAATAAATTAGATTTTGATCTAATCAAAAAAATGAGCAATGAACCTAATACCAAAGGAACAGCCGGATGACTCAAAACATTAATCATCATAATATGTATCCTCTTTCTTAAAAAACACTGCAAACATCTTTGCAATAATAATTAGCCCTAAACATGATATGAATCCATATATTGGATAAAAACCGATCATATTATCAATATTGAAATGAACTTTTTCAAAATCATAAAATGAATACAGATATGGACTGATATTCACAAGAATAATTAAACCATAAATTATTTTTTTCCTATTACTCATTTTCTTATTATATACCCATCAATAAATGTTGTGATAAAACTGATATTGAAAAATAACAATATCACTATAGCTCCTATAATCATCACGGGGAAGACTAGAGATATATCTTCAGTAATTTCTTTAGCATCAGAAGAGCTTTCTTTTTCAAAGTAAGATTTATAAATTATAGGGAAATAGTAGCCTGCATTTAATAATGTACTAATAATAATGATAATTAGTAAATATAGTTTATCAGATTCCATAATCCCTATTAACAAATACCATTTACTTATGAATCCAACCGTAGGTGGTAAGCCAATCATGATAAATGCACCAATTAATACAAGAAAACACGTTATTGGTAGTTTCCTTGATAAATTATTCATTTCACTTACCTCTTTAATTCCTGTTTGCGTTGCAATAATCCCCGCTGATAGAAATAAAATTATTTTACCCAAGGCATGAAAGATTAAATGCAGCGTTGCAGCCATGATAGAGTAAGGAGCTAAGATGGCTGTTGCTAGAACAATGTACGATAATTGTCCTATTGTTGAATAAGCTAAACGTAATTTAATATTATTCTGATTTAGTGCAATTATGGATGAGACAATTATAGTAATAGAAGCAAATAATATTATAAAGTTGTTTGCGCTAGTATCCTTTAATACCTCCACACCAAAAATATATAGCATAATCTTCATTAGTATAAATACTCCTGATTTTACAACTGCCACTGCATGTAGAAGCGCGCTTACTGGAGTAGGAGCTACCATAGCAGATGGTAACCATTTATGAAAAGGCATTATGGCAGATTTAGCAACACCAAACATAAATAGTATCGCAAGTAGACTAATGGTTAGACTGTCATAATTATCAAAGATTCCACCAACTCTATAATCAAGCGTTCCAGTCGTGAGCTGCGTTAGAATTATAGCCGGCAGAAGAAAGATGATAGACGTACCAAGAAGATAATATAAATATTTTTTACCATTTATAATTGATTTCTCATCCTTTTTAAATGTTACTAGCGGATATGTGGCTAGAGTTAAGATTTCATAAAAAATGAAAGTAGTTAAAAGGTTAGAGGAATAAATTATTGCGTTTGTAGCAAACATAGAAAAAGTAAAAAAAATGAAAAAACTGGATTTATTTTTATATTCATTGAGATTTAAATATCTTTCTGAATATAATGATGTCATAAACCATAAGCCATTTGATATTATTAAAAAAATTAAACCTAGATGATCAAGCCCAAATGATATAGATATACCTGGGATTATATATATTAAATCGATAGTATTTTGTAAGTACATTGTTTGATTTTTTATAATATATAGCGAACCTAAGAAAGATAAAGCGCTCAATATAATATGTATTAGGCCTATTATTTTTTCTTTTCTAAATAAATATAGAGTTACTATACTTATAAATAAAAACAATAAATGTGCTATTAATATATTCATTAGTTCAGCTGATAAAAAGTGTTAACTGTTATTTCTTTTGATATGCCTACGGTAAAATGCGTATCAATACCTAGATATAAGGTCAGGCCTGTTAAAATAAAAACACATACATATTGATAACCATTAATCTTATGTCCATCAGAAAACTTATTATTCGAAAAATAAATTTTTTCAATCAATAGCCAAACATAAAATAATGTCATAAACGATGTGATAAGGACAACTCCACTTATATACCAATAGTCAGATTTAAAGATCGCCATTACCAAATACCATTTGCTTATAAATCCGGATGTTAAAGGCAAACCGACTAAACCTAATAAAAGTATGAGGAAAGATGATGCAATTAGCGGGTGTTTACTGTTTAAACCAGCTATATCATCCAAAGTAATATTATTATTGTTAATAAAAAGAATAGTTATTATTAAAAAAAGACCTGTTTTAATGATTGAATGGTTAAATACATGTATTAGAGATGCTGTTACTCCATCGGGAGTTAGAAGCATTATAGCAATTACTATATAACTTAGTTGAGCAACACTTGAGAATGCCAGCATATTTTTTATTTCTGATTGTTTGATAGCGACAAATGTTGCTAATAAAACACCAAATAATGAGAGAAATAGAATTAATTGAGCTAAATCATAGTACTCAAATGGATTGATTGAATTGAGAATGTCCAAAAATACTCTTAGAAGGATATAAATCCCTATTTTTGTAGATGTACCAGAAAAATATGTAACAACAATTGATGGTGCATAAGCATAAGTTCTGACTAGCCATCCATGCAATGGAAATAGAGCTGACTTAATGGCAACGCCAATGAAGAATAATGCTATGGCTAAAATGACTGATGAAGACGGTTTAGCTAGTATTATTTTTTCAGATAGATCGGTCATATTTAATGTTCCTGTATGCGTATATAAAATCCCAATAGCCATTAAGATGAAAACCGCTCCAATGCTTCCTATAAAAAGATACTGTATAGCTGCCAATACTGATTTTTTATAATTACCTTGTGAGATAAGGAAATAACTTGCAAGAGAAGATATTTCAAGAAATACAAATAGGTTAAAAATATCATTTGTCAGTATTATTCCAGAAAAACCGATATTGCATAGTAGCCATGAAGTATAAAACAAGTAAATGTTTTCTTTTGCAACTTGTGTATTTACTAAATCCTTACTAGATATAAGACAGATGAGGCTTATAAAATTTATGAGAAATAAAAAATAGCAAGATAATAAATCAGCATTTAATCTTATCCCTATTGGCGCTGGCCATGATCCTAGCTCATAAAACATATCACCGTTGTAATATACTTGTTTAAAAAGAATAATAATTAAAGCGAGATTCAACAAAGAAACTATAATACTCAATATAAAAGAATATTGATTACTTCTTAATAGAATAATTAGAGGAATAAATAAAAGCGGTAGTGCAATAATTAAAATGGGTAGTTGACTCATCTTTTATGTCTCATCCAATTCATCTTCTTCAATGGTATTATGTTTTTGTTTTATCTTTATTATTAAAGCTAAAGCAAGGCTAGTTGTTGCAATGCTTACAACAATTGCTGTAAGGATTAGAACATGAGGTAATGGGTTAGAGTATATTGTATAACCCTGATTCAGAATAGGCGGTATACCTTCGTCTACTTTACTTATAATTAGATAGAAAATAAATACTGAGGCCTGAAAGATATTGAGGCCTATTACTTTTTTGATAAGATTAGTTTCTCGGATTATAATAAATAATCCAATAAGAAACAGTGTCATATTTAATATAAATATCATAATTAACTTTTACCTATATCATTAAATGCATAGAATATTAAAATCATTACATTGCTCACTGTTAAACCCACGCCTAATTCCACTAGGAAAATCCCTAGCATTTGTCCATTAGTTTTTGTATTTGACAATAGATTATAGTCAAGAAAATTTCCTCCAGATAAAATGCCAACAAACCCAACTGTAATATATAGTAATAAACCAAGAGCCATGAGAGATTTAGTCATATTTATGTTAAGTATTGATTTAGCGACATCTAAACTAAAAATAACAGCATAAAGTATGAAACCAGCCGCAAAGATTACACCGGCTTGAAAACCCCCGCCGGCAGAGTATTCACCATGAAATTGAACATATAAGCCAAATAATAAAATTAATGGGATTATTAATTTTGTTACTATTCTTGGTATTGCATGATGTTTCATTTATTTTCCTTTTTTTCTCTTAATATTCCTAAGACCGAAATACCTGCAATAAAGATCACAACAACCTCGCCGAGAGTATCAAAACCCCTATAACCAGCTAATATTGAGGTCACCATATTTGGTATCCCCATTTCATTTTTAGATTCATTTATATAATGTCTGGTCACTTCTGAATTCGTAGTTACAATTGATTTTCCAAAATCTGGTAAATCTGAAATAGCATATATTAGTAACGACAAGGTTAATAAAAATAAAACAACCAACGGGATTGATGATTTTCTCGATGCTTTAATTTCTACATTGGTATGCTTTAGAGTACTCAAAAATAATATTGTAGATATACCAGCTCCGACAGCAGCTTCGGTCAATGAGACATCTATGCCATCTAATAATAAAAATATTAAGGCGCATATTAAACTAAAAACCGTGGTAGCCATGATTGCAGAAAACAAGTCTCTTGTTAACATGACATATATTGAAATGATAATAAGGATGGTTAACAGCAGATATAGAAATGTAATAGTTATTATTTTTTCTCCTTATTATCTTGATGTTTTAAGAATGCTTGGGTTAGGGCATGTATAGCTGTACTTCCTGTAACGTATAAAAATATTAAAATTAGTATAAGTTTTAAACTAAATAATGAGAAGCCAGAATGAATAATTAACGCAGAGATAATTAATAAGGTAGAAAAGGTTTCAACAATTGAAGCAGCATGAGTCCTTGATAAAAAATCTTTAAATCTAAAACAACCAAGCGTACCTATCAATGCAGTAACTCCACCAATAATTAATAGCGCATTCATAATATAAATCATTTTGAAACCTCTTTATCTTCATAGTATTTGAGGACCACTATCGTTGAGATAAAATTAATTAAAGCATAAACCATTGCTATATCAGTAAAGTCTTTTTCTATTGATACTGTACCAACCAGTAATATTAAGAGAACAATCTTAGTGCCAATCAAATTAACAGATAGAATTCTTGTAAATATTTCTTTTGCAGTGATAAATCTAAAAATAGAGATAACCATAGCTATGCTGATCATTAATATTATTAATATATTGATTTCAGACATCTTATTTACCTTCTATATTCTCAAGGCTTTTTTCTGTATGCATAACTTTTGAGTTCATGGTATTTGAAATCAATGAGTCTTTAAATGTCTTATCTAAAACATGTACAGTAAATGTTTCATTATCTACATCTAAAGTAACTGTACCAGGAGTTAGAGTGATGGAGTTTGCATATAACACATGTGCCAAATCAGATTTTTGTGTAGATTTTATTTTGATAATTTCAGGTGCTGTATCTTTTTTTGGATTGATAATATAGAAACATACTTTAAGGTTTGAAATAGTTATTTCCTTAATCAACCAGAAAAAATATAAAGTAAGATTAGTGATGTCAAAGTTATGCATGCTGATTTCATGGTCTATTAGATCCATTTTGTTCACTATATACATCACAAATGCAGCGGATAAGAGTCCTAGAAATATCATCAATGGTGATGTTAGGCCAGATAATATAAACCAAAATATAAAAATAAAGGCAAAAACTTTGATTAAATGATTCTTTTGATTATAGGTATTTTTTATTTTTGCCATACCTTATTATATATAGAATATGTGAGTTTAACCATATTCACTGTAAGAGTAATGATATATCGATAGCTTTTATATTTTTCGTTAAAGCGCCTATTGATATATAAGAAACACCAGGAATTGCGTATTTTCGTATATTTTTAATATTAATATTTCCAGAAATCTCAATTGGGATTTTATTAGTTATTTTGATGGCTTTTTTAATTTGTGTCAGAGTAAAATTATCCAAAAGTATCCTATCTAAATTGTATTTATTAGCTCTTTTGACATCATTTAAATTTCGAGCCTCCATTATGATAGGTTTTTTAAACTTTTTTACTTTTGTCAAATAATTATCTAAGTCTTTAATTAATCTTAAGTGATTCTCCTTAATAAGAATTGATTTGGATAGGTCATACCGATGGGCATTACAACCCATAATTTCACATGCATAGCTTATAGCATTTCTAAGACCAGGCACGGTTTTTCGAGTATGTAATAATTTTATCTTTTTATTTCTAAGACAGTCTTTATATCTTTTAACAATAGTTGAAATACCAGAAAGGGTTTGTAGATAATTTAAAGCAACTCTTTCACCTTTTAAAATGGATACGCCATTTCCTGTAACAGTGGCTATTTTATTTCCTTTTTTAATATGGTCGCCATCTTTATAATGCCATTTTATTTTAACTTTCTTATCGATAATTTTGAATACTTCATCCACCCAATACTTTCCACATAGAATACCGGATTCTTTGAATATAACTTTTGCAATAGATTTATTTTGAATCTTGATTGCCCTGCAAGTAAGATCGTCCATAACCTGATCTTCTATAAGAGCTGTTTTAACTTGAGCAGTAAGTATTTTTTTCTCTTTACTATTAAATATCATTTTTATCATTCAAATATTTTTTAGTTACAGTAAACACAACTGGACTGAGTAGTATTAAAGCAATCAGGTTTGGTAAAGCCATCAAACCATTCATAATGTCAGCGACAAGCCAGACTAGGTTGAGCTCTGTTGTTGCACCTATTGGAATTATTATAATCCATAATATTCTATAAATAGTTATAACATTATTACCAAATAGAAATTCCGCACATTTTTCTCCATAGTAGCTCCAGCCAATTATTGTACTAAATGCAAAAAGTATTAACCCAACTATAACTATATATTTTCCAATCACTGGGATGCCTTGGCTAAATGCAAGAGTGGTAAGGGATGCTCCATTAACACCACTAATCCAGCTATCACTTATTAAGATTACAAATGCTGTTATTGTGCACACCACAAGCGTATCAATCAGAGGCTCTAGCATTGAAATCGTTCCTTGTTTGATGGGATTATTTGTTTTTGCAGCTGCATGCGCAATAGGTGAACTACCTAACCCCGCTTCATTTGAGAAGATACCGCGTGATACACCAAACCTTATTGCCATCCACACCGATGCACCAGCAAAACCTCCAGAAGCGGCGGTTGATGAAAATGCGGAATTTATAATTAACATAAATATTTCTGGAACCATTGTTATATTACTTATAACTATAAATAGCCCGCCCACTATGTATATGATGGCCATGGTAGGGACTAATTTTGATGCGGTTTTTCCTATACTTTTTATACCGCCAAGTATAACTAGCGTTACTAATAGAGCAATTACTAAGCCGATAGACATTTTAGAGATAGCAAATTCATCTGAGAGCACTTGTGCTACAGAATTAGACTGAACACCATTGCCGATACCAAAAGCTGCAATCATGCCAAAGAATGCAAACAAATACCCCAGAAATATATATTTTCTTCCCAGCCCATTTTTTATATAGTACATTGGGCCACCTACATGATCTCCTTCTACATTTTTCTCTCTATAATGTATAGCTAAAAAAGCTTCAGCGTATTTTGTTGCCATTCCAAATAGAGCTGTTATCCACATCCAAAAGATTGCTCCAGGCCCTCCAATAAAAATAGCAGTTGCTACACCAGCAATATTTCCTGTGCCCACTGTTGCAGATAGTGCGGTCATTAAAGATTCAAATGATGATATATCACCAGTATCTTTAGAATCAGATTTTTTAAATAAATATTTAATACCCAAGTTTAAGTTTAATAGAGGAAAACCTTTGAGCCCAAACATTAAATAAACACCAACGCCCAATAAAAAAAGTAAAGTAATGGGACCCCAAACTAGACCGCTGATATTATTTAATAAAATTTCTATATTCATTTTTTGTACAAGACATTAAAAACATTTTGGCGTTTTTGATTTTCAGATTTCAATTCATCGAAAATTATATCTGAATAGTGGGCAATATTTGTTTTATCTTTATGTTTTGTCGCCACTACAGATGAGTACTGACTATGCTCTACTGTATCACCTAATTTATTCAAGATTGAATTAATAGATTCTATATTATTAAATAAATTGTCTTTAATAATTAATGTCCCTTTTTTATTGAGCATTTTAAATGTATTAATTATAAATAATTCTTTATCCTTTTCGGGTAAATGTTGAAGAGTATCTATGATTGTGATGACATCATAATTTGCATTTAATTCTAATGTTGATTTTTTATGGGCATGGATGCTGAATTTCGATGCAAACTCTTTAGATAAATATTTATTAACTTGTTCTATATTATGGTCTTCACTTATATATTGAGTACTATGAATTATGTTTACATAATCACTCATTAAAATCTCACTCGATAATAAGCCATCTCCTTCTATATCACAAAAAGTGACTCCTTTATTACGTCCAAAGTAATTAATTATAATTTGTTCGACAATAGCACTGGTTATACCATTGATATGATGTTTTTGAATTAAGTTTTTAACCTCATCTCCTTCTACATTATTTTTGATAAGAGGTAAGTCATTTTCAAGAAAAGGATTCAAAGTACTATTTTTTATGGGCGGTTCTTTTTTACCTATTCTCATGGACATCACGCCATCATTTTCTGCCCATATATTACTCATGCCCCACCATTTCTGCCTGCTTTGAAAAATTACTTCAAGGGAGCTTCTAGACCAATAATTTTTTTCAACGCCTTGTCTTTCAGCATAAACCGGTAGAATTACGCCTCCATCGGGTTCTATTAAATACATTAAATGCCTAAGAAAAGCCGCACCCCAATTATTAGCAAATAAAGGAAAACTAATCCCTAGATATATTCGATGAAAAGACTTCTTTTCAAATGGATAGTATATGGAGCAAATTTCATCATTTGTAGGGTTTGGTTTAAATATGTTGGAGTCACATGAAACACTAACCATGTCATCACTTGGCTGGATCATCCCATGTTTATCTCTTGTATCAGAATAGTAATAGTCTCTGTCTTCTTCGATATAATCTGATGATTTGTGGATTAAAATTTCTTTCATTTATATGTTTTATTAAAGGTTATGAGATGATAACATGCGATTATAAGAGCAACAATACATAGAAATACATAGAGAATGTTCATGACAGAGGAAGGACATAGTGTTTTGATTGAAAACACTGAAAAATATACAGAATGGATGGACCTCAAGATAGATAATAAGTCTAGAAGAGCTTATTGTTGCAATAAAGAGATAAACATATCCCCTAAAGCTTATAAAATATTGGAATTCCTTATAAAGAATCCTGATACAGTATTTTCGCGTGAAGGAATTATAAATTCTGTTTGGGGTAAGGGGGTTCATATAGGCCCTAGAGCTATCGATGTACATATGAGCGAATTAAGAAAAGCCCTGAAACCCAATAATTATTGTAAAGTGAAAATAAGAACCGCAAGATCGTTTGGTTATTCAATCGAGTATAAAAATTGTGAAGCTTTATAGATATAACCTTAACAAAATCTTAACAAAAAAAGCGTTTACAATATTTTTGTATGATTTAATATTTTCGTATCGCTGCGGAGTTAAATTTCAGATTTATATAGGGAGGAGTGTATATGGAGCTTAATTTAATCTATATGTATATCGGTTTTCTCTTAGCCGCTTATTCCGTAATAGCAAATGATTCGATTCAAACATTGGGGACTTTCTTAGCCTCTAATAAAGCACATTTCAAGTGGCATACTCTATGGTTAGCAGCTTCTGCAATGTTGGTATATACAATAACTTATGGATGGTTAAACTATAATGGAGATATTTCATATGGAAGGTTGACAAGAATCCCTTTTCAAGAAGTCCAGTGGTATCATGCTGCGGCTCCAGCAGTTTTATTGCTTTTGACTCGTAAAGGTATT
>CERG01014091.1_pt1 | contig 14074 bp, 14 predicted proteins | sample 530861 | NCBI WGS metagenome assembly CERG01 (sample SAMEA2621037, study PRJEB7988) | marine metagenome | biome: marine biome (ENVO:00000447); feature: deep chlorophyll maximum layer (ENVO:xxxxxxxx); material: "saline water (ENVO:00002010), including plankton (ENVO:xxxxxxxx)" | depth 50 m
GGTGCTCACATAGTGACCGGCGATTTAATTGAAGCGCTTAAAGAAGGAAAAATCGCTGGGGCGGCTTTGGACGTCACCGACCCTGAACCTTTACCTGAAGATAATCCACTCTGGTCTAATCCGCGCTGCCTTATTACACCTCATATCGGCAATACTCCAGAAATGGGTTTAAAACTTCTTGATCCTTTCATTGAAGAAAATGTGCGCCGTTTTATTAATAATGAAGAGCTTTTAGCGCCTGTTGATGTGGAGTTGGGTTACTAATTGGGTGCATGGGCTGGCTTTTTACTTGCAATCGTTTTTGTTATTGCAGCAGTTAGTAAATTTCGTGACCCAACTGGGACTGAAAAAACCATTGCAGCTTTAGGGCTTCCTTCGCCTAGACTTTTAGCCTCCCTGCTTCCATCTGTAGAACTTCTCTGCGCTGTCCTCTTAGCAATCGATCCCCGCTCTGGAGGTCCTTGCGCTGTGGCCCTGCTAGCAGCTTTCACTACTCTTATCGCTGCCCAAATACTTTCTGGCAATCCTCAAGACTGTGCTTGTTTCGGGTCTTGGTCTTCTAAAAAGATTTCTTCTTGGGATTTACTGAGAAACATTACCCTGATAGCACTCGGTGTTTTAGCAACACTCGACTGAACTCATTGTTATTCAGGCTGATACCTTCACAGGAGAGATAGTCAAAAACTTTTAAGGAGGGTCAATCAAATGGATGGTTTGATGATGGATGTTCCACTTTCTCTTAATCACATATTTGCCCGTGCGGAAAGACTCTTTCCAGAAAAAGAAGTTGTTACTGCTACTCCTTCTGGTAGAGAAAGATTGAACTATGGGGACTGGGCTAGACGAACACGATGCCTTGGTGGGGTGTTCGATGATCTTGGAATAACTGACGACGGTCGTGTAGCAACTTTTGCTTGGAACAACTCGAGACATCTGGAACTATATTTCGCTCCTTCATGCACCGGGCGCGTAGTTCACACTTTAAATCTTCGTTTATTCCCTGATCAACTTACCTACATAGTTAATCACGCAGAAGATGAAGTTATTTTTATAGACCAGTCGGTTGCAGGTTTAATTTGGCCTTTAATGAACCAATTCGAAACTGTAAAACACGTCGTTCTAATGGACGATGGTGCACCCGCACCTGACCCTTCTGAAATTAATGCGAATGTTCATGACTATGAAGAATTACTGCAAGCTGCTGAACCTGTGGAATGGAAAAAAGTTGAAGAAAACCGTGCCGGATCAATGATGTACACGTCGGGAACTACCGGCAATCCAAAGGGTGTTGTTTATTCACATCGTTCAATGGTTCTGCATACATTTGGCGTGATGATGGCCGACAGCGTTGGAATAAACGAAAAAGATGTACTAATGCCAGTCGTTCCTATGTTTCACGCTAATTCTTGGGGTATTGCCCATGCTGGTGTTGCAACTGGCGCAACTCTGGTGATGCCGGGTGCAGACCTTTCCCCCACTGCCTTGGCAACTCTCATAGAAGAAGAGAAAGTTACGGTGGCAGCCGGTGTCCCCACCATTTGGATGGGTGTCTTGCCAGAGCTTAAAGGCCGCGACACGTCTGCTCTGCGTTCAATCCCGTGTGGCGGTTCAGCTGTTCCTAAATCCCTCTCAGAGGGATACCGAGAGCAGACGGGTCTTCCGATCTTACAAGCTTGGGGAATGACTGAAACTAGTCCGATTGCTGCTGTGTGTAATATCAAATCAAGTCTTTCTCATCTTGATGAAGACGCCAAAGCGGATCTACGAACCACTGTTGGACTTGCAGTACCTGGAGTTGATTTCCGTGTCGTTGAACCGGAAACTGGAGAAGAACTTCCTTGGGACAATGAGTCTCGTGGAGAACTTCAAGTCAGTGGGCCATGGGTCGCTAAAACCTACTACAACGATGAACGAGCTAATGATTCCTTTACCGAAGATGGTTGGCTCAAAACTGGTGACGTAGCAACTGTTGATTCAAACGGCTATATCAGTCTTGTCGACAGGACCAAAGATCTGATCAAATCAGGTGGAGAATGGGTGAGTTCAGTTGAATTAGAAAATGAAATTATGGCTCATCCAGAAGTTGTTGAAGCTGCTGTAATTGGAGTTACCTCAACAAAATGGGGTGAACGTCCCATGGCCTGCGTTGTTCGTTCTGAAGATTCCCAAATTTCTGCCGAAGATATCATCGCTTGGCTGGATGACCGTGTCGTTAAGTGGTGGATTCCTGAACGTGTCGAATTTATTGAAGAAGTTCCAAAAACTTCAGTTGGAAAGTTCTCTAAGAAAACTCTCAGAGATCGTTTTTCAGACGTAATCGTAGATTAATTTCACCACGTGCACTGGAGGTGCTTGATTCCGTTTATAAATCCGCTCATCAGTCTGTCGGGCTGCTCCGTAGCGATCACACCCGGAATACTTTTACGGATTTCTCGGAGCATGACAGTTATTTCACGTCGAGCGAGATGTGCTCCAAGACAGAAATGTGGCCCTGGGGCGCCGTAACCAAAATGATCATTTGTTTCGCGTAAAATATTGAACTCGTGGGGGTTTTCGAAAACTAAAGGGTCGCGGTTAGCTGCCCAATAGTAGAGGCTCAGTTTGTCGCCTTCTTCGAACTCTTGATCACCTATACGTACACCGTCTCTTGTTGCTGTTCTTCGCATGAAGATCACTGGGCTTGCCCAGCGGACGATTTCTTCCACGGCTTTTGGAGCTAAGTTCTCAAAATCGTTCCAGAGGATTTCCTTTTGTTCAGGATTTTCAGTCAGTAAATGCAACCCCCAAGAAAGTGCATTCCTGGTTGTTTCGTTTCCTGCTACCAGTAGGAGAATGAAAAATGAAGCGATTTCTTCTTCGGTGAGCTTTTCTCCTTCTACTTCTGCGTAGAGAAGAGCCGAAGTTAAATCATCAGTGGGTGTTTCACTTCGTTCTTCTAGCATTTCTTTCATAAGTGCCGCTAGTTCAAATGCCGCACCCATAATTGAGGCGATAATGTCGGTTCCTTCTGGGGTGTATTCAATGTCGCCCGCTCCGAGAATCATGTTTGATTTCTCAAAAACAAAATCGACTCGGTCTTCCGGAACGCCCATCATCTCGCAGATAACTAGGAGAGGAAGTTGGGCTGCTACCTCAACTACAAAATCGCATTCACCTTTTTCGAGCGCATTCATTATGATTTCTTGTGCTATTCGCTCAACGGACTCCTCGACAGATGAAAGTCGACGTGGTGTGAAACCACTTGAAACGATACTTCTTAGTCTCTTGTGTCTCGGGTCATCCATGTTTATCATTGATCCGAAAAAATCAAGCATTTCTTCTGGAAAGTCAACTGTGCTTGTAGCCCCTTGGCCGCTACAAAAATCTTCCGGTCTCCTACTTGCTTCTGCTACATCTGAATGTCTGACAAGAGAGTGAAATCCTTTTTGCTCAGGAATTACGCCAAATATTTCCTCTGGCAATTCAAAATAACGGTAAGGGTCCTCTGAACGCAACAGATCAAAAGCTTCTTCTCTGTACCCTAATGATTTCGACCAGAACTCTGCACGTGCCAGATCAATTTCTTCAATTTTCATAATTTCAATCCTATGCCAAACTTTCTTGAATAAAAATTCGAAATTTATATGGCTGGTTGTTGTCTTAGGGCACTATACGTGCCATTATTTTCTTGTCGCTCGAGCCCAGACAAGGAGAGGCTGCTGTGGAACTTTTTAATGACTGGATGGGAATTACAGGCGGAGGTCAAGCACTAGGACGCTACGCACACTATCTAGGTGGAATCACTTGGATAGGACTCTTGTACTTCTTCAACTTTATACAAGGTGCAGCATTCGGGGAGATGAGTGACGCAGCTCGTGGAGAAGCACTGAGAAAAATTACCTGGCGCACACTTTGGTGGTTCCGCTGGGCGGCAATGCTTACATGGGTATCAGGAATCTGGATATTGGTACATCAGGAACTAATTCACGATATGGATTACTGGCGTTCTGTGCCTGGAATGGGAATAGCTTTTGGTTCGATTCTTGGGACGACAATGGCTGCTAACGTTTGGATGGTCATTTGGCCTGCTCAAAAAATAGCTATCGGTTCCTCAGTAACGGTAAGTGAAGGTGGCGAAGCGGACGTTGAAGCACCTGCAGCTGCTAAAAGAGCAGGTCGTGCTAGTCGAGTAAACACTCTGTTCTCGATACCACTTATTTTCTTCATGATGTGGCCCAGCCACTTCGGGCTCAACTTTGACAGCCCCGAAGGAAGCACAAGAGCTGTTTTATGGATCGTATTCGCTGTTATTTGGCTCACGATGGAGTTATCAGCTCTTGGCAAAATAGGTGGCTATGACAACAAAATAAACGCAGTTGTTTTAGAAAAGCATCAAGACACAATCAAGTGGGGTTTCCTTATAACTTTGGTTCTTTACCTGCTGTTCGAAATACTCGCCTAAACTTTTTAACTAACTAGAAGTTTTGCTTCCATACCGCTAGTCCTGTGACCGGCAACATCACAGTAAAGAATGTAACGTCCAGCTTTTAGCTGCACTTCTCCGATATCGGTTTTGTTACTGCCTACTTCAAGTTTGAAATCGTCTTCCATTCCTTCGATTACCAAGGTGTGAGACTGAAATCCATCCAACACGTACTCGATCTTGACTAAACCTTCTGATGCTTCGTACATGTCTTCATCAAATTTCTGACTGTCGTATGTGATTACCCTAATGACTCCATCTTCAGCAGGAGACTCGCTTTTTGAGGAGCTGCCACTTTCCGCGGAACCGCCGCCACATGAAATCAATAGCGAAGCGATTAATAGAGTTGCAGCAATTTTATTTAGTTTCATGACTCTCCTTGATTCATCCATGACTTCAGGCTAACAATGAGACATCATTAGAGAATGAGAAAAGTGTCACTTCTTGTTAATCCTCTGGCCGGAAAAGGAAAAGCTCTTTCTGTCGCTGACGAACTGCAGTCTCTCTTAAAAAAACTAAATGTAGAAACAGACGCTTTAATGCCAACGAGCAGGAACGAAGTTGAAGGAGTGATTAACGAATCAGTTGATTCTGGTATCGACACCCTTCTCGCCGTTGGAGGAGACGGCTTGATTAACCAAGCTGTCAACGTTTTAGCAGAAACAGGTACCGTTCTCGGGGTGATCCCAGTAGGCACTGGAAATGATTTCGCTAGATCTTTAAATCTGGATTCTGGTGGATTATTGGAACAAGCGCATAGAGCCTTATCCCCCGCTACACAAGTTGACTTAATAAAATGTGGCTCACAGCATGTTGCCACTAGCGTCATTTGTGGTTTCCCCGCTGCAGTAAATTTACGCGCTAACGGACTTCGCTTTCCTAAAGGTTCGTCTAGCTATACGTTCGCAACTCTTATGGAACTCCCCTTCATGACACCTGCTGTTTACAAATTTAAGCTCGATGGTGAATCCTTTGAAGTAACTGCTGCTGCTGTGGTTATTGCAAATTCTGCATATTTCGGTGGAGGTATGAAAATATGCCCCGACGCTAGTACGTCTGATGGCCTCTTAGATGTCTGTGTAATTGGAGATGTAGGAAAGTTCGATTTGTTGCGGTCTTTCTTAAAAGTTAGAACTGGTGATCACGTGGATCATCCCAAAGTTTCTATTTTCAAAGCTTCTGAAATTGAGATTACAGGAACAGGAATAATACGTGGAGACGGAGAGCAACTAGGCGAACTTCCGGCGAAAATTCAAATTCAAAGGGGTGCGATAAATATAGCGGGTGGTGACAACCAGCCGCCTGGTAGAGGCTAATGTGAACCTATGGGCAAACACCGAGTTGAAATCACTTACTGTCTTACTTGAGATTACTCAAGCTATGCCGTGAGCACAGTTCAAGAGTTACTAACTAACCACCAGCAGGTTCTAGAGGATGTTCGACTCATACCGGGTGGAAGTGGAATATTTGATGTGACTATCGATGATGAATTGATCTATTCAAAACATGAAACTGGAAGACACATCAACAGTGGTGAAATCACTGAGCTTTTCGAAAAGTTTTCTAAGTAACTAGCTTTTCATTCCCATTAAGGCAATAATTTCTATGTCATGTGTCTTATCTCACAATGAAATAAAACATCTTGAAAATTAATACCATAGAATTAAAATAGAAGTTAACTAACGATTAGGAGAAAAAGTGAGCCTCGAAGGAACCCAGACCCACGAGAATTTGAAAGCCGCATTTGCGGGAGAATCGCAGGCAAATCGAAGGTACCTTTACTTTGCAAAGGTTGCCGACGTTGAAGGATATCCGGACATAGCCGGCAACTTCAGAGATACTGCCGAAGGTGAAACAGGCCATGCTCACGGACACCTTGACTACATGAAATCTACTGGTGATCCCGCTACAGGTCTACCAATTGGGGAAACTGCCGAGAACTTAGCTGCAGCAGTTGCTGGCGAAACTCACGAATACACGGAGATGTATCCAGGAATGGCGAAAACTGCCAGAGAAGAAGGTTTTGAAGAAGTAGCAGACTGGTTCGAAACCCTCGCTAAAGCTGAAAAGGCTCATGCTGGACGATTTCAAACTCTTTTGGACTCAATTAGCTGAATCTCTCACTCGTTCACTCACACAATTTGAAAAACCTTTTTAAAAATAAACAACTTAGGAATACCCGTGAATGAACCTGTGCCATACGCCCCTACTGCAGGAATATCATATTCACCTTCAGAAAGCGTTTACTGGGATCATGATGCCTTATCTGGGGAGATTGACCGCACATTCGAGATTTGTCATGGATGTCGAATGTGCTTCAAATACTGCGATAGTTTTCCGCTCCTATTCTCTTTTATAGACGAACGTCATGATGGTGATGTAAGGAAAATTAACGAAATAGAAACAGATCAAATCATGGATGCTTGTTTTCAGTGCAAGCTTTGCGAAGTCCAGTGCCCCTACACTGTCAGAGAGAACCACGAATTTCTTTTGGACTTCCCAAAACTTGTTCACAGGTACAAAGCACAGAAGACTGCGAAACATGGTGTCTCTTTCAGAAACAAAATGCTTGGTGATCCTGAAAAAACTGCCAAACTTGTTCGTTCCACATTCGGGATAGCAGACAAACTCAATCAAAAAAGTCGTATTCATAGAAAATTCATGGAGTTTTTAGTAGGTATACACAATGAAAAAAATCTTCCAAAATTTCCAAGAAAAACTTTTACCTCATGGGCAGAAAAAGAAAATCTAATTTCCGGGCAATCTGAAGGAGAGGTAGTGCTTTTCCCTACTTGCTATGTGGAAAATAATGAACCTGAAATAGGTCAAGACACCGTCAAAGTACTGAAAAAAAATGGAGTTTCCGTGACATGCGAAAAAGGACTGGCCTGCTGTGGAATGCCAGCTTGGGAGTCTGGTGACCTAAAAACTATGCAAGACTTTGCTTCAAAAAATCTAGACCTTCTAGAGCCACATGTTAAAGCAGGGAAAAAAGTAGTAGCTATAAACCCGACGTGTTCGATGATGCTCAGACAAGAATACCCAGAACTGGTTAAAGAAGAAGATAGAGAAAGAGCTTTACTGCTAGCGGAAAAAGTTGCTGATCCAAGTGAGTATTTGTGGTCTATTCGAAATGAAGAAAGGTTCAATACCGATTTTGCAACGACTCCACAGAAAGTTAGTTATCACACTCCTTGCCATTTAAGGGCACAATCTGTTGGATTTAAAGCAAGAGATCTTCTTCGTAAAATCCCTGGAGTCAAAGTAGACACAACAATGGAATGCTGCGGGCATGACGGGACCTTTGCAATGAAAACTGAAGGCTTTGAAGCTTCTGTTCGCATAGGAAAAAAATCTTTTGATTCAATGTCAGAAAGTTCTGCAGAGGTTTGGGCTACTGACTGTCCACTGGCAGCCATGCAGTTCGACCAACATGCGGACAAACGCCCCATGCACCCAATGTCTATTTTGGCTAAGGCATACGATGAAACTGGTTTCTCCACTTCTGTAGATCAAACTAAAGAAACGGATTCTAAAAATGAATGAAACAACTACTGCTTCGAGTCCCCACCACGTAAAAAGATCAGAGATTTTCGATTACCAAACCTATGAGGAGAGTAGAGCAGACACCAAAAACAAGATTTTCGAAATTAAAAAACACAGAAGAATCCACTTGGGCGAAAACCTTACTTTTCTATTCGAAAACCATGAAACGATCAAATATCAGATTCAAGAGATAATGCGAGTCGAAAAAATTGTCAAAGAGTCAGCCATTCTAGAAGAACTGGATACATATAACAGCTTTCTTGGGAATTCAGGAGAGTTAGCTTGTGTTCTTTTGATTGAAATCGAAGAAGAGTCTGACAGAAAACCACTTTTAGAAAATTGGATGGGTATGGAAAAATGCATCTACATTTTAGACGAAGTGGGAAATAAAATTTTTGCAGAACACGACATATCTCAAGTGGGAGATAGAAGGCTATCAGCGGTTCAATACCTTAAATTTCCAATAGGGGCTGATCCCACAGCCATCGGTTGCACATTTAGTGATCTAGCCGGAGAAGTTGAACTCACGAAAGAACAAAAAAACGCTCTTTCTGAAGATCTTGCTTCAACAATAAACTAAAAAGAAATTAAACTTATTCATTTTGCTAACTTGACAAATTGATAATAACCATTATTATCAATGTATGGCTCTTGTTGCAGAAGCAAATAGTGGTGTTCAAGACGAACTAACAGAACGTCTACTACAAGCCGCAGCGGAAGTTTTCGCCGAAAATGGATACGAAAAAGCAGGCGTAGCTGAAATTGCGCGTCGAGCCGGTGTCACAACAGGTGCAATTTACAGTCGATATAGCGGGAAAGCTGAACTGCTGATAGATGCTGTGGATAGACACTTGCTAACACAACTAAACACACTTCATTCGAATGCTTCAGCGATAGATGTACTGTCACACCTGGGAGACCATCTTCTAGATGACCTCTCAGATGGAACAGGACTTTTTCTCGAAGCCGTAGTTGCAGCAAAGCGTGACCCTGAACTGGCAGAACGTCTCCGTCATGTACTACAAAGTGAAGAAAACAAACTTTCTCAACTGATCAGAGAAGCTTCTCCACAACAAGACATTGACCAGCTTGCTCTAATTCGGTTAGCGCATGCGATCGGATTTGGAATGACCCTAACGAGGACAATTGGTTTGGATCTCCCTTCCAGAGATGACTGGACCACTGTTATAAATTTAGTAATTGAAGCGTTTATAAATAATGAAACAAAAACTCACGGAGGACAATCGTGACCACAATAGAAACTAATCCCAATCAGAGCTTGGAAGAATATGCGAATGACCCAGAAAGAATAACTGAGTATTCCGTATGGAACGAAGATGTGACTTCCTTAATCCATGCTGTCGAGGATAACGCCGATGCTATTTTCACTTGGGGTTACGATAAAGGAGAACGAGCTCCCCTTGACCGTTTGTATGAAAAAGCAAAAACTTCACAGTGGAACGGTCAAACCGATTTGGATTGGTCAATTGAGGTAGATCCTTACACGATGCTTCTTCCTGCAAACCCCATGGAAGCCGATTATTTCAAGGAAAACCCTGCATCTCCTCTTCATAAGTTTTCTGACAAGGAGTGGAAAGAGCTCGCAGTCGAATCTCTCAATTGGAGTCTTTCCCAATTTATGCATGGCGAGCAAGGGGCACTCCTATGCACGGCAAAAATAGTTGAGACTGTTCCTTGGATAGACGCTAAATATTACGCTTCGACTCAAGTGGTCGATGAGGCAAGACACGTAGAGGTGTTTGCTCAATATCTGGATCAGAAAATGGGCGGAATAAACTATCCGGTCAATCACCATTTGAAAGCTCTGCTTGATGACATTATCAAAGATAGCCGTTGGGATATCACTTATCTAGGAATGCAAATAATGGTCGAAGGCTTGGCTCTAGCTGCCTTTGGTTTTATGCATCAAACGACTGAAGAACCTCTTCTTAAAAAATTGCTCCGCTACGTGATGTCTGATGAAGCAAGACATGTTGCTTTCGGTGTTTTAAGTCTTCAAGAGGTTTATAAGGACATGGACGCTAAGGAAATTCGTGAACGTCAAGAATTTACGTTTGAAGCAGCGCTTCGCATGCGCGATCGTTTTTTGCGCCAGGAAATGTGGGAAAAGCTCGGGGTGGATGTCAAAGAGATGGTCAAGTATCAGCTCGAAATGCCCGAAGAGTTGAAAGTTTTCCAGCGTCTTCTTTTCTCCAAAATAGTTCCTAATTGTAAAAAACTTGGACTACTTGATGCAGGAGATGGATGGTTGCGAGATCGTTTCACTGAAATAGGTGTAATCGAATTCGAGGATTGGGTTGACACTGGTTCAGAATATGAGGACTTCGATCTTGACAAGAGTCTTGAAGAAAAAGATCAAGAAGTCCGAGAGGCCGCGCACGAGGTCTTTCATAAAGAAGACGCTTAGAGGCAACTGAACTCGAACTTTGAAAATCTAAATATTACTTCTACTCAGAAGAAGTGTCAGTTTCTATCTCGACATGATGCCTAATCACTTCTTCAATAATGAAACGTAGAAACTTTTCACTGAACACAGGGTCTATACCTGCTTCTTCAGCTAGTTCTCTCATACGTTTTACTTGTGCAGCTTCTCTTTCTTTATCTTCGGCTGGCAAGCCGTTCTTAGCTTTATAAACACCTACCTGGTGAGTGATTCGGAATCTTTCAGCGAGTAGATGGATGAGAGCAGCGTCAACATTATCAATACTTGATCGATATTCTTCCAGTAAGTCTTTATTGTCTTCCATTGCCTTCTCCTGATAAGAGTGCAGCTAAAAATTTATTTCTTATATAAGCGTATTACCTGAGATGAAAATGAGCACCAATTGGAACTAGTCTCTCTCTTCTAGCAAACGTTTATACAATGAGGCACGCATGGAGATACCACTAACCCTTACCGACTATCTCAACAGGGCTGAACTCGTATACGGAGATCAAATTGCCGTGGTGGATGAACCGGATCAACCAGCAAAGCCTTTAAAAGAGCTTACATATAAAGAACTCAGCAACTCAGCTCGAGGTTTGGCTGCAGGGCTTGATGAACTCGGAATAGAACTAGGTTCACGGATAGCAATGGTTTCACAAAATTCTGCCAGGATGCTCATCTTTCTATTTGGGACCAGTGCATTCGGAAGAATCGGAGTCCCAATAAACTTCAGACTCAATAAAGAAGAAGTTGCCTACATAGTTGAACATTCTGGAGCGGAAGTTCTCCTAGTTGACCCTGAGTTAAAAGAAGACCTTGCAGACATCAATGTAAATCATTTATTTGTTCTAGGCGAAGAGTCGGACCACCTATTTGAAAATACCAACACTCCTGAAACCTGGACTCCAGATGAAAATGCCACAGCAACCATCAACTACACAAGTGGCACCACAGCCCGTCCCAAAGGCGTGGAAATGACCCACAGAAACTTATGGTTAAACGCCGCAATTTTTGGATGGCAGACCGGCGTTAATCATCGAGAGATTTACCTTCACACACTTCCCATGTTCCACTGCAACGGTTGGGGCATGCCTTATGCAATTACCGGCATGGGAGGGAAACACATAGTTTTAAGAAAAGTTGATGGATTAGAAATCCTAAAACGCATCGCAGAGCATAATGTCACTCTGCTCTGCGGAGCTCCAGCCGTAATAGCATCAATACTCGAAGCTGCAAGCGAATGGGACGGGGAAATCCCCGGAAACGGAACGATGCGAATAGTTGTTGCGGGAGCACCACCCCCAACTAAAACAATAGAAAGAGTCGAAACAGAACTGGGATGGGAATTCATTCAAATTTATGGGCTAACCGAGACAGCGCCATTTGTAACCATGAACCGGACTCGCCCAGAATGGGACAATAAAACGCCGCAAGAACGAGCCGCTTTACTTTCAAGCGCAGGAAGCCCAGCGCTTGGAATAGAAGTCTCCACCTCGCCAGATGGCGAACTGTTAGTAAGAGGCAACCACATTCTAAAAAGCTACTGGCAACAACCCGAAGCAACGGAAGAAGCGTTAGCGGACGGATGGTTCCACACAGGTGACGGAGCGACAATCGGAAAAGATCAGTACGTGACAATCACAGATCGAAAAAAAGACGTAATTATTTCCGGTGGTGAAAACATTTCATCAATTGAAGTCGAAGATGTTCTTTTCTCTCACCCATCAGTCGCTGAAGTCGCTGTGATAGGAGTACCAGATGAAAAATGGGGCGAAACTGTGAAAGCTCTCGTCGTTCTTTCGGAAAACGAATCAGCAGATGAACAGACATTGATCTCGTACTGTCGGGAAAATCTTGCTCACTACAAATGTCCTACATCAGTCGATTTCCTTGAAGAACTAGCGCGAACCACCACGGGTAAATTGCAGAAATTTAAACTACGCGAGCCTTACTGGAAAGACATGAAGCGGCAAATCAACTAACAAAAACCCTTTAAAAACAATCTTTTTAAAATATTAAATTTTACGAAAATATGAAATTTCCTCAAAAGTTGCCACTTATGCCTTTCAGACATAGCGTTTATTTACCGTTAACGGTCGAATAGGAAAAGCCTATTTGAATATCCCAGTTAATTGGAGGGGAATTACTTATGACCAGCAAGTTCGTAAAACTACTTGCAGTAGCACTAGCCATTGGCGTTGTTGCAGCTGCTTGTGGTAGCGATGAAGAAGAAGCACCAGCAGCGGCACCTGCTACAACAGCAGCAGCCGTAGCTACAACAGCGCAAGTCGAAATGGTTGCTGACGGAAGTCTTCTTGACACCGTTCAAGCCCGTGGAACCTTGCACTGCGGAGTAAGTGGAAGCGCTGTTGCATTCTCAGAAACTCAAGCTGACGGCTCAGTAACCGGCTTTGATGCCGACTACTGTCGTGCCGTAGCAGCCGCAGTTCTTGGAGATGCAAACGCAGTTAAGTTCACTTCTCTAACAGCATCAGAGCGTTTCACCGCCGTACAAAGTGGCGATGTTGACGTACTGATTCGTAACACAACTTGGACTCAAAGCCGTGATACCGATGTAGGTATGGACTTTGGACCAACAACTTATTATGACGGACAGCAGCTTATGGGCCGCGCTTCCGATGGGTTTACAGCAAACTCCGGAGCAGCTGACCTTGAAGGCGCAGTCGTCTGCACAAACGCAGGAACAACAACTGAAAAGAATGTTTCTGAATACGCATCTCTTGCAGGTGTAAATATCACACTCAAGACATTCGAAACCAGTGACGAATACTGGCAAGGATTTATCGATGGAGCTTGTGACATTTCAACAACTGACGGATCGGCTCTCGTGGGTCGTAAAGTTAAACAGCAACCTGCCGATGAGGAATGGGTGATTTTCCCAGCTACTCCAATATCTAAGGAGCCTCTAGGACCTACCTACGGTCAAAATGACTCAAAGTGGGCAGATGCAGTGAACTGGACCGTTTATGCAACAATTATTGCTGATGAATACGGAGTAAACCAAAGCAACGTTGACTCAGCAGTTAAAGAAGGAGAGCTTGGACGTCTACTAGGTGGTGACGGTGAACTCCAGACCACTATGGGACTAAGCGCCGACGCTTTCCATCAAGTGATCAAACAAGTCGGTAACTACAGCGACATTTACAACAGAAACCTCAACCCAGTAGGTCTCTACCGTGAAGGTTCTGCTAACGCTGGCTGGAAAGATGGTGGATTAATTTATGCTCCACCAGCACGATAAGTAAAACTCTTATCTTTAAATAAAGTCCTAATGGCCCAAGGTGAATTTCACCTTGGGCCTAGGACTTTTTTACTTATACAGAGACTCCAGTATTTGCTATGATTTCCATAACCCAGTCTCAGGTTTAAGCGAAAAGAAAACCTATGCAATCATCTGCAGAAGAAAAATCAAGCACACTAAAAGCAGTCTCGCAAAGAGTCCCTATATGGCGCGACGTAGTTGTAATAAAATGGGTCACGCAATTAGCTCTACTAGCGGTAGTGGTTTCTTCTCTCTGGTTTTTAGCTGGACAAGCCGGCGACAATCTTCAAGCCAGAAATATAAATACCGGTTTTGATTTTCTTGAACGCCCACCCGA
>CERG01017569.1_pt1 | contig 13968 bp, 11 predicted proteins | sample 530861 | NCBI WGS metagenome assembly CERG01 (sample SAMEA2621037, study PRJEB7988) | marine metagenome | biome: marine biome (ENVO:00000447); feature: deep chlorophyll maximum layer (ENVO:xxxxxxxx); material: "saline water (ENVO:00002010), including plankton (ENVO:xxxxxxxx)" | depth 50 m
ATTCATGGCCTCGTCAAACCTCTTTAAATAGAAAGGGGGTCCTGAACGTACTTTGTCGACTAATTCTTCAAATGACTTTTTTTCAGCTAATTTTTTAGTTGCTTTAGCAAGCTTTTTCGCTAAATACCCAGGTGCTACTAGACCAATTGCTTTTAAGGAATTTTCACGAAGTACTAAGTGGGCGGCCAAGTCTGCTGAACTCCAACCTTCGCATAGTGTGGGTTGGTCGGGTCCAACCGATTCGAATAAATCGCAAAGTTCTTGCCGTTCAATCTGCGCGTAGTTTTTATTCATAAGGCGACACCACAGTATCTGGAACCCATGCACCATGAAATCCATCAGGAACTCTTTGTGGAAGATGAATTCGAGCTATGGGTTTTCCTTCTATATTGTTAGCTTCTAATATCACGAGTTCTGCTGGTGAACCCCCGCGGTCATTCACACAAACCAAAATCCAACCGTCTTCTTCATTTGTTGACCCTTCGCGTGGTACAAAAATTGGTTCTCCTCCAAATCTACCCTCACCATGATCATGGAAAACTACTTCTCCGGTTTCCATATCAGTTCTATATGTGGGACCGAGATCAAAACCGAGAGCAGTATAGGCATACCGATGTCTTCGGCCTACAACTCTTGGATCATGCGCTGGGAACTCATGTGGCAAGTCGCTGACAATTTCTTCGCTTACATTACGAGTTTCCGGATTAACAGTCCATCTTGCAAGTTGAGAAGGACTGTCACCTGCTGGACCTTTAAGATCTTTTTGAAAAATACGCTCATATCTGCAAAGGTCAATGATGATTTTTTTGTCGTCTTGATTTTCGTGAACTTCAAAAGCATTAACCGGGTGAAAGACATAACACAAAGGCGCCTCGCACCAAATGATGTCAGATGCTTGTCCCTCGCGAGGCAATAACCCAATCCTTGACTGACGATCATTTTGCCATGCCAATGGGAAAGGGTCACCTGCTATAGCTAGGTCTAAATCAACACAGACCGGCAAATCGTAGATGATCACATATTTTTCAGTGAGTGACATGTCATGAACCATTGGCATGCCCTCAATTGGTATGTCAGTGACCTTTTTTACCCGATTATCTTCTCCTACTACCACATGCTGCAAGCGGTCGAGAATATCTGGATACGCATAACAGACAGCATGTAACTCTTTTTTGATGGGATCGAACTTTGTGTGGGCACTAAATGCCCCGGGCAGTGTCCCATCAAAATTATCGTAACCAACGGTTTCTAGATCGTATGTCATTGCTACAGGTGTAGTCCCCGCTTCTACTAGTGCGAAAGTAGTGCCACCGTGTCCAATAACTGAAGTGTTAGGTGAAAACCCAGAGTTCCCAAAACTGCTCCCTAATGGAGGTTCTTCCTGAAGTTTTTCGGCTAAATCCCTACCTCTGACCCATCGATTTCGATACCACTCAGCCTTTCCTCCTCGAAGTCGAACACCGTGAATCATCCCGTCACCTAAAAACCAGTGATAAGCCTCTGAGTCCACAGATCCAAAAGGGTTGGGGCCATTACGTAGCCATCTTCCTTCGAGTTCTTTGGGAATTTCGCCTGTAACTTCTAAATCAAACGCTGTTACTTCTTCTTCAACCGGTGCTTTGCTGTCTTCCAGATAAATACTCATTGATTCTCCCTCTTAACATTGCTAGTTCTATGAACCAACAAGTCTTTCTTTCAGCTCGCGTTTTAAGAACTTACCATTTGCATTTCTAGGTAGAGCTTCATCTACAAACCAGATGTGTTCTGGAACTTTAAAAGAAGCTATCAAAGAACTCACGTGATCTTTAAGCTCTTGATTAGAACATATAGTTCCAGGAAGCAAATAAATTGCAACCCCAACAGTTTCCCCTAGCCTTTCATCAGGAACTGCAAAAACTGCAGCTTCGGCTATTGAAGGGTGCTTATAAATAGCTGCTTCAACTTCAGCTGAGTAAACATTCTCTCCACCTCTGAGAACCATGTCTTTAGCTCTATCTACAAGAAAGAGAAAACCATCTTCATCAAAATAGGCAATGTCTCCGGTGTGGAACCAACCTTCGGTGAGAATCTCTTGATTCGCTTCTGGCCTATTCAAATAACCTCGAAAGACATTTCCTCCTTTCACCCAAAGCTCACCTTTTTCTCCGACAGGTAGATCTTTTCCGTTTTCACCGACTATTCGCGATTCCATCACAGGGCAAGGTGAGCCTGCTGATTCCGGCTTGGCGAGGAAGAAATGAGCGGCGTTTACTGTTATAACACCATTCACTTCAGTCAATCCGTAACCAGTGCTTGGTCTACCTTCAAGTCTTTCTTCGATTTTCTGAACTAAATCAGGTTGAACTGCCGCTCCCCCACCTCCAAGGCTGTCAAGGCTACTTGTGTCTCTTTTTGAGAAATCCGGACTATTTACAAGCTCACGCGCCATAGTTGGCACACCTGTGAATGTTGTAGGTCTTTCTTTTTCGATTATCTCTAAGGCTTTTTCAGGATTCCATTTATGCATGAGAATAAGTTTCCCGCCTACCGCTGTTACTGGATGCATACAGCAATTACACCCTGTTACATGAAAAAGAGGGACCGCTAAAACAGAACCTGAGTTACTTTCCCCAACCTTCTTTTCAGAGCCGGGTGGGGGTTCACCTGCTTCTACCGCCTTTTGCTCGGCTAATTTTGACATTGCTCCCCAAAACGCCAGATTTAATAGATTTGAAACAGCTCCTCTATGTGTTAGGACTGCTCCTTTCGGATGCCCGGTTGTCCCAGATGTGTAGAAAACGCATACATCGTCATCAGGTTCAATTAAAACTTTCGGTGTATTTGGGAGTTCTTTACCTTTAGAAATTGCATCCTCCCAGTGAACAGCATCTTCAGGCAGGTCAGCTTTTGTTCTAACTGCCAAGACGTGAATGCCGCCTTCACCCCGAAGAGCGCTTAAGTGTGGAGTAAGTTTTTCTAGTCTTTCCTGATCGCAAACAATTACTTTTGGTTCACAATCGTCTACAGCAAATTCAATCTCTGGACCTGTCCACCATGCGTTCATCCCCACCGCTACGGCTCCGAGCGAAGCAACTGCCCAGTAGGTTAAAACCCATTCAGGATAGTTTCTCATCAATATTGCAACCCTGTCACCGTGTCCGACACCTAAATCATGAAGATATGAAGCAATGCAATCCACTTCAACGTGAGCCGCATCATAAGAAATTCTCTCATCGTCGTAAATCAAATAGTCTTTTTCTCCGTGGGCAACGGACATGCTCCAAATGTCAATAAGGTTCGCCGGAGCGGAATCGTAGACTCTGGTCATGTGATTTCTTATTTCAATATTGGACCAAGCGAATGGGGCGCCCTCTGTCGTTAGCTCTTCCCATGCCTCTTTATAATGTCTGTCCACATTCCCTCCCATGGCTGCCTGCGGTATCCTTACACTTACCGTGGCTGGTTGAGACATAATAGAAGCCGCTGAAGATAAAACATAAACCAAAAGGAAATTAAAATGGAAGAAATTGCTTTTGATGACTTAGATGCATTGAACGCCAACGTAAGCGAAGAATGGAGCGACTGGGGTCCAGAATTCGAATTGAGTCAGGAAAAGATAAATGCTTTTGCTGATCTAACTGGAGATCACCAATGGATCCATATCGATGAAGAAAAAGCAAAAGCTGGACCATTCGGCACAACTATTGCACACGGCTTCTTCACACTTAGCTTGGTCCCGGTTCTAAGTCTGATGCTCGAAGGCTCTTCAGGTGCACGTTTAAAAGGTTTTCAGAATGTAATCAACTACGGAGGAGACCGTCTTCGTTTTCTTGCACCTGTTCCAGCCGGTTCCACTGTTCATGCCCGAACACGCATGAAAGAAGCTAAAGAACATAAGGCTGGGACTTTAATATTGACTGAAATAGCCATACACGTAAAAGGCAGTGATACTCCATCAGTTCTTTATGAAAGTTTGAGTCTATTCCAAGGCTAAAAATAATTAATTCAGTTATTTTTAATAGTCATACCGCCATCAACCATCAGTAAATGTCCGTTAATGTAACTTGACGCGGGTAAAGCAAGGCTCAGAATTGCATGAGCCACCTCTTCAGCTTCTGCATATCTTCGAACGGGAACTCTTCGACGTGCAAATTTTTGTTTAGCCTCTTCAGGTATCTCGTCTGTCATTCCAGTTCTTATCGGACCTGGTCCCACGGCATTAACTGTTATGCCACTTTCTCCCAGTTCCACGGCCAAAGCTCGTGTGAGTCCTACAACCCCATGTTTGGCGGCGGTATAAATTGATGCTGCTGCTGAACCCCCAACACCCTCAGTTGAAGAAATATTAATAATTCTTGGAGCCACAGAATTACTCAAATAAGGTAAAGACGCTCTTATTAGACGCACATGTGAGCTAAGAAGAATATCAATCCCGCTCTCCCACTGTTCTTCCATCAAAGGATCGTTGATAGTTACTGGCAGCGAAACACCAGCGTTATTGACAAGAACATCAATCACTTTATTGTTTTCAGACCCCCAAAGAGATACTTCTTCGGTAACGTTTTTTACTTTTGTTCCATCAGTAACATCGAGTTCCCACCCTCTAGCTTTTCCTCCACTCTCGTTAATTTCTTCCACAACTTTCTCAACTCGTTGTGCCTCAATGTCTGTCACAGCCACGTATGAACCATGATCAGCGAACAAATGGGCTGTAGCCCGCCCTATACCTGAACCAGCTCCTGTGATCAATACAACATGGCCTTTCACAGATCTGCTAAGCGCACTAAGCATTATGAATCATTCAATCAGTTTCCCGCAGAGCGCCAATTGCTCCTTTTTCGCGAAGAGCATCAATAGTCTGCTGATCCAATCCGAGTTCAGCCATTATTTCATCAGTATGTTCTCCGACTCCAGGGGCTTTTGTCGGATTCGTAGGCAGTTCTCCATCAATATAAATTGGTAGGGGTAATTGATCCGCTCCAAGTTCATCTTGCGAAATGAAAGGCATCCTGTGCGAAAACTGGGGATCCTCCGTAACAGTTTCATGGTCATTAACCGGAGCTATAGGAACATTTTTTTCTTGTCCAAAACCCAACCAATCTACACTGGTTTGAGTTTTAAATATTTCTCTTAACTGCTCATGAAGCTCTACGTTATTGCGAGCATGGTCGGCATATTGTGATCCTGGCCAACGTTCGAACAGATCTATTCTGCCAATTCCTTCGCAGAAATTCTCCCAAAATGCTTTTTCAGAAGCCATGAATAAAACATGGCCATCTAAGGTTTCATAGATCTGGTATCTGACACCTTCCCACATTCCGGCCAATCCCGGAGCTCTTCTCTCATAGTCATCAGATGGATTTCCTGTAACTTCATCTTCCGGACGCAAATAGGCTCTGTGTGTTTCTATCCTGTACCAGTCCGCATATGCAGCTGCGTCCGACTGGGCGACTTCGATTTGTTTCCCTCGACCAGTTTCTCGGGCGTTGATAACAGCGGCAAGTATTCCAAGTGCCGCGAGCATTGGACCTACATTTATTCCGATGTTCGGCATAGAGGGAATACGTTTGAACCCATCTTCATCAACTACTGGTTCTATAAGGCCAGCCCATGTGTCATATGCGATTCCGTGACTAGGCAGATCCCTGTACGGACCTGTTGCTCCATATCCTGAGATTGTACAAAAAACAATTTTCGGATTGATTTTAAGCAGTTCATCAAAACCAAAACCAAGACGCTCCAGAGTTCCTGGTCGCATAGCTTCAACTACCACATCTGTTTTTTCAAGCAAATTTCTATATATTTTGGCACCGTCTTCATCTTTGAGGTTTATAGCAATACTTCTTTTGCCTCTGTGTGTGTGAAGATGGAGAAGTGAGTCACCTTGAATGATTGGCCATGTCATCTGACGTATGTAATCACCTGAAGGAGATTCAACTTTAATTACTTCAGCTCCTAGATCAGATAAAAATGTTCCCACTAAACCAGGTCCGAGGAGTGAGTTTTCTAGAACCCTTAAACCTTTTAATAAATCATTTCCGCCCATATGTAAAGTCTCTCCGATGTTTCTTAAATCGACAAACTGAAACACATCTAATTTTCTAAATCTAAAAAACAACTTTTTTTGGAGTCGGGATTTAATTGTTTTCGGTTACGGTGCGATAATTGGATTTGACTCGGAGGTGTCAATTGTCCCCTATAGTTATTCTCGCTGGTGCACGAACTCCCATTGGTCGTCTACAAGGAGGGCTCAAATCAATTTCAGCTACCGATCTCGGTGCTACTTCTATAAAAGCTGCCTGCAACAGGGCTGGAATTGAACCTGCTCAAATTGACTTCTCTTACTTGGGAAATGTGATTTCGGCTGGAATCGGGCAAGTTCCTGCCCGTCGTGCAGCTGTTGATGCAGGAATTCCAATGACATCTCCTTCGACTTTACTTAATAGAGCTTGTCTTTCTGGAATGCACGCTATTCATTTAGCAAGCCAAATGGTACGCCTTGGAGAAGCTGAAATTGTTCTGGCCGGTGGAATGGAGTCGATGACCAACTCCCCATACATGGTCCCTGGAGCAAGGTCTGGCCTAAGATTCGGTGACAGCGAACTTATCGATTCGATGCTTTTCGATGGTCTCACGTGCACAATTGAAAATTGTTCCATGGGTGAAGCAACTGACCGATTTGCTGAAGAGCTTGGCATTTCGCGTCAAGACCAAGATACGTTTGCTGCTCAATCACATCAGCGTGCTGCGAAAGCCCAAAAAGATGGTCTTCTTAATGAAGAAATTTGCACTGTTGAAATTCCTCTGAGAAACGGAGACAATCTGACAGTTAACGATGATGAGGGAATTCGTCAGGACGCCGATTTTGACTCTATGTCTCGTCTTTCCCCAGCTTTTACAAAAAATGGCACAATCACTGCTGGAAATGCGTCACAAATTTCAGATGGTGCCGCTGCGGTAATAGTGACAACAATGGATAAGGCAGAAGAAATGGGGATAGAGCCTGTCGCTGAACTAATGGCTCACGGGCAAGTAGCAGGACCAGATACAAGTCTTCTTCACCAACCAAGCAGCGCTATAAATGTTGCATTGGACTCAGCTGGAATGAAAGTAAGTGATTTGGATCTTTTTGAAATAAACGAAGCATTTGCTGCTGTTGCACTTGCCTCTATGAATCATCTTGGTCTAAGTGACGAAATTGTAAATGTGAACGGCGGAGCGATAGCTCTTGGACACCCAATCGGAATGTCAGGAACCCGAGTTGTTCTAACCCTCATTCACGAACTGCAACGCCGAGGCGGAGGTTTAGGCGCTGCCAGTCTTTGTGGCGGCGGCGGTCAAGGCGAAGCACTAATTCTGAAAGTTTAACAAATGAACGAAACCATTAAATCTGATTCTCCAATCGCAAATACAAAATATGGCGAGGTCGCTGGACGCTTCAGGAACGGTGTGGAGTTGTTCGCTGGAGTTCCTTATGCATCGCCTCCCATCGGAGATTTAAGATTTGCCGCCCCTGCACCTCTAGAAAGTTGGGAAGGTGTTAGGGATGCGAAACGTTTCAGCCCCGCTTCGCCTCAACTCCCCGGCGAAGGGTTGACTGACCGATTTCCCGTACTTTGGGACGAAGACTGTTTGTATCTAAACGTTGTCACTCCCGCGTCAGATGAAAAAAAACGCCCCGTCTACGTTTGGATACATGGCGGAGCTTACAGGAGAGGTCAAGGTGGAGTTGCGTGGTATGACGGGACTTCTTTCGCCTCGCGTGGTGATGTGGTTGTTGTAACAATCAACTACCGCTTAGGAGCTTTTGGTTTCACAGAACTAGGAAAACACTTTGGAGAAAAATTCGCTTCTTCAGGCTTAAACGGTTTTCTCGATCAAATAGCTGCTCTTCAATGGGTTCAAGAAAATATTGCCTCCTTTGGAGGAGACCCTGATCAGGTGACTGTTGGTGGAGAATCTGCTGGAGCTTTCAGCGTTGCCAATCTTCTCGCTTCTCCATTAGCGAAAGGGTTGTTTCACCGTGCTATCGCTCAGAGTGGAGCTGCCTCTCACATACACGAACCTGACGCGGGGGCTGATATAGCCTCGGAATTATTAAAAACTTTGGGAAATCCAACTTCGGAAGAAATCTTAGATTTACCCGCGATTGAAATTCTTGAAGCGCAGGAAGCGCTAATTGAGAAATGGGGATTTGCAGCTAGAGGTGTTCAACCCTTCTATCCAGTCTGGGGGCACAAAGCTCTACCCGAGGCTCCAATAGACCTGATCAATAATGGATCTGCAAGTGATATACCGCTTCTTATAGGTACCAATGAGGATGAAATGTCTCTATATGGTTTTACCGATCTCGATGAAAGAACTCTTTTCCGGTACGTGGAAAGAATTGTTGAGAACCCCAAAGAAGTAATTGATTCATACCGAAAAAGAGTTGGTGATGATTCCGGTTGGTTAGCGTGCGCTATTGGGACCGATTGGGTATTTAGAATTCCTGCTATTCGGTTAGCTGAAACCAGAGAAAAGCATGGCGGGAATACTTGGATGTATCTTTTCTCGTGGGATTCAAGAGCTTTCGAGGGCAGGTTCGGCTCTGCTCATTCTCTCGAATTACCTTTCACTTTCAACACGCTTGAGCGTGCCGGTGTGGATATTTTTATAGGGGAAGGAGAGCTTCCAACCCATGTTGCTGAAGCCATGCACGATGCTTGGATTTCATTTATTAGAGATGGAAATCCTTCTACTGAAATTCTGGGTGAGTGGCCTACTTATACAACTGAGAATAGAGCTGTCATGGAAATAAATGATCTTTGTGATCTTCTAATAGATCCTCAAAGTGAAGAGCGTTCCCTGTGGGATGGTGTCAGATGAGTGACTCCAAGCGTGTTCTTGTTATGGGTGGGACACAATTCAATGGTCTGGCCCTTGTTCACGAATTGGTTAGATCAGGTCATAATGTGACAATACTTAATAGAGGGCAGACTGAAGCACCTCTCCCTGATGGCATAACTCGGCTGAAAGCTGATCGTAGTGACCCCGATCAGATTCGTAATGTTCTTAATGGACTCGATTTTGATGTTGTGCAAGATATGACTGCTTATCATCCTGAGGATGTAGCGCTGATGGTTGAGATTTTCTCAGGGAGAATTGAGCACTACATTTTTGCGAGCTCAACAGTAATTTACGAAGCGACTGATATTTTGCCTATAACTGAGGATCACCCTAAAGAAAGAGGTGACCCTCAAATTGAGTATGGACTGCACAAGTTGTTGTGCCAGGACATCCTTGACGAAGCATATGAAAATGGCTTTCCGGCTACGACAGTTGCTTTCGCGATGGTTTATGGACCTAGAAACATTATTCCTGATCGTGAACAAAGAATGTTCGCCCGAATGGAGTCAGGAAGACCGATTTTAATCCCCGGAGATGGAACTACTATCAGTCAAGTTGGTCATGTTGACGATCAGGCAAGTGCCCTTGAATCCCTGATGTGTAAAACTGTCAGTTTCGGTCGTCTCTATAATCTCACTGGAAACAGTTCTCAATCTGATATTGATTATGTAGAAACTACTGCTGATTCAATAGGGCAAAATGCCGAAATGCGTTTTATACCGTCTGAGATAATGGAGCGACTCTGGGATGGTGAGATTGAATTTGATTCAGCATCTAACAGCAAGGTGAAAGTGGATATCAGAACCAGTAAAGAAGCTTCACGGAAACAGGCTGCTATTCGTCATCGTTTTCGTTTTACGAGTGTCATTCCCAGATTAGCTCCAAATATTCACCGTTGGGATCGGGATGTAATGTTCAGCATCGATGCTATTTGCAAAGACACCGGCTGGCAGCCGAAACATAATCTGTCAACAATGGCGTCCCAAACCTATAAATGGCATCAAGAAAGTGGTGGTCGAGAATTTGATTGGTCTTATGAAGACCAAATACTCGGTCTGATCTCTTAATTATTCGTAACAGGAAAGTGGCAGGCCACGAAATGATCTTCGCCTACTTGTTGCATTTCAGGTTCTTTGTCTTCACATATAGCTTGTGCAGATGGACATCTGGTTCTGAACCGACAACCTGTTGGGGGATTTATAGGTGATGGCATGTCGTCACCTATTGCTGATTCAGACGCATCAACTGTAGAAGCAGGTTCAGGCGCTGATGCCAACAAGACCCGAGTATACGGGTGTGCCGGTAAAGAATAAATAGTGTCGGAACTGCCAATCTCACAAATTTTTCCGAGATACATCACTACCACCCGATCACTGACGTTCCTAACTACTGATAGATCATGGCTTATAAATAAAAGCGTCAAACCATACTTGTCTTTCATTTCCTCTAAAAGATTTAGTATTTGCGCTTGAACGGAAACGTCAAGAGCAGAAACAGGCTCATCGCAAATAAGAATTTCAGGATCTAACGCAACAGCTCTGGCTATAGAAATCCGCTGACATTGCCCACCAGAAAACTCATGTGCTCTTCGATTTGCTGCTATTTCAGGGTCAATACCAACAGATTCAAGAACCTCGTCAACCCTTTCTTGGATTTGTTGTGCGCTCATGCCCTTGGGCCATATAGTTAGTCCTTCTTTAACTACTTCGCGGACTATTCTTCGGGGATTAAGGGAAGAAATAGGATCTTGGAAAATCATCTGCAATTTAGGTCTTACTTTTCTAAGTGCATCTCCCTTTAAGCCTGTGAGTTCAATTGAGTCCCCTTCCGAAGTGACCATCACACTGCCTGACGTCGGCTTGGGGAGTTGCACTATAGACCGAGCAGTTGTGGACTTACCACATCCTGATTCACCAACAATTCCGAGTGTTTCGCCTTTTTTGACGTCAAAGCTGACATCAGAGACTGCATGAACGATTTCGTTCCGACCTACAGAAAATTCCATTACTAAGTTCTCAACACTTAGAACTATGTCATCATCATCACGCAACTGAGCCACTCCACTACCAGCCATCAGAGCTCTCCTGTATCTCTACGAACTGCGGGTATTTCAAATTCTTTCATGTCTAAACCTGCAGGCGTGTAACCCGCATTCTGATTAGCCTCTCTCGCATTAATGCCTTCCGGCGTACCCACCGGATTATGGCATGCGCAAAAGTGCCCCTCTCCTTGCTCAACTAGTGGTGGCATCTCAGTTAAACACTCACTAGTGGAATAGCGGCATCTCTGAACGAATGGGCAACCTATAATTTTACCTATTACCTCTGGCGGTTTGCCTGGGATAGGAACAAGTCTCGTATGGCTTGGAGTGTCGATCCTTGGGATTGTTGCATTCAGAGCTTCCGTGTAGGGATGCAGTCCATCACATTCGAAGAGAGTAGGAGTTGGAGCCTCTTCCATCGTTCGACCTCCGTACATGACCATGATTTCATCTGTGCGCCCTTTTACGACTCCAAGGTCATGCGTTATGAGAATCATCGACATGCCACGCTCTTTGCGAAGATCGTCTAAAAGGTCCAAAATATGCTTTTGGACTGTGACGTCTAAGGCAGTTGTGGGTTCATCAGCTATTAAAAGCCTTGGTCCGCATGCCAAAGCTATGGCGATCACAACCCTTTGTCTGAGACCTCCAGAAAGTTCATGTGGATATTGTCGAAGCCGTTTAGCAGGTTCTGGAATTCCTACTTGTTCAAGTAAATCTCCAGCTTCGGCCATAGCTTCATTGCGACTTCGGTTCATATGAACACGCAGTGACTCAGCAATCTGCTCACCTACGCGTTTAACCGGGTTCAAAGAAGTCATCGGGTCTTGAAAAATCATGGTCATTTCTACACCCCAGAAATGTTTTTCTTTCTTTCCAGCAATTTCTCTTAAATCTCTTCCGTCAAATTTCATTGAACCTTCCACTTGCGCATAAGAAGGCAAAAGATTCATCAGTGTTTTGGCGGTAACAGATTTACCGGATCCGGATTCACCTACAATTCCTATTGATTTCCCGGGTTCAAGATCAAATGAAACTCCGTCGACCGCTCGCACGGAGCCTTGTTCAGTTAAAAAACTGACATGAAGATCTTCAACAGAAACTAATGGGGCAGACATTATCAACCTCCCCCGATTCCTATTTCACGCACGTCAAAGAAATCTCTTAACCTGTCACCTGCATAGTTAAGTGACATCACTGTTAAAAACATTATTCCTATAGGAAACATTGAAACCCATGGCGCTTTTTGAAGAGTTCTAGAAGCAGATCCCAAAACAATCATCTTTCCCCAAGAAAATCCTTCTTCAACCGAAAGTCCTAAAAATGCAAGCCCTCCTTCTCCGACAATCGCCAGGGCCATACCTAAAAACGCCAGGGCTCCCATTGGGATAGTCACATTAGGAAGAATTTCTCGAATCATGATTCTCCGATTGGTGGATCCTAGAATTCTTGATGCCGCCACGAACTCTCTTTCAGCAGTAGCAATTGTGATTGCTCGCGCTAAACGTGCAATTGGTGCAACACCTACGACTCCAACTGTTAAACAAACAACTGCGAGTGTCTGACCTAAAAGTGAAATAATCAAAAGTGCAAGCACCAAACCCGGGAAAGCAAAGAGTATGAAAATTATGATAGAGAGCAATTTATCGGTCGCGCCTTTGAAAAAACCTGCAACGATCCCTATGGGTCCCCCAACGATGAATCCAAAAACTATCGCGAAAAACCCTACAGTGAGAGAAATTCTAGAACCCCAAATTGTTCTGGAGAACATATCTCGACCATTAGTATCAGTACCGAACCAATTATCCCAGTTTGGAGCGTCAAGGCGTCCCCCCACTCCCGTCTGATCCGGATCGGGGATGGGCAAAATGGGCGCTAAGAAAGCTGCCATAATTACCAAAACCATCCATCCGATGGAAACCCAAAAACCAAAACCGATTTTACGTTTATCCATTTTCTCATTTTCCAGATTGGACAAATCTAGATTCTCACGGTTATCAGGTTTCACGGCTTACCCTCGGATCAATAACGGAATAAAAAATGTCAACAATGAAGTTGATTGCTATGAAGGATGAGGAAATTATAGTGACTAATCCAAGTACAAGTGGAAAATCATCCCTAATGACGGCTTCAACAAAAGTTCTTCCCAATCCTGGGATTACGAAAATTTGTTCAACAACTAACGCTCCGCCTATCAGTCCTCCAGTACTTAAACCAAAAACTGTCACCAAAGAGAAAAGCGAAGGTCGTAGAACGTGGCGAAACATTATCCAACGATCCGAAAGTCCTTTAGCTTTTGCCATAAGAACAAAATCTTCCTGCAAAGTTGTTATCAGATCTGTTCTTAATAGACGAAAGTAGGTAGCGGCTAGAGGAAGAGCTAGCGTCATCCCTGGCAGAACGGTCGATCGTAAACGAGTGAAAAAGTCATCATCCTCGTACCGGCTTGGGAATATCTGCCATTTGACTACAAATAAGTAGAAGAGGATCACACCAAGTGCAAAATTTGGTAGAGAAATAAAACCAAAAGAAGAGACTGTAGCTGATTTATCGAATGCACGATTTGCTTTATACGCAGCTCTAATAGCTGCAGGAACCGCTATAACAAGAGCAAAAATTTCTGCAACTACCATGAGAAATATTGATTTTGGTAGTCGGTTCCCAATAATTGTAGTAACGGGCATTGAGTTTTTGAATGAAACCCCGAGGTCACCTTGAACAACATCTCCAACCCATCTCACGTAACGAACAGGTAGAGGATCATTCAAGTGATACTTTTCTCTTGCCGCTTCTACAACTTCGCAGTCACCTACATCTGTCCCCCCCTGACCAGAAACGTCTTCGATCTCTCCTGCGCTAACAGCATCACAATCAACTGAAGCAACGAAACCAACGACATTGAACAACGGGTCTCCCAAATAGTTCATCGCGGCAAAAGCTAAAAAAGTCGCTGCGATAATCACAGAAACCATTTGTGCTATGCGCTTTAAAAGAAAACCCATTTCCCCCCACCTATGGTCAAGATAGATACGTAGAAGTTCGATGTTAGCGCTGACAAA
>CERG01012889.1_pt1 | contig 13932 bp, 9 predicted proteins | sample 530861 | NCBI WGS metagenome assembly CERG01 (sample SAMEA2621037, study PRJEB7988) | marine metagenome | biome: marine biome (ENVO:00000447); feature: deep chlorophyll maximum layer (ENVO:xxxxxxxx); material: "saline water (ENVO:00002010), including plankton (ENVO:xxxxxxxx)" | depth 50 m
ATCAGCCGGGTGCTCCAGCCAAACTAAGCTACACGCCCTTGAGCAGCCATCCGAGATTGGGTACTGATTTGAAACCTACTCAACATCGGTAAGGTCACTTTCGTCACCTTCTCCGTTCAGCTTCAGGAAACTCGGAAGGGTCAGAAGCCTCTTCAGGGAGCACCTAAGAATGACTTCGTCCAACCTGGAAGTTGTCCTAGCCAATTGCCCCACGGGGATGATGAAACTGTCTTCAATGCCATGCTTCTTCCTTACCATGAAATGAGGAGTTACCACTACTCCTCTGTACGTCCTCTTGATTTTGATCATACCAACTACATTGCCTATATCGATTCCATCATTGTCCAAGACAGCCCTGTCTAGCAATTCGTCTGGAGCAAACAACTCCTCCGATATCCTGACAGTGTTCCTCCACCTTCTTTGCAGTTCCCGCATCGATTTGGATAGCTTTACTGCCCCGTCTGGCCTTATGCTGTGTACCAACTCTTTCGAGAGAGGTGCACAGTCAGCTGCTTTCCTCATGTATTCCTCTGCAACTCCTGGGACCACTTTGATCCTCAGTGACTGTACACATTCGTCCCTTGGATGAAACCTCTCTCCTGTGATCACACCTACGAATGTGTCACCGACGTATACGTCTCTTTGCAATAGCTCTTGTATCCTGTAATCGTCATTCATTTTCTCGCCAGCCGTTGTTGAGTGTGCATCCCCCGCGCTTCTCTCCAAGCACGCAGAGCCTTGATTAGCACTTATACTATACGTTAAACAAGACTGATAATCTAATTGGAAATTTCATTTATATTCGAATTTTCCTATTGAAAAATTAAAGTGTGTTTGATTATTTGTATGATTATCAGAATTTTGGTTTCTCCCACCGGGGCGAGCATTGATATGGCCAATTTTCACATCTCCAGCAGACAACCTTGATGAGAGCGTGGATGTTCCGAGGTGTGATGACTGACGCGTTAGGACTACTAGGTGCGATTCGCGAACGAACCGGCGAATCTTGGACCCATGGCATTCCTGATGATACGATACGGAGATTCTCAGAAATTGACCCCTCCTTGTGTACCGCCGTCGAGGAGGCCTCTGTGAACTTCGAAAGTTTGTTGAGTGATTTCGGCGAATCTATCTTTTCAATGAGCGAGAAAGACATGATCGATGAGGTACAGTCTGATTTCGTGAACTTCTATTCTCCTGAAACCGTGAATCCGTACGTTGCTCTCGCAGCTAAGGGCCCATGGATCATCACAACTCATGGTGCGGTTGTACACGACAACGGGGGATACGGCATGCTTGGAATGGGGCATGGACCCGAGGACATAATCATGGCAATGCAGAATAACTGGGTTATGGCAAACGTCATGACCCCCTCACTCAGCCAGAAGAGGCTTGCTAACAAACTCAGATCTGAAGTCGGGCATACCCAGGGGGAATGCCCATTCGACAAATTCATCTGTTTGAACAGTGGAACTGAGTCCGTGGCAATATCAATGCGTATCTCCGATATCAACTCCAAGCGCTTAACCGGAGCAGGGGGGCGTCACGAGGGCAAGCCAACAAAACTACTCGCATTGGTACAGGGTTTCCACGGTAGAACACAACGACCAGCTCAGATTTCAGACTCTTGCAGGAGCAAGTATGAGAAGCACCTCGCCTCATTTGGCGATAGTGACCGTGTAATATTCGTTCCTTCCAACAATGTGGAGGAACTAAGATCCGCCTTCACGAAAGCAGAGAATGATGGATTTTTCATCGAAATGATGGCTATTGAGCCCGTCATGGGCGAAGGGAACCCCGGCCAGTGCGTGACCCGGGAGTTCTACGACGAGGCAAGAAGGCTAACCTCCGATCATGGAAGCTTCCTACTCGTAGACTCAATTCAAGCGGGCATTCGTGGCCAGGGGTGCCTTAGCATAGTCGACTACGAGGGATTCGAGGGCTGCGATGCGCCCGACATGGAAACCTGGTCGAAGGCACTCAGTGCCGGACAATACCCGCTTTCAGTAGTCGGACTGAGTCAGCGTGCCGCGGACTCGTACGTCGTAGGGGTCTATGGAAATACTATGACAACTAATCCTCGCGCCCTCGAGACTGCCATAGCAGTACTCAACAGGATAACTCCAGAACTAAGGTCCAATATTCGCGAGAGGGGTTCTGAGTTCAAGAGCAAGCTGGAAGATCTGATGGCGAGGCACCCTGGAAAGATTTTGGATGTGCAAGGGACGGGCCTTCTTCTCTGTGCGGAACTCGAACCTGACACACTACCAGTAGTGGGTTACGGCGGAGTGGAAGAGTGGTGCAGGATAAATGGACTTGGGGTAATTCATGGTGGCACAAATGCTCTCAGATTCACCCCGCACTTCGCGATTACCTCAGAGGAGATAGACATGATCGTGAAAATCATTGAGCAGGCCCTGAATCACTCCTCAATGGCAGATCAAGCGTTTGAGGCGCAGTCTCCAGCTTGAGTGGTCAAATGACAAAGAAGATTCACATTGCAGGTAATCCAGACCTGTTTCACGATGCAATATCGGATAGACTTGCTAGAGCAGGAGCCATCTTGACCGCAGAAAGAAAGGATGCCGAGCTCATCGTCTCACTCGACGGAGGCATTAGTGGCGATATTTCGATACTACCCGCCCATGTAGGGGAAGTGAGTGCAAGCCTATGCATCAGGATCCATGATTTGTTGATCCCAGATGAAATCAATGAATGGGGGCCTAGTGATATCCATCAATTCTCATCAATGGTAAGGAACGGTGAAACAGAAGCGGAAATTTCGGACTTTGAACTTAGGCACTGGCTCCACGTCAGGGATGCTACTGATGCCCTCTCATTATTGATTATGGCCGACTCAGGTAGCATGCCTAGCGGGGTATTGAACATGTCAGGAAGGCGTGCGTGGGGCCCCGAGGAGATCATTGACGAGATGACCATACTTTGGGACAGGTTCACCAATGCACTGAACCACACACATACGACAGAGTCGCTGTCAACGGTTCCTAGCCCAGTTCGAGATTCCAACAGGAAAAGGCCCAGTAGGCCTGATCTGGGGCCTCTGCATAGTTCACTAAGGCAATTGGGTTCAGACGGATGGCATCCGCTGGTACCAATGCGCGTAGCGCTGATGGAGGTACTCGCTCACGCGGAGAAATAGGCTCAGTTCTTGTCGTTCTGGACCTGTACTCTGATGGACTGAGCCATTCCCTTTGCAGACTGCATAGCCTTGCGTACTCGGGTTCCGGCTGCCTTGTTCCCCTTGTCGTGCTTGACTGCGTCACCCACGGCGTCTTCTAGCATCTCTATCATATCATGCATCATCTTCTCGACGGACATAACGCAGGCCGGGTGATGGGCCGCTCTTAGCCGTTTTCACGTTACACATCGTAATTTTGACTACTATTGGGAGAATAAATCGGCACCGAGGACCGGCAAAATGAGGCTGGCATCGCCCTCTACGACCACCTGAGGGGCCTCTGGCCTAACTTTACCCCATGAGATCGCCTCACGAAGTCGAGCCCCCGAGAGGGATCCGTCATACTCTGGTGCTGTTGTAATCGATACAGCAGAGTCAAGCCCCCCTCTGTATTGGTTCCACCAGATAACATGATGCTTGGAAATCCCACCTCCGACCATCAGTGCATGGCTCTCCTTCGCTGGCCAAGTCAAGTCAGACAAAATCTGTTCATCCGCCATCAAATCCACAAAGAACTGGGGATTCTTTTGTCTGTGCATGAATAGCTGTGCGCCGATTGATCCATCAGTAATCCCTGGTATCACCATGGGGATTCTATGCTTTGCAATCCAGTACAGTAACGATGACTCGTCATCTATCCTGTCGCCCAACGCCCAACATAACTCGACCGACCCGAATCCAAGCCATGGATTGTCAGCATCTTTCTCCTTACGTTCTATCTCTATTTCCTCAAGCCACGGGATAACCACATTCTCCAGGATTTCCCCATAGCATTCGTTCGGAACGATCACGTTGCCCAGCCTATTGAGCCCCTCCTCGCCGAGGGCTATGTCATCGAGTTCGAAGTCTCCATGGAAATACTCCTGGTAAGTCCTCGCTATATCGTGGTCAAGCGTCCCGCAAGTAGTAACTACCACATTGAACGACTTTCTTTTCAGGCCCTCCAAGAAGAATCCACGAGTGCCTGTCGCACAGAGACACGCAGGGAATGAAATCCAATTCAGTACCCCCTCATCTCCGACGTTCTCCATCGACTCTCGGAGTATGTCGCGTGCGTTTGCCAATTTCGTCGCTGTGAAACCTCCAGCCCTCGACATCTGATCGATTAAGGAACCAACACTGTCAACCGTTCCGAAATCGTAGTCCTCGACCGGCACATCAAAGTCGTCGCGCGAGTACCCGTCCACGCCACCTCGAATCTCTCATTCCCCTTCAATTGGTCGTACTCTGAAGCTGTATAATTCGATCCCTGATTGACGCAGCCCTCTCAAAATCTAGACGTGCCGCAGCAGCGCGCATCTCCTTTTCCAACTTCTCGACAATCCTCGACACATCATCTCCGCTCTCGATTCGAATATCCTCGGAATCCTCAACCCAATCCGGCTGACTCACATTATCCAATACCGAATCGGACGTATTCCACATCCCGGCTCCCAGAGCGAACTTCTGGGCTAGCCCCTCGAGCCCCTTCTTGCCCGGTGCCTTGCCTACCAGTCTTCTGCCACCACCACTAGCCCTCCCAGCCGCACCAGCTAGAAGATCAGCAACTTCTTGGCCCATCACAGGTAATGGTTTTTGTATGGTTCTGGGGGTTATTCCATGCTCATCGTTATGCCGTTTCTGCCTGCTCCTCCTCTGTGTGGTCTGCCTCATCGCCGCCTCCATTGAGGGAGAAATCGAGTCAGCATAAAGGATGACAACTCCGTTCTCGTTCCTTGATGCCCTGCCTATTGTTTGGAGGAGGGATCTCTCATTCCTGAGGAAGCCCTGTTTATCAGCGTCAAAGATTGCAACTAGTGAAACCTCTGGTATGTCCAAACCCTCTCTGAGGAGGTTTATTCCGACAATGACATCAATATGACCAATTCTGAGCGCCTTGATTATCTCAGTTCTCTCCAAAGTGTCAATCTCAGAGTGTAGGTAATGCGCCTTGATCCCATTCCGTTCGAGATAACCAGCTACTTCCTCAGCGAACTTGATCGTCATCACTGTCACCAGGACTCTCTCGTCCCTCTCCACTCTGGAATTAATCTCAGACATCAGATCCTGTACTTGCCCCTCCACGCCTCTGACAATTATCTTCGGATCGAGAAGTCCCGTTGGCCTAATTTCCATATTTACGACCCCCTCTATTTGCGAAAGTGTGCCCTCTAAGGTTGTCGAACCAACTTTCTTGCTAAGCTGCGGTTCGGACGCACCACCGCCACCCGGTACATGCATAAGCTCGGTCGGCACCTCTTGTTCAGTAATCTCCGCCAGATGTCGTAACTCCCGCTCTCCGGGTGTAGCACTAACGTAGACCATCTGTGGTACAATAGACTGGAATTCGTCAATCCTCAGGGGTCTGTTATCGTATGCGGATGGCAGCCTGAATCCATGGTCGATCAGATTCTTCTTCCTGGAGAAGTCCCCTCCATGCATTCCTCCAACCTGCGGCAAAGTAACATGGCTTTCGTCCATAATCACCAGATATCTTTCGCTGCCACCGTGAAACTTCTCTGCATTGGTAGAGAAGAAATCCAGTAGGCAGTATGCCCGCTCCCCCCTCTTTCGCCTATCGAAGTGTCTGGAATAGTTCTCAACTCCTTTGCAGGAGCCAATCTCAGTCAGCATTTCTAGATCAAATCTAGTCCTTCCCTCTATCCTATGGGCCTCAATGTCCATGCCCTTTGTTTGGAACCAGTCAACCCTGCCGTCCAACTCGTGCTCTATGTCCTGCAGAGCATCATTGAAACTCTCCTCGCTTGTCATATAGAACTCTCTAGGGTGTATCCAAGCCTCCTCGAATTCATCGAGTAACTCCCATGATATCGCCTCACATATCTGTATCTTCTCAATCCCTTCCCAACCGAATATAACTCTCATCGGATCATCCCTGCTTGGCATCCAGATATCCAGAACCTCCCCCCGAAGTCGAATATCGCCACGAGTCATACCACCCGTAGTTCTCCTGTATTGGAGGCCAACAAGCTCCCTTACCACGTCCTGAGGGTCGATCTTCTGACCAACATGCAACCTCATGTGATTCTGCTCGAAGACTTCAGGGGGATTCAGCCCATAAATCGACGAAACGGTCCCGATGGTAATGACGTCAGGTCTGGAGACCAAAGAAGCCACGGTAGAGAAACGCTCCTGCTCAATCCTCTCATTCATCTGCAACTCCTTGTCAATATACAGATCTCTCCCTGGAATGTATGCCTCTGGCTGGTAGTAGTCGTAGTAACTCACGAAGTACTCTACTGCATTTCCTGGAAACAACTCACTCATTTCCTGCCATAACTGTCTGGCCAGCGTCTTGTTGTGGGACAATACTAGGGTCGGAAGCTGCAGCCTCTCGATTATATTCGCCATTGCGAAAGTCTTGCCCGAACCGGTCACACCCAGGAGAACGCACCTTTCCTGCCCCGCCTCTATCTGGTCGACCAGCGAATCAATTGCCTGTTGTTGATCCCCAGCTGGGCCATATTCAGAGCGTAGGACGAACATCACAGCACCTCAGTCAAACATCCCGTCAGACGTTAGCGGATCGACCGCCATAATGGCGGCTAGAAGGACCCACCCTGTAAGCATCGAAACTCGGAACAGAGTGGTTTGGAAGTCCGCCAATCGCTCCCGAGAGAGAATCACTGCTATATTCAGAACGGACATGACTCCTGCTGCAGCAAGAAACCATATCTCATCCATCGGTTCGGAAATGGCGAAGCATGCAAACCAAAGGAGAGTAAGTTGTATCGAGGTTCTGGTTGTTGCCCGCTCACCGAACCTGGAAGGAAATGAATGGATTCCGTTTTCCCTATCGCTCTCAACGTCCATTCTGGCGTAGTTCATATCGAAGGCAGAAATCCACAATGCGACCCCTATCGAGATAAATAGCACCTCGGGATACCAATAGAATTCTGTTGAACCATCATGCATGCCGGTAATTGCAGCCCATCCATGCACATCAGCCGAGACAGCTACCCAAGCAGCTGCCGGTGCAAGCCCCAAGCATAGTCCAAGCCATGAATGGCACAGCCAAGTATAGCGCTTAGTATACGGGTAGATCACGAAAGCCACGACTGGAAGCCATGCCATCATAAGCGCTACTTCGTTAAGTTGCCAAGCCCCGAAAAGAAGCATGCCTAGAAAAATCGCGGACAGCGTCCAAGCCGTTCCAATTGACATTGCTCCTGAAACCAAATGCCGATTCTCAGTTCGAGGATTGGCAGCGTCAATATCCCTGTCTATTATCCGATTCAATGCCATGGCCAGCCCCCGCGCACCCACTGCTGCAATCAGGATCCAAAGAAGATCAATGCCAAACATCGGTGAAGAAAGCTCGTGAACGAACTGGTTGTGAGCTAGAACGTAGCCAATCAGGACGAATGGAAGAGAGAAAAGTGTGTGTTCTACCTTAACGAACTCCAGGATATCCGTGATACCCATCAGAAACCACCCTCTTCCAGCCAGGAGTCAACTCTGCTCAGCACCTCTGGGTCATGCAATGTAACCCCCGGCCATCTGCGAACAGGCAACTTCCCCTCGTTTGACGGAATTGGGGCAGTGGCATCCCATGCAACACGCCTCCTTTCGCCGTCGAAATGGAAATCCCTTCCAACGTCGAATCGACAGAATAGTTGCCAGAGCAGACGCCTCTTCCAGCCTTCCTCGTAAAGGTCTGCATCAGTGTCCGTGATGAAAAGCCACCTCAGGTTCTTCGAGCCTTCCAAATCCCAAATCTCATTGCATATTCTTGCAATCTTCTCCCTCTGCCTCTTTGCACCGAGCTCGTTCACTTCTTCCACACTCTCCTCGGGCTTGGGCCCTCCCTCAATCTCTGTAGTCACCACCAACATGGAAGATCGGAGGAACCTCGCCTGTTCGACCCCGTCTATGCCAGAAGCCGATATTTCTAGTGCCTCAGGGCAACCGGGCGGAGTCGCTGTTCCATGCAGCCTATCCCCGTCTGCTGGCCTGGTAGCATCGATTAGCAGCTTATCATGAACATTCTCCCATGGAGAGGCATGAGCAAGAGAATCGGCCACCATTCCCGGGAGGATAACTAGATCATCGGGAATACTCACCCTGACGTCCAAGACATCGAGAAGACACTCAAGGTCCTTCACTGGATGCTCATCATCGACCGCTATGATCACTTTGAGAAACATCATCTGGCCTGCACCTAGCAGTCCAAGAGCGGTCTTCCTCCCTTGTCTGGGATACCTCTGCTTGGATGAGACTATTGCCAGATTGTGGAAACCAGTCTCAAGTGGCAGGAAAAGATCCACCACATCTCTATGCTGGAATTTCAGAACTGGGAGGAACGCATCTCCAATAGCCTCTCCGAGGTAACCATCTTCCATGGGGGGAACGCCAACAATGGTCATCGGAACCATGGCATTCTTCCTGTGAGTGATGGCCTCCACATGCATTAGTGGATAAAGATCCGGAAGCGAGTAGTGTCCAAAGTGGTCACCGAACGGACCCTCCATTCTCGTTTCACCAGGTATCATGTACCCCTCGATTACCACATCACACTCCGCTGGGACCCAAAGGTCATTCGTCAGACACTTGGTAATCTTCAATCTACCACCTCCCAAAAGACCTGCGAACTCGTACTCTGAAAGATTGTCGGGAAGGGGTGAAATAGCACTGAACATCACTTCCGGTGGCCCTCCAAGGCAAATCGCCACTGGCATCTTCCCAGTCGATGAATCAGCATGCTCAGCTCCGTGTTTGTGCGCCTGCCAGTGAAGCCCGACTTCCTTCGGCCCGAAGACCTGACTCCTGTACATCCCCATATTGTGTACCCCAGTTTCAGGATCCGCAGTGACTACCAGTGGGAGCGTCATGTAGCGACCCCCATCTTCTGGCCACGTCTTCGGTATCGGTAGTCTGGTAACGTCGGGATTCTCCATAACGACCTGTTGACAAGCTCCCCCCCTCGCCTTTCGGGGAGCCATCGATATTCCCTCCATGGCAAGCCCCAGACCGGTCCAAGGGGCCTTCAGAATCCCGCCTATGTCCGGCTTCATGAGCGCCACCATCCTGTTTCCTATCTCATCAGGGGACTCCACACCCAGTGCCAGATTGGTCCTATCCCTCGTTCCGAATAGATTCATCGCGAGGGGGAACTCGCTGATACTGCCATCAGGGAGTCTGGGTTGCTCGAATAGAATCGCCCCTCCTCCTCTCTTAACCAAGCGATCAGCGAAGCAACCAGCTTCGTACTCGACATCGACTGGATCGGCTACCCTGATTAGCTCTCCAGCCCCCTCGAGAGAGTGGATGTAACGCGACAGTTTGCGCCAGCCCATAGCCCTCTGGAGAGCCTCCAAGATGAGAAGGTTTGCTCGCCGCCGTAGGCGGCGTGACCGACGGTTTCATTGGGCAATCCGCACTCGACGTGCCATGAGCGAGGCGGTCACGACATGCGACGTCCTAGTAATAGGGGCTGGACCCGGTGGAGGTAACGCAGCTCTTCAGTCTGCCAGATTGGGACTCAAGACAATACTTATTGAGGATCATGAGGAGATTGGTACGCCGGTTCATTGTGGCGAATGTATCTCTGATATCGCCTGTCAGAACTTGGGACTAAGCCTTCCTGACGAGGTGATTAGCATGAAAGTCAAGGGCATAAGGGTAATTTTCCCCGATGGTACAGAGAAGTGTCTTTCTGAGCATGGTTATGTTCTGGAGAAGCACCTGTTCGAGAGGTGGATAGCCGAGTCTGCTGTGGAGGAGGGCGCAAGGTTGAGCCTCGGACACAAGGTCACTGGGATGACTAAGCAGTACGAGGAAGGGATTTTCTCGGGATGGCTTTGTGAGGGCAAGGGCGACTTGTTTCCAATAAAGACGAAGATAGTCATAGACGCATCAGGAGTCGCGTCGGTAACCTCCAAGATTACTGAACTCAATCCAAGGGGCAAGGTAGTTGCCGGGATGCAATACGAATTAATCGATGTCCCGACAGACGGTTATCTGGATTTCTACATCTGGCCAGAATACGCTGAAAAGGGGTATCTGTGGATGATTCCGAAGTGTGAAGGAAGAGCTAATGTGGGGCTTGTGACAGAGGACAAGCCAAGGACCAAGAAGGCCCTAGACGATTTCATCGAAAATACACACTTCAAGGATTTGGAGCAAGTATTGCCGCCTTGGAAGAAGAAGGGAAACCCTGCGTTCGGAGGCACTATTCCAATTTCAGGTCCTCACGAGAATACTCATGCTGATGGGCTGATGCTTGTGGGAGATGCAGCTGGATTCACCTCACCTCTATTCGAGGGTGGGTCCCACCTGGCACTCAAGTCCGCTGTTTTTGCCGCTGAGACTGCCGCAGCCGCTATCTCCGAGGGAGACCTAAGCGCCTCTAGGCTAGCTGAGTACCCCGCACTTTGGAAGAAAGAGTTCCCTCCCTACGGAAAGATTCTGAAGGGCAAGAACGCACTCTTCGATCTGTCGGATGACGAGATGTCACTGATGGCTAGATGCTTCCCTGACGAGATGTCCGACATGGGTGCCGGTGGAAAGGCAATGGTTGGCTTCAGAATTCTTCTACGCAAGCCGGGATTGTATCTGAAGAAGATAGTCCCAGCTATGTTGGCATTCGGCTACAGTCGGGCCAAATATTATGGTTGGTGAATTATTGCTCTCCCTTCTAGGGCAATTGCTCTTGCTGATCGCCATTTGTGCGTCTCTTCACCACATTATCAGGCCTGAAAAGTCAGCCGACTCATTCGTCCGGATTGTCACTGCTGCTTCCCAATCCTCTCCCTTCCTGTTGCTCGCAGTAGCCTTCATCATCGATGCCGAAAACCTCGATCTCGTAGTTAGGTATGGCGGATCAGAACTCCCCCTGTTGTATCGCATCTCTGCAGTATGGAGTAGCAGGTCAGGGCCACTACTCCTATGGGCAGCAATAATGGGAATAGTCACTTTGAGCATGTCTAGCAAATTACGAGAGACCCCCCTAGAGATCAGGATAATGCACGGATGGACCTCCCTATTGCTAATACTAGCTTCAATGCTAGACCCATTCAAGGCCTCATCAAGCCTGATTGGAGGAGGCCTAAACCCGCTTCTGCAGACCGACCTGATGGTTATCCATCCACCAATAGTTTTCGCCTTCTATTCACTATGCATCGCTACAGCCAGCGTAGCTCTGGCCGGGGTAATGAGGGGCGACGAGCCTCTTGCAATCCATATCTCACAGCTACATTGGGCCAGGGCTGGCTTCCTCGTCGGAACAATCGGGATAGGCCTTGGTGGCCTTTGGGCATACACTGTCCTAGACTGGGGTGGGTATTGGGCATGGGACCCAGTGGAGACCGGCTCTCTTCTCCCCTGGCTCGCACTTCTTATCGTGATGCACGCTAGGGCTAACACGAACAGCCTCGCCACACATTTGTCCCCTGCCGTCGGAATGTTGGCAGGAGCCCTCGCCTTCCATGCAACTCTGGTAACCAGGGCGAATGGCGTCTGGGCCTCAGTTCATGCATTCGTTTCCGATGGGGAGGGCTCCCTTCCGCAGGACCCCTACCTCAGGGTTCTGGAGATTGTAGAACTAGATGCAATTGGAGCGGAGATACTAGGGTACATCTTCTCCATCTTACTCTTCTGCTACTACGCAGTTTCGCACCTAAGGCGTCAACAGGCAGACTCTCTTAGAAAGTCAGGAAGGACAACTCTAGTTGAGTCAAACAGGAACCTGTCTATGATACTAGTAATTTCATTCGTTGCCGTGTCTCTCTGGATCGGCTCAGTAGCCACGTTTCTGGTGGGACTTTCGGCGATAGTCCTCCTAGTAGAGGGAGACGCACAGAAGCCACCAACGCATTGGGTCGCATTGGGAGTCACACTGATGCTTTTCTCGAGCTGGACTTGGAACTCCGAGTGGTATCAGGCCTTCGCAGGGATGATCCCATTCTTCGTCCCATGGATAATGACTGAGGAGGAAGATGGCCAGTCGTGGGCAATTTTCAACAGCATTTCCTCGCGCACGCGCGCGGCAAAGAGCTTCCCATGGTACGGAGGATCTGCATTCCTGCTGCTGACTTGGATGATTCTAACTGTTGAGATCGATGGCACTAGCCTAGAGGCGCACGAGTTCTACGGCGCACCCATCATCGGACTCCTCGCCCTCTCCCTGGCCACATACTCGTGGGGCAATTCCGTAGACACGAGGACCGGCAATACACTTCTCGTGTTAGCGATACTTCTCTCATTGGCCTTTGCATACTTTGCAGACATGTTCAGCCTACCCGGCGACCCTCATCTGCCCATAACATCCTTCGCAACTAGGGGAGCCCTCTCCATCTTCCTGATTACCCTCCTAGCGTTCTCCTTACCACCTGTGGCAAGGCAGGCATGGAAAACCGGCTCATCTGCTTACAAATCCCTCTCGAAAGCAGACAGAAGGAAACTGCCTCCCGCACGCATCAGATTGCTAGCGAGTCATCTGGCCCACCTTGGAATTCTATTGCTCCTAGTCGGCCATGTGATGACCACAACACTTGTTGATCGATCGGACCCTTCTCACTTGGTCACACTCGTGAAAGACGAACCGGTGAAGCATGGGGAATATGACTACACTCTGGTAGAAACCGTAGCTATCGACAATCGAGATGAGGATTTCAGATTCGACGTCGGCGATGCATATCTTGGAGTTGTGGTTGAGATGAGAAAGGATGGAGAATTGGTAGACACACTTGAGCCAGGTATTCTCAGATTCGGAGTCATGGGTAGGTCCGAAGTAGACAGGCATGTTGGCCTGTTCGGAGACACAATCCTCATCCTCGACGGATTCCAAGTTCAGGACCTGATGCCCTCGATTTTTCTGAATGAGACTGGTGACATCGACAGGATACGCGTGACTGTTCACGAACTCCAGGGAAGCCACCTCGTTTGGGGAGGATGGGTAATCACCATTCTTGCGACTGGTCTAGCCTTTTTATCGAGTGAACGAAGTCAATTGGAAGAGGAGTAATCGAACCTAGCTCGACGGTAGTGCCACCGTTTGTATGAAAAAGGGGAAGCGGGTCGGCCGGACGCCTAGGAGGCCCATTCATGGATAGCGGTGCAATAGTCCACATTGACTACGACCTTTACGAAGGTGAAGCTGAGAGGCTGATCGAGACCACCCGAGAGGAGGTCGCCAAGGAGCATGAAATGCATGAAGAAGGCCGAACATACGAGCCTCTCGTCACAGTAATTGGAGACGGTAGGCTCATCGCCGGGTTCGAATCATCATTGACCGAGGCAGAGGCTGACAAGGACTACGAAGTAGACATCGAGCCTGCAGATGCATATGGCGAGAGGGACGCCAGTCTAGTCGAGACAATAGGGCAGAACGTCTTGATGAGGAGCGTCCGTGATCCAAATATGCTGGCAATAGGTGCACCAGTGGAAATTGGAGGAAGGCAAGGAATACTGCAATTCCTTAGCGCGGGTCGTGCTAGAATCGACTACAACCACCCCCTGGCAGGGTCAACTCTTCGTTACAAGTACAGGATAGTGAAGGTAGTGGAAGATCGCAAGGAGAAGGTCGAGACATTACTCAATATGAACACTGGACGCGATGACTTCGAAATCGAATTCAAGAAGGACGACCTCACAGTAACCCTTCCGGACACAATAGCCTACGACCAGAATTGGTCATACGCTAAGTTCAGCCTCGTGAGGACACTCAGAGACCACATCGGTGTCGGCACCATTGTGTTCCGCGAAGTGCATGAGCCCCGGGCAATAGAAGAAGA
>CERG01072670.1_pt1 | contig 13874 bp, 13 predicted proteins | sample 530861 | NCBI WGS metagenome assembly CERG01 (sample SAMEA2621037, study PRJEB7988) | marine metagenome | biome: marine biome (ENVO:00000447); feature: deep chlorophyll maximum layer (ENVO:xxxxxxxx); material: "saline water (ENVO:00002010), including plankton (ENVO:xxxxxxxx)" | depth 50 m
GACCGCAAACTTCACACGTTCTAACACTCCTAACACATTCTATTTTTATATGTATGAGCTCACATATGATAGCGTCGGCAAGAGTGAAAATCTAAGAAACTCGCGCTTGCCTGTTGTTTTGTGACTGCGAGACCCTGGAAATTTTAGGCTTACGATGGAAGGAAAAGAGTCTACACCGATGCACATGATCGAGCGAGGCATCGACGGCGCTTCCCTTCGTTTAGTGCAGGGGCCGCTTGTCGGTGCGGTAGTCAGGCAGTTTTCTGCTTCACGGACGGTCTTTTCCGGAGATGGTCGCCTCCTGGCATGTATACTTGAAGATGGAGTTGATATATATGATATCAGCAAGCACTCGCTCGTCCGGACTATACCGACACCTGGAACTGTGGCGGTGCACTTTTCAGCAGCGGCTTCGTATATGGTAGTCTATCAGAAAGCCAACTTCTCAGGCGCTGGAGATGGAAAGAATCTCACTGTCTGGAAGATCAGCAGTGGACGTGTGATATTTTCGTGCTTCCAAAAGATCTTTAACAAAAACGATTGGCCGACTTTTCAATTTACTTCAGATGAAACTGTTGCCTGCCGTGTTGTGACAAACGAAGTGCACTTTTTCCGTCTTTCTGATTTGAATCCTCAGCCTAAACGCCTGCGAATTCCAAATGTTTTTAGTATTAAAGTGTCTCCAGGACATTTGTCAAAGGTTATAGCGTTTGTGCCTGAACTAAAGGGACTACCGGGAAATGTTCAACTCTATGATCACCCATCTTTCCAAGTTGAGGGCATCTTTGAAACTGAACCTTTGGCCCGCAAATCATTTTTCCGTGTGCAAGAGGTGGAGTTCAAATGGGCAGATGACGGCGCGGCAGTCCTCATTCACGGGTCCTCGGAAATTGACGCGACAAATCAGAGTTATTACGGAGAATCCTCGCTTCATTTCATGCGTGCTAATGGCTCACTAGACTGCAAGGTACAGTTTTCTTTGATTGGTCTATTTGTTTCCAAGTTTTTATCCTTATGCCTGCAGGTTCCACTGGATAAAGAGGGCCCGGTGCACGAGGCTGCCTGGTCGCCAAGGAATGATGAATTCGTTGTTGTGTATGGTTTCATGCCAGCAAAAGCAACAATATTTTCTTCGGATAAATGCGAGCCGAGATATCAGTTGGGTACTGGGCCTTATAACACAGTTCGATGGAACCCCTTCGGCCGATTTGTCTGCCTTGCTGGTTTCGGGAACCTTCCCGGAGATGTGGTCTTTTTCGACCGGAAAGCTGATGGAAAATATAAAGTGATCGGTTCTACGCGCGCTTCTTGCTCGGTAAGTAGCACAAGATTACACATTTGACACTATATCCCTGCCTTGCTGCATGCAGTGAATTTTGTTTTACGTCTTTGTCGCCTTTCGAAAATGTCCGTATGCAAAAGGTTTCAGCTGAGTGGTCACCAGATGGCCGATATCTCATGACTGCCACTACATCGCCTCGTCTAAATGTTGACAATGGTTTTAAACTTTGGCGCTATAATGGCGAGCTTTTGCAGCAAGTCGAACGAGAAAAGTTATTCGAAGCGAAATGGTTGCCAGCGGATAAAGAAGCCCATGCAGACCGTCCCATCTCAGCTGGGAGTGTACGGCGCGATATTGCAGAACCTGGAAACCGCGGTGAGCCGACATCACATAAAATAACACCATATCGTCCTCCACACGCGACGAGTAGCTCTGGGAATTTCAGCCTTGCCAAAGCTGCACCTGGTGAAAGTGGACCACGGAAATATCGTCCTCCGGGCGCTGCAGCTGCATCCGTCCCCCTTGAACACTCGCAACATGGACCGCCCGGATCAGGTTTTGTCGTTTCTGGCACGGGTAAGAGTGCTGCAAAGAATGCCAAGAAACGGGCTGCAGCTCGGGCTAAGAAAGCTGGACAATGATATCTCTAATTATTGGGGAAGTATAGATACGTTAGCAAAGTCATTAGATTATCAGAGTTTGTATTTGGGGCGGAAAAGCTGTCACCCGCAACTGTCCACTGGCAAGCTATAGTGTAGGGTGGCAGGCGAGAAGCAAGCCGAGAAAACACGGCGAACTATAGGCATATATGTCTAATAATGAAAATTTCAGAGTCATTCGACCACGAGAAGATTGTTTGCACCGAGCCCGTCGCCAGTCGTTGCCCATTCCGGGGCTGTCTGCCAGATGCCATCGACAACAAATTTAATTTCATATGTGCCGGAAACAAGCATCAAATCAGCCACAAAGACGTTATTCCCCCCTTCTATGAACTCAGGGGACATTGCGACACCTTTGGTCCAATGATCAAATGAGCCCATAATCCGAATATCTGATGCCATCCCAACCCATCGTATAGGCACACTTTTTATGCACGCAGCATCTATGTCCTTCACGTCCCGTCGAAGCGCGGCATGCATCAAGTCAAGACGTTTTGTCAGAGTATCCAATCTGGCAGCAATTTGTGCTCTACTCATATCTTCGATTTCGGCTGCTTCGACGGCATCTTGTGCTATGTGTTTGAGGGACTCTATCTCAAGCATGGCAGCAACCAAGCGCTCGTTTGCGTGCTTGATGTCCTTGTCTCTGGTTTGCAGTGTGGACTCCAAATATTTCGCAAATTTGTTCGACGCGGCGAGACGTTCATTCAGACGAGTGCGCAGTGTCACCATCTGCTCAAAAAGGCGGCGCTGGCTCGCTGCCATCTGGTCGCTACTCTCAGAACTAAGAAGTGAAGAGCCGCGAGAGGAGTCTTCGCCTGACTTCTTCGATCGTGGGTTCGACGAGTACACTGCTGCTTCAAAGGGCCGCGTTGTACCCCCAACGGGTTTGAATGAGGTGTTCACATTTGCAGGAGTTTTACGCCGCTGCTGATTGGGCGTTCCAGATCGGAAGGCGGCCACGGCGTCTTTCACTCTCTTTTTGAAGGTCGAGTTAGACTTCAGGTCGCCTTGCGAAGTGGAAGAGTCGCTATCCATTTTGGACACTTGTTCCTCTGTTTCCCATCCATCCTGACGCGAAGGGTTGTCATTGTCGACAGCATATAGAGAGGACGTATTCGGTCCACCACCCATACGCCGCCGATGTTTGTGGAAGGCGCTGCATTGGCCCATGCTCACTGTCCCAAGATTGTCACAGTGAAGGCCGGATAGACAACTGATTCTCCTTGACGATGCCGACTTAATGATGCGCTCAACTTCATTGCCAGTGCGCGCGGGCACAGCAAATAACTGGATACACAAGGGAACGACCATGATACAATTCGTCCGTGGGAAAGCAGACTTAAAACGTGACAAGTCACAGACGCGCCGTCTGTGGAAAGAAATTAGGGGATAGAGAACTTGTTCGTATATTGACAGATTCGGCATCACGGAATCGCATCACGGGAAAAGAAATCACGGTGGGTTTATTTTCACGCATGCACGATATATCGATGTGCCCTTCTACTTATTATTTTTATTATCTTATTATATTATATTAATAATATTATTAGATTAATATATATCATAATAATAAGATTAAATATTAAATACCTTCGTTCGTTCGTATCATATCGCATTCAGTAATAATATAATAATAAGCTTGTGTTGTTATTATTACATATTATTACCAATAATAATATGTAATAAAAACTGTTAATATAATGACCTACGTACATGCATGTATCATATAATAATATGATAATAATATATTATTATTATAATACGCCCGATCGATGTTATTATGAGATGTGATCATCAGTAGTGTTCGTACGTTTTTTGAAGCCCTCGGCATAAAAGTTACACAAAATATTTTTGACACACCGCTTTCAGCGACGCCAATTAACTAAGAGCCCGAATCCCTACCACTCGATATCGAAGCTATCGTTGCTACGACTCGTGTACATTCCATCTGTGGCAAAGTAAAGAAGCGGCACAATCATTTCATCCTCTCTCAAGCCGTCGAACCTGTTCCAGTATGTTCAGATTGAGAAAGCGCGGGAGGAAAGCGGTCCAAATTTGGGACTCGGCTGCGCCAAGTGATACGAAACTAGCACACGATCTCGATAGTTATCGGAATACTTCCTCGCGCGTGCTCGCGAATCATATCAAAATCGACCCAGTTATAAAGGTGCGATTTTTCTGGATCTTCGCATGCTCTACCCGAGTTTTTAGGCTCCCGATGCAAGGAGTCCCTCAGCCAGGCCACAATTAATCGCCTGTTGTTCCTATACAGAGTGTTTATAAGTTTCTGGATAAATTGTCCTTCCTTGATTGGGGTCTGACCTCTGACTGGCACGTACAAGGGCCACGTAAACGCCAGAAATGCGACCTAGACCCCATGGATGAGAAGCTTCCTTCGGGAACAGCCAATGGTGGAGGCCCTCAGCCACTCTGTTCAAGTGAAGGATATGGCGAGATGACAGAAGCTTCAATTGAACGCTTGTTGCTTTATCTGAAGACGCTAGTATCGACAGTGAACGTCTCCGAAACACAAAGTATGCTTCCCAAAAGAAACATAAGGAATATCTCTCAGATCCACGCCAGTAATATCTTCCAGATCCAAGCCAGTACACCAGACCTGAGCTTCAACCTCTCACAGGGGAGCACTTTCGTCGACGTAGGCAGCGGGTACGGGAAGGTAGTTTTGCACGCTAAGCTATCTGCCAAGGTGATGCGATCTGTTGGTATTGAGTACGTAGCATCTAGAGCTAGAATGGCGATCGATGCGAAAAATAAGCTCATCAATGGAAATCATGCTTTCATGACTGAGGAAGCGAGGACAATGCTGGGCGACGGGTGCGAACTTGAGCACAAGGATGCCACGACATACGGCGCGTTTCATTTCTCACACATCTACATGTATGATAAAGTATTTTCCGACGCAACGTTGGAGTTGCTCGCTGATCAGCTAAACAAATCCATCTACAAGGTGCTAGTGAGCTATAATCGGCTCGAAGTATGGCGCCGCCATGGGCTAAAGGATATCACAGAGGTAGGGGCTCTGAGCATGAGAACGACTGGTGGGCAAACTTTCAAGGCGTATGTCTACATGCGTGTCTGCATGTGTGTGTAGTGTCTTGCTTTAGTGCGACGAGCCCTGTGGTAACTTTTGAATGTTGTCAGTTGTGTAGAAGAGGAGTATTAATTTTTTACATCGTGATTGCTTTCTGATTTATGAAGGTGCTCCCGTCTTGGAGGAATGTATTTACAAAGAGCTTTCGTGAATTCGTGAATGCCCATTAAATATGGTGACCTCAATCGGTTAATCGACATCGTTTAGAACATTCGTCGCTCATGCCGTCACCAGCTTGCTTCTGACAGGAAACAGAATGCTTGCTCCATCCCCTCTTATTCGAAATTCAACTGACTTATGTGTCCGGAGTAAATGAATCAAAGCTCGTCGTGATCGTCAAAATCGTCATCGCCTGCATCGTCACTTGGCGAGTACTCTCCTTGCTGATAGACCTTCGAAACGATCGGATTGCAAACTGCTTCCATCTCCTTGAGCTTGTCTTCGTATTCCTCTTTTTCTGCGTTCTGATTGTCATCGAGCCAATCAAGTGTTTCTTTGATAGCCTCCTCGACTGCAAGTTTGTCTTCATCCTCAAGTTTGTTGGCAAGCTTGTCGTCGTCCTCAACAGAATTCTTCATGTTGTAGGCGTAGGTTTCGAGGCTGTTTCGCGCATCAACGCGCTCCTTGATTTTCCGATCCTCCTCGGCAAACTCTTCTGCTTCCTCGACCATTCGCTCGATCTCTTCTTGAGAGAGGCGACCTTTATCGTTGGTAATCGTAATTTTCTCTGATTTCCCTGTGCCCTTGTCTTCTGCTCCGACATTCAAGATGCCATTGGCGTCAATCTCAAAAGTAACCTCAATCTGAGGCACCCCACGAGGAGCAGGAGGAATAGATGTGAGCTCAAACTTTCCAAGAAGGTGATTGTCCTTCGTCATGGCGCGTTCCCCTTCAAAAACCTGTATCATGACGGTCTGCTGGTTGTCTTGGTATGTGGTGAATGTCTGTGATTTTTTTGTCGGGATAACAGTATTTCTGGGGATCAATTTGGTCATAACGCCCCCGACAGTTTCAATACCTTGTGTGAGGGGGGCGACGTCAAGAAGTAAGATATCTTTAGTTTCATCACCACCTTCGCCAGAGAGTATTCCACCTTGAACAGCAGCTCCAAATGCAACTGCCTCATCGGGATTCACGCCTTTGTTAGGCTCTTTGCCGTCAAAGTATTCTTTTAATAGCGCTTGTACTTTGGGGATTCGTGTCGAGCCCCCAACCAGAACTAGTTCATCGATCTGTGACTTTTTCATTCCAGCATCCTCCATGGCCTTCCTCACCGGTCCCATCGTCTTTCGAAACAGATCATTGTTAAGCTCTTCAAAACGCGCTCGGGTGAGTGGCTCTGAGAAGTCAACACCGTCGTATAGCGACTCGATTTCAACGCGAACCTGATGTTGGTTGGAGAGAGATCGCTTTGCTCGTTCAGCCTCCCGACGGAGCTTCTGCACTGCTTTTACATCGGATGAAACGTCTTTTCCGTGTTTCTTCTTAATGAGTTTTATAAAGTATTCCATGATTCGTTGGTCAAAGTCCTCTCCTGCAAGGAATATGTTGGTTGAGATGAACTACTGTGAAAAAAAATACCAATCAACACACCTCCTAGGTGTGTATCACCATTTGTCGAAACCACTTCAAAGACGCCATTATCTATCGTTAGAATAGAAACGTCGAATGTACCGCCACCAAGATCAAAGACAAGTATGTTCTTTTCTCCTTTTTTATCAAGGCCATATGCAATTGCAGCAGCTGTTGGCTCATTTATAATACGTGCGACATTCAAGCCAGATATGGTTCCGGCATCTTTTGTAGCCTGCCTCTGCGCATCATTAAAGTATGCTGCGAAGTAGGAAAAGATCAGAAAAAAAGTTAGGAATTCGAAGTTTATTTGCGCTTCACCTGGAACAGTGACGACTGCATTCTTGATGTCTTTTCCAAGATAAGCTTCGGCAGTCTCTTTCATCTTTGTGAGCACCATTGCTGAGATCTCTTCTGCTTGAAATATTTTTGCTCCTTCCTTGAGATCAACTTCGATGCAAGGCTTGCTTTCTTTGTTGACAACTTTGAATGGAAACATTTTTAGATCCCTCTGTACCTCCTTGTCTGTAAACCTAGAGTACAATTGCACAGAGAAAGTGAGCATGACGCCATGCCAAGAGACCAGGTGGACAAGCGCGCTGAAGTTTGGGCAACTTACTTTCGACCAATCAAGCGTTTCGCATCAAAAACGGTGCGGGTAGGGTTTGCCGTTGCTTGATTCTTCGCGGCGTCACCGATGAGCCGTTCACTATCCGTAAAGGCAACATATGACGGAGTGATGCGATTTCCCTGATCGTTCGCTATAATTTCCACTTTGCCATTCACGTACACGCCTACACACGAATATGTCGTTCCGAGATCAATGCCAATGACTGTGCCGAGATGGTCTCCCGAATCGTCCGCTCGAGTACTACCAAGCAGGGCGAACAAAGCCAAAACTGGTATACAATACGAAGATGTGGAAGATGGAAGATGTGAGTTGGAAAGTCCACTCATTCTGGCGCGCTTTCATCAGCATCAGACTGAGCGGGTTAATGAATAAGTTTGAGTTGGCTCATGAACGCACCGTTCAGAAATCTTGAGATCATAGAAGAGCACATTTTGTCTCGTTCCGCCTCCAGGTTGTGGTAGCTCAGCGACTGCTAGGTGAATATAAACCGGGATTACTTGCCGCCGCGTCATCCAGACCAATCGCAGGCTTCCAGCTGGCATTTCTTGGATTACCGAGATTATGATTGGTTCGGGACATTTTTCGTTCGTTGTTTCAAAAAAAAGAGTTACCTTTATTTCGAATAACGAAGGTATCAGATAGAGGGAGTGGAGCTAAAGGGCTCGTAATAATGCAAATAAAGATGAAAGTGTTTCGTCCTTGCAGTGCTGAATTATTAGACAATTAAAACACCCGTTGGACTTAATTTAAACTTAACTTCAGCTGTCCTGGGATTGACTTGGTTTGTCATACTGCACATATATACAGCGCAAGTACAATAATCTAATAATATTACCTTCGTATTATATTTGACTGAAAACTCACATAAATCCATGGTCTAGCTCAATACTGAACCCTTCTCCAACAGCAAACCCTTTTCCGGCGCCGGCCTCAGTTCAGCCAAGTCCTCTAATAATGTCCGACAATGAAGATGTCGAGCAATTTGAAACTGCCGATTCTGGCGCTTCCACCACCATTCCCATGCAGGCCGGTAACGTTCGCAAAGGAGGTTTCATGGTGATCAAGGGCCGCCCAACCAAGGTAAATTTTCGGTATTTTCGCCGCCGAAAGTTAAGCACGGAACCCTTCGCGACCATCGGGCGGAGTGTTTTTCGTCGCACGGAAACTCACGACCTTATCGATTCTCAACTGAAATTCGAGTAGACAGTTTTCACTGTCTCGTGGCAACTGATACAGTCAAGCTGTCGGCTCGCAAGGTCCCAACTTCTCACTCCCTTGTTTCTTTTCTCAGGTTATTGAGGTCACAACCTCCAAGACAGGCAAGCACGGTCATGCCAAATGCCACTTCACGGCGACAGATATCTTTACTGGCAAGAAGATGGAGGAGCTGGTCCCTTCTTCACACAACCTTGAGGTGCTGCCGAAACGCAATAGCTCGTGTCTGCTTCGTGCAACATGCGTGCTATTCATGATTCATAAAATCAGAGAAAGCGTACTGACTTTTTGTTGCTCAGGTACCCATCGTCTCTCGGGAGGATTACACACTCGTAGACCTCAATGACGAAGGCTTTGTAAGTTGGACCAAACTTCCATACAATGCTTCCCCTATTGAAGTCCCGACTTATCTTCCTTTTCATGCCTATCACAGCTAGGACTCATGGATGACACGGGAAATGTCCGTGAGGACCTTAAGCTTCCCAGTGGCCACGACGATGCCGAGGCCCTCGCAAGGCAAATTCAGGCGCAATGGGATGAAGGCAAAGAACTTGTTCTCACTGTTCTCAAGTCCATGGGCGAGGAGCAGGTAAATGCGACCAAAGAAGCCCCCAAGCAAGACTAAAACTAAACAAGCTGCTCTATTTCAATGAAGCGCTGACCACAAGCAAGTCGGGGACCCCTAGCCCCATGCAAGATTAAATATTTACGCATAATGATATGCTCACTGTGTCGTTCTCGCATTTAATATCGCTACAGTTGAAACGTGTCATCCATATCGTGTTACCCGTTCAACTGCAAAAATGTCCTGCTACTTCGCTTTTTGGCAATATGATGGAAGCAGAAAGTGCATCAAGAGTCGAAGTTCTACAGTTAAGAAGCACCGACCGAAGCAATCGTCACATGCGCTGTCCAGCTTTGAGAGGCGCGAAATAATGCGGGTGACCAGCGTCAGGTGGAACCTCATCAGTTCTCTTGTTCAATTGTTCACACCTGACCAGAGAGGCAGTTCTTTGAAACTCGTTCTACTCTTAGTTTCTCTCATCATGGTCTTGGAAGCCGATTCATCAAGTACGGCGAGTACCGAAATATAATCGGCGAAGTAAACAATGATATCGCAGTGATGCCCAACAGTAGTAAATAGAACTTGTGTTTCACGAGACCAAGGTTCGAGGCTCGGGATAAAAGAACAAATGAAAACTCGCCGATTTGTGCCATTGATATCCCAACAGTAAATGATATTCTCGTTGAAAACCCGAAAGCCCTCACCACAAGAGCTATCACAGAGCACTTGAACAGAATGATGATCATGAGTGTGCAAATCAAGACATCGAAATGGACCCATAAGAAAAACGGGTTGATAATCATGCCAATGGACGACAGAAACAACGCTCCAAAAATGTTGCGCACAGGGTTGATATGGTTTTGAGTTTCCTCCGCAACCGGAGTCGTACTGACCATGACACCAGCGAAGAAGGCACCGAGCTCAATACTAAGGCCAAGGTGGTCGCTTGTCCATGACACACAAAGGCAAAACGCAATGACAACCTCCGAATATCGTCATCGCAAATGATTTCAAAGTTTCAAAATGAATTAGCATTCGGTGCCAAATCAGCTTGTGAGCTGAGATGTTTGTTCTTACAAAGCACCAAGGTGTGAAAAAGTAGTAGGGAAACGCGATACAAGACTTTGAAACAATGCCTCACCATTTGGTAAAGATTTTCATTGTAGGCATAGACGTTGTTGAGTATTTGTGCTACCAGAGGGCGAATTGCTACTGCCATAATAAAGAAAAGGAACATCATCGCGATGACTCGAACAAAGGACATTACTGCTTCACCGGAGCCGCGACTTCCACTAAGCACCGGTAACAGCGCGAACAAAAACCCCACAGTGCAATCTTGCAATATCAGAGTCCCGACAACTATTTGACTGTCCAACGACTGTAGAGCACAACGGTCAACCAGGCATTTTATGACCACCGCAGTCGATGACATTGAAATGAAAGCTCCGACAAAGATTCCCTGCGTGGAAGGAGCGCCCGTGAAGTCTGAGAAAACTCCACATATCAGCATCATCAAAAATATTTCGATAATGCCCCCAAGAAGGGCGACACCCTGCACTCGTCGCAGCTTTGAAATAGAAAGTTCAACACCTAATGCAAATAAGATAAAGACGACACCAAGCTGTGCTAATGTTTCAACCTTAAGATAGGGCTTGATCATGCTAAATACCAATGAGAAATAGGTAAGAGCTCACCTGAACGAGCTCTAAAACCAAACCAAGGCCGCCGGGGCCAACACAAGAGCCGGCAACAATGTATCCAATTATTAATGGTTGACGCATCATTGTGAATATGGCAGCCCCGACTGATGCGCTCATAATAATAATCACAAGATCACTGATCAGGCGAAGATCGAGCAATAAGGACCGAACCCAGATGAAAGTGAATTTATTGAGAAGAAGACAGACGACTGCAGAGTAAAGAAAAGAAATCCAAAGCTGAGCTAGACAAACCTTGTTGCAACTCAAGGGTACCCGTCCTCGGGTAAGAGATTACAAACTCATTGTCGTGGATGTCAACTAGACGCTCAACTTCTAGTCCACCAACCCTGGCGACGTCAAAATCGTAATGTGGCTCTCCTGCTTCATACCCAACTTGCCGGACTCGTTTTGCCGGTGCAGACTTGACATTGGGCTTGAGGGTGAAGTAGACTTGCTCATTACGTGAAAAATTAGAGACTTCCTTTGTAATCTTGCTTTTCCATATTTTAGATAACGCTTCACCTGTAAGATTCATGCGAGCTACCGTATCTAGCATTGGTTCTCCTATGCCGACGGTATCATACATTCTGCTCGTGCCCCCTTTCACGTAGGTGGCAGCAGTGAGTTCTTCAGCAAAGATCCCTTCCATCCGTTCACCATCAGCACTCGTGCTGTCAAAGTCGGGACCACCGTCACTAGCCGACTGCGTATGGTTATCATCGTTTTTGCTCTCAGAAGGTTGGCTACCATCAACGGTGAATACGTCCTACGGTAAAAATCGTGATTCTGAGCATCCCCGACAGTCAATTGAAAATCGTGCCTTGTGGCTTCCTCGGCCATGGGCGGTGGATGCCAGCAAACCGTTCAAAGTCAGCCAGAGAACGAGCTGTAGCGTCGCATTCCTTGATACATTGTGCGGCCGCAATCGCATTTATTTATGCGAAGTTACGAAGGTGCTGCTTTCTTTGTTGACAAGTATCATAATGAGATTCAAAAGTAACCTTGAAAGTAACTATTTTCCAGCAAAACGAGACGCCGTGTTTCAAAGAAGCCAGCTCTAGCTTTCGTCAAAGCCGATCAACGGGAAACCTTTAGCGAGGACAGGATGCTGTTTTTTTTTAGGACTGGTGAACAAAACTAAATTGCACTTGCTGTCGACGACGATGCCTTCGCAGTCGAAGCGGTATATTTTTAACGTATTATCTGAAGCATTTTCAGCGTAACAAAAAGTTAGCAAAAGCGCCGGTAAGGAGTTCAGCAAAGAGCTTCTTAGTCGTGGAGTCGGCTTGGTGTATGGCGGAAGGAGCGTTGGCTTTATGGGTGACGATAACTGTTTCCTTCATCAGTCAGCCGAAGAAGGGCACATCATATTAATCGCGACATCTCGTAGACACCACAGAGAGCAAAAGTACTGGTTGCGGACACCCGCATGCGCAGTGACGGCAAACACAAGTGGAATGCTGTGTGAAAACCTCTGATTTCCGCGCAAGCCACTTTGCAATTTAAAGATCTTGGGCATGGCCACCGAGAACCTGCAAAGCCACAGGCGAAATTAAGGAAGGAGTTATGCAGAATCATATCATACGTCTGATGCACCTGATCAATCAAACCATATTCAACTGCTTCCCAAGGATTGAAATATTTAGGACGATTTATGTCTTTCTCAAGAGCTTCAACGGGTTTGCCGATACCCTTCGAGAGAATATCGAGCTGCGAAAGTATACAGATTTCTATCGCATTCATGAAACAACCAGTAAAACGGTTCTCACCGTCTGATGTTTGGTGCTCCTTATCTCCTTGCGCTGAATCTCTAGTTCAGAAGCCTGCAACGGCAACGACAAGCTGAATAGATGCTCACATGATCAGTGTTTGTATTCGATCGCACCTGCCCTCTAAATGCATTTATTGGTTGCTTGATCATTATGCTGGCAGAAGGAAGTGCAGCCCTATGACCCTGGTCAAATGAAGCTGAGGAATATCGCGATTTAGAAATGTTCTGTGTTCGCTTCGCGCCTTTTCCCCTGACGCAAGCAGCATCGCAGCTTCACCCCATGCTGTTCCAACAGCAACAGTGTGAACAGGTGGGTTCACATATTTCATTGTGTCATAAATAGCAAACGCCTCAGTGTCATAACCGTATTTTTGACCTTCCTGAGATATGCACATTGCTGTTTAAATAAGTCAGCTAGAGAAATATGTGTCAGAACTTACCTTTGAGGTGCCAGTTGAATTTATGTAGAGATATATAGGCTTCGACTTGTCCTCGTATTGCAGGTAGAGAAGCTCCGCAAGGATGAGTTCAGTAACGGATGGAATTAAGGTCATACCCTGCGAGCAATAATGTGGTGATAAAAGTCTTCAAAACATGAACCAACGCAGGCGCATACAAGATAGACGATGCGTTCTTTGAAAATAAAGGACGGAAGGTCTGGTGGGGCTTGCGTTGATGCGTCGCCCTGAAGACTGGGGATAACCTGCGGGGCGGGGCGAATGATCAGGATGAAAGGTTAGCGTGCAATGCCGTCCATGTCAGAATCGTACTCACCGCGGTGATGTGCAACGTCCTGTTTGACCTAGATCGTGCGTGGGACTTTTTTACACGGGCCACAAACCGGAGCTTCCTTGATGCGGTGGAGTTTCCTTGCGCGACAGCATGACAAACCGCCATATGGGGAACGACAACCTTTTCAGCGAGAGAAGAGGAAAATTAGCTATTCGTGACTTTCTTTGATGTGTTTTTACTCACCGTCATTTTCCGATCCCCTCTGCAGAGGATAGGGCTCGCTTTTCGCCACCTTCTGCCAAGACAGGAACAGCGAGAGATGAATGCAGTGATACGTCTCGTCTTAACTAAAATCAGCACTCTCACTACTCTAAATATCTAATAAGATAGAGATACTACAAATAAGTTATCGCTTAGGGTAGCTAGCTAGCGAGCTAGCTAGGGTGGCCTAATCTGCTGGTTGAAATCCAGAATATAATAATCCGTGGTAAGTGCCTCCCTGGTGACTGAAAAAGAATAAAATCGGGGTTCGCGGGAGGCTTGTTTGGGACTAGTAGACTGTACTGGCTCGAGATCGTAATTAGGGTTAATTATTACCTTCGTAGCAAGCAGTCGAGGAGATGCGTCTGTTT
>CERG01028309.1_pt1 | contig 13719 bp, 16 predicted proteins | sample 530861 | NCBI WGS metagenome assembly CERG01 (sample SAMEA2621037, study PRJEB7988) | marine metagenome | biome: marine biome (ENVO:00000447); feature: deep chlorophyll maximum layer (ENVO:xxxxxxxx); material: "saline water (ENVO:00002010), including plankton (ENVO:xxxxxxxx)" | depth 50 m
TTTTTTTTTATTACTGATGAAATTGGAGTGATGCACGCAAGTCCATTTTTTCCATTAATATTCATTCCGTCTGATCCACATACTCCCTCTCTGCATGATCTTCTATAAGACACAGACTGATCTTCTTCTTTCAACAAATGAAGTAAGTCTAGAACCATAATATCCTTTTCAGGTTTTTCTATGGTGTACTTTTTCATATACGGGAATTTATCCTCTTCGGGGTTATATCTATAAAGACTTACATGTAATTTTTTACCAAACATTAATACGTCCTCACTTTTGGTGGGAATGCTTCAACTTTTGAAGGCTGAAAATTAACACCACGTTTTGAAACTTCTTTTGTTAATGGGTCAAATATAGTATGACATAACCAGTTTTCGTCATCTCTGTCAGGATAATCGTCACGAGCATGAGCACCTCTGCTTTCATTTCTTATGTAGGCTGAAACAGCTGTCGACTCAGCAACCTCAAATAAATTTTGTAGCTCAATAGCCTCAACACGACTTGTATTAAAGGCATTACTTTTGTCTTTGAGATGCAAATTATCAACTTTTTCTTTTATCTCACTTAATTGATCAAGGCCTTTTTTCATGAATTCGCCTCTTCTGAAAACTCCAAAATAATTTTGCATACATTCCTGTAACTCTCTTTTAACTTCGGCTGGATCGTTTCCAGAAGTAGAATCATTTAAAGCATTAAGTCTTTCAAGAGATTTATTTATGTCACTCTTAGTGGAAGAATCTACTCCTCCTCCTGATTTTAACTCTTGTTGAATGTGCATTCCGGTGGCCCTTCCAAATACAACTAAATCTAAAAGAGAATTTCCACCTAATCTATTTGCACCATGAACAGAAACACACGCAGCTTCGCCAGCAGAAAATAGGCCTGGAATCAATTCATCTTGACCATTATTTCTGGTATATGCCTGACCATTAATATTTGTTGGTGTTCCACCCATCATATAGTGACATGTGGGTACAACAGGTATTGGTTCATATATTGGATCAACATGAGCGAAGGTTCTAGAAAGCTCGCAGATACCAGGCAGCTTCGAATTCAGAACATCAGCGCCCAAATGATCTAATTTTAGAAAGATATGATCATTCTTCTCACCGCATCCTCGACCTTCAAGAATTTCAAGAACCATTGATCTAGCAACAACATCTCTTCCTGCAAGATCTTTAACATTTGGTGCATATCTTTCCATAAATCTTTCGCCGTCTTTATTAATAAGATATCCTCCTTCCCCTCTGCAACCCTCGGTAACAAGTGATCCAGCTCCATAAATACCAGTTGGATGAAATTGCCACATCTCCATATCTTGTGCTGGAAATCCTGCCCTTAAGGCCATCGCTAAACCGTCTCCAGTGTTAATCAAGGCATTTGTAGTTGATGCATATATTCTTCCAGCACCTCCAGTGGCTAAAACTGTTGCTTGTGCTTTTAAGTATGCAACTTCACCATTTTCAATAGAAAAAGCAATTACTCCAGTTACCTCATCTTTTGAGTTTTTAACTAAATCTACCGCAAACCATTCATTAAAGAAGTTTGTTCCTTCTTTAACATTGTTTTGATAGAGTGTGTGCAATAAAGCATGGCCAGTTCTGTCAGCGGCAGCACATGTTCTTGATGCTTGACCACCCTTTCCAAAATCTTTTGATTGTCCACCAAACGGTCTTTGATATATGCGTCCATTCTCAAATCTTGAAAATGGTAATCCCATATGCTCAAGCTCAAAAACGGCTTTGGGTCCTTCAGAACACAGATATTCAATAGCGTCTTGATCACCTATAAAATCTGCACCTTTAACTGTATCGTACATATGCCATCTCCAATCATCATTTGGATCAGCACTAGCAATAGCGCATGTTATTCCACCCTGTGCAGATACAGTATGTGATCTTGTTGGAAATACCTTTGATACCACAGCAGTTTTTAAACCTGATTTTGCCAATTCAAGGGATGCTCTCATGCCTGAGCCACCACCACCAATAATAAGTGCGTCGAATTCGATAGTTTTGATATTGTCTGTAAAGATATTATTCATATTATTTATAATAACTTATAATTAATGTTTATATCCATATTATATATAAAATTACAATTAAATAAACAATACCAAGCACTATAAAAGTAAAAAGATATGTTCGTTGAATTAATACTGCTATTTTTGACAATGATTTACTAAGAAAACCAAGGGTTCTCTCAGTTAGATAGTCGGTCCCTACTGTCCAAAGTCCTATAAATGAATGAAGAACAATCAGAAAACACACCAATGATGTAAAAATTCTTGATTGAAAAGATAAAAAGAAATCAGACCATGTAAAAAAATTTATTTGGTCTTCTGAATTTACAATAAAGCCAATCACATATAAGAGATATAGTAATATAAGCAGCGAGCTATATCGTTGCAGATTCCATATCAATGAGCCTTTCATATAAATATATATACCATGAATGAAACTGAACTAATTAACCAAAATACTAAAACAAAAATAGCTGAATAATTGGAGCCATTAAGAGATTCACCAATGTGAAGAAAATCCATTATTAAATGCCTAATACCTGTGAGAATGTGATACCAAAATATTAAAAAGCTTAGATATATAAAAATAGACTTAAAAGATATGGCATCTAATGTAATTAATAAATTTTCAAAATTAGACTTCGATGAAGTTGAATGATAAATCATATAAAGCATAACTGGTAAAGTTATAAAAAAAACATACATACCAGAGAGCCTGTGCGTAATAGATGAGAAAGCAGACATAGGAAGTCTTATTTTTGTTAAATCTAGATATACTGGTCTTTGATCCATTGTGTGCTTTGGTAATAAATATCAGTAATTTACGTTTACAGCCTTTGATTATACAGCAGAATATCAGTATAAATCTTATATTAAAAGTTAATAAATATTACTTCTTAGATTTATTTTTGTGCTTGATAAGCCTTTGTCTTTTTTTAGTTTGCCGATCAGTCAATTTATTCTTTTTTCCTTCATATGGATTAGATGATTTTCTAAAAATTAGTTTTAATTGAATGCTTTTTAAATTTAATTCTTTTCTAAATGAGTTTTCTAAATATTTTTTATAATTACTTGGAATTTTTTTATCTTGATTGGAATGTATGATGAGTGTTGTTGGATAAGTCCCACCAAAATGAATATGTTTGAACTTTAACTGCCGTCCATTAAAAGATGGTGGAGAGCTGTTTTTAACAAATTTATCTAAAAGTTTATTTAACTTTGATGTTGCAAAACTTTCTTTTGATTTTTTAATAACCCGATCAGTTAATGTGAAAACTTTTTTAAACCCTTTTTTGTTTACTGCAGAAATCTCAGCTTTATATATATTTTCCATAAACTCAGATTGCATCCTTTTACCTTGATAAAGATTTGATAATTCTTTTTTTGATAAAAGATCAATTTTATTAAAAACAAAGAGCACGGGTTTTCCTGCTGTAATTATCATATTTATAATTTTTAGATCTTGATCAACAATATTTTGACTAGCATCACAAAGAAACACGACAACATCTGCTTGTTCAATTGCATGAATTGCCCTTACATACGAAAAATACTCTACTTTATGATTATATTTGTATCCTTTTCTTATTCCAGCTGTGTCTATAAAAGTAAATTTTTCATTATTAATCTCAAATGGAATACTAATGGCATCAATTGTTGTCCCAGCAATTTCACTAACTATTAATCTATCTTCATTCACTAATTTATTTATAAATGTTGATTTACCTGCATTAGGTCTTCCTAGTATTGCAATTTTTTTATCATCAGATGATTCAATACTGATATCAGGAATTCTAGATGCAAGTTCAGATTTTAGTTCTGATATATTAATTGAGTGTTCTGCGCTAATTTCATAAAAAATTTTTATCCCAAGTTTTGCAAGATCATCTTTAATGGTTGAATCTGATTTCTTATCAGCTTTATTTAAAACTGTTAAAAACTCTTTATTAAGCTTCCTTAAATTTTGCACGATATCTAGATCTTCTTTTACAAGATCTTCAGAGCCATCCAAAAGAAGAATAATAAGCGAAGACTCTTCAACTGCTGTCCATGCTTGTTGCGAGATTGCATCCTGCATAGTCTCCTTTGAATCAACAATCCCACCAGTATCGATTAAAAGGGTTCTTTTGTCTTTTACTTCAAAATAACTATAGTTTCTATCTTTTGTTAGACCAGAAAAGTCTGAAACAATTGCATTTCTTGATTTTGTTAACTTGTTAAATAGTGACGATTTCCCTACATTGGGGCGCCCTATTATTGCAATTGAAGTAAACATCTTTTATCTGCATTTTATATTTTTATTGAAAATAAATTAAATGCTTCGTCGATTGCATATAAAGAATTACTTCTGCTAAAAATAGTTTTAATAGGTTTTTTTGAGATTTTTTTACGGCCAATTGTTATACCGTTAAGAGGATCAAGTACATGTAGGTAACCTTCTAGATCACCAAATATTAGGTTACCCTTAAAGCTAACAGGATTTGAAATATCTCTATTGATATAATCTTCACTTGACCAAGATTCCTCCAAATTTTTAGAGGAAAATGATTGTAAATTTGAATTTGATTCAGCAACAATAATCATCCCACGAGTAATCACTGGTGAAAAAAATGAAGAAGCATCGTATGACCAAACAGATCTCTTTTGAGCAATATCAAAGATATTTAACTTACCTTGATAATTTGTTGTATAAACTAATCCACCATCAACAATCGGACTTGAATCTGAATCCACCAGATTTTCTAATTCTGAATTACCACTAACATAAGAGATAGCTCCATCCCAAGCCAAAAGACCTGAATCAATATTAAATACGCCAAGTCTTCCATTATCAAAGGTTACATAAACTTGATTATCAGAAATTACTGGGCTACTACTTCCTCGTATTGTAAGTGTTGGTAATTTTGATCTATATGACCAAGTAATATCTCCAGTGGATTTATCTAAACCAATTAATTCTCCTGAACCTGTCTTAACAACTATTGTTTTTGGGTCTATTGCTACCTTACTTAAAACCTCACCTTTTACATTTGTTGTCCAAATCATAGAGCCATCATCTTGATTTAATGCGATAACATTACCATTAATATCTGCAACTATTGCAACACCAAAACCAGCTGCTACTCCAGATGATAAAAAGTCTAATTCTTTTTTCCAGTTCTCCTCCCCTGAGGAAGTTTTAACTGAGACTACGTTACCTTCAGCATCTGCAAAAAAAAGATCTTCTGAGCTGAATCCTGGTTCAAAGCTTCCAATTTCATTCAAACCATCAAAAGATAGATTCCATTGAACTTGCAAGTATTTTTGTTCGTTAAATGACGATAACTCTCTTGGTTCTTCAGGATCTATATCATCTTTTTGCCAAAACCTCATTCCATCAAAAGTCGAACAAGATGCTAAAAATATCGATAGATACGAAGCAATAAAAATATTTTTGTAATTTATATCCAATTTATGTCCCTAGATTTGCAATTTTCATAGATACAATTGATATAGATGGTTGATCGGAATATTTTCCAGATGCGGTGCTATATTGATTCCTTGCTAAATCAAACTTTCCTTGTTTGGCTAATATATCTCCGGTAAGTTCATGTATATAAGCATTTGTTTCAGACGAGGAATACCGCTCTATCATAGTGAGAGCATCTTCAAAGTTCCCCATGGCCAATTCTATTCTTGCAGCGCTTACTCTGGCCATTTTATTGAAAACATCGTTACCTCTAAATCCATCAGTAAGATTGATCAATTTATCAAAATTTACTAGCGCCTCATTAAGCCTATTTTCTTTGGCATCAAGATTAGCTTTTGTTAAAAGTGCAACTTGTGCATATCCAGTTTTACTGAAGTCTTTAGTTAAATTTTCGAGCATCGTTTCTAGTTTGTTTAGATCGGGTTCTTCGTTTGAAATTTCAATTAGCCATTCACTATATATTTCTGCTGCGTTTTCATGATTTTGTTTACTAATTTGAGCTGAAATTAAGAAATAGGCAGTAACTGCAATTGCTATAACCAATAGTGAAATAAGTCTTGATTTGTATTTATCAAGAAACTTCAAAAAAGGTATAAACCTCATATCGTTATCATAAACCTCATTCATTGTATTGCCCCTTAATCTATTGATTTTAAAAAATCTTCTAATTCATCAATAGTTAGTTGTTTCTGATTCGAATTTTCTTCTTTTAAAGATTTTAATATTACTGTATCAGAATCAAGTTCATCTTTTCCTATAATTATTGCAAAAGTAGCATTATCCTTATTTGCTCTTCGAAGCCTAGATTTTAAACTGCCTCCTGATAATTGAACTTCAATAATTAGTTTTTTATTACAAGATCTTAAATTGTGGGCTATTTTATATGCTTTTTCTTCAATTTTGTCAGATAAAATGATGAAAGATACCAACGTAGATTCAAGATGCTCATTGTTTGCTATATAAGAGAGCCTCTCAATACCTATTGCCATTCCAATTGCCGGTAGGCTTTTTCCTCCAAGATCCTCAAAAAGCTGATCATATCTTCCACCACCAAGATAAGAATCTTGCGCTCCAAGATTTTCTGAAATGGCTTCGAAAACAAAACCAGTATAATAATCAAGACCTCTTACTAAGCTATGGTCAATTTCTATTTTATTGTCAGGATATGTATTTTGTATAGTATTCAATAAATTTGATGCTTCGTCTGAAATGAAATCACTTATCTTTGGTGCTTTTTTAAGAATATTTTGTGTATTTGTATTTTTTGAATCTAGTATCCTGAGTGGATTTTTATTAAGCCTATCAATATCTTTTTTATCGAGGTTTGATGTGTGAGGCTCTAAATATTTTTTTAATGATTTACAAAATTTTTCTTTAGTCTCTTTGTCGCCTAAGTGATTAATTTTAATTATCGAATTATTTATATTCAATTCTAAATTAATGGAAATAACCATCGAAATCATTTCAAGTTCTGAAAGACCTTCCTCATATCCTAATAACTCCACTCCTGCTTGATAAAACTGTCTATATCTTCCTTTTTGAGGTCTTTCATAGCGCCACATTGGACCAAGATACCAAAATCTATGATTCTCATTATCAAGTTTCTTTTCAATGATTGATCTTACAACTCCTGCTGTTCCTTCTGGCCTTAGTGAAATACTTTTTTCATTTTTATCTTTAAACGTATATAGCTCTTTATTAACAATATCGGAAGAATCACCTACGGATCTATTAAAAAGTTTTTCACTTTCCAAAGCTGGAGTTCTAATTTCCTGAAGTGAATAATTTTCAAAAATTTCAACTAATTTCTTTTCAACTTGAAATATTTTGTCTGATTGGTTTAAGTCTTTATTCTTTTCGCCAATTAAATCTGACATGCCAGTGAGTGAATTAATCTTTTCCAATTTAACCTCTCAATATAATCTTTTCAGATTCTGTTTTTGATTTAGCAACTTTTCTTCTAACCTGGTCTTCAAGCTCATCAACAAGGTTATTGTTAGCAATTTTTTTATTTGGGGTTCCATCTACATAAAGTAAATTATTTGGGCTTGCGCCTGTTAAGCCTATATTTGCTGCTTTACTTTCACCAGGCCCATTGACGTAACAACCAATTATTGCAACTTCAATATTTTCTGATATGTCCTCCAACCTTTGTTCTAATTCATTAACAACTTTAATGACATTAAAATTTTGCCTAGAACAACTCGGGCAAGCAATAATTTTTACACCCCTACTTCTTATATTAAGGCTTTTAAGAATATCCCATCCAACTTTTATTTCATCAACTGGGTCCGAAGCTAATGATATTCTAATCGTATCTCCTATACCCTCAGAAAGAAGCATTCCTACGCCAATAGAAGATTTGACAGTTCCTGCTCTATAACTACCTGCTTCTGTTATACCCAAATGCAACGGCTGATCAATCAATTTTGATATTTTTCTATATGCATCTACGGTCATCTCAATGTTTGAAGCTTTTAAGCTCATTTTATAATTATCAAAATCGAATCTATCTAAAATCTCAACATGTCTTAATGCTGATTCAACAAGTGAATCTGCATTTGGTTCTCCATATTTTTTTTGAAGATCTTTTTCCAAAGATCCAGCATTTACGCCAACCCTTATAGGTACATTATTATCACGAGCTGCGCTGATAACTTCACGAACTCTATCTTCTTTCCCAATATTTCCTGGATTTATTCTTAAACAATCTGCACTATCGGCAACCTCTAACGCGATTTTGTAATCAAAGTGTATATCTGCAACCAATGGAACAGAGACAGCTTTCTTAATTTCTTTAAATGCTTTTGCTTCATCAAAGCCTGGAACTGAAACTCTAACTATATCAGCCCCAGCGTTTTCTAGATCTTTGATTTGATTTACTGTTGAAACAACATCAGACGTATCAGTGTTGGTCATCGATTGGATACTAATAGGATTACCTCCTCCTACGAGAACATCTCCAACTTTGATAACCTTAGTATCTTTTCTTTTAATCCAATCAGTCATTATTAAAATTTACAGTACTAACTCCATTTAACAAATTGATATTATTTTTAAAATCAATTGTTTGACCATTATATGTTCCTTTTACCAAATCAGCATTACCTACCACTACTTTAAAGGGTGCAAAAGCCTGTTTAATATATATATCACCATCACTAAACTGCTGTGCTTCAACAAGCTCGTTGTTTACATATATTTCGATCCAACACTCTCCAATAAATTTTAGTTCAAGCAATTGTTCATTTATCTGCTTATTTTCAACTAAAGGTGGATTTACAATTTCATTTCTATTGAGTGCAGCTTCCATAAGCTCTAAGCTCTCAAAGTCTAATTCATATTCCGATTTAGCTGCTTTAGGTTCAAAATTATTAAGTGTATTTATTAAGTAAAAACTAAATGCACTAAAGGTTATGACTAATGAACCTAATATTAATTTCTTTGTTTTATCATTTAAAGCATATGGGAGTTTGATTTCTCTTTTAATTTTTTTATACTTTTTTTCTTTTTGTTCATCATAAATACTTGGAAATTCGCATTCTATATTTAAAAAATTTTTATATTTTTGGAAATAAGCTTTTGCAAATGCCTCTGATGGAAAAATAGAATAATTACCTTTCTCAATAGCAAGAATATAGTCTTTGTTAATGAAGAGACTTTTTGCAATGTCATCAACTGAATAATTAAGTTCTTTTCTTAATTCATTGAATTTTTTACCTGTTTTAACAGAGTTAGCAGATTTTAAATCGTTACTCATTACAAAGATTTATGCGAAATTAATTTTTTTCCTTTTACTGATTTTGACAAATTTCCAACAAGTTGGCCACATGCAGCAGCTACTTCGTCCCCTCTTGTTGTTCTTAATGTTGTTATAAAGCCTTTTTCTGCAATATAAGATTTAAACAAATTAATTTTATTATTGCTTGGTCTCTCATAGTTAGAGCCATCAAAACTATTAAATGGTATTAAATTAATTTTGCAGGATAATTGTGACAATAACTTAACTAAATTTTTTGCGTGATCAATTGAATCATTTATGTCTTTTATCAAAATATATTCAATTGTGATGTGTCTTTTATTGCCGTAGTAATTAAGAAAATCCTTACATGAATCAATTAACATCTTGATGGGATATTTTTTGTTAATAGGAACAATCTCATCTCTTAGGGAGTCATTTGGTGCATGTAGTGATATTGCAAGCGAAACATCTACATGATCAGAAAGTCTCTTTATGTTTGGAACTATCCCAGAGGTGCTTATGGTTATTCTCTTTCTTGATAAGCCATACGCGAGTTGATCTTTCATGATTTTTGCAGATTCGATTACAGCATCAAAGTTTAGAAGCGGTTCTCCCATACCCATAAAAACAACATTTGTAATTGGTTGGTCGTTCCTGTTCATAAAGTTTGCAAGCCATAATTGGCCAATAATTTCGCTACTATCTAGATTCTGATCAAATCCTTGAGCTCCTGTAGCACAAAATGTGCACTGCAAAGCACATCCTGCTTGCGAAGAGATGCATAAAGTTCTTCTTTTTCCTTCAGGAATAATAACCATTTCAACCATTGAGCCTGAAATTAGTTTGATTAAATACTTTTTAGTTCCTTCATCAGAAATAAATTCGTCCTCAATGAATGGTGGTTGTAAAATAGCTGTTTTTAAAAGTTTTTCTCTAAGATCTTTATTAAGGTCTGTCATCAAAGAGAAGTCGGTTATACCCTTTTGATGGACCCATTTAAAAACTTGCTTTGCTCTGAATTTAGATTCTTTAATTTCTTGAAAGTATTTCTCTAGGGACCCAAGCGAGAAACCCAAGAGATTTTGTTTTACTTGCAAACTACTTAATCAATATCTCTTCAGGACTGAAAAAATATTCGATTTCCCTTTTTGCGCTTGTTATAGAATCTGACCCATGTACAGCATTTGCATCTATACTATTTGCAAAATCAGCTCTTATTGTTCCAGCTGCTGCCTCTTGAGGATTAGTACTACCCATAAGGTCTCTATTTTTTTGAACTGCATTTTCTCCCTCAAGAACTTGAACAAATACTGGTCCAGAAGTCATGAATTTTTTTAAATCTTCAAAAAAAGGTTTGCCATCATGCTCTGCATAAAATCCAGACGCCACATCATCTGATAGATGAATTAATTTTCCAGCAACCAAATGCAATTGATTATCTTCAAATCTTGAAATAATTTTACCAATTACATTCTTACCAACAGCATCAGGTTTAATTATTGATAATGTTTTTTCTATAGCCATAAAGCATTCCTTAAAAAATTAGCTGCTATTATATATTAATCTTACTGATATTCTTCAATCCAATGTGATTGTATTGCTTCTAGGATTTTCTCGTTAGATTTACCCGGATCTCCAATAAAGTTTTCAAGTTCACAAACTTTTTTATGCAAATCTGGAAAACTAATCCATTGAGGGTCAGTTGTTGGATATGCTTCATAAAGCTCTATTGCAATATCTAGAACGTCTAACCAATCTAACTTCATTATTAATGATCCTCAGAAACCATATTAATATTATATTTAGGTAATTCGATTTCTATTTCTTCATTATCAGGAGGAATTGCTTGGCAGCTTAACCTTGAGGTTTGCTCTAAGCCCCAAGCCTTATCAAGTAAATCCTCTTCTATATCACTTGCTTCTTCTAAAGATTCGAATCCTTTTCTTACAATACAATGACATGTTGTGCATGCTGCTGACATTTCGCAAGCATGTTCAATCTTAATATTATTTCTTAGAGCAGCTTCACAGATGGTTTCCTCTGGAAGCGATTCTATCTGAGCTCCATCAGGACATATTTCCTCATGAGGCCATATCTTTATTTTTGCCATTTTTTAAACGGTAAAACTTTCGCCACATCCACAGACAGCTTTTGCATTTGGATTAACAAACTTAATTCCTTTATTAAGACCATCATCAACATAATCAACGAGACTGCCTTTTAGAAAATTCAAACTTTTAGTATCTACAAATATAGTAAGGTTTTCTTTTTCAAAGCTTTGATAGTCGTCCAATGCATCATCAACAAAATCGAAAGTATATTCATAACCAGAACAGCCTGCTTCTTTTACGCCTAGCTTTATACCAGCACCTTTTCCTCGTGATTCAAGCATATCTTTGAAATGGCTTAGCGCACTATCAGAGAAGTTAAGTTCACCTGGATTGAAAGTACTCATTATTTATTGCTTAGCTTCGTAATCCTCAATAGCTTGCCTAATTGAATCTTCGGCCAAAACAGAACAGTGAATTTTTATTGGTGGAAGCTCAAGAGCTTCAACTATTTCAATATTTTTTATAGCTTTTGCTTCTTCGAGTGTTTTACCTATTAACATTTCAACTAGTTCGCTAGATGAAGCTATTGCAGAACCACAGCCGTACGTCTTAAATTTAACATCTTTGATGACATGGGTGTTTCCTTTAGGCTCACATTTGATTTGCAATTTCATAACATCACCACATGCTGGTGCCCCAACCATTCCAGTCCCAATATTAGATTCTTTTGGATCAAACCTTCCAACCTTGAATGCCTCAGGATTGTTTAAAGTATTCTCAAATTTTTCAACAACTTTTTTACTGTATGCCATATTAATCTCCTAGTGCATATTCCATTCAACTTCATCTAAATCAATGCCGTCAAGATGCATCTCCCATAATGGAGAAAGCTCTCTTAATCTATGCACAACGTTTCCTAAAATATCTAAAGTATTCTTAACATCATCATTACTGGTAAATCTACCAAATGAGAATCTAATTGAACTATGTGCTAATTCATCTTTTCTTCCTAATGCTCTTAATACATATGAAGGCTCTAAGCTTGCAGAAGTACACGCAGAGCCTGAAGATACAGCGATATCCTTCAAACCCATAATTAGAGACTCGCCCTCAACAAAATTAAAGCTTACATTAAGAATATTAGGAACTTTATTATCGAGATCACCATTGATGTATACATGATCAATTTCTTTAACCTTTTCTAAAAAATCTTGATGGAATTTATTTACTTTTTTGTGATCTGCAGGCATTTCTTCGTTTGCGATTTTAAAAGCTTCTCCCATACCTACAATTTGATGTGTTGCAAGTGTTCCAGAGCGCATGCCTCTTTCATGGCCACCACCATGAATGAGCGCCTCTAGTCTTACTCTTGGTTTACGTCTTACGTATAAGGCTCCAATACCCTTAGGACCATATGTTTTATGAGCTGAAAATGACATTAAATCAACAGGCAAATTTGATAGATCTATATTTATCTTCCCCGTGCTCTGTGCTGCATCAACATGAAAGAAAGCACCTTTTTGTCTTACTATTTCACCAATCTTTTCTAAATTATTAATAGTGCCTAACTCATTATTAATATGCATAATAGATACTAAGATTGTTGTATCTTTGATGGCTTCCTTGACAGATTCAGGGCTTATAACACCGCCCTCATCAGGGTCTAGATATGTTACCTCAAAACCCTCTCTCTCTAGCTGTCGACATGGATCTAGTACTGCCTTATGCTCAATTTTGGAAGTTATTATATGGTTCCCTTTATTTTTGTAGAATCTAGCGACACCTTTAATGGCTAGGTTATCGGCTTCTGTAGCGCCAGAAGTCCAAACTATTTCACGAGGATCGCAATTCACAAGATTAGCAACATGAGATCTTGCCTCCTCAACAGCTTCATCAGCTTTCCATCCAAATCTGTGAGATCTGGACGCAGGATTTCCAAACTCACCTTCTGGAGTTAAGAATTCCATCATTTTGGATGCTACTCTAGGATCAACTGGTGTGGTTGATGCGTAGTCCAAATAAATTGTAGATTGTGTGCTCATCTAGTTTATCTCTTTAACTTTAATATATGGGCTATCATATGATTCCACAAGGTTATTTATGGTAATTTTTTCTAAATAATCCTCAACTATATTGTTGAGTTCATGCCATAAGTCGTGAGTACTACATTTTTTTCCATTATGGCAAGCTGAAGTTCCATTACATTTAGTGGCATCGAGGACTTCATCTACAGCATACATGACTTCTTTTATAGAAATAGATGCAGGATTCTTGGCGTATAAATATCCACCATTTCTTCCTCTAATACTCTTAACGATTCCAGCTAGTCGAAGCTTTCGAAAAATCTGCTCTAAATATGTAAGCTCTATATTTTGATTATTAGATATATCACTTAGAGAAACAGGTCCCGATGACTGTAAAAAGCTCAATT
>CERG01015901.1_pt1 | contig 13679 bp, 2 predicted proteins | sample 530861 | NCBI WGS metagenome assembly CERG01 (sample SAMEA2621037, study PRJEB7988) | marine metagenome | biome: marine biome (ENVO:00000447); feature: deep chlorophyll maximum layer (ENVO:xxxxxxxx); material: "saline water (ENVO:00002010), including plankton (ENVO:xxxxxxxx)" | depth 50 m
TAATGCGTCTTCGTCGAAAGAGGACTTGTTTATCGTTTCCGCGACGGCGGTGGTGCACCACCCGGCGGATGGGTCGGCGAGTAAATGTTACGCGTTGTCCGAGTGGATGCGAGAGAAGCATTTGGTGCGCGCCATGCGATGTTTGTCGACGTACGCGAGGTATAGGGAGAGAAAGGCGATACGGATTTGGAGAGCGGAAGTGAGAAGAAGATTGTTTGAGAGGACGAGGATGCAGATTGAGAAGAGAGCGTTCGTGGCGTCGGAGAGGTTTGCGCCGGCGATGCAAAAGTTGTTTGCGATTGCGAGCGCGATTGACGAAACGTCGTTCGTGCCGAAACGAGATGGTTTTGCGTATACCGCAGAGGCGTTTAAGACGCATTGCGATACGCACAGAGTCAAAGTTGTGCAACCTGTAATTGATTTGAAAGTAGAAGAGGCGACGAGGGTAGCGAACAGAGTGAACGCATCGGTCGTGAGAAGTTGCGCAATGTTAGGCAGCGGCGGTATGGAAACAGATTCCGTCGAAAAGGAGGAGGAAGAAGAAGGTGATGGAGACGAGGAGAGCGACGAGAGGATGGTAAAAGAGGAGGAGTGTATCACAAAAGAAGTAGAAGAAGAATTTTCTGCGTCGGCATTACTGATGGCACCGGCGCCGTCACTGTCTTCTTCCACTTCACTCGCCAAGGAAGCTTCGAAAATGCGAAAGCGCGAGAAAACGCGGAAAATACTCGAAAGGGAGAAGGATCGACTGGGTCATTTTACAAGATTTTGCGATTTAGTCGTCAATTCGCAACTCGCAGAAAGCGTAATCAAAGTATCAGAAACGGTTTTAAATGAAATCAATACGGTACAAGCGGACGAGAATAACAATGACGGCGTGTTTGTTGTAGAAGCTTTGTTCCCGGCGATTGCCGGCGTCACCACCGCGTTGACGCCAGAGTTTGATGCGCTGTTGGAGAATATTGAGAAGTCTTCGTGCTCACATTCGTTACAACTCGTGAATTCTGTGCCGAGAATTTTGAGCGCCACTGCAACTTCGCTTCCAGCGGATGCAGACGTACCCTTTCTCGCGCAAACGTTTTCGGCGTCGAAGATAGCTAAAGAGAGCGCGCGAGCGCACGAAGCGATGGAAAAGGCGCGGAGTAGATTACGCGAAGATTTCGATAAAGCCATCGAGTATTGCGCGTTGACGCAATTTATGAACGCTCGCGCGATATATGATTTTGGCGAAACGAATCCGACTCGAGAACTCGTGAAAGTAGAAGGCAAAAATAAGCCACCGTCGACGGAGGACTTTACTTCTGCACTTTCGATTGTCGCCGCATGGACTGCTGATATCGATTCTATCGAGAAATCGCGCCAAATAGGATCGCTGCGCGTCGACACTTCTAAAATTAAAAAAATTGTGACGCCAATCTGTACCGAAGCTGCGATTAAAGTGAAGGAGAGATTAATTACAACAGCAAAAGCAAAAACGGTAGCCTTGCTCAGCACGTTGGAAGCGTCCACGGAGATGTTGCGAGACTATCCCAAGACTGGACGAGAAGAAAGTGACGAAGGTTACTGTGAACAAGACGTCAAAAAAGATGACGAGACAGGCGGCCAAGTTAGTATGAACGCGGAAGATGGCGCAATAGACACTAGAAATGACGAATCAGCAAAAGTGGCGTCGGGGGCGCTTGACGAAAGCGTTCGCTATAAACGAACTGTGGTGAAAGCAGCAGAAAATGTTCGTTCGTTCGAAATGGAGTCTGTTTCGATTGAAACGATGTATTCACTCGCATCAACGCATTCGGTGAAGATTCCGGCGCACGATCAGGTTAAACTTGATGATTTGCGCGTCGCTGTAGAGGAACATGGCAAGGCGTTGGAAGACGCGCAAACCTACTTGGATACACGCGACGAAGCAAATATCGCGATTTTAAAGTCAGAATCCGAACGTTTAGAGAAGAGTGGCGAAGAAATTTTTGAGCAACTACCAGGAGGACCTACTGGTGAAGAGGTTATGAACGAGTGTATTCTTCCCTCTGTGGTGATTGAATCGTTGAAAGAAACGAGAATGCGATTAGACGGTATGCGAGATCGCGCCGCTGCGTTGAAGTCGTACGCCGAAACTTACTCGTTATCCTCTGTTGAGTCCGATGCGAGAGACGGTGTGGAGGGGGAGAATATTGCTTCGAATGTATCGAGTGCGTTTAATTTCCGAGCGCTCGACGACGCCAATCGCGAATTGACAATAAGAGAAACCGCATGGGAACAATTGAATACGTTCCAATCCATTTCCACAGAATGGATGCATTCTGCCATCGTAGACGTTAACGTAGATAGTGTTCTCGAAAAGATTGAAAAGACAAAGGTACAATTAGGAAAGTTGAAACGCATGAGGAAAGACAAACGCGATGAAGTAGTGTCACGTTTGGATAAGTGCGTTCAAAACTTCGAGGCAACGTTACCGGCGCTTGAAACGTTATCGAGCGACGCGTTGAAAGAACGGCATTGGAAAGATATTCGAGAATTACTCAACGTAGTAGATGACAACCAACCTGTACTGGCATTGGACGATACCACGGAAGATAAGTTTATATCATCTGAGTTGTCGTCAGATTCGCCTACGTCAACAGAGACGTCATCTGAGACAAAAAATAGCTCCTCTTCCACGCTTACCTTGGAGAAAGCTCTGGAAGCTGGTTTACAATCAAAAATCGATGTTATCCGCGATATCGTCGCGCGCGCTTCGAAGGAAAATGCGCTAGAGTCCGCTTTAATAAAAATGGAGAAAGATTGGGATGGTATAGATTTCGTGTGTACGCCATACAAGGATACTGGCACGTGCGTCCTCGGCGGAACGGAAGACGCTCAGGCGCTTCTGGACGATCAACTCGTGAAGACCCAATCCATTCGCGCGTCTCCATTTTCGCAGCCGTTCGGCGACCGCGCAGTAGTTTGGAGCGAGACCCTGCAGCGTTTACAAGATACGCTCGATCAGTGGGGATCGTGTCAAGCGACTTGGCAATACTTGGAGCCAATTTTTGCCTCTGAAGATATCGTGAAGCAGATGCCCGTAGAAGGGGAAAAGTTCAAGTCTGTGGATCAGATGTACCGTAACGTCGTGGATGCAACCGCAAAGAATCCGTCGGCGATACAATGCGGCAGAGATGAAACGCGATTACAAAGTTTGGAAGCCGCAAACACGTTACTCGATGAAATTCAGCGAGGTTTACAATCCTACCTGGAGTTGAAGCGCATCGCATTCCCGCGCTTCTTCTTTCTCTCGAACGACGAGATGCTCGAGATATTGAGTGAAACAAAAGATCCACGCAGAGTGCAACCGCATTTGAGAAAGTGCTTCGAAGGTATAGATTCCGTGACTTTTGAAAAAAATGAAGAAGACGATCGAGAATATATTGTTGCCATGAATTCTGTCGAAGGCGAAGAAGTGCCGTTCAACACGTTTATAGAACCGGCAAAGGCTAACGGTGCCGTCGAAAGATGGTTATGCGAAGTCGAAACGTCAATGTTAGAAGCAGTTGAGAAACAGTGCGCTGCTGGAGTTCGCGCGTATGCGACCACGGAGCGGAAAAAATGGGTGTTGGAATGGCCCGGTCAAGTGGTATTACTTGGGTCGCAGATTTATTGGACTCGCGACATCGCCGAAGCTTTACGAAACGAAAAATCCAATCCAGGGAGCGTGAAGAAAGCCGCGGAGAAGTGCGATCGGCAATTGAAAGAGATTATCGAGTTAGTGAGAGGTGACCTGACTCCTTTACAGCGTAAAACGCTCTCTGCTTTGGTGGTCATGGATGTCCACAATCGAGACGTGGCCCGTAAGCTTGCCGAAGATGGCGTATCCTCCGAACGCGATTTTTCCTGGTTGTCACAGTTGCGTGCGACGTACGAATTGAAGAAAGTGCAAAAAGATGACGGTTCGTGCGATAGAAAAGAGACCGTGATGTTGCGCATGATGAATGCTTCCGTCGAATATGGTTACGAATACCTAGGAAACTCGTCGCGCCTTGTGATTACGCCGTTAACTGACCGCTGCTATCGTACGCTCATGGGAGCAATTCATCTCAACTTGGGAGGTGCACCGGAAGGTCCAGCTGGTACTGGTAAAACAGAAACAACCAAAGATCTCGCAAAAGCGCTGGCAAGACAGTGCGTTGTTTTCAACTGTTCCGATTCTTTGGACTATTTAACGATGGCACGATTCTTCAAAGGTTTAGCTTCGTCCGGTGCGTGGGCGTGCTTCGATGAATTCAATCGCATCGATTTGGAAGTGCTATCTGTTGTAGCCCAGCAAGTGCTTGAGATTCAAATCGCCGTGAAGAATAACGTGAAGAAGTTCTTCTTTGAAGGTTCAGAACTTACTTTGCGTCCGACGTGCAATGTGTTCATCACGATGAACCCTGGTTATGCGGGTAGATCCGAACTTCCAGATAACTTGAAAGCGCTCTTCCGAACAGTAGCTATGATGGTTCCTAACTACGCGTTGATTTCTGAGATTTTGCTCTATTCTGATGGGTATCTTAACGCGCGAGCGTGTGCGCGAAAGATTGTAGCGACGTATCGTTTGTGTTCAGAACAGCTTTCTTCTCAGGATCACTACGATTATGGCATGCGTGCCGTCATTGCTGTGCTCAGGGCCGCAGGCAATTTGAAGCGAAAGCATCCAGAGGAGTGTGAATTTGTTTTGACGTTACGTGCCATCATCGACGTGAACTTGTGTAAATTTCTCGCCCACGACGTTCCTTTGTTTTATGGCATCGTCGGTGATTTATTCCCCGGGGTTGTTCTACCGAAAACAGATTACGAAAATCTGCACGCTGCTGTGATTGATCAGTGTACTGCGAGGAATTTACAGCCCACGGAGTATTTTTTGACCAAGATTACGCAATTGTATGAGATGATTGTGGTTCGACACGGTTTGATGCTAGTCGGCGAGACGATGAGTGGAAAATCATCAGCGTTGGCTGTATTAGCTGGTGCCCTTACAGATTTACACGAGAAAGGACTGAACGATGAGAAAGAGGTCATTGCGACGTATTTAAATCCAAAGGCAGTCACGATGGGACAACTTTATGGTGAAACAGATAACGTGACACAAGAGTGGAGAGAGGGGGTGTTGGGTTTACACTTCCGTAAACTCGCGAATATGCGCGAAACCCACATCAGAAAATGGCTCGTTATGGATGGTCCCGTCGATGCAATTTGGATCGAGAACATGAACACAATTTTAGACGATAATAAAAAGTTATGCCTCCCGAATTCTGAGATTATTGCAATGACGGGGTTGATGAACTTGATTTTTGAGGTTGCCGATTTGGCCGTGGCGAGTCCGGCGACGGTATCTCGATGCGGTATGGTTTACATGGAACCCGCTGAAGTAGGATGGAAGCCGCAATTCAAATCGTGGGTATCTGAAGCACGTGTAATGTACGGAAACGAAGCGCACGATCGCCTATCGACATTATTTGAAACGTTTCTCCCGGCATCGGTTGAGAAAGTCGGCGAGTTGAAGAAGATCTCCCCGGCGGGCGAAGGAAATCTCACGGCATCGCTTACGCGCCTATTTGACGCGACGCTGAAAGATTTGATCACAGGATATGAAAATAGTTCTGACGTGAGTAACGACGCTGCGCACACGGCTGGAATTGCGAGCGACGAAAGCGAGTCGAGCGTCGTGTCTCGTTATCTTAACCCACCTATTACTGCGATTGACGCCTCGTTCCTATTCGCCTTGGTGTGGTCTGTTGGTGGATGTGTCGATACAAAGAGCAGATCAGCATTTGATACGTTCTTAAAATCTGCAATTGCGTCCAAAACCAGTTCTCTGTCATGTCCGGAAACATTTTGGCGCGATGAAAGTGCCACCGTCTACGATTTCAAAATTTCCGCTCCCAAAGGAACCGGTGTTGAACGTTTGCACGGTATTGCGTGGCAAAAATGGATTGACTCTATTCCGGCGCAAGCTCGAATTATTCCAAAAGACCTTCCTTTTGATGCAACAATTGTTCCAACGAAAGAAACAGCTACGTGCGATCACTTGCTCGATTGCGCTTTGCGGCATGGGTACCCGATACTCTTCTGCGGCCCCACGGGTACTGGAAAATCAACCATCGTACAGCGCAGATTACGCTCCTTAGATAAGAGTAAATGGCAACCGACAACTATTGGGTTTTCTGCGAGAACATCTGCGAACGCTACACAAGCGCAAGTGGATGGACGTCTCGATAAGAGGCGAAAAGGTGTATATGGACCAATTCCAGGTGCTAAGGGCGTATTCTTTATCGATGACGTTAATATGCCGCAACGCGAATCGTATGGCGCGCAACCTCCTATTGAAATTCTTCGTCAATTCCATGATTACGGAGGTTGGTACGGTAGAGACAACGCGTTTGTAACGCTCCAAGATATCCAATTCGTCGCCGCGATGGGTCCAGCCGGTGGAGGTAGAAATCCAGTGACGGAGCGGTACTTGCGTCACTTTTCACTCGTTTCAGTTCCGGAAGTAGACGAATCGGCTTTGAAAGGAATTTATAACGCCATTTTATCGCAACACTTTCAGAACTGCGAGTTTCATAATTCTATCGTCAACATGGCTCCGGACGCCGTTTGCGCTACGCTGGTCGTATACCAAACTTGCCTCGAGAAGTTACTTCCTACGCCGGAGAAATCGCACTATTCGTTCAATTTGCGAGATTTTTCGCGAGTCGCGCAGGGTTTGACTATGTTACCGCTCTCGCAAGTGGAGAATGAGAGCGATTTTGGCCGACTTCGAATCACGAGACTGTGGACTCACGAAATATTGAGGGTCTTTGGAGATCGCTTAGTTGACGTAGCGGATGAAAGAATACTGGTTGACTCCATGCGGGTCGCTGTGTCAACACATTTCCGAGAAAACTTCGACGGCTTGTTTTCACACTTGAATATGAACGATACGAAACTTTTGGCGTTTGGTAAATATGCAAATCCACCGAAAATACGCGATGAATTCGACGACGACGACGACGACGACGCGAACAATCTCGAGCTACAAGTACCTCCTCCAAGTTACGAAGAACTTTCTGGAGATGCTCATAGTTGGGTTTCAATCATGGACGAGCATTTGAACTATTACAATCATTATTCAAAACAGCCTATGAATATTACCATGTTTGTTTACGCCGCGGAGCATATTTCACGAATTTGCCGCATTTTAGCACAACCTGGTGGACACGCTCTCTTGGTTGGTGTCGGTGGTTCGGGACGCAAATCGCTCGCAAGACTAGCTGCGCATGCGAGTGGAGAAATGTTCGTGAAAGAAATTGAAATGACAAAGACGTATGGTATGCTCGAATGGAGGGAAGATTTGAAAAATATGCTGCGTATGTCTGGCGGGGAGAACCGAGACGTCGTCTTCTTATTCAGCGACGCGCAAATAAAAGACGAGGCATTCATCGAAGATATCAACAACTTACTCAACGCCGGTGAGATTCCAAACGCTTTTCCAACGGACGAGAAGGCTCAAGTTTTAGAAATGGTTCGAAAAGATGCCACGAAAGAAATTGGAGAGGATGCCACACAATCGGAGCTGTGGGCGTACTTCGTATCGAGGTGTCGCCGTAAACTTCACGTCGTTCTGTGCTTATCTCCGGCCGGCGAGGCTTTCCGAGAACGTTTGCGTCAATTTCCGTCGTTGGTCAATTGCTGCACTATTGATTGGTTCAAAGCGTGGCCGGAAGATGCCTTAGAAGCGGTCGCCGGTAAGATTCTCCGGGAATCCGTGGATGGTATTTCGCCCGAGGCCGCGAGTGCGCTTACGAGTGTGTGTGGTATCATGCACTCGTCCGTGGCAGAGTTATCTGAACGGTACTACGCGAGAACTGGACGGAAGAATTACGTCACGCCAACGAGTTATCTCGAACTTTTGAGCACGTTTGCGAATTTAGTGGGTAAGCGAAGAGAGGAAACTATGCGATTGAAGAGACGATACGAAGTTGGTCTGGAAAAGCTCGCATCTTCGGCAGAGCAAGTTGCGGGCATGCAAAGTGAACTCGAAGCTCTGCAACCGAAGCTGAAAGAGTCCGCAATTGAAGTCGCCGAAATGATGAAAGAAATTCAAAACGAGAAGGAGACAGTAGTCGAGCCGAAACGTAAGATTGTCGAAGCCGATGAAGCCGTCGCCGCGGAAAAAGCTAGGGAAGCTAACGGAGTGAAAGAAGAATGCGAGAACATATTAGCAGAGGCCATGCCTATTCTCAACGACGCTATTGCCGCCTTGGATACGTTGAAACCGGCGGATATTAATTACGTGAAACAGTTGAAAAACCCGCCGGCGATTATTAAACTCGTCCTCGAAGCCGTCTGTGTCATTTTAGAAGTCAAACCAGCTCGGGCAAAAGATCCAGACACGGGTCGCACTGTCGATGACTACTGGAAACCATCGTGTGGATTACTAAACGACAAAGATTTCCTGGAAACGCTTAAATCGTACGACAAAGATAACATACCGATAAAAGTCATACAGAAAATTCGATCAGTATACATCTCGAACCCGTTGTTCACGCCTGAAAAAGCTGCGAATGCGTCGAGCGCTGCCGAAGGTTTGTGCAAATGGGTTTGTGCAATGGACAAGTACGATAAAGTTGCAAAAATCGTCGCCCCGAAGCAAGAAGCGTTGAAGGAAGCCGAAGCGGCGTACGATGAAGTCATGGTGGGATTAAACGCCACCAGAGCGGATTTGAAAACGATATTAGATAAGCTCGAAGCTATGGAGACAGAGTTGAAGAAGCAGAACGATAAAAAAGCTAACCTCGAAGCAGAAGCGAATTTGTGCGCAGTAAAGTTACAACGCGCCGAGAGTTTGATTTCAGGTTTAGGCGGCGAGCGCGCTCGTTGGAAGAAAAAAGCGGAAGATCTCGGTCGACAGTATGAAAATATTGTTGGCGACGCGATCCTTTCCGCCGGTACTATCGCATACTTGGGTGCATTTCCAATGTCTTGCAGACAAGAGATGCATGATATGTGGATGCATGAGCTCAATAAATCGAAAATAATCTGTTCGACTAAATGCGAGTTGATTGACATTCTCGGCGATGCCGTCAGAATTAGGGAATGGCAAGTTGCGGCGTTGCCAAACGATCAATTCTCCATTGAGAACGCCATCATAATCGAAAATGCGAGACGTTGGCCTCTTATGATTGATCCACAAGGGCAAGCAAACGCTTGGATTAAAAATATGGAGAAGAAGAATAACCTCAGAGTCGTGAAACTGTCTGAAGATGGAGCGCATATGCGGGAACTCGAAAACGCCATTCAGTTTGGTACGCCTGTATTACTAGAAAACGTCGGAGAAGAACTCGATCCAAGTCTAGAGCCTTTACTTTTGAAGCAAACATTTAAAAGCGGAGGCGTGACGTGTATGCGATTGGGAGACGCAACAGTTGAGTATTCGGAAGACTTTAGACTTTACATTACGACGAAACTTCGAAACCCGCACTATTTACCGGAGACGGCGGTGAAAGTGACATTGCTCGATTTCGCAATCACACGAGAAGGTTTGAGCGATCAACTTCTCGCCTTGGTCGTTGCAAAAGAACGCCCGGATCTGGAAAAGCAGAAAGATGAGCTCGTTACGCAATCTGCGAAGAATGCGCGAGAGTTGAAACAGCTGGAAGATCAGATTCTAGAGGTTTTATCAAACTCTGACGGCAACATCCTCGACGACGAGCGTGCGATTAAAATTATTACAGACTCCAAGTCGGTCTCTGAATCCGTTACGCAAGCTCAAGCTGAGGCAGAAGAGACTGAGAAAGACATTAACGCTGCAAGATCTGCGTACTCAAGTTCTGGATCTTACGCAGCTTTACTCTTTTTCTGCATATCAGATTTGGCTGCGATTGAATCGATGTATCAGTACTCGCTGCAATGGTTCTCGCGATTATTCATCGCCTCTGTCGTAAACTCCAAATTTGAGAAAGCTACATCAGTATCATCATCAGTGGAGGAGACCGCCGTCGAAGATTCGGTCGATACTCGACTGAGAGATATTCGAACGCACTTCACGAAAAGTCTCTACGATAATGTCTGCCGCTCGCTCTTTGAATGCGATAAACTTCTGTTCTCGTTCTCGCTGTGTTCGCGCATTTCTCGGGACGAAGGGATGCTCGACGGACAAGAGTGGAACTTTCTACTCACGGGCGTTCAGATTGGATCAAAAGTTGACAAGAATCTAGTAGAAAAACTCGTACAAACTGTGGACTGGATCGATGAAAAGCGCGCGAATGATTTTGCTAATTTATCCTTTCTTCCGAGATTTTCGGATATTTGTGAAAGTATTTTAGATACAACCAATATCGAATCGCAAGAAACGTGGAAAGCTGCGTATGATAGTCCTACTCCGCACGAAGCTGCTTTCCCGAAACCGTATGACACGCTTTCTGAATTCAGTCGTTTGTGTATTATTCGTTGTTTGCGCCCGGATAAGCTTATCCCCGCTGCTCGTAAATATGTCGGCGCGACGCTTGGCGAACAGTTCATAACGCCTCCAACTTTCGATTTGGAGAAATGTTACGCAGATGCAGGACCGCGTGCACCGCTAGTCTTTGTCTTGTCCGCAGGTTCAGATCCAATGGCAAAGCTCTTACAGTTTGCGGCGTCGAAAGGGGAGGCCGATGCGGTGAAATCGATCTCGCTCGGTCAAGGCCAAGGCCCCAAGGCAAAGAAGCTCATCGATGAAGCTCGCGTAAACGGCGGTTGGGTTGTTTTACAGAATTGTCATCTAGCACCTTCGTGGATGAAAGCTTTGGAGAAAATATGCGAAGATTTAGTCGCTGGTGAAGGTGAAGCGCACAATAGGTTCAGATTGTGGATGACGTCGTATCCGTCGAAAGACTTTCCGATGACGATTTTACAGAACGCGGTGAAAATGACCAACGAGCCGCCCAGAGGGATCCGAGCGAATGTGAAACGCGCTTTAAGTGTACAGCCGCTTTGCGATGATGACTTTTTCGATAAATGTGCAAGGCCTAACGAGTTCAAGCGATTGTTATTTTCGTTGTGTTTTTTTCACGCCAACGTTCAAGAACGACGAGCGTTTGGGCCTATCGGTTGGAACGTTCCGTATGGCTTCGACGACGGTGATTTATCGATATCTGCACGACAACTAAAAATGTTCCTCGATGAAAAAGACGAGGATGAAGAGGATGGTAGCATCGAAGACGAAGCTACTGGTGGTGCTGCCACTACCGTTGCCGATGATGACGAAAAAGCGCTCGTATCGAAAGCAGTCTCGAAGTTACCTCTCGAGGCTTTACGTTATTTAGCCGGTGAATGTAACTATGGAGGCAGAGTAACAGACGCTAACGACCGCATTCTGCTCGCGACTATTCTTGAAAAGTGCTACTCAGAAGAAGCCGCGTCGTCGAATAATTTTGCGTTATCCGCCTCTGGAAAATACGCAACTCCGTCCATCTTGAATCCAAGTCGTGCGCAGCTTCTCGAACACGTGGACGCATTACCCGCTTTACCAGAACCAGAGGTTTTTGGTTTGCACGCGAACGCTGACGTCTCTAAAGATCGCGCGGATGCAGAGGCGATGTGTCGAGATCTACTAAAAATGTCCGGCGATAGCGCGAGCGAGGAAACAAACGAGAATCTCGAGACAGAAGAAAGTGGTGAACACGCAACGAAGGAAAAGGATGACTGCGAAGAAGATTCATCTAGTACCACCACAAACGAGGCTGCGGATACGAACACTGCGTTAAAAGAAGTCATCAACGACGCAATCGCCCGTCTTCCGTCTAATTTTAATGTCGAAAAGACGCGAGAAAAGCTCCCTGACGCCTACGCGGATTCTCTCGGAACAACTTTGTGTCAAGAAATGTCCCGATATAACAAGCTTTTGCTCAACATTCGAAAATCTTTACACGAGATTGAAGCCGCTCTCGCCGGACGCGCAGCTTTCTCAGCCGAGTCCGAAGCGTCGAAGAAAGCAATCGAGCGCAACGCCGTTCCGGAAGCCTGGAAAAAAGTGAGTTATCCGTCGCTCAAACCTTTCTCCTCGTACTTTGACGACCTCTTGGAGCGTTGCAGCATGCTCGAGACTTGGGATAGAAATGGAAAGCCACCCGCGGTGTTTTGGATCTCTGGTTTCTTCTTCGCACAGTCGTTCTTAACGGCCGCGTTGCAGAACTATAGCCGCAAACACAAACTCCCCGTGGACGAAATAGCGTTCGATTTTGAGCCAATCAAAGGCGACGTGAGTGATATTACCGAACCACCCGAAGCTGGAGTGTACGTCTCCGGTCTATTCTTAGAAGGATGCGGGTGGGACGAAGAAAACATGCAACTGGTTGAATCGGAGAAAAACGTCTTACACTCGAAAGCGCCTATATTTTGGTTCAAGCCGAGAAAAGCAGACGAGATTAAGCAAAACGCGAGGTACGATTGCCCTTGCTATCGAACGGCAGAAAGAAGAGGTACGCTCGCGACGACTGGACACTCGACAAACTTTGTCATGCACGTGAAAATGCCCACGAAAGAACCCGCGGAACACTGGATTAAAAGAGGAGTGGCGTTGGTGACCCAACTCAGCGAGTAAATTTTAGAGAAAAGCGTACATTCGGTGCCAATAGTACTTATTTATTACCAAATCATCAAACGAATTCAAAAATATGTTTAAAGCCCTTCAATAGGAACTTGCAAAAACTTCGCCAACTCCGCCGCTTGCCTCTCCACCTCCGCCAACGTCAACGGTTGGCCGATGCGCGTCAACGGGATATCGCCTTTACCTTTGCACTTCACGTACACAACCCGTCTCGGGTTAATCCCGTCAGAGATCTCCACTCTCACCGCCGTCACGTCTTTCAAATCCGTCAACAAGTTCACCCGTCTATTCTTCCCCGGAAACCCATACCTAAACACTCGAAAAATCCCTTCCTCTTTGTTAAACTCGTTATACCCGGCGCCGACGTTCCAGTTGATCGTCAACCATAAATACGTCGCCAACAACAAACCCGCGATACCGTAAAAGCTCATCACCAATCCTTGCGGAAAGAATTGAATGTCCGAAGCGTCCAAGAAAAACACCAAATTGTGTTTGAAATACGCGCTCGCGCCGGTGATCAAAAACCCGCTCGCGCCGGCGGTCACGACCGAGGCCCAAAAGTAATTCGAGAATCGCTTCGCCCCGACCACTGGGTCCACGTACACGATATCGTTGACGATTTTTTTGAACTCATCGTCTCCTCCCGAGGAATCATTGTTGTTGTTAAACATCCCCGCGTTCATTTTCACCGATCTTATCTTCTGCTTGGTGGAAAAGGAGGAGGAAGAGGAGGAGGATAAAGCGTTGTTCACGGCGCAGATCGTCCTCGATGCTGACGACGGTGTAATCACCATTTTTTCCCCGCGAACGACGCCCACCCCGCGCAAAGTAGATTTACGCGCGCTTTTGCTGCTACTCATCGTCGCATTAATGATGATGCTGTTGTTGTTGTTGTTTCTAGTGTGTTGTGCTCTTCTGCTCGTCCTCGGGGAGGACAAAATCGCCCCAAACGAGGAGGAGGATACTCCCACCAGTGCTGACATCTTAAGATTTTTTATGCCGAAAATGTTGACGAAAGATGAGAATTTTTTTGATTCTCCTTTTGTTAAATTTTTGGAACGTACGAAAATTTAATACAACACAAGACTAATGA
>CERG01006158.1_pt1 | contig 13610 bp, 18 predicted proteins | sample 530861 | NCBI WGS metagenome assembly CERG01 (sample SAMEA2621037, study PRJEB7988) | marine metagenome | biome: marine biome (ENVO:00000447); feature: deep chlorophyll maximum layer (ENVO:xxxxxxxx); material: "saline water (ENVO:00002010), including plankton (ENVO:xxxxxxxx)" | depth 50 m
CTCATCTAGTGAACCATGTTCTATTAGTGCGGATGCATTAAAAAAATACGGGCTTTGTCTTCCAGATTTAAGAGTAAATGTTCCTAATTTAAAAGCACCAGAATCCAGGGCTAGTTTTAAAAAATTTCTTTGATAATCTTTCACTTATGATTGATGATTTGGTTTTGTAGTTTAAATAAATCAGATATACCTTGTTCAGCTATTTCCATTAAACCATTGAATTGTTCTTTACTGAAAGCTGTCTCTTCCCCAGTTCCTTGTACTTCAATAAAGTCCATGTTGTCATTCATGACAATATTTACATCGCATTGCGCATTGCTATCTTCTTGATAGTTAAGGTCAAGTATTAATTCATTTTCAAAAATTCCAACACTAACTGCTGCAACTAAATTATTGATTGCATCTTCTTTGCCTATTTTTTGCAAAGCCTTACAGAGTGCAATTGTGCCTCCTGTTATAGATGCAGTTCTTGTGCCTCCATCAGCTTGTATAACATCACAATCAATTGTTATGGTGTAGCCAGTTAATTTATTTAGATCAACAACTTGTCTTAATGACCTGCCAATTAGTCTTTGTATTTCCATCGTTCTGCCAGATTGCTTACCTCTTTGAGCTTCACGATTCATTCTTTCGTTAGTAGATCTTGGCAACATTCCATACTCAGCAGTAATCCAGCCTGTTTTTTTGTCTTGCATCCATCTTGGCACCGCTTTTTCAATACTGGCATTACAAATGACATGTGTATTGCCAAACTTAATTAGAGCAGAGCCTTCAGCATGAATATTAAAATCTGGAATTATACTTACTTCTCGTAATTGATTGTTTTTACGGTTATCTAATCTTTGCATAGCTAAATTTGTTGTTTACTATTATACAGTCAAGGATTAAATAGATGATAAAGAAATTACTAGTCATATTGCTAGCTCTTATGGTTTTGGGTTGCAACCAACAAGGCAGTGCAATTTTTCAAGAAGAAGCTGACGGATCAGTAACAAATTACGAAAATGATACTCATGGAACGTATGCTTCAACGTATACGCCTTTTAATTCAAAAAATATTGTCATAAGAAATGCAACAGTATTTGATGGTAATGGAAATAAGTTTAAAAACTTTGATGTTCATTTCTCTGATGGTGCTATACAAGCAATAGGTCTGAGGCTTGTTGTTGAGGGAGCAGAAGAGATTAATGGAGTTGGAAAATTTGTTACCCCTGGAATCATAGATAATCATTCACATATGGGCGTCTACCCTGCACCAGGTGTAAGAACAAGCAGTGATGGCAATGAAGCAACAAACCCTGTAACTGCTGAAGTCTGGGCGGAGCATAGTGTCTGGTCACAAGACCCGCAATACAAGCTAGCTTTAGCAGGTGGCGTTACTACTTTTCATGTTTTACCTGGTTCTGCAAACTTATTTGGTGGTCGAGGTGTTACATTAAAAAATATTTCGGCAAATACAGTGCCAGATATGAAATTTCCTAATGCACCTCATTCTTTAAAAATGGCTTGTGGAGAAAACCCAAAAAGAGTTTATAGCTCTAGCGGACCTTCAACACGAATGGGAAATGTTGCTGGATATAGAAAAGCATGGATAGGTGCAGAAGAGCACAAAAAACGTCTTGAACAAAATCCAAATCATCGAGATATAAGAAATGAAACACTGGCAGCAGTACTTGATGGAGAAATACTAGTTCATAACCATTGTTATAGAGCTGATGAAATGGCAACAATGATAAATATTGGTGAAGAATTTGGTTACAAGGTTTCAACCTTTCATCATGGAGTAGAAGCATACAAAATAGCAGATCTATTGGCAGATGAGGGCATATGCGCAGCACTTTGGGCAGATTGGTGGGGTTTTAAGCACGAAGCTTATGACATGACAATTGCAAATATTGCTATTGTTGACCAAGCAAGAGGAGGCAAAGGTTGCGCCATAGTTCATTCAGATAGTGCAAGTGGAATTCAGAGATTAAATCAGGAAGCAGCTAAAGCATTAGCTGCAGGTAGAAAAGCTGGTTTTGAAATATCAGAGGGTCGCGCCATGACATGGCTAACTAAGAACCCAGCCAAATCTTTAGGAATACTAGACCAAACAGGAACTCTTGAGCAGGGCAAAGATGCTGACTTAGTTATTTGGGATGGAAACCCTTTTAGCGTTTATACAAAAGCTGAACAAGTATATATTGATGGCGCTTTAGTGTTTGATAAAGCAACAGATTTTATGCCTCATACCGATTTTGATCTTGGAGTTAAAGAATGGGAGGACAAATAATGAAATTTCTTAAATTATTAATTCTTGTACCATTCTTAGCATTCACGCATGCAGATGATTTGTATCTACTTAAAGGTGCAAAAGTATTTCTTGGTGATGAAGGGTTTATTGCAAAAGATATTCTAGTGGATGATGGCAAAATTATTTTAGTGGAGGACTTTATTGAAAATATTGAAACTGGAAAAGTTGTTGACCTTCAAGGAAAGTACATTACCCCAGGTTTATTAGTTTTTTCAAGCTTAGGCCTTCTAGAAATTGGTGCTTTGTCTGAAACAAATGATACCGGATCTGACATTTACAATGCTGGTTTTGATCCAAGCAAAGCCTATAACCCGTTTTCACAAGCAGTTAGACTCAATAGATCAAAAGGCGTAACATCAACAATTAATATTCCAGGAGCTTCTGGTTACTTTTCTGGCATGCTTTCCTACACAAAAATTAACAATGGTATGAAGCAAAAAAAACAAGGGCCATTAGGTTTGGTTACAAGCTATGGTCAGTCCTATAACGATTCGAGAGCAGCAAACTTAATGTACATGGAAGATCTTTTTAGTTATGTAAGAACAAACCATGATGATAACTATGCAGACATGACCCAATTCATGTTGGGGACAACAAATGAATATAAATTTACAAGTAGGGATTTCAAAGCAATAAAAAAAGTACTTGATAATGAGATGCCACTAGTAGTCAAGGTTAACAAAGCTACTGATATATTAAATGTTATTAAATTTGCTGAAGCTCAGGAAGTTGATTTAATTCTATGGGAAGCAAATGAGGGACATATGGTAGCAAACGAAATTGCCCAAGCTGGTGTGCCTGTAATTTTAGACCCATTAAATAATATTCCAAGTACATTTGATTCTCTTAATGCTACATATGAGAACGTAACAAGACTTAACGAAGCAGGCGTCGTTATGGCTTTTTATTATGAACAAGGAGCAGGAGCACATAATGCTTATTTAGCAGCTCAGTCTGCTGGTAATTCTGTTGCAATGGGCCTTGATTATAATGAAGCTGTGAGATCTATTACATCAAACCCTGCAGATATTTTTGGTTTGATTAATGTTGGCTATATTCTGCCAGGTTATGACGCAGACTTAGTAGTTTGGGATAATGATCCCCTTGAATTAATGTCATCTGTAGAGATGGTAATGATAGACGGTGAAAATCAGGATCTTTCTAATCGATATGAAGAGCTGACCGATCGATATACTAAAGAGCTAGATAAACCTAATTCTTATAGATCAAGAGAGTAAAGCTTTAACTATTGAGCTAGCTTCTGACATTTCTGCATTTGGATGTTTTGATCTTAGTTCCTTCATAACATTACCCATATCTTGCATCCCATTAAAATTATTTTTTGAGACAATTTCTTCTAATGCAGCTTTAAGCTCATCACCATTCAGGGCTTGTGGTAAATATTTAGCTAATAAATTTAGTTCATTTTGTTCAACCTCTTCTAGATCAGGTCTTCCGCCTTCTTTGTATTGATGGATTGAATCTTTTCTTTGTTTTGCCATTCTTTTTAGAATATTGATGACGTCGTCATCTGATGGCTCTTGTCTAGTATCAACTTCAAATCTTTTTATTTCAGATGTAACAAGTCTTAAGGTATCTCGAACAAATACATTTTTATCAAGCATCGCTTGCTTTAATTCAGAATTAATTTGATCTCTTAAAGAAGACAACTTACTTAAGTTTTGAGAAAGAGTCTTTCATGACTCTTTTATAGTTTCTTTTAACTGCAGCTGCAGCTTTTCTTTTTCTCTCTTCTGTCGGCTTTTCAAAAAACTCTCTTTTACGAACTTCCGTAACAATACCTGCTCTCTCGCAAGCTCGTCTAAATTTTCTTAAACCTACATCAAAGGATTCAGTTTCTTTAATTTTTATACTTGGCATAATGTAGTGTGTATTTTAAGGATAAATATAAAAGAATCAACAATGTTAATTTTAGGAATAGAAAGTTCTTGTGATGAAACCGGCTTAGCCCTTTATTCAGAAGACCATGGGCTCATTGCACACTTAGTAAACTCACAAATAGATTTATTCACAGAATACGGTGGTGTTATACCAGAAATTGCTGCGAGAGATCATAGTGTGAAAATTATCGGCATATTAAAACAACTATTGAAACAAACAAACCACAAATTAAATGATATTGATCTTATAGCTTACACAGCAGGTCCTGGTTTAATAGGTTCTTTAATGATTGGAGAAACAGTAGCAAAGACAATAGCTAATGTCTTAAATATAGAGCTACTACCTATCAACCATCTAGAGGGACACATATTAGCACCTGGTTTAGAAGAAGATGGCTTAGAACCTCCTTATTTATGCTTGCTTGTTTCTGGAGGCCATACACAAATTATTAGATGTGATGGTTATGGAAAGTACAAGATTATTGGTGAAACAATCGATGATGCTTGCGGTGAAGCGTTTGATAAAGTTGGTAAGCTCCTTAACCTTGAATATCCAGGAGGGCCAAAAGTTTCACAGCTTGCCGAAAATGGTGATAGTCATCGTTTTAAATTCCCTAGAGCAATGATGAAAGATAAAAATCTAAATTTTAGTTTTAGCGGCCTTAAGACAGCAGTACTTTATGCACTAGAAGATCTTAATGAAGGTGATCATGCAGATGTTGCAGCATCTTTCCAAGAAGCTGTCATTGATGCTTTAACAACAAAACTTACATGGGCTGTTCAAGATACAAAAATTCATAAACTTGTTTGCTCTGGCGGTGTAGCTTCTAATAAACTGTTAAGAGAGAGATTAAAACAAATGGCAGTAAATAATAATTTAGAAGTGAGTTATCCAAGAATGGAATTCTGCACTGATAATGCTGCAATGATTGCTTATGCTGGTTTTATTAGGAAAAAATTTAAATTACCAACTTATTCAACTAATTACGCAAGACCAAGATGGCCTTTAGGAGAGCTATATGATTAAAAAAGACAAAATATATGTTGAGGATCTTAGAGTGAAAGGGACTATTGGAATATTTGATTGGGAAAAAAAGATCAAACAAGAAATTAGCCTCTCTTATGAAATAGATCACGATAATTTATCTGCATCTAAAGAAGATAAAATTGATGCTACTACTGACTACAAGACAATTACAAAAAAAATTATCTCATTTATTGAAGAAAATAAATTTGAGCTGGTTGAGACTTTTGCAGAGAAAATTGCTGAAATGGTAATCAAAGATTTCGATGTTAATTGGATAAAGCTAAGAGTCTCAAAGCCCGGAGCTCTAAGATTTTCAAAAGACGTTGGAGTTATAATTGAACGTTCAGTTGCAGATTATGAATAGATTTTATGTTCTCGTTGGCTCCAATATCAATCCCCATGAGAATGTAAAAAAAGGACTAGAGCTTATTAACGAATCGGCTGAAATTTCATTAGAAGCAGTTAGTAGTGAGTTTTTATCAAAAGCTGTTGGTATGGATGGCGATGACTTTTTAAATCAAGCACTAAGATGCACTACTAAATTGGATTTCAAAGAAACAATTAATATTCTTAAAAATATTGAAGCACTGTGTGGTAGAAAAAGAGACCCAGATAATAAATTTACATCAAGAACCTTGGATTTAGATGTTATTCATTGGAATGATTTTATTGGTATTATTGAAGGCTATAAATTACCAGATCCTGATATAGAAAAATACGATTATATTAAAAGTCCTCTTTCAGAGGTAATGATTTAGCTTAGTCTAAGGTAGCTCTTATTCTTTGTTGTTCTGTAAAAATGAACCTTTGGCTAAGAGGGTCCCAGAAAACAAAAGCTTCTTGTTGAGCAATTTTGCTTGCTTCAATAGCCACATCTTTATTCATAACTCGTAAAGGCTGTTTCTTTGTTTTAAGGTACTTTAAATATCCTTTTAAAGACGTTTTTTCGTAATCACTCATGGTGTAGTAATAATCTGATTCAAGAGTTGTATAAGGGTCTATATCATTAATTATTGTTTCATATTCAGCTACAGCTAAATCACCATATATTTCGAAGAATTGAATAGCTTGTTCATCATTAACTGAATCTATGTTTGCTCCATTGGAAAGCACCAAAGAAGCATAGATATCAAATGAGTAACCCTTTTCAGTTAAACATTTAATAACGCTTGATTTAAGAACAAAAGCTTTGATACTGCTATCGGCTGCAACATTTCCTTCTATAGATGCTTTTTCACTCTCTGCTGCTATAGCTCCAAGCAAAACCACAGGACCTATGGTTGCAGCTAATGAGCTAGCAACACCAGCTGCAGCTGTTGTGCCAAGCCCAACTATTGTTCCTGTCCCTGCTCCCAAAGAGCCTGCTATTGGTCCTAATATAGCTATTGCTAAAATACCTGCTGCCAATGCACCTGTGCCTATTGCTGCAGCACTACTAGCTACAACCTCTTCAGCACCACCAGCTTCCAACTCTTTTTGAGCAATATACTCCTGAACAAATTGATTATGGTTTACATCATAGGTCAAACCAAAATCAACACATTCCTTGATATCTGTGCCAATGTCATATTGTTCATTAGAAAAGACGATTCCTTCAAAGCTAGGTAAGAGCTCAATAATATAAGGCGTAGATAGCAATAATTGTCTCTGTTCCATAGGAGTAAGATCATCTCTATTAGCAATTGCTTCAGCTTCAGAGATAGAATTTGCAGGTGCTCTTTTTACTGGTGTTGGAGCACATGCACTCAGAAAAAAAATCAAAAAAAGACAAAAATAACGCATATATAGATAAGATTAAAACTACCAGATTAAGTTCAATAAAGGAAACTATTTATTTGTACTTTCAAAAATTTTATCAGCTGATTTAGAAACAAAACCCTGGTAAAGGTTACCGCTTGAATCTGGATATCTTTTAGCAAACTCATAATAGCAGCTAGGCACTTCAGCATCTGTGTTAACAAATTGTACTTTTACTTTATCTGCCATTGTTGATGATTGTTCAAGCAGCTCTTCTACTGATCCTTTAATCTCACCACCAGATGAATTCAATTTATATCCATTAGTTTTGATAAGATTATTCACTTCATCAAGCTCATTAAAACTAGATAGATGGTTAACTGATACTGTAAAGTGATTAGGGCAAAAACCCCATACATAAAGCCAAGAAGCATATTCAGATTCACTAGCCAATAATTCATATTTTTTATAATCAATACTCCAAGTTCTGCCACCAAGGAAAAGTTTTTCAGGCTCTTCATCAGACACACCGCTAAGGACATCATTCATTATTGCGCGTAGTTCATTTGTAAAATCTTCACTTATCAGTTGCGAAAGAAATATTTTAGGGTGGACAGGATTATCATTTTCAAGATGGATGGCCTCAAGTCTTTTTTGCTCGAAGAAGTAATCCCCACAAACCTTGTAACCATACGAACTTAAATAGTCTGCTTGTTTCTCAATACTGCACTTGTCTAAATTAAATGTTCTAAATGCAATATGGTCGTTGGTAACCTCTTCTCCAAATAGCTTTGATATTTGTTCGGCGGAGGGTGCATAACTTATATAGTTATCCCATAACCTATTTAAGAATTGCTCTGTGTTCATGTGATTCTCTTTGCCTTCTCCCAACCTAAATTTGCATAAATTTTTGCTCTTTTTCCCATCTCAACAGCAAAATCACTTGCTGCAGTCCCATCTCTAACTCTTCCAAGTATTCCTTGGCATATGCCTGCAGCCTTAAATAATGAAAAAATAATATAAAAATCCCATTCACTTTCTAGTTGCATTTTTGTTCGTGAAAGATATAAATCAACATATTCTTTCTCAGTAGGTATGCCTAAAGTTTTAGCTATGTCATCAGAAATTTCTCCCACATGCCAAAGCATACAGTGATAGCCAAAATCTGCTAATGGATCTCCTATAGTAGAAAGTTCCCAATCAAGCATTGCTTGAATTTCATCATTATCATGGAATACAACATTATCAAGCCTGTAATCTCCATGAACTATAGATGTATATTTTTGCTCAGGAGTGTATTTTGGAAGCCAATCGATAAGGTTGTGCATTGATTTAAGAACTTCTGTTTCAGAGTCAAAGTATTGTTTTGTCCACCTAGAAGTCTGTCTCTCAATATAATTTCCAGGTTTTCCATAATCTTCTAATCCAATATCTTTGTAGTCTTGAGTGTGTAATCTAGAAATACCTAGATTCATTTGATCAAAGATCTTTTTTCTTCTTGTTATATCTAATTCCGAAGCAACAGGATCCCAATAGATATTGCCACTGCAGTATTCCATTAGATAAAAAGCTGTGCCTATTACATCTTCATCTTCGCACAATATTAATGTCTTTGGTGTCGGGACATTAGTGCTATTCAATCCTGTTAACACTTTATATTCTCTATCAACAGCATGTGCAGATTTAAGTAATTTGCCTGGAGGTTTTCTTCTAAGTACATACTGATCATTTTCTGAATTTAAAAGGTAAGTTGGATTAGATTGCCCACCTTTAAACTGTTTATAATCCAGGATATTTGATATGCCTATGTTATGAGCGCTCAAAAAATTATTCAAAGCATTTAAATCAAACGCTAAGTTTTCAGCAACATCTTTTGTACCCGAGAATTGATTATTCATTTTTCTTACTTTCGGTAGACTTGATGATAAGTGATTGATTTTCGGTCTGAAGAATTTCTATTTTTCTATGTAATTCTTCAATTTTATTTCTCATAGATTTAGATTCTGTTTTTAATTTAAAATTTTGTTCGATAAGTTTATCTACTAAGGCTGATAACTTTTTTATTTTTTCGTGCATAATATTCGTCTATGTCAGATTTTAACGTAAATATATTTAAAACCAGAAGAGCTGAAGTAGCGAAAAGAATGGAAGATAATTCTATTCTAATACTCAGTTCATCAAAACTTGTATCAAGAAATAATGATACTACATTTCCTTTTAGACAAGACAGCAACTTCTACTACTTAACGGGGTTCCAAGAGCCTGATTCAATACTAATAGTTCAGAGTGATGGTAGATCAATATTATTTTGTAGAGAGAAAAACCCTGAATTAGAAAAATGGGATGGTTTCATGTGGGGTCCCAATGCTGCAAAAGATCAGTTTGGTTTTGATGAAGCTCACGATATCAGTGAAGTTGATAATATTCTGCCAAATCTCATAAGAGGACAGAAAACACTTAATGCCTTAGTTGGTAAGAACTTAGATTTTGACCAAAAAGTTACAAGCTGGATCAATAAAGCAAACAGTATGGAAAGACATCAAGGCAATATAGATCTTAAAAACTTTTCTAATGTGCTTGGGAGAATGAGATTAATAAAAGATAAGAATGAAATTGATCTAATAAGAAAATCTTGTGAGATTGCAGCTATTTCCCATAGGTCAGTCATGCAAAAAGCAAAAGTAGGCATGACAGAATATGATCTTGAAACCATGTACTTGAATGAATTTAAAGTAAATGGTTCCCGTGAAGCTTCCTATACTCCAATTGTTGCTGGTGGCAAAAGGGCATGCATCCTACATTACATAGATAACAATCAGAATATAAGTGACGGCGAATTAGTTTTAGTTGATGCAGGTTGTGAATATCAGATGTATGCATCTGATATTACAAGAACATACCCTATTAATGGAAAGTTTACTGGAGAGCAAAGAGCGGTATACGATGTTGTACTTGAAGCACACAACGCTGCTTGCCATGCTGCAAAAGTAGGCAATCCTTGCACAGACCCACAAAAAACCTCTGAGAAATCACTCTCTCAAGGCCTTAAAGATATAGGTCTCTTAAAAGGAAGTCTTGATGAAATACTGGAGAAAAACCTATACAGAGAATTTTATTATCACAAGATAGGTCACTGGATGGGGTTAGATGTTCATGATGATTGTCCTTATTCAATAGATGGAAAAGAAATCTTATTCGAAGATGACATGATAATGACTATTGAACCTGGTATTTACGTCAATGATACAGCTGATGTTGAGGCAAGGTGGAAAGGAATTGGAGTGAGAATTGAGAATGATATTCTGATTAAATCCGATGGGTATGAAAACCTAACTGCCAAAGTTCCCGTTCAAGCTGAAGAGATTGAACAGTTAATGAGCGAATAATGCCCAAACCTGTGATAATAGCTGGAGCAGGGATAATAGGATGTCTTTTAGGACATGTCTTAAAAAAACATAGCATCCCATTTAAAATCTTAGAAAAAAGCACTGAATTCAAAAAAATTCCATATAGAACAGTTGCATTAACAAAAGAATCTATTCATTTCCTTAATTCAATCGAAAAAAGTTTAGATCTTAATAAATGGACAACTCCAGTAAGCAAAATGGAGCTTTATCATAAAAATGAACTAGGTATAGTTCTTGATTCAAATACTGAAGAGAAAGTCACTTCAATTGGCCTCTTATCAGACTTACACAAGAAACTGCTAAAAAGAGTAAAAAATGAAATTATATGGAATTCTTCTATAACTGAGATTATCAATAAAGATAAAGTAATTGTTAAAACACTTGATAAAGATTTTGCAACAGAATTTATTTTTGCAACTGACGGAGCAAACTCAAAAGTTAGAGAATTATGTGATTTTGAAAGTGAAGAGTGGTTCTATGGGCAAAAAGCGTATGTTACTTGTATAAAGGCCCAACACAATAATATTGCGAAACAATACTTTACCCCAAACGGCACTCTAGCTTTATTGCCTTTGAATGATAAAGAAGAGTTTTATTCAATTATTTTTTGCACTAATTCTACAGGTGATGTGCTGCAAGACTTAGAGGATATGAATAAGGCTTTCGATATTAGGTTAGATCTTTCTAAGGTGGAATTAGGCCTTGGTTTTGAGCTCAAACACTCAAGAGCTATAAAGCTATATACAGATAATATTTTGTTATGTGGTGATGCGGCAAATACATTTCACCCAATGGCTGGACAAGGATTAAACCTTGGAATTGGAGATGTAATGGAGATTGAAAAGAACCTCACTTCTCTTATAAACAATCAAAAAGAAGCCTTAAATAGCTATAGCAAGAAACGGAATAGTAAAAATCTTCAAATGACTTGGATTATTCAAAGTTTATTCGGGGCTTTTGGAAATGTTAACGGCATTTCAGAACAAATAATTAACTCAGGCATGAAGTTTTTAGACAAAGCTCCACACATAAAAAAAAGAATTATAGATTACGCTAACAAAAATTAAGATAGCTTAAGTTTTCTTAATATTTCATAAGTCTCATGCACTGGAAGACCAACAACATTGGTATAACTACCAACGATATTTGAAACATATTTGCCAGCTGGACCATGAATGCCATACGCACCTGCTTTACCAACCCCTTCTTCTGATAAAACATATTCTTCTATTTCGTCTTCACTCATGTGTTTGAATGAAACTTTGGTTTCACAGGTTTCCATAAGAGAATTGTCTCCATAAGTAACCATTACCGTTGAAAACACACTATGTGTTTTGCCTGAAAATTCCCTTAAAAGTTTTCTTGAGTGTTCATAATCATTGGGTTTGCCTACTATTTCTTTATCTGGAGTGAATACCAATGTATCTGCTGTTAACACTGGAAGGCTGTAATCTTCTGAACCTTCTAATAGACTTCTAGCACTTTTATTCTTACCTATAACAATAGCTTGTGAGCAACTTATAGGGTTTTTATCAATTATCGAGTCTTCATCAAAGTTTTGGTCAACAACTTTATGTTTTATACCCATAAGGTCTAATAATTCTGTTCGTCTTTGTGATGCTGAAGCTAGTAGAAGCAAAATTAAACTTTAATGCCTTTTGATCTTATGTCTTTTAAGACAGCATCAATACCATTTTTATCGATTATTCGCATGCCTTTTGTGGAAAGAGTTAGTGTTACAAATTTGTTTTCAGATTCAACCCAAAATTTATGCTTATGCAAATTTGGTTTGAATAATCTTTTCACACGGTTTTTAGCATGGGAGACATGATTGCCTACCATAGCTTTTTTACCTGTTACTTGACACACGTTACTCATAAGAACGGATGATAATAATATAGTGATTGATTTTATGCAATAATTAATACCCTACTCATGAAACTAAAATTTAAAGTTCTTGACCAAAGAATAGGTAGTGAATTTGAAACACCTAAATATCAAACAGCTGGCTCAGCTGGACTTGATTTATTGGCATGCATAGAAGACGAAATAGTGCTGGAGCCTAATGAATCTACAATCATTCCATCAGGCATAGCAATTTTTATAGAAAATCCTGAATTTGCAGGTATTGTTATTCCAAGATCAGGCTTAGGGGCAAAAAAAGGCCTAGTTTGTGGAAATTTGCTTGGGTTAATAGACTCAGATTATCAAGGACCATTGAGCATCTCTTTATGGAACAGATCAAATGAGAAAATAACCATTAATGCTGGAGAGAGAGTTGCTCAGCTTGTAGTTATAAGAGTTGATCAAGTTGATTTAGAACAAGTTGAAGATTTTGTTAAGACAGATAGAGGGTCAAAGGGCTTTGGCAGTACAGGTATTACTTAGCAGTTTTACCAAATTTCTTTTCAAATCGTTGTACTCTTCCACCTGTATCAAGAATTTTCTGTTGTCCTGTATAGAACGGATGAGAAGCAGACGAAGTCTCAACTGGATAATACGGATATGTTTTTCCATCTTCCCATTCTTTTGTTTGAGAAGTGTTTAATGTTGAACGAATTAAGAAATGCTTATCTACACTAGTATCGTGAAATAGAACATAACGTGATTCTGGATGTATTTCTTTTTTCATAACTTCTAATTTGAATGTGAAATAATATCAAATAATTTTTCTATTACAATAAATTGATGAATTTTGTTCAAGTAGCCATACCATCGCCTTTACGCCAAACATTTACCTATGTGAACGATTCTGGTACTGATCTTATCGGAAAGAGAGTTTTAGTAGAGTTTGGCAGAAGAAAACTTGTAGGTGTTGTAATAAGCACTTCTGATATTTCTGATGGAGAGTATAAATTAAAAAATATTCTTGAAACTTTAGATGAAACTGCTTTGTTCTCAGAAGAAGCAATTAAAAAAATTATTTATATATCTGAGCATTATATGCACCCTTTAGGGATTGTTTTTGAATCTTTTATTCCAACTTTCCTTAGAAAAGCAAAACATCAAAAAGATCTGGAGAAATATCTTCAAGTTAAAGAAGAACTTATCCCCGCAACAAATTTACATAAATTAACCAATGATCAGACTACTTGTTTGGATTCAATTAAATCAAAATCTAGAGGTGAAATTTTACTTGCAGGAATAACATCTTCAGGGAAAACAGAGGTTTATAAACATTTTATAAATACACTTATTAATAAAGGAAAAAGTGCTTTAGTGCTGGTACCAGAAATTTTTCT
>CERG01053387.1_pt1 | contig 12806 bp, 9 predicted proteins | sample 530861 | NCBI WGS metagenome assembly CERG01 (sample SAMEA2621037, study PRJEB7988) | marine metagenome | biome: marine biome (ENVO:00000447); feature: deep chlorophyll maximum layer (ENVO:xxxxxxxx); material: "saline water (ENVO:00002010), including plankton (ENVO:xxxxxxxx)" | depth 50 m
GCGAAGCGGCTCGTCGGCCACTACTGGTTACTGTCCGTCCGGTTTTGAAAATGTATGCAACTGATGTATGGAACAATAGACAAATTTCCGAGTCGTGTAGAAGCGGCTACATGCCGAATGCTGATAACATTATGTTAAAACCGAATAATGAACTAATAATAACGAAGGTAATATAATATATATATATATATATATATATATATATATGAAGGTATATTATAATAAAACTCTTATTACGAAACCTTACGAAACGTACAAGATTACGTACGGCTGCAAAGCCTATGGCAAGCTCAACCCGCTCTGGCGCATGAGTTCCTTCACGAATCGTTTGCGTTCATATGGTACGTTTCACATTGCACAGGAAGAGAGGTAGAGATAGTGATGCGAAAGGTCTGCGATAAACTGACACGTTTTTTTAAAAAATCTGCAATATTTCTGTCCTGTCTGAACTTCGAACTAAAAGTAGCGGTCCGACAAACTCATAACAGACGACCTCCCGGGGACGACACGTGATGTGCATGGAGGAACGGGTGACGACGCAGGTAATCAGATCAGTAGCGATTCAGTTCAAATGCCCGACTGTCCTGTTGGCACTTCAGGCAAGAAAAGGCCGGTTTCGAACCCTGACCAGCGTTCAGTTAAATACGACCTTTGGCGAGAAGAGAAGAGCAGGACTCACGTACAGGGCGTGGAATTTCGTGACGTTGATTGCAGAAAAGACAAATGCTACGCGTTGCGAAGGACAGCGGGAAAAGGGGAAGCCTATGGAATCCGAGAATCTCCGTCTACCCTTCTTGTTGCGCAGACAGATATTGAAAATGACTTAGATCAGGGAAACGATTATTTTGACCCTCTCTGGGAAGGCGGTGATGGTTTTGGTAGGAATGATTTCAGCGACCTTTCATTGAAGCTTGATCACACGAATCGGCCGCTTTGGATTTGCTCTGATGGCCGTATTTTCCTCGAATCATTTTCTTCTGTCTATAAAGCTGCATATGACTTTTTGATATCTGTCGCTGAACCAGTTTGCCGACCGGCAAACATACACGAGTACGTCTTGACGCCTCATTCTTTATACGCCGCTGCTTCTATTGGTCTGGAATCATCTACGATCATATCCGTTCTTAGTCGACTATCAAAGACTCAGCCTCTGCCTGAGATCAATCAATTTATCAAGGAATGCACCTCGAACTATGGCAAAGTGAAGCTCGTCCTGCAGCAAAACCGTTTCTTTTTGGAATCGAATGAACAGAGCATCCTCCGTAAGCTACTTGCCGATGATGTCGTGCATCGTGCTACTGTATCGTCAGCGCCTCTTGAATCGTCCCTTCATGCAAATGCTGGTTTCACTGTAACCCGTGCACTTAAAGATGAAGCAGCATCAGCAGTTACTCTTGCAGTGCTTGGAAGTCAAATGCCTTCACACCACGATGCCGAACGTAGTGTTGATGGACTTGTCCCAGATGCACAAGACAGAATCCAAAAGTCTCTCACATCTGATCCTACGCATATGCTGGAGTATGATGCCTGCAGAAAAGTGTCATCTATTGAAATCGTTGCCGAGCATGTTGAGCATGTCAAACAGCGCTGCTTGCCAGGGAATCTCGGCTATCCGGCTCTAGAGGAGTATGACTTTCGGAACGACACTCATAATCCAGACTTGGACATTGCTTTGAAGCCGATGGTGCAAATTCGGCCTTACCAGGAGGTTTCCTTAAGCAAGATGTTTGGCAATGGCCGTGCTCGATCTGGGATTGTTGTCTTGCCGTGCGGTGCCGGTAAATCTTTGACTGGGATTGCTGCAGCCTCTCGCATTAGAAAATCATGCATATGCCTGTGTACTTCATCGGTCTCTGTCGATCAGTGGGCGGCGCAGTTTAAGCTTTGGTCCAACCTGACCGACAATGAAATAGTTCGATTCACATCACAGGTGAAGGAGAGTTTTCCACCCCGAAATCAGGCTTGTGTGTGTGTGACCACATACAACATGGTTAGTGCTGGAGGTAAACGAAGTATCGAAAGTCAGAGGGCATTGGCCGAACTACGCGGACGCGAATGGGGCATCATGCTGCTTGATGAGGTTCATGTTGTTCCCGCGGCCATGTTTCGTAAAGTAATTGGCATCATAAAGACACACTGTAAACTTGGTCTAACAGCCACTTTAGTAAGAGAAGATGAAAAGGTAGAACACTTGAACTTCCTGATTGGACCAAAACTGTATGAGGCTAACTGGTTAGATTTGCAGCGAGATGGCTACATAGCAAATGTTCAATGTATTGAAGTCTGGTGCCCAATGACCGCGGAATTCTTCAGAAAGTATCTGTCTAAGGATCAAGCGGTGAAGCGTCAGGTTTTATTCTGCATGAATCCTAACAAGTTCATGACCTGTCAGTATCTCATGCAGTTTCATGAGAACCAGCGAGGGGACAAAATTATCGTCTTCAGCGACAATATCTTTGCTTTGCGAGAGTATGCCACTGCGTTACGCCGGCCGCTAATTTATGGGGACACGTCGCATGCTGAACGAACGCGCGTTTTGCATGCCTTCAAATTTTCGAACGAAATCAACACAATTTTTCTCTCCAAGGTTGGCGACAACTCAATCGATATCCCTGAGGCAAATGTTATCATACAGATATCTTCGCATGGTGGATCGCGTCGACAAGAGGCGCAAAGACTTGGTCGGATCCTTCGACCAAAATCTGAAGCACTTGGTTCGATGACAAGGAGGCAGGAATCTAAGATCAGCGATGAACATAATGCATTTTTTTACTCACTTGTCTCTTCAGATACGGAGGAAATGTATTTTTCAACCAAGCGGCAGCAGTTTCTCATTCAACAAGGATATTCGTTCAAGGTTGCCAACAATATTATCGAGAAAGGCGATAAATCTCATTTGCTGTTAAGTACGCGGGATCAACAGATTGAGCTTCTTGAACGAGTACTAAGACTTGGCGAAGCAGATGCTGGCGAAGATGCGGTTGCTGAAGATGATGTTTCCATTGTCAATCGTCACAGTAGTGTATCTTTTGCAGATCGTAGGAAAGGGTCCATGTCTGCACTCTCTGGAGCTCGGGGCACGTATTTAGAATATGCAGCCAAGAGATGATCCACAACTAGTTTTTCCGAGTTGAACCATATTTATAAAGGAAACGCAGACTGCGAAAAGACCCAATGCAGTGTTTAGCCTCACGTTGCTTGTACGACGGTTGCATCTATCCGCCGCAAGAAAATCTGCTTTATGACGGCTCCTGTGACAGGCGATTGTTACCGCACTCGGTTTGTAAAATGGCATCCGGTTGCTTGATTTGTATTATCGATGTCATGCAATCTTGTGAGCAACTAGGGCATCGAGGTGGATGACTTCGCACCATTAGTGACGGACACTGAGGAACGTTTAGATCTATAAGCTTCTCCACTTTTCAAATCGCTCGCTCTAACGAGCCCAGCCGCACGATAAATAACGGCGACTGGCAATAGCGGCCTCACATGTGAAACAAACAGAAATAATTTGCAAATCAGCTTGCACAACTCATTTTAAAGCGATTCACACACGTTCTTAAAATACTTATGTAACAGGCTCAGACCTTCTGAATTAAATTTAAACACCACTCCACTATAATATCACCGGCCAGAAGCCCGAAGGTTGAGATGGGCCAAAGGCGAGCTCACCTCGCTCAAATCCTCTCGCACTATACCCCATAAGTAGAATTCTCGCATGGAAGTCGAAGATATCCCAGTCAATTACAAATGATAAAACGGTGTGTGATTGTGATGTAACCGCTACTTTATTGGATCACATCTTGTTGTTCGATTGCGTCTAGGTGGTTACGATCATAATCTCGGAAGACGAGACTTTGGCTTTGGAAAAGAAGAGAACCTAACACTCTTTCCTAAGCGCGGAAATCACAGCACTGAAATCATCGTCATCCTTTCCCATGCGACGAGCCCTTTTATACAGTTCATTTGCAGCGGCGGCGACTGGCATATCTTGAGCGAGATCATCCCCGAGCCGAAGTGCCAGCCGCAAATCTTTTTGCTGGTGTTTTAACGGAAATGCTGCTGGAAAGGCACAGTTTATCATGCTAGGACCTTTCAAACTGTACATGGGAGTATTTATGGCGCCGAGGCTGATTATCTCTAGAAGCGTACTCTGATCTAGCCCTGCTCTTTCTGTGAGCGCGAGGCCTTCTGCAAATGATGCCATCATCGATCCCATCACGCTGTTCACCACAAGCTTCATCTGAGCGCCTGCGCCAACCTCCCCAAGAAAGAAGTGTGCCTTGCCCAAAACAGCAAATAGGCCTTTGGCCTTGTTGTACAAGCCTTCATCACCAGCTGCCTTCAGGTTGGGTCCAAAGGGTCAACAATAACGTCAGTAATTGGAGTAAAGCTGCTTCCCTTTTAAAGTTGAAAACCATACCATGAAAATGAGAGTACCTTGTTCAGCAGGAGCTTTAGAGCCAGAAACTGGAGCCTCTAGAAACTCGGCGCCAGTTGATCGTATGTGATCTGCTATGGTGCGAGCCGAACCGGGATCAACTGTCGAAACGTCAACATATCCTTTCCCGGCACTAAGTCCCGGCGCAGCAGCCTTGGCGCAGAACAGGGCAGCCTCAGGCGTCGATACCATCACGAATGTTAACTCGGATTTTTCACAGACTTCAGCAGCTGACGATGCCAACGTTGCGCCTGCATCGACCAGAGGCTGACACGCAGCTTCAGTGCGGTTCCATACTGTCAATGTGTGACCTGCTTTCAGAAGGTTCAGAGCCATCGGCACACCTGTTTCAGCAGTCGACGGGATGTGCAAGAAATGAGTCCTAATCGAAGCTAGAAGGTCTCGTTGACGGACACCTATTAATCAAAACTGGAATCTCACCCATAATTCCGGCCCCGATGAAGCCGATTCTGGTATTGTTCGGCGTGGCACCCATATTTTTACCAACCGACTGGTCGTTCGTTCTGAGTTCTTGCCCCGACATCTTGAACCTGAAGATATATAAAGACTCTGAAGATATCTAGCTAGCTAGAGACTGCTAGATATATAGAAGACTGGTCGGTTGCAAATACCGACACGCGCTACGCGCCAAACATTTAGAGCGCGCTGAGCCGCTTGCTAATATGCTGTTCGGCGCCAAACATGCAAATATCGCACAGCACATGCCGGAGGCTCGATTGCCGCGTTCACGAAGAGACGCCAAGACCCTTTAAAACACGGTCGATCGATTAAACTTTGGTCATGCGACCAGATATCTGTAACAGTATTCGGTATATTGACCTAAAAAACAAAACATCGCTGTAGAACACGTTGGGAACACTGAAAGAGCGCACTACTCTTTGACAATAATGCGCGACACAGTTGGAGGTCGCCCTGCGTGTTTGGCGCCCAGCAGCATCTTTGCAAGCGGCTCAGCGCGCTCGCCGTCCTGATTGGACCTCACTAGGCGCCACACGGGGAAAAAAACACGCGACCATCCTAAATATATTACAACCGACCAAAGTCGGGTCCGACCGAAGTTCAACGATATAGGGAAAATGGTACCTTCGTAAGGGGTATTCCATATATAAGACAGGTGAAGAGGTACTTGATTATTAATAATAATTTCCTCCATGCATCGAGACAATACAGTTTCCGAACGGAGGTCTCTCGCACACCAAACAACTCGCGCAACGGTGCATCAGAAGGGCTCGATGCATCGGAACTCTTGGTCCGTTGCCTTGGCACTATATATTCTTGCTTTGCTTGTAGTCTCCACAGGTAAGGCTGTCACGGGCCAACTTTTTGGAGCACGCCTCTGCCGGATAACATAGGTCCCACGTCGATCGGGTGTGCATTGATTAGTCGCGCGATTCGCACGACGGTGGCGAGCGTTTGCCTCCTAATATTGCGCTTTTCGTTATTGTATTTTTCTTCACTCCTGCCGCAAGCAAGCAGTCTTCCGGGCCAACAACTGACCTGTTCCCTTTCATTGAATACAAACTGTTTCAGATGCTTTACAAACAGATTCCCATCTTCTTACAAACTTGCCAGAGGCCAACGATGATGTAGATACAGTGCACTACTTTGCCGGGAATGCAGAGGGCAAAATGCTGTCTGGCAGGACCCTGCAGGTACTTTTGGGGTTTCGCAACAGTGGCGAAACTCCGCAGACTGTTTCACAGATTACTGGATCCTTGAACTCGCCGAAACATTTCAGCTTGTACGTTTCAAACTTCTCCACAGCAACCTACAACTTAGTGGTCGAGCCGGGCAAAGAGACATCATTTGAATACCTTTTAAAAGTTGACCCCCAGCTTGCTGGTCATGATTTCACCCTTGCGCTCACCGTGTTTTACCAAGATGCAAGCGATCGCTACTCTAGCACATTCATCAACGCAACCATCCCAGTCTTCGACCCTGATGCATCTTTCGACACTCAAACTATCTTCATGTACATGTCATTGATTTCTCTAGCTTTTGCTGCAACATACGTCGTCCTACAAGCAACTGGCACGCTGGGGGGGGTGAAAATATTTGCAAAGAAGATATTTTGGGTCACAAGTGGTCGGGGAAGCCGTGTTCAACAACCTCGCGGATCTTTTCGAAGCAACGATTGGCTGAGGGGTACCGCCTGGGCCACTGACTAGTTTGCCATACTAGAATAGTTAATATTATACAATTTACTTATGCCGGCTACGTTTTGTCAAAGGATGTTACCACTTGCAACTCGATGGTTTCTCCGATACAACATTAAAGTAATCAGTTTATAGTCAGTTTATAGTCCACTTGTGCCTGCGTTGATTCAATTACCCCAAATCCAAATCATTATTTCCGTGCCCGCCGAGAGATGCCGGATGTTGTTTCCTGTAGAAAAATAGATAACCACCGCTCTGTTTCACCTCCTCTGATAAAATCTTAACCACCTTGTCATCATCAAACTTTAGCCAATCACTGCTAGAGAAGGAATTTCCAGCAGTGGAGACGTCATCAATATTTCCAGGATGCTGCGTGGCATGACTTTCACTGCGCGCGCACACGGTATAGTGACCACTACTGGCACTAGAGCCATGGTGTACAACAACCCCAGCTAGGTCATATAATATCGGACTGCCATCATGAGAATTTGCAGCACTGGATCTTGATTTTGAGCTGGATATCCGTTCTTTGTTCAGGGAGTCGTTCCGTTCGCCCGTATGCGTTATATTTACAGCTGGTTCATATGATGACTGATCTAAGGCAGGTGATGTGATTCCACGTGGGTGCACTGAGCTCCGTTGATCGCGAAAACATAATGCTTCTGTTGGTTTGTTGGATTGGCTTGATGCTCCTAATTGCGCCGACGCTCCATCATCGTATGGATACGTAGCCTTTGACCACACGTCCATAGAGCAGTCTATATCATTAATCAGGTTGCGATCATCACCTTCTGTGACTGCATGCTCCATGTACGGCGCCATGTTCAAACCTTCGAGAGGAAAGTCCACGTGTTCATCGAGCTTTGATTTTTTGCCTGCGCCACGCCAAGTGAATCGCTTCAAGTGCAAGCAAAGAACCGGAGGCAGAGCTTGCAGTCGGGTTTGTTTTGTGGCCCCTGAGATGCTACCGCAACATTCGCAACGATATCTTCCGGATCCCGTAAGATTCTCACTTCTTGTATACGATGCAAGGCACTGTTGCAGGGTGGCGCAGCCGTTGTGCCCCTCTCCCTTCTCCGGCGCGTCGTTGGCAACAGGGATGGTCGGTCGTGTCTGTTGAGCGTGGTGCGGTGACATATCTGGAACATTGATCGTTGGAATCGGTAAGGAAAGGTCCAAGAACGGCTCTCGGCGAGTTGTAGAATATCCACATTTCGTGCAGCAGATGTGACTTGATGCCACGCCACCAAACAGACGCCAAACTGGATCAGATGTCATTTCGATATCATTTTCTACTTCACTGTGTCTGTATCTTTTTAACGTTCTCAAGGATCCTGTTTCATGCTTCGTGCAATCGAATGAGTCTGGAAGCTCCGCAATCTGACTAGATATCCCCGCAACACTTAGGGCACTGATCATCCGATCTGGCTTTGAATCAGTTGTATCTTTTCCAGTCAGACCTTTATCAAGGTGTTTGTTGATCTTCGAAGGATCTGAAAACCTGTCGCCTTCCTGCCGTTTCCTCCTTGACTTACAAGGGCGACACAGACAACCGTTTTGGTGGCGCACGGCGCCCCATCGCGAAACGATTAAAAATCCTGTGCTTTCAGTGCTCGTCATTACTTGCGGCAACGCCTTGGAGCGTATGTTTCCATTTCGTTCATCCACCGGCATGCCCTCCGTTTCAGTCACAGGGCTAGACCCTAGTGCGCCACAAGTCCTTTTGTAATCTCCAGATGATTTTATTGTTGAGTTACTTACACCACTCTGTGTCCATATCTTCTCCCTGTGGGCAGACCCACGCCTCGAGCTGCGCATACGTCGTAGTGGGACAGGAATTCCCAAGTCCCCCATCAAATTAGATCGGTCCCCATGTTCACAACCGCGTGGTAAAACTTTACCACTTTCTTTCACTGATCGTGCCACGGCAAGTTCACTTCCCCGAATGAACTCTTTGCGTAGTCGTTCTAATAGGAAGCGTGTAAATTCGTGTGCGTCCTGCTGTTGGTTACCTGCGAAAGAAGGCACAAGCGTCCACACCGCCCTTAATAGTTGATATGGCGGAAAAGCAATATATTCGCCTGTAAAGCGGGAAGTGCGAGGAAGGTCCCTGATCAGATACAGTTTCAAGGTTGAGAAGCTTCACCAAATCCAGGCAGTTGTGCGTGTTCAAAGCATGTGAAGAGGCCACAGAAAATATGGTTTGCGGCTTACCTGACCACAGTGTTCTAAGTACAGCTCGCAATTCACCTGCCAAGGCCGAAAATCCAAAGTTCATACATAAAAGTTTACACGACATTTTGTGTTGAATTTAACTGTTTCCTTGTCAAAACAGGCTTACCTCCAAGACTTGCGAACTCCGCAGCCGCTATATTCGCCATGCCTTTCCTTGTCATTGCAGGTGGCCTCACTATGGAAGTGACAGAGTTCATCATCGTAAATAAAAAGTAATACACAGGGTTCAAGGATTTTTTTCGCTTGCACCGTGGCACAGCGCACGCGAATGGTCGAAAGGGAGGAAGGCCACGAACGGGAAAACTCACTCAGCGGCACGATGGATGTCTTGTCAACGCCCGATTCAGCTTTTCTGCGCTTACGCTTCTTCCTGAATCCCGGAAAAGACAAGATTTCGCCCGCCAGGACAGTTGCCTTTGTTCTGGGAGATTCGTGCGACCTGTCCGTCGCATAAAGAGATGTTGCCGCTTCGTCGCTCAACATGCACTCCCGAAATTCGCGCACGTGGCTGAGGGCCTGCAGAACGCTGTTCATGTAGCATGTATTACTGACGTTGTACAACCCGGTAATGCCACTTGCGTTTTCTTCAAACATCATGGTTGAGCGCTGTCGTGAGAAGCAGAAATAACAAAAAAGAACATCACCTCGCGTATTCGTATAAAATGCGTAACTTTTAAGATCTTAACTAATACCTTCGAAGGTAGATATTAAACATGGGGTTGTAATGCCTAACTATTGCCCGACGTAGTCGAGGGTTAGTTTAATTGGAGTTTGCAACAGGGTTCGGCTGGGTGTAAAATTCGTGTGCACCGTATATTCCGCGTCGGGCCCCATGGCGTCGGTCGTTTAAATAGATATCTTCGAAGGTACCTTAATCGAAATCTCGTGAACTCAAATAATGTGAGCGCTGAGGTTATTAATATATTAATATTATTATTAATCTGATTTTATCATATTCAATATGATCTTATATATTATATCTCATAATAATATCATATGAATGAAGGTATTAAATAATAACACTGCTGTTTATATTCGTTCCGAAATAAATTTCACTCAACACAGCCATATCCCGACCCGACATAATCCACGCGTAAATCCTCGAAAGCTACGCAGAACCCGACCTGTACAATCCGGTACCGCATATAGACTCACCAAAACCCTACATCTATTCAGCTGTTTCTCTTTTTAGAGTGTAATACATTATCAATCTATCCCAACTGATTTGAAGAGAGTTATCGAACATCTTGAAGAAGCGAAAACATCTTCGAGGATTGTGAATATACTGATTTGGATTTGTGGCTGGAAACCAAGGAATCTTGTTGCGTTGCTGGGAAGCCGGCCCTGTACGCAGCTGCACTCTTCGCCTCTGTGAGTAGACGAATTTCACTTCGTCGTCGCTCCTGGTCAACACCAGACAGTTGATGCTTCCGTTTCTCTCGCGCCCTTCTCGCCTTCTTCCGTGCGCTCGTCAGTTCTCCGTCTGCTCCGTTGGCTTGGCGTGCAGCCCTGCGACTTGACTGAGATTTCCCGAATTGGATGCCATTGACCTCTTCCGGAGCTCTCTGTGAGACATTCGAAATAACACGCGAGGTCACGTCCTCAATGTTTAGCGCGGCTCCATCAAAGTATAAGGGTGTGTCTTCCTTGTGCAATTTATTGGTGACTTGCAGGCTGCTGAGAGCATCAAGCTTTGAAGACAAGGACCTGAACAAGACATGAATATCGCCTTTCTGTGCGGCATTTTTATCAGCTGCTTCAACATTCCCAGGTCGCGCATGCTGTTTAACTTTCAGGTATTCATCCGCATAGAGGTCTGCGAGTCCATTACTAGATCTGTTGTCCTCTAAAGCAGACAAGTGAGGATTTTGTCTTTGGTTTCCATGAACTGGCTCAAACTGCTCAACGTCATCAAAATTATCATCTGCGATGCGATGTTTGATGAGTTCTTCTAATTTGGCGGTCGTTATCCGATTTACGTCCGGAGGTGGCTGCTGTGTGCGATCGAAATCCATTTCAAGCGAAAGTGTACTATTCGTCGGCCGATCTTTTGCTTTAGCTTCACCTCTCAATGACCACGGCTTTTCACAAACGGCTGATTCCTCGAGTTGCTGGATTTGCTTTGTGAGTCTTTCCTGCTCTTTTTGAAAGATGGACGTTTTTATCGCGGACTCCACAGAAACATGCTCCATTCTGTTTGTCGCCCGTGGACTCTCGTTATCTCTATGCTGCCGCGTGGAAGTTATTTCATGAGTTGCATTTTCTTGGAACTGTTCCACTCGGCTTTCAAAGTTACCATTCAGCAAACATGGCGACGGTTTCATCGCGATTTTCGGGTGTCGTGAAGGGTCATGATGATCGACATATCCAGTGTCCGGATTCCTCTCGGTTGCCGCGCAATCAAATTCAGCAAGAGGAAGAGGAAGCTTCCCTGCCCGGAACCGCCCTTCCTGCTCGAAGATTTCGTCAGGAACGTCTGACCATACTCTCAAGTGCGAAAACGATCTCTTTGCCTTCGCGAGTAAAGTGGCAATCTGGATATCTGTTTGGGCCCAAAGTTGTTCTGATTCTAAACCATCCGTATGAATCTCATAAAGTGGTAGGCTCACGGTTTCTGCAGAAACGCACGTCGTCAACTGGAAAAAGAGACGCCTCACTGCATCTCGCGCCGCCGCCACTCTGCTCATATGTTGAGACGGCGGCGCCGAAGAATCTTGCTCATGTCGGCAAAGGGAGGGATTGTTTCCAGCCATCCAACTAACTTCGTTCATACTTTTCATAGCTTGCGGTGAGGTATATCGCATCCGCGCCCCTCGCAGATCTCCATCGGCGGGCAGTGTTGCGAGTTCGTCGCATATATATGGTAAGCCATTATATATACATACATATAATATGGTCTGCTTTATATTATTTGAATATTACCTTCGAACGAAACCTGCTGTACATGATAAACAACCTAATAACAGCATCTCTATTACCTTCGAAGGTAATTAATAAACATTAAGATTAATATTACTCACTCGTATAATGTATTAATTACACTCTAAAAAGAGAAACGACTGAAAAGATGTAGGGTTTGTTGAATCTATATGCGGTACCGGGTTCGGGTCGGGTTCTGCGTAGTTTCCGAGGGTCTACGTGTGGATGTTACTTATTACCTTCGTTCGTAACGTATAGATATAGATATTTGATTAAATTTTATAATATATATATAATCAGTCCATCTTTTAATATACCTTCGTGTATGTAAATCTTGCTTCATATTATGATATTATTATTAATATTACCTTCATTATTCGAAACCTTATTATATCTTATTATATTATGTTTTACGTAATATATAATAAGATTAATGATAATAATATATAAGAAATAATATAAGATGTAATAAGTGATACTTGTATGTAGATAGAGCGTGATTATTGGTTCGTATCAATATTTATATACATTCATTCGAATAAATAAATAATCTTATCCAACTTCTTAAACATTTCACCCTTGGCCTAGCCGACCAGCCGACTATTTCTAGAGGCTCGTTGACTGTCTCTTCCAAACGTGATGCTAATTGACAACTTCACTGTAGAATCACCAAATGTGACGTACACAGACACGCACATCGAGTCCAAGTATAAGTGCGTTACCCTATTGGTACTTCAGCTGTCGTGCTCCCGCTCATCCCAACGCGTGCTCTGATGCTGACGCCGACCACTATTTCCCAGGTATACGAAGACTGAGCTCAGATCTCAAGATCGTTGTGATGGTAGCTCTACATGGACTATGCATCCTGTTGAGTCTACTTTCCAGTTCAAGACTGACCGTCGCATTCCAAGGCTCGGGTGCGTCCCACGAGTCAAAGACATTTTTAATCCCGCAATAGGATTCTGGCCAGTAATGTCCGTTCCACAGGTGCTGACCCATTTTTTTTTAAATTCAGGATCATGCTCGTTGGCCTC
>CERG01082845.1_pt1 | contig 12733 bp, 8 predicted proteins | sample 530861 | NCBI WGS metagenome assembly CERG01 (sample SAMEA2621037, study PRJEB7988) | marine metagenome | biome: marine biome (ENVO:00000447); feature: deep chlorophyll maximum layer (ENVO:xxxxxxxx); material: "saline water (ENVO:00002010), including plankton (ENVO:xxxxxxxx)" | depth 50 m
TTGATCCCGTATAATTCACCCTCTTTATAATTTGCAAGGTCTCTACTAGTAAGAGGTGTAGACAATTCATAGTAATCTACATGGCCCTTAGTATTTGGAGAATGCTTATAAAGAGATTCTAGTAAGCTTTGTGAAATATTTTCTTTATGTGACTCATATTCGTTACCACGTTTTTTCCATTGTTTATCTGCCCACTTCTTATGCTTTGAAAATTCAGCAACAGTAATTACTTCAATAGTTGCAGAATTAGGATGATTTTTATCCCAGGATGGATCTTTAGCTGAAGGGAATGAAATAAATACAACAGGATATGGCTGTCTATTATCGGATAAATAATTTTCTAGATTTTCATCATGATCATATCCAGGATATACCCATAAATTTGCATTTTGTAAATCTATATCTTGAGCTGACTTATTTAATCCAATATGTAAACAATAGTAACCAGATGATGCTTCTACTTCATTTAGTAGAATTGATTTATCTGATTTTCTTTTTTCATTTTTTACCAATACTTCAAATGTATTTTTTACTCCTGCGCTGCTGACAACCATCTTGGACATGATTTCATCCCCATTATCTAAAAGAACTCCTATCGCAGATCCGTTCTTTACAATTATTTCCTGGACTCCACAACTTAAAATAACCTTACCCCCTTTAGACTGAATACCAGGAATGATTGTTTCAGCAATCATTCGTGAGCCACCTATTGGATAGTTTCCTCCTTCAAAATAATGACGTGCAATCATAGCCTGAATGGCAAAGCTACTTTGCCCCGGAGGCAATCCATAGTCCCCCCACTGACCAGTCAAAACACCTATTAAATCAGGACTACAGCCAATTTCTAATAGGACTTCTTTTGTAGATCTTTTTGCATAGTGCAAGAATGATTTACTCATAAATGGATAAGTAATAGACCCAATAATACCTGGAAGTGCCTTATTTGAATAATAAGAAAGGCTGGATTTAAATACTTGATCAACTAATTTAATGTAATCTTTTATTGCTTTTTCTTCTTTAGGGAAATACGATATCATTCGCTCTATAAATGATTGTTTACCTGTTATAAAGTCATATGTTTTATCTGGAAAAACTATTTGATCATAAATATCATCCATTCTAGACCAATGTAGATTATTGTTCGAAAGGTAATCAAATAACCGCCTCAAAAAAGAGTTAGGATTATGAAGATTGCCTCCAATATAATGTATACCTACATCCCATTCATAGTTATTGCGTTTAAAGGTGTGAGTGTATCCTCCAAACTTGAAATGTTTTTCCAATACAAGTACTTTTTTACCAGCATCAGCCAATAATCTAGCAGAAGTAAGCCCACCAATACCTGAACCAATAATTATTGCATCCCATTTCTCATTGGTTATCCCGGATTTATATCGATTGCCCAAAGTCATAGGAAAAATTTACAATCATAACTATGAAAAATACCAAATGCAAATTGAGATGAATAATTAGTTGAATGGGTCATAGCCCTGCAAGCTTATCCTCTTGTTTCTTGCAAGAAAGGGGTTTCTTTTTGCAGGGCTATTCCCTACTAAAAAGTAACACAAATAGTATACACCGCACAGTGATAGAGCTCACAAAAATACTACGGCTGGAAGACTGGCCAAAATCGAAACGTATTATTTGGTTTAATATTGTCTCCGGAAAGAATAATATTATTTAATTCGGATAATCGAGAGAAATCTTCTCCATTAGATCGGATCCATTCAATAAAACTATCAGCACCCCACTTACCTGTACGATGAATATAAACAATATGACTTCCTGAAGGTGACCATTGTCCGTGGTATGCTACATGGCCTCTTGGAAAATCTGTTAAGCGAAGCTTTTGTGAACCATCAATATTCATAGTCCAAAGATTATAATCATTTTGAAATAACACTTTATTCCCATTCGGACTTAGTCTTGGACGGTCATCTCCATCCAATGTGCAGAAAGATAAAAACTTATCCTTTGATCCATTTATATTAATAGACCAAATTTCCAGCTTTTCATTTTGAGTCTGCGAATACATAACATATAAAATTGTTGAATCGATAAATGAAGCTCCTATAGGAAAAATAATATCCGCTGGATCATTAAATGAAGTTATTCTATTATAATTTGTTCCGTCAGGCCTAACGCTAAATAAGTTTTTATTACCAAACCGATCTCTTGCTGTATAAATAACTAATGAGCCATCTGTTGAAAAAACTGGGTTTCTTGAATCTGTTTCATAAGATAGTCTAATTGGAGAAGCGTTACTATCAAGTGGAATACTAAATATAGCAGTATTATGCCCAATATTTTTTACAAATACTAACGTATCTCCTTGCGGGTTCATATCAAACCATAAATCTGTATGAATTGAAGATATAACTGAAACATTTCCGCTATCTATATTCATCATTACTAATTTTGGATCTCCCAGATTATTATCAGTAAAAAATAAAACATCACCATCAGGGCTAAAATGCATTGGATATCCTAATCTTGAAGATGGATTACCATTCGTTTTGTTAAAAACATCATAATATTTTTTTGCCATATCAAATTTGAGAGAATTTGTGGAATCAAAAGGATTGGTAGCTAATGATTCAATCCAGATTACTGGTGGATCAGTAAAGTTTTTATCAATTATTTTTTGCCCTTGGATGGGATTATCCATTATATAAAAATTCTTATCTTGAAGAATTAATTGCATAATTGAACCACTTAACTTTTCTTGATAATACATTTCTTCACGATAATTCATATCCAAACTAAATATATCTAATTGATCACTTAATCCATGCCTATCACCAAAAAATAATATTTTTGTAATTGCATCTCCACTAATTGAATCAGAAGATTCAAATCCCCAATAGTCTTGAGTTACAAGTGTATAAATTCTGTGAGTGCCCCATGGAATATTTTTTTCTACATACACTGTATCATTTGGGTTGCTACTAGACCATAATTCTTTTATTCCGCTAGTATCATTAGAAGATCTTCCATAGAGTATATAATTAGCAAAATCCTTTTCTGTATTTTTTGACCACATTAAATGAAAAGCTTGTTTATCATGATTAATATATAAAAATCGTGATGGCAATGGTGGAGAATCCAGTACTTTTGTTAATTGTCCAGAAGCAGAAAATCCAAATGTATCTACAACTGTTATCCAATACCATCTTGGGCTTGAAGGGTCAAAACTATCAAGTATAACCCGTGGAGTATCAATAGCTGTTATACTAATAATGTTTATAATATCACCATTCAATGAATCAACCGCAGATAATTCATAATGGCTAAAATCATTTATAGGTGTAGACTGCCAATCAAATTGTATATAAGATGAATCATATTCTATGTTTGTTATTTCCACAGGCTTTGGATAACCACGTGACTGATCAAAGTATACTAAAACACTATCGCTATTTGCTTTATTTCCAATAGTGTCATATGCTGAAACATAAATTATATGTTGATTTGTATCAGCGAATTGAGTTGTGTTTAAAGTAAAATTATAAAACCCTGCGGTAACCTGTTTTTTAATTAAAAATGAGTCAAGGTGTAATATTACTGAATCTATACCTCCATCATCTATTGCTAATCCAGCAATAGGATGAAGCTTCGTTAACGTATCCCCATCACTTGGATATGTTAACCAAATAAATGGCGGTATAGAGTCCAGCATTTTAGGTGGTTCATAAATTGTAGTATCAATCATATAACCAGATATCCAATGATCAGGGATAAACGGGACTCTATCAAATACTTTTGGTAATCTTGGAATAGTTGGTAAGGAAGGTAAGCGGACTGCACAGCCAGGTATTAAGAATAAAATTAGAAGAAATATAGTCAAAAACTTATATTTCATTATTTGAAAAAAATTATTTTAGATTGAAAAACAGACAATCCAGTATAATAAAATAAAATACTAGTGTATAAATTTTGATAAAATGTCATTTAATAATGGTATGTAGAATACCCATAGAATACAGGTAAAATGACTAAATAAAAAAGCATAAAATTATTTGTTTGGATGTAAAAGTAGAAAAAATCAATTTCAGCCAACTTTAAAGAAGTATAAAATAAATATCATTATTGTGAATAGTTATTTATGAAAAATATTTTCAAAATTAATGGGGTGGAATTTGGCGGGAAACAGCTACCAATTATAGCTGGTCCTTGTGTTATTGAGAGCAGAGATCATATCTTATATATGGCTGAAAAAATTAAGGCTATTACTGATAAAAATAAATTACCATTAATTTTTAAATCATCTTTTGATAAGGGTAATCGTTCATCTCATTCCTCTTTTCGAGGACCTGGGATTGATTCTGGTCTTAGAATTTTAGAAGATGTGAAAGAAGCATTTAATATTCCTGTCACAACAGATATACATAATGCATCACAAGCAAAACTTGTATCTGAAATTATTGATATTATACAAATCCCTGCTTTCCTTTGTAGGCAAAGCGATATTATCAATGCTGCTGTAAAAACTGGAAAGATAATAAATGTTAAAAAAGGACAGTTTATGGCACCATGGGATGCAAATAACATAGTTGAAAAAGTAGCTGATGGTAATGGAGAAAAATTATTACTTACTGAAAGAGGGTCTTCCTTCGGTTATAATAGCTTAGTCTCAGATATGACTTCAATTCCAATTATGCAGGGTTTTGGTGTCCCAGTAATATTTGATGCTACACATAGCGTTCAACGTCCTGGTGGCCTTGGTAAAACTACTGGAGGAGCAAGAGAATTTATTCCCACTTTAGCAAAATGTGCTGTGGCGGCAGGTTGTAATGGTATATTCATGGAGGTACATGATAATCCAGATAATGCAAAATCAGATGCTGCTAGTCAATGGCCATTAAACAAACTTGATACTGTTTTAAATAGCTTAAAAGACATTAAAGAAGTAATAAACTAGATATATTGAAAATGTGATCTAGATCAAATCTATTTTTAAAATATTGCCTTTTCGGTATAATGATAATATTTTTGCTTTTACATTGATAAACAAACCTCGTAATTGGAGTAAATAATTAAAGAATTATTTAAAATTATTTGCATAAGAAAGGGAACAACAACCATAATCAAGGAGGGAATATGAGTAATTTCATATCTCGTTTTTTCGTTGTATGCCTCTTGTTAAGTATTGTTACAGAAGTTAGTGCTCAACAAGCACCTGACCGTAATATTGACAAATCAAAACAAGAAGTAAAAAAAGGACAAGACGGTAAATCAAAGAGTGCCTCTAACAAAGGATCTAGCAGACTTCAAAATGATGATACTGCAGCAGGCGCTACAAGCAGTGGTGTTAAAAATAAACCTAGTGGACCAGGAGCAAAAGCTGCCCCAGGTGGTGGAAACAGCGCTAGGATTGGTAACGTAACTACTGCTCAAAAAAGTGGTAAAAAATCTAGAAAAGGTTTTCTTGGAAGACTTTTAGGTAGATCTAATAAATCATCTAAAGCTTCAGGCTCTTCCTCACCAGGGAGACAACCAGGTCAACCTTCAGCTGGAGAACCTAAAGGTGATAAAGATGGGAAAAAAACAGCACCAGGTGAAACCGATCCTAGAGATAGGCCATAATCTGATTTAATTTTTTTCTAATCGATTATTAAAAAAACAGGGTAATGAATAATTACCCTGTTTTTTTTTATATTCAATTTCTATATTAATACACTCTAATACTGAAAAATGAAAAAAATATTTACATATCTTTATATTGTTTTCTGTTCCATAGGATTATCTTCTGAAGTAACGAATCAAGTTAGCGCATCGTATTATAATTATGGTGGTAATTATAATTATGCTTATTATGATGTGTCTTGGTTTTATTCAATTATTGGTGATATCAATAAAGGATCTATAAATCTACCAGATACTGAATTTTCAATTTATTTAAGTAATAGTAAGTCAACCTATGAAGGGTATTTATATACAAATGATGCAAATCTGGTTCTAAAAACAGATCTGTACGCAAATCAAAAATTTTCTCCTTTTTTAATTTTTCAATGGACCTTTGACTCAACAACTGCTTTAGATTATCGTATTAACCCTGGGATAGGTGGTAAAGTTCGTCTTGGCAAAGGTTTTTCAATTAGCTACGCTGGGCTATGGGAAATAGAAAAATATACAGGCTATGAAGAAAATTCATTTTTCAGACATTCATTCAGGCCAAAACAAAAATTTTACCCTAGGGAAGGAATTAAAATTGAAGAACAATTTTTCTATAAACCCACATATAAATTTGATTCTTATTTAATTGAAAATGTCTTCTCGATATTTATAGATACTGTTATCCCAGGTGTTTCATTAAGTATTCAACATAATTATAATTTAAATAGCAACCCTCCCGCTGGTTATAAGAAAAAAGATACTTATGTTGCTTTTGGTTTCTCTTTACAATTATAGTAAATAATTTATTCAAATAACATCTGAGGAGGATGCTATGACGTTTGTTTCACAGAAATCAGTTCTTATTTACATAATAATTTTATCATTCTGTAATGCTCAATCTTATCAAAATGAATCTGCTCATGGACTAGGTGATTATAATGTCCCTTTTTTCAAATCAGGAACATATCGTCCTAATGTGCAGCCGCCAGATGAATTTTTAGGATTTACTTTTGGTTCACGCCCTGTACATCATTACGAAGTTATTGATTACTTTAATTATTTAGATAATCTATTAGACAATATTAATCTGACGGAGTATGGGTACACGTATGAAGGGAAACCCCTAGTATACCTTATGATTTCCAGTAAAAAAAATATGGCTAATATTGATAATATTAAAAAATCTATATCATTATTAGCTGATCCAAGAAAAATAAAGGACGCTAAATCAGCTCAAAATATTATTAAAAATACACCTGCCATTGCGTGGATGGCGTATTCCATTCATGGAGATGAACTATCTAGTACTGATGCTGCAGTACAGCTGGCGTATCAATTAGCAGCGGGGACTGATCAAGCAACTAAAAAACTTCTTAAAGAGCTCGTAATCAGTATTGATCCAACGGAAAATCCTGATGGCCGCGAACGATATCTTCAGCAATTACTACAATGGCGAGGTGAAGTTGTAAACTCAGATGCAAATAGCTTAGATCATTCTGGCTTTTGGCCCTATGGGAGAGGTAATCATTATTTATTTGACCTTAATCGCGATTGGTTTGCAACTGTACACCCAGAAACAAAAGGAAGAGTATCTGCAATTTTAGATTGGAATCCTCAGTTTCTTGTTGATTCACATGAAATGGGATCTATGGATACATATTTGTTTAATCCGCCTAGAGCTCCATATAATCCATACATGCCAAAAACAATATTCAAATGGTGGGATAAAATTGCTAAAGACCAAGCTGCAGCATTTGATGCATACGGATGGAGTTATTATACCGGGGACTGGAATGAAGAAGTATATCCAGGCTATGGTAGCTCATGGGGAATTTATATTGGTTTGGTAGGCATTCTATATGAGCAATCTGGCGCAGATGGATCTATAGTAAAAAAAGAAGATGGTACAATAACAACATATAGAGAAACAGTGCATCATCAATTTATTAGCTCTATGGCAAATCTTCAAACTATTGCCAATCAAAAAGAAGAATTACTTAGCGATTATTATAAAAATAGAAAAAAGGCGGTCTCAACAAAAAACGCAGGAAAGGCATTTATTTATTCTTCTGAGTTAAATAAGACTCGATTAAATGAACTTGCTGAAACTATAAAACGTCAAAAAATTGAAGTCTATTCAAATAAAAACGATATCAAATTGCCTAAAGTAATTAACAGTAGTGGAAAAACCATAACAAGGAAAAATATACCTGCTGGATCATTAATTATTCCTTTAGATCAACCTTTGAATATTCTAATACAAAATATTTTATCATTTGATATCCGTTTAGATACAAAAAGTATGGAAAAAGAAAGAAAGAAACTTTTGAAAGGTCAAGGTTCAACCTTATATGATGTGACAGCATGGTCTCTTTCTCATGCTTATGGAACTGAAAGTTATTATACTGAAGTCATGCCAAAAATATCCTTAGAGCCTTTTCAAGCTGTTTATAAAAAAGGACAGCTTAAGGGGAAAAATCCAAAATATGGATGGGCAATAAAAAGCGATGATGATCAATTTTACCATTTGCTTGGAAGACTATTAGAAAATAGTGTTAAAGTTTGGTGCGCAAAGGAAGCTTTTAATATTGAAGGAGAATTTTTCCCAAGTGGAAGTATAGTTATTAGAAATAACTCAAATAAAACTATGAAAATAAGTTTTATTAAGGAACTAGCTTCAGAATATGGAATAAATATTTTTGCAATAAATACAGCGCTTGCTACAGACGGACCAGATTTAGGAAGTAGTAATTTTACTATGTTAATTGAACCTAGGATTGCAATAATATCTGGACCACCAACTAGTACTTATAGTTTTGGAGCTACATGGCACTTAATAGATTATAAAATGAAGAGCAGAGCCTCATTAATTAATGCAATGAATTTTGCTTGGCAAGATCTTAGTAAATATAATGTACTTATTCTTCCTAATGGCGGTAGGATGAAAAAGACACTTGGAGATAATGGTATTAATAAATTGAAAGATTGGATCGATGATGGTGGAACATTAATCAGCTATAGTAATAGTGCAGCATTTTTATCTGATTCATCAGTAAGCATTAGTTCTGTTAGACTTAGGCGACAGTCTTTAAATAAATTGGACACCTATGCCTATGATTTATCTATTTTGAAAGAGGCAGAAAACTTATCTATTGATAGTATTGCGCTTTGGGAAGGGGGAAATATTTATGATTCACAAGAAATAATAGAAAATGATAAAAATATTGAAAAAATTAAAGAAATGGATTTATTAGGAAGAAAATTTCGTCCTCAAGGTGCTATTTTAAAAGTAAACATGGATAAAGAGCACTGGCTTTCAGTTGGTTGTAGGGATTTTATACCAGTTTTATATAATACTGGAAATGTTTTTATGGCAAAAAAACCTGTTAATGTTGCAGCAAGATTAGCAGATAAAAAAGATATTAGATTAGGTGGATTATTATGGCCAGAAGCAAAATCACGCATCGCTGAATCTGCGTGGGCTACACAAGAACGTCGTGGAAAAGGGCAAATAATTTTATTTGCTACTGAACCCCATTTCCGCGGATATTTTAAAGCAAGTGAACGGGTGCTTTTGAATGCAATTTATCTTGGCCCTGGTATGGGAACGAGTCATTCAGTAAGCTGGTAAATTAATTGCCTTAAAAAAATAAATATATAAATAATTATTACTAGTGGAATTTGAAAATTTAATTTTCCATCTTAAACAAAGAATGAATAACGCTCTCCCTGGGGAAGATTCTCATAAAAAGATGAAAGTTAATTTTAGTAATAATACAAAATTACCTTTTTCAAAAAATAAAGCTAAGCCTGCAGCTGTTCTTATTCTTTTATACCCTAATAATGATAAAACATATTTTTACTTAACAAAAAGAGCAGATACTGTAAAATATCATAAAGGGCAAATTTCTCTACCAGGCGGCTCAAAAGAAAACAACGAAACCTTATTAGATACAGCCCTAAGAGAAACGCAGGAAGAAATTGGGATAGATAAAAATGAAATTTCAATACTTGGTAAAATAACCCCTCTATTTATACCGGTTACAGGCTTTATGATTACTCCATTTGTTAGTTATATATCAAAAAAACCTAAAACAATATTGGATGAAATTGAAGTTGCTGAATTGCTTTCCGTTAATATTCGAGATTTATTAAATAATGATATATTAATTATGGATCGAGACATAAATGGATCTAGTGTAAGTATCCCATATTTTAGTTTAAATAATCATCAGGTTTGGGGTGCAACATCAATGGTATTATCTGAATTAAAAGATATAATCCAATTGGTTTAATAATTATTATGAATCGTATAGGCATAGATTTAGGAGGAACAAAAATTGAAGGTATTTTATTATCCGATACTAATAAAGTTATAGAGCGTAAACGCATACAAACCAAACAAGAAGAAGGTTATAACTCTATTATCAATAGAATAGTAAAATTAATTACTAATATTAGATCAAGATCAGATAAAGAATGCCAAATAGGTATTTGTACACCTGGCGCTCTAGATTTAGAAACAGGGATTTTAAAAAATAGTAATACTACTTGTCTTATAGGTAAATCAATCAAAGTAGATATTGAAAATAAATTAGGGTGTTCTATAGCCATAGATAATGATGCAAATTGTTTCGCAATGGCTGAGGCATTATTAGGCGCAGGTAAGAATTATGATATAATTTTTGGTGTAATAATGGGAACAGGCGTTGGTGGAGGATTAGTATTAAATCGTAAAATACATCATGGTAGATTATTTATTGCCGGAGAATGGGGGCACCAAGTTTTATATCCAAATGGTAGAGACTGTTATTGTGGTAAAAAAGGGTGCGTAGAAACATATTTAAGTGGACCAGCTTTAGAAAAAGATTGGCAAAAAATTTCAAATGAATATTTACCACTAGAAAAAATTATTGAATCATTTGAGAATAGATCAAATAACTTTTATGATAAATGGAAAAATAAATTTCTTGTGAACTTTGGAATTGCTCTTTCTAACGTTATTAATATTATTGACCCGGATATTGTGATATTAGGAGGTGGTCTTTCAAATATAGATTTTCTGTATGATAAAGGTATATCTTTGATTCAAAAAAATATTTTTAGTAATAAAAAAGATACTCCGATTCTTCCTAATAAATTAGGTGATTCAGCTGGAGTGTTCGGAGCAGCATTACTTAATTAATTACTTTTTTGAACGTGTACGCATTTTCTTCATTGTTTTCCATAGCGCCTTAGGCAGTTTATCTAAATCATTAAATTGACCAGCGCCTTTCAACCATTCACCACCATCTATAGTTACTACTTCACCATTTATATATCCTGATTGTTCACTTATTAAATATGTGGCAAGATTTGCTAATTCTATATGTTCTCCAAATCGCTTCAAAGGAATTCTATTTTTTAATTTCTTTTTAATATTAAATCCAGGGGGTGCTAATCTTTTCCAGGCTCCTTCAGTTATAAATGGTCCAGGAGCGATTGCATTTGTTCTAATATTATATTTTGCCCACTCGACAGCTAATGATCTTGTCATTGCTAAAACTCCTGCCTTAGCAGAAGCTGAAGGGACCACATATCCAGATCCAGTCCAAGCATACGTAGTAACGATATTTAAAATATTTCCGCTTTTTTGTTTAATCATTTCTTTACCAACTGCAAGTGTACAATTAAATGTTCCAGTGAGAACAATATCTACAACTGCTTTGAATCCACCCGGAGATAGCATCTCAGTTGGTGATATAAAATTACCTGCTGCATTATTTATTAAAATATCAATTTTACCAAACTTATTTAATGAATTTTTTATCATATTATCTACTTGATCCATATCTCGGACATCACATTGTAAACCAAGACACTCTTTACTAGTTTTTCTAATTTGAGAAGTTGTATCTGCAATAACATCTTTTCTTCTGCTTGCTATAACTAGACTAGCTCCAAGTTCTGCAAAACGTATCGCCATAGATTTCCCTAAACCACTTCCACCTCCAGTAACTAAAATAACTTTATTTTTTAAAATATTTTTTTCAAACATAAAACGCTCGATAAAGAAATAATTTTCCTTCTATTTATTTATAATTGCTTTTATCTCTTTGATATTATAATTGAATAATACTGTGAATATTTTTTCAAAGTTCAAATAATTTGCTATATTGGTATAAATGATTAATTATTCATCTATTCAATATCCTATTTTATATAAAAAATAAAGAAAAACTATATTGTTAAAAAAATTATTTAAAATTAATCATGGAGAAGGAGTTCCAACGCTCATTCTCTTTTTATATTTTTTCGCATATGTAGCAATAAGCATAACTGGTAGCGCAGCCAGAGATGCATATTTTCTTAATATGGTAGATAGAAAATATCTACCTCTAATGTTTCTAGCAGTTGCTGTAGTACTAACTATAGTAATAGAAATTTATAGTCGTTTATCAAAAAATAAAGATATAAGTACTATAGTAACAGGAACGGGAATCATTTTTGTTATTACTCTTTTAGTAATCCAAAATCAGCTAAAGGGCTGGGTAATTCCATTTCTGTATGTATGGAAAGATGTAATCGATGCAATAATAATTACGCAATTTTGGTTAATTGCCTCTCAAGTATTTGACCCAAGACAAGCAAAACGATTATTTGGGTTACTTGGGGCAGGTGGAGCTTTAGCTGCAATTATAATCGGTTCAAGCATAAAACAATTTGTATCTGCTTTTGGATCAGAGAATCTACTCTTTGCTACTATGAGTTTTCTATTTGTAGTAATTATTATGGCTAATTTGATTCGACCCTATAAAAATGTTAACGATCAAAAGAATCAAAAAAAGGATGCCGATAAAGATTCAAATAAATCCTTCACACCCTATTTAAAATCTCTTGCAATTATTATTGGCTTAGCCGCTGTGGCTTCAAAAATTGTAGATTATCAATTTAAGATTACTGCAGTTGCTACATTTCCAAATCAAGATGATCTTGTAAATTTCTTCGGACAATACTATGCGGTTACAGGTATCGCAACAATGATAATTCAGCTTTTTATTACAAGTAGGCTTCTGTCAAGATTTGGAATCATTGTTGCTATATTAATTCTCCCAATATTATTTATGTCTGGCTCTAT